>Ga0307508_10001250_pt1 | contig 29010 bp, 31 predicted proteins | sample 9_EM_MG_FD_203089 | JGI IMG/M metagenome (GOLD analysis project Ga0307508, IMG submission 203089) | Populus trichocarpa ectomycorrhiza microbial communities from riparian zone in the Pacific Northwest, United States - 9_EM | ecosystem: Host-associated > Plants > Roots > Unclassified | place...
GCGACGGCAAGCTGGTCATCACCGCGCGCAAGGAGCGCCTGACGACCGCGAAGGACTACGGCGGCCAGAACTACAGCTCGGCACGCCTGATCACCCGCGGCAAGGCGAGTTGGACCTACGGATTCTTCGAGGTTCGCGCCAAGCTGCCGTGCGGCAATGGCACATGGCCCGCCATCTGGATGCTGGGGGCGGGCAACGACGCTTGGCCCAGCAACGGAGAGATCGACATCATGGAGCAGGTCGGAATGAAGCCGACGGAGATCACAGGCACTGTTCACATGGCCGCGACGGCAGGCACGGCCGGCATCGGAGATGCCACACAGATCACTGACGTATGCACGAATTTCCACAACTACCAGCTGACCTGGACCCAGGACAAGCTGGTGATCGGTGTCGACAACGTGCCCTATTTCACCTATGCGAACCCCAAGACGGGCAAGGCCAGCTGGCCCTATGACAGCCCGCAATACATGATCCTCAACCTGGCCATCGGCGGCGACATGGCCGGCCCTGTTGACGACAGCATCTTCCCCAGGCAAATGGAAGTGGAGTACGTGCGGGTCTACCAGAAACAGTGATCGCCGCAAGAACGGGCAGCGCTGTTGGAGCACATGGCAAAGGAGATGGGAATGATCGGGCGGTGGACGCGTGGGGTGGCGGTATCGGTCGTAGTAGTGCTGCTGGCGGCTTGCGGTGGCGGCGACGCAGGCACAACCACTCCTGTGCCTGCCTCACCGGGCACCGTGGTTGCCAGTCCAAGCGGCCCGAGTGATCTCGGCAGCCCAGGCAGCAAGGAGATCGCGATGAAGCTGGTCTCGAGTGCGGAGAACGCCACGCTGGACTGGCGCGCGCAGTACGGCTACATCGAGGACATCAGCGATGGTCGCGGCTACACCGGCGGCATCATCGGTTTCACCTCGGGCACCGGTGACATGCTCGAACTCGTGCAGGCCTATGCCGCGCAGGCGCCCGGCAATCCATTGGCAGCGTTCTTGCCGGCGCTGCGCGACGTCAACGGCACAGCCTCCCACAATGGCCTCGGCGATTCCTTCGTGGCTGCGTGGAAAGCCGCAGCCCAGTCGCCCGAATTCCGTGCTGTACAAGACAGCGAACGCGACCGTGTGTACTTCAATCCCGCCGTGTCGATGGCCAAGGGTGACGGGCTCGGAGCCCTTGGCCAGTTCATCTACTACGACGCCGCGGTGGTGCATGGGCGCGGCAAAGGCTTGTTCACGCTGGACGGCATCCGCACCACAGCCATGGCGCGCGCAGCGACGCCAACCCAGGGCGGCAAGGAAGCCGACTACCTGAACGCCTTTCTCGATGCCCGTGTCGTCGCGATGAAGAGCGAGCCGGCGCACCAAGACGTGAGTCGCATCGAAACCGCGCAGCGTGTATTCCTGCAGCAAGGCAACCTGAGTCTGAGACCGCCGCTGACCTGGAAGATCTATGGCGATTCCTACACGATTGCCGAGGCCTGGGAATCTGATTACGCGAGTGCCTGGCGGCCCAGCCCATCGCCTCCCGATGTGCGGCCAGACCTTTCCTGACCGCGAATTCGCTCGAGCAGGCGAAAGCGACGAAAGGTCCGGCGAATGTCCGTGCTGATCGCGCTCACGTATCGAAGAGGCTTGGGGCCGATGAGGGGCCGGGTAGGAAGCTTCATGTGATCTCCTTGGTTGCTTGTTGATCCGAGGTTTGAAATTTATTGGAGCAATGCGAGCGCGCCAAGGTGCACCGAGTCAACAGTCCGTTGCGCCGGCACGAAGAATCGGCTTCGCAAATCCGTGTTCCCGGTGCCATCGGTGAGCAACTCGTCGACGAGAAGTGCCTTTCGGGCCGCCCGTCCTTGCAGCGCGACTAGGTCGGTACGCGCAGTCATCGGGACTGTTCACAAACGAGCAACGGAGCGTTCGTGCAGGGGTTCTGGTTCGGGCGAGGGATGCGGCCTAGAGTCATCGCATCCCCCGGAGAACCTCATGAAACTCTCGAAATATGTCGTCGCTGTTGTCGTCGCCGCCTCGCTGGCAAGTGCCATGGTGTCCGTGGTCGCGCACGAAGAAGGTTTGTCGCGAGTCGCGAGTTCGAGCGCGTCCACGGCGCGTGCGCAGTGAGGCGCAGCGACATTGCGTCCGGCAGTGGCCTTATGGCTTCGTGCCGATCGAGTCCGGTCCTTGAGGCTGACGGCGATGCCCGGCCGGGTCACGATCAAAATGCGCCGCCAATGCGTCCAACAGCCCACGCACGGCCGGCACGATGCCGCGACGAGAGGGGAACACTGCGTGGACGACCTGCGGCAACGACAGCGCAGGCAATACATGCTCCAGGCGTCCGGCGTGCAACTCATCCACGACCATCGAGCGCGGCAAGTAGGACAGTCCCAGCCCTTCGAGAGTCGCGCGATGCAGCGTCGACATGTCGTCCGTCAATAACCGTGGCACATGGGAGACACTCACGAAGTGGCCGTCCGGTTCGTGGAACTGCCAGATTTGTCGATCGCCCGCGCGTGCGAAGCTCAGCGTCGGCAGTTGCTTGACGTCTTCCAGACTTTGGGGTCTCGGGTAGTTGGCGAACAGCCAGGGACTGCCGACGAGGATCATCTTCGTCTCGATCAAGACCCTCACGGCCAGCTCCGAATCGGAGAGCGGCGGCACTCGCACCCGAAGCGCGAGATCGAGACCCTCCTCGACGACGTCGACGCTCCGGTTGGTCGCGTCGAGCGAGACCCGCACGTGCGGATGGTCCCGCATGTAGATGGCCAACACTTCCGAGACGTCCGATTGCAGCAGGCGAAGCGGGCAGCTGAGTCGAATCAGCCCGTGCGGCTCCGCGCGGGTCTGATCCATCGCTTCCTTGGCGGCAAAAGATTCGCTGACCACCGTCACGCAATGCCTGTAGAAGGTTTGACCCGCCTCCGACACGGAGACGCTGCGGGTCGATCGATTCAGCAGGCGCACGCCGAGTTGTGTTTCGAGCGTGCTCACGCGTCTGCTCAGAGATGACACGGGTACGCCCAACGCCTTGGCCGCGGCCGTGTAGCCACCGTAGTCCACGATCTTCGCGAAGAAGTACATGTCGTTCAGATCTTCGATTCGTTCCATGAGCGTGCCTGAAGTGCGTCTGCGTGTGGGCGTGGAGAACTTCTTCAAAGACGGAAATAGCCGTCTCGACCTTGCCTCCTTTGGAGGCGTCGAGACGGCTTATGCCGGCGCTGCCTGCGAGGCAGCGAATGGGCGACTTACGCTGCCGCGATGCGCCGGGCCGGATGCGAACCGGTCACGTTGTCCAGACTGTACGCGCCGGAACCCAGGGCGTAGATCTGGAGCAGGCCGCCGGCCATGGCGATGTTCTTGAGGAAGTGGAAGAGCTGGTTCTGATCGCCCAGGGCGTGGTGGAAGATGAACGCCGAAACGATCGAGAACGCGGCCAGCGCCAGCGCGGCGTAGCGTGCGCGGTAGCCGATGACCAGCAGCGCACCCGCGCCGAGTTCCAGGGCCAGCGCGCCGGCGTAGCCAAGGACCGGGAACGGCAGGCCGACCGAGGCGATGTAGCCCTGCGTGCCTGCAGGGTCCAGCAGTTTGCCGAAGCCGCTGAACAGGAAGATGGCCGAGATCAGGACGCGCCCGATCAGCGGAACGATGCTTTGCGAAGTTTGGGTGGTCGATGTCATGATGATTTCCTTGCGTCGAGGTTGGTTGAGGTGATGGGAAACGAAGTGATCAAGGGTTGGGGAAGAAAACTAGCGTAGGCGTCCTTGCGAACGGAGGGTCTGTCCAATTCGAGCGATCTCGGTCTCACCCTTCAGGAGCGCCTCCTCGCTGGTGTGCACGGAGTAGTAGCCGGTCACCAAGGGGTAGGGATGCTTGATGGCGGACGCGACGATGAACTCCGCATCGCCTTCGGCGAGGAACTCGATGGAGCCTTCGGATTCGCTGAACGCGACCAGTTCGTTGGTGAGCTTCGTGCCTGCGACGAGCAGGACGCCGCTGCAGGCGTGCGCCCATGCCACCGTATGGCCCGACGGGGGCTCGAGTGTCCAGGCCTCGCCGGCGCGCAGACGCACGTGCAGCGTGGTCATGCCGCTCGGGGCGGCGACTTCGCTGGCGCGACCCGCATAGCTTCCGAGAATGACTCTTGCCGGGCCCACGCTCGGGACCGATGCTGCCGGCAGGTATTGACTGTGGGCCGGGCCGTTCTCGAGTTCCGGCGACAACGCTACCCACATCTGGTAGCCCTGGAAGCGTGACCCTCCCGCGGGTCCTGCGTCGTGATAGACGCCGTTGCCCGAGCGCATCCACTCGACGCTGCCGGCAGCCAGCTGTCCCGCCGCGCCGGTCGTGTCCTCGTAGCGCATGTCGCCGGAAAGAAGGATCGTGATCGTCGCGATGCCCGAATGCGGATGCATCGGGAACATCGGCCCGCCCTGGGGAACGAAGTCGAAGTAGTCCAGAAAGATGTACGGTTTGATCAGCTCGCCGATGTCCCCGGGGCTGACCACGCGCGTCACGGGACCATGCCGGCGCCCCGAGGTCCTGGCCACGACTGTCCGAGTCACTTGCTTGCGCGCCGCTCTGTCTGCGACTGCGTTCGCCGCTGTGTCTCGGGAGTCTCGGGCTGCGGTGTTCGCGTGTCCCATTGCTTTCCTTCAGTGTTTAAACGATAGCTGAAGGTTAGAAGCTGGACTTCGTGCGCGGAAGCCTATATGTTTCGATGGAACCCATCTGGAGGCTCGATAGGTGCTCGACGGCGTGTCCATGGATCAGCTCAGAATCTTCGTCGCTGCCGTCGAGGAAGGAAGCTTCTCTGCAGCGGGCCGCAAGATCCGTCGTGCGCAATCCGTCGTCAGTCAGACCCTTGCCAATCTCGAGGCGCAGGTCGGCGTCGCACTGTTCGATCGATCGGGTCGCTATCCGCAACTCACCGAGCAGGGCCGGGCGCTGTTGGGCGAGGCCAAGACGGTGGTCAACACGATGGATTCCTTCAAGGCCCGTGCACGCACGCTGCGCGAGGGTCTCGAGCCGGAGCTGTCGGTGGCGGTGGACGTGATGTACCCGATGGCCGCGCTCACGGACGCGGTGGGCTCGTTTCGCGAGCGCTTTCCGAACACGCCGCTGCGACTCTATGTCGAGGCGCTCGGCGCGGTCGTCCAGCCCGTGCTCGAGGGAACCTGCCGCATCGGGATCATCGGCTCGATGCCGATCGTGCCGGACGAAGTCGACTCGGAAAGGCTCCTGGACGTTCCGATGATGACGGTCGTGTCGCCGAACCATGAATTCGCAAAAGCCAAGGCAGTCATCGGAACGCGCAAGCTCGAACGGCATGTGCAGCTCGTGCTCACCGATCGCACCGCATTGTCGGAAGGCAGGAGCTTCGGGGTCCTGTCTCCATTGACATGGCGCCTGGCGGACCTCGGAGCGAAGCATGCGTTCCTGAAGGCCGGCTTCGGGTGGGGGCACATGCCGGTGGAGATGGTGAAGGCGGACATCGAGTCCCGTTCGCTCGTGCAGATCCGGATCGAGAACTTTCAGCCGACCACGCCGCCCATCGCCATGTTCGCCGTGTATCGCAAGGACGCTCCTCCAGGGCCGGCAGGCCGCTGGTTCATCGACCGACTCAAGGACGACGCCGAAGGCAGCGCCGGTCCCACGGCGACGTGAGGCGGCGTGAGGTGGTGCGCCTCGGTGCGCAGGTCGGCGGGTGCGACCACCACGGCGCACCACGGCGGCTGATGCCTTCCGGCCGTTGATCGTCATTTGCTCCGGCAGCAACGGTCCCTTGCCGGCCGCTTCGTTGGTCGTGGCCCGTTCGACTCCTACATTGAATCTCACCGGCTCGCGGCGAACCGCGAAGCGGCGAACTCTCAGGAGCGATCATGACCAAAGTCTGGAAGTATCTCGAACGGCATCACGACGAATACGGCGTGGCGCTCTTCATCGTCCCGGTGCTTGTCCTGGCACTGGTTGTCGTGGGCCTCTGCTGTGCGATGTCGGCGGTGGTCGGACCATGAGGTTCGATCAACTCGGCCTGAGGCTTCAGGCCGCCGAGAGGCGAGTGACGGCCACGCTGCGCGAGCGCGACATTGCAAGCGTCTTGCATGAAGAGCGCACCCTGACAGGCGACGAGTTTCGTCGCCGGGTGCTCGCCCACAGGCGAGCCGAAGACGATCTCGCCAAGCTCGTGAACTGGCTGCGGGAGCCGGCATGACGATGCGCGGTGGACCGCAGGCGGTTCGCCGGCGTGAGGCTGATCGTGTCGACCCGTGCTCTTCGGTTCAACGCCGGGTGCTCACTCCACGCGCGCCAGGTTCTTGACCATGAGCGCTCCGCCGAACTCTTGCAGCGGTGCCGCATCGGCCAGACGTCCCAGATCCAGCGCCGCGTATCCCAGTCGCTCGACCAGGTCTGCAACCTTCGAGTTTGCGGACGGGTCGTTTCCCGACAGGAAGATGACGCGGCGACCACCCCTGGTCTGCGGCGCTTCGCCGAGCATCGCCGCCGGCAGCGTGTTAAAGGCCTTGACGATGCCGGCGCCCGGGAACGATTCCGCCACGACGTCCGTCGATCGACGACCGCCGAGATCGAGTCTCTTGAATGACGGAAAGGAAAGTGCGTTGGTCGCATCGACGACGATGCGACCGCGCCAATCCGGCTGTCTCGTACCCGTCTCGGCGACGGCCGAGAAGGGGATGGCGAGGATGATGATGTCCTGTCGAATCGCATCGGAGATGGACGCGGGCGCGACGCACGGGCCAAGGACCGACAGCTTTTCCGCAAGCAGAACCGGGCCTCGCGTGCTCGCGACCAGGACGTCGACGTGTTTGCGCGAGAACTGGGTCGCCAGCGCGAAGCCGATCGCGCCTGAACCGAGGATGGAATAGCTCATGTCGAATCGTGGGTCGGTAGCTCCCCCGAATTTAGACCACGGCTGATTCCAGCGGAACAGACATAAAATCGAGTGGTCTTTTCGAGAAAACTGATATGCCGTATCTTGGAACACCGACCCTCGATCAGCTTCGGGTGTTCACCACCGTTGTGGAGGTCGGCAGCTTTGCGGGCGCGGCACGCAAGCTGTCGAAGGCGACGTCCGTCGTCAGCTATTCGATTCAGAACCTCGAAGCGCAGCTCGGCGTTTCGCTCTTCGATCGCGAATCGACGCGCAAGCCACGACTCACGGAGGCAGGCCGAACGGTCCTGGCCGAGGCGCGCGGCATCGCGACTGGCATCGACAGCCTCAGGGCGCGGGTGCGTGGCCTTCACATGGGCCTCGAGGCAGAGGTCAGTCTGGTTCTGGACGTCATGCTGCCTGCGGAGCGGGTCGTCGATGCGCTCAGGGCGTTTCGAGTGGAGTTCCCCACGGTCCAGTTGCATCTGCGCACGGAAGCCCTGGGCGCCGTCATGCAACTGATGCTCGACAAGTCCGCAAGCATCGGCGTGTGCGGACCGCCCGACACGCCCGTCGACGGGATCGAGCGCATCGAGATCGGAAGTGTGGACCTCGTTCCGGTTGCTCACCCGAGTCATCCTCTGGCTGTCGCGACTTCGAACATGCCGGGTGCGAGCCGCGGTCATGTCCAACTCGTACTGACCGACCGCTCTCTTCGGACCGCGGGACAAGAGTTGGGCGTGATGGCAACGCAGACCTGGCGACTCGCGGACCTCGCCTCCAAACACATGCTGCTGCGCGAGGGCATCGGCTGGGGACTCATGCCAGTACCGATGGTCAAGGGCGATCTCCAGTCCGGCGCACTCGTCGCTCTAAATCTTCCAGACTGCCGCGGTGGACCCTACCGGTTCTTTGCGACCTACCGGACCGACACGCCTCCCGGTCCGGCGGCCTCTTTCCTCATTGCACGGTTTGCTGGTCAGGTTCGACACCCGGTCCACATGTCCTTGGATCAGGCCGCTGCTTCGTAGCTTGCCGACTTCATCGAAGTACACGATCGAAAAATTCGCTTCTTGGTCAGCGCAGTGCCGATCAGAATCGCCGCTGTTCGGGTGCCTGCGGCGAACGTCGAGGTCGCGCTCCCGCTAGAGGAAGGTCGTCGTCACTGTGCGTAGGGGTCTGCTCGCCTCACTCCTGATTGCCTGCTGCCTGGCGTTCGTCGGGTGTGCGATTGGCCTTCCACCTCGGCCACCCGTTCACGAGTCTCGTGCGCTTGCCGATTTCGAGTCCACTTCGCTTGGGAAGCTCGTCGATGCTTCACTCGACGCCGGATTCGGATCAGGGTTTCAGCTCCTTCCGGTAGGACCGACCGCTCTCGATACCCGCCTTGTCATAGGCAAGCTGACCGAGCGAACGCTCGACGTGCAGACATTCGTCATCCGCCCGGATGCCACCGGCTACGAGCTGATGGATTCCTTGGTGAAGGCGGCGAATCGCGGCGTAAGAGTGCGACTTCTCGTCGACGACCTGAACACCGCGGGCGTGGACTCGATGCTCGCCGCGCTGAGCGAGCAATCGAATGCGGAGGTTCGTCTCTTCAATCCATTCCGCGTCGGCCGCAATTCGTTGGAGTCCAGGTTGATGCGATCGCTGGCCGACCTGCGACGCATCAATCACCGGATGCACAACAAGCTGTTCATCGCAGACAACGCGATCGCGATCTTCGGTGGTCGCAATGTCGGCGACGACTATTTCATGCGCGCCGCGACGGCGAACTTCGTGGACTTCGATGTCCTCGGCGGCGGGAGCGTAGTACGCGAATTGTCCGCAACGTTCGACGACTACTGGAACAGCGAGTTCGCTTACCCGTTGCGATTGATCGTTAACGACACTGCCGTTCAGCGTCCTGCCGCGCCGCGGCCGGCGAAGGTCGACCCGCGAGATGAAGCCGTCCCCGCGCGCCTGGAGCGGTACACCCGGGCGGCCGCCGATCTGGAGGCTGGCCAACTGAAGCTAGCTGGCGCCGACGCGCAGGTGATGGCCGATCGGGTGGGCAAGATTGCCGGCACCCGGGTGACCGATCCGACAGGGACCGTGCGCGCGTTCATCGGCGACCTCATGCACGCCGCGACGAAGGAGATCTTCGTGATCTCGCCGTACTACGTGCCCGGGAAGGAAAGCATGGAGTACATCCGCAAGTTGAGCGCAGCCGGCGTGTCGTTAAAGGTATTGACGAACTCGCTGGCCGCCACCGACGAGCCGATGGCCCACGGCGGGTACTTGCGATATCGCAAGGAAATGCTTGAGCTCGGCGTCCACATCTATGAGCTCAGTCCGACCCTGTCCCGCAGGGCCGGGCGGCTGGCCGGATTCGGTGAGTCCTTCGGCCGCTTGCATGCGAAGGTCATCGTTGTCGACCGCAGGATGCTCTTTGTCGGCTCGATGAACCTCGATGCGCGATCGGAACGCTACAACACCGAGCTCGGGGTCCTGATCGACAGTCCCGGTCTTGCCGAAGACTTCCTTGAACTGATGACGTTCGAAACGAGTTCGTATCGACTTCGTCTCAACCCGTCCACGAACGAAGTCGAGTGGGTGACCGGTGAAGGGGCCGATGAAAAGGTCTGGACATCCGAACCCGAAGCGGGTCTTTGGCTAAGGTTCAAGGCGAGGCTTCTGGGCGGCCTGGTGCCGGAAGGGTGGCTCTGAACCGGTCGAGTGCAGGGCGCATGGCTGGCCATTGGATGACCTGACTCGAAGGCCGAAACCTTCCGCCGCTCTCACGATTTGCCGGCCGCCTCACAAGGTCGGACTTGAAGCAAGGTCTTCATGCGGCGATGTCTGACAGTGTTGCTACCTCGAAGGAGAGAGACGACCCGTTGTCTCGCGAACTAGCCTTTTCCTCTTTGGAAGCCTATCCGACGCAACTCAATGCTAGGCGCGAACTTCCCTGAAGATCCCCAGCTTCTCCTGCGAAACCCGGTCGGAGTATGAGAAGAGCACCAGATCCTGTTCGGACCGGATCGAATACGCCATCCATCCGGGAACGACGACAACGTCATGTGCCGCGATGTCGAAGTTGCGATCCTCGACCCGGATGTTGCCGCGCCCTTCGACGACGATGAAGACCGCGCTGTCGGTGGCTCGATACGTTCGGGTCTCGAACCCTTCGGGGATGAGTCGAATGGTCGTGGCCATCGTCGGCATGGCCCAGCCACCGTCCGTCGGGTTGACGTAGCGCATCAGGTAGCCATGGTGGCTGTTTGGCGCGCCGGCACGAGTGAGTGCGTGAAGCGCCTCCCGCGTGCGTCCATACGGGTAGTTGAAAACCGGGGAGTTCATCGACTGGCTGCGGTAGCCCACGGGCAGCAGCCCGCTGCCGAATCTCGCCATGGCGTCTCCGATCGGCCGCGTCAGGGGTGCGGTCGCCCCCGCGTGCTCTTCCCGAAACGTGCTGTTGAAGAGTGCGACGATCGGGATGTCCAGGCCGTCAAGCCAGATGACGGGACCGTCGCCTTCATGACCGTGGTGATGCCATGTCCAGGAAGGCGTGATGACAAAGTCTCCCGGCGCCATCAATGTCTTCTCGCCGTCGACCGCGGTATAGGCGCCCGCACCCTCGATCACGAACCTGAGCGCACTCTGTGTATGCCGATGGGCCGGCGCCACCTCTCCCGGCATGATCAGTTGCAGGCCTGCATAGAGCGAGCCCGTGATCTGCGAGCTTCCGTGCAGGCCGGGGTTCTCCAGAATCATGACCCGACGCTCGGCTTCCGCGGCGGAGATCTGGCGGGCCGACTCCAGCACATGAGGGCGGACGTCGGCATATGCCCATCGGTGGGCTACTGCGACCGGAGCCGGTGACCCCGGAATGAGCGACCTGAGCCTTGTCCACAGCGGGGCGAGGTTCTGCTTGTCGGCCCGAGCGTAGAACGCAGTTCGGTCTTCCTCTTGATTGCGTGTTCCCACGCGGCTGGGCTCACCGATGTGCGGCATGAGAGGCTGCTACGGTGAGACGAAATCGGGTTGCCTGCTCGGCACTGCATCGGCAAACGCGGGAATCGCCGACGCATGCACATCCACGCGGGCGATGCGAGGCCAGCGCGAGATGTCGACCCCGGCGCGACGTGCGTTCGCGACCTGAGGAATGAGACAGCAGTCGGCGATGGAAGGCTCGTCGCCCACGCACCATCGATGGCCCGCAATGAGCGCTTCGATGGCATCGAAGCCGGCCTCGATCCAGTGATGAACCCACTGCGCCTTCTGTGCGTCGTTGGCATCCAACGATGTTGTCAGGTACTTCAGCACGCGCAGATTGTTCACTGGGTGAACATCGCATGCCACCAGGTACGCGATCTCGAGTGCCCGGTCGCGGCTCTTCCCGCCGAGCGGGATCAGCAGCGGTTCGGGTTGCAGGCGGTCGAGGTAGTCGATGATGGCCATCGACTGGCTCAACACGTGGTCGCCGTGGACCAGGGTCGGAACGAGCGTCGCGGGATTGAGGCTTCGGTAGGCCGGTGCTCTTTGCTCACCTTCGCGGATGTTCACCCCGACGTGCATCCACCTCAGGCCTTTCAGGTTCAGCGCGATCCGTACCCTGTACGAAGCCGAGCTGTTGAAGAAGCCATGCAGCGTCAGATCGTCGTTCATTGTCGAATGACTCTCACGCTGAGCTCACCGAGACCGTCGATGCCGCCGACCATTGTTTGACCGCGTTCGACCTTGCCCACGCCTTCTGGCGTCCCGGTGAAGATCAGATCGCCGGGGCGCAGTTCGAAGAGCGTCGAGAGACTCGCGATCACTTCGGGCACCGACCAGATGAGCTTCGCGATATCGCTGCGCTGTCGATCCGTTCCGTCGACGCTCACCCATATTGCTCCGGTCGTCGGATGGCCGATGGCCGATGCCCGATGGATTGGCCCGATCGGCGCCGACGCGTCGAACGCCTTGCCGGGCTCCCACGGGCGACCCTTTTCTCGCGCTCCCATTTGCAGATCCCGCCTCGTCATGTCCAGGCCGACCGCATAGCCGAAGACGTGTCGAGTGGCTTCTTCTATCGGTATGTCGTGCCCGGACTTGCCGATCGCCACGACCAATTCGATCTCGTGCTGGAAGTCGGAGGTCTGCGCGGGATAAGGGATGCCCACCGTCTCGCCTCGCGGCACGACCACGATGGAGTTGTCCGGCTTGCAGAAGAAGAATGGAGGCTCCCGATCGGGATCGAAGCCCATCTCGCGCGCGTGAGCGGCGTAGTTGCGTCCGACGCAGTACACGCGACGGACCGGGAACAGTTCGCGCGTCCCGACGACGGGAATGCCGACCTGTTCTTCTGGATCGAAAACGTACTTCAAAGCGGCTCTCCTGTTCAAGGGCGTTTAGGCGTGATCTCGCGCACCGCGCCTCTGGCGCGCAGGAGCGGTCTCTCTCAGTGCCAGGATGGCGACTGCGCCGCCTGCGAGCGCCCAAAGCGGCATGGTCACCGCGTGCTCGATGCCGAAGTTCTTGGCAAGGTATCCGGCGACCGCCGGTGCGAGCCCGCCGCCGAAGACCTCGCCGATCCCGATGATCATTCCGGTGGCCGTCGACATGAGTTGCGCAGGCACGGACTCGGCGGTGACGGGTCCGACGGTGAGCGTGAGCAAGGCATACAGGCAGCCCATCGCCACCATCAAGCAGAGGAAGAGTGACACCGGAACCGGGCCGGTGCTGAGGAACACCCGGAAGGCGAGGAAGGCTCCGATCACGGACATCAGCATCACCGGCTTGCGGCCAATCTTGTCCGACAGCGCGGGCAGGAGCAGCGACCCGATGGCGCCGCCGAATCCGAGTGCCGAGAGGATGAAGCCCATCGATTGGAGGTCCAGGTGCAGGTAGTCGATGAGGTAGTTCGGGAAGAGTGCGGCCACGACGACGATGCAGGCGAGCCAGCAGAGCTGGCAGACGACGCCGAGAGGGACGTTGCGGAACTTGAAGACGTCCTGCCATCGGTGCGCGCCGGCGTCGTGAGTGACGCTGTGTGCCGCGGCTTGCGCCGGGGTAGGTTGACGAAGTACTCGCTGTGCGAGGTACGCCACGACGAACCCGGGTATCGCGACCATCAGGAAGATCCATGGCCAGCTCATCACCTTCAGCAACTGAGTCACCGCGATCGGCGCCAGGCCGAGGCCCAACAGCGCCGGCATCATCTGCTGAATGCCGACGTTCAGACCGTGCCGGCGCGGCGGCGATGCATCCAGGGTCGCGATGATGCTGGCCGGAGTGAATGCGCCTTCAGCGAGGCCCATCGCCGCGCGAATGACGATCAGGCTTCCCACGCCGGTGGCCAGCCCGCTCAACCCCGCCAGCATCGAGAAGCCGATCAGTGCGGGAACGAGAACGCGCTTGAATCCGATGCGATCCGCCAGGGAACCGGTGAAGAGCGACGAGAGTCCCCAGGCGATCGCCAGTGCGCCGGTGATGTGACCGAGGTCCTGATAGTCCAGCTTCAGGTCGCGCATCAGTACCGGCATGAGCGGAACAATCAGGAAGCGATCGATTCCGACCAGCCCCAGTCCGAGCGACATGAGCGTCACGGCCTTCCACTCGTACCCGTCCGGTGCCTGCGTCACGGTCGGTGGTTGCGTGTCTGCGAGTCGGGTTTCGTGCGTCTGCGCGAGGTGTGCGGGTGTCATCGAGTCTCCTGGGCATGTTCCTGTCGAGTGGGTTTCTTCTCGACTCACTGCAATGTCGGATCTGTCGGGGCGCTCGTCCAACGATAAATACTCACTGCGTGATCTGACTTGGCGATCACCGTGACGTCACTTGCGCGAGTCCCTCCTCGACGACAGTCGCCGCAATCGAGCGGAACGACTCGATGGATGGATTGCTGGCCCCGGTGCGCCATGCCAGCAAGAGGTCATAGGACTGCGTGGGGTCACGCACGTGCGCATAGGCGACGCCGTCGTTGTAGGCGCGCGCGACCCAACTGGGAACCAGCGTCACCCCAAGACCAGCACTGACAAGAGCGAGCAGTGTGTGGAGCTGCTCCGCTTCCTGCACGACGCGCGGTACGAAGCCTGCCGCAGCGCAATTGCCGACCGCGATCTCCAGCATTCGCGAGCGCATGGCCGGAGGGAACAGCACGAACGGTTCATCCGCCAGTGCCGCCATGTCGACCTCGCCCACATGCGAGATCGGATGGCCTTCGGGTACCGCGACCAGCAACGGCGCGCCGATCAGGAACGAGGTGTCGATGCCGCGGCGCGGCTCGGGTCCCGGCAGAATCGCCAGGTCGACTGTCGAGGCACGCAACGCGTCGATCTGACTCGCACGATCTAGCGGCCGCAACGTGAGCTCGACGTTCGGTCTCTCCGCGCGAAAGCGGCGCAGGATCGGGGGCAGCGTCGACCAGAGTACGTTGTCGACGAACGAGACGGACAGCGTGCCGGCCGCTCCGTCCGCGACCGCACGCGCTCTTTGAATCCCGGTCTCCAGCTTGGCGAGAATCGCGCGCACTTCGGGCAGGAAGATCTTCCCCTGAACCGTCAGACCGACGCCATGGCGAGAGCGCTCGAAGAGGGGGAGGCCGAGTTCTTGCTCGAGCAACTTCATCTGATGGCTGATGGCCGACTGGACCACATGCATCCGTTCGGCCGCCCGTCCGAAGTGGAGTTCTTCGGCCACCGCACAGAAGTATCGCAGTCGACGGAGGTCCATGTGAGGCGCTGGCCGTTGCGTGAGTTGCGCCGCCCGGCACCTGCGCCGCGCGATCGCGCAACGCGGCAGGTGCTGCTGTCGCGACCTCATTGTGCGAACCGCTGTCCAGCGCCGTCTCTCCCTTTGGAGGCAGGTCGCCGCGCCAGCGGCGCGCTACGGTGAGGTGCGGAGAGGTTCCTGCCGCCGATCGCCTGTCGACCGAACATTTCGAGTTGATCGAACGCTATCGCAGAGATTTGTGGGCTGCCTCTTCGCCCTCGCGTCGTCTAGCATCCACACGCGATCGACTGCTCGACGCCGACCGAGGGACCGTCAGTCAGGGCGCCCCGCCCGCGTGCCGATGAGCTACGGACATTCGACAGGCAGGCGTGGTCCCACTGCAAACACGAGTAGGAAGAGTAGATGAGATACGAAGACATCGCGGCAATGAACGCCGCGCTCGACACCTCCGATGCGCTCACGCTGATGCGCGTTGCTCCGAAGTTCGACGTGACCGAATGGCCCAGGCAGGTGGAGCAATTTCTGGTCCAGACCCAAAAGCCGCTTCATCGCGCCATCCTGAAGAACTACTTCCGGCACCTGCTTCTCGAGGTCGCCGGTTACTGGGACCAGATCATCGTTCCTGAGCTGACCGTGGACGAGCCCATGTATCGCGTGGGCGATCGACGCCAAGTGCATGTGCTGACCGGGAAGTCCGCTGTGCAAGGCTTCTACCGCGAGGCTGCCGAGACACGCCAGAACGTCATGGGCGCGAGGACGATGAACATGGGTGTCGAGGACTATGGAGTGACCACCGAGGCCGTGTGGACGCACGTCATCCCGGGTGCGTGTCTGAAGGACCATGGCATCGGAGCGGATCCGGACGCTTACTACCTGATGACGCATCATCTGTTCCAGATCTTCTCCTACACCAGTGACGCGCGCCCGAAGTTGATCTCGGAGCGGATCTACGACGATCCGGAGAGCTACACCTACGAGAAGCTCGCGCCGCAGGACGTGGTGATGCCGGAAATGGCACGCGAACAATTGGCTCCATTTCTGGCGCGGGCCACCCTCGACTGAAGCCCGCGGGCTGTGTCAACTCGCACCACCGTTCCGTGCCGGCGGGTACTGGGCATTGCACGTTCGACCTCGAGCGATCAAGCTTGCACGCAGCGCGGAGCCTGGAAACTGTGCACCCAATCGCTCGGTCGGTAGGCGGGAAGGCGAAGTCGTTCTGATCGACACTCGATTCGCGCACTCCGTCCATTGGGGCGAGGACGGTTCGGCGGTCGGACGTGAGGATGGCGCTGCCCCTTTCGGGGTAGTTCGTACCGACTAATTCGATCCGCATTGTCGTAGCACTCATGACGGTTCTCGTCGAGGGGATCACGAGTCAAAGTCAAAGTGCCTTAAAACTCGCGGAGTGATCATGCATCTGGACTGCGGCAACGCCGTGCGCGCGACGTGTCCTGGGAAATCAGGAGTCGAACGTCGAGCATTCACGTGGTGTGACCAGAGGGTCGTTCAGCCGGCCGGTTCACTCGAAGTGGGCACTGCGCTGATGAACTGGGGAGGAATGCTTCCCGCCGACGAAATTGCGCGTCGGATGAGACCCCACTACGACCAGCCGATCTCCCAGCTGGCGAGGTGGATCGTGAGGCGAGCGATCGTGGTCGTTCCGGCGAAGGCATGCACGCTCGTGCCGCTGTTTCAATTCGATCAAATGCGGATGACCGTCAAGGTTGAAGTCAGTGCCGCCTTGGCCGAGCTTGTGTCGGTATTCGACGATCTGGAGGTGGCAACCTGGTTCGTCGAGCCGAATCGATGGCTTGGCGGTTTGGCCCCGGTGGAAGGCTTGAGGCAAGGTCTTGTCGCGATGCTGCAGGCTGCTCGCACCGACCGATTCATCGCACGCGGGTGACTCGGGCCGGATCGTGCCGCTTTTTCAGGGGGTGGCCTCGGCGCCTTGTTGCCGCGCGGACCGTCTTCGCGTCTGAAGGAGCTGCGCAATGGCTGTCGCGAGCTCCAGCATCGCGACGGGCTTGCGCAAGACGAGATCGGCGCCGAAATTCCGCGATGCCTCGGCCTTCGTTCGATCCAGAAATCCGCTGAACAACAAGATTGGCACGCCGCCTCGGATTGCACGAACCTCACCGATGAACTTGGAGCCGGACATCTCCGGCATCCGCTCGTCGGTGACGATCGCATCGAATCTGCCGGGGTGAGCACGAAATGCGGCGAGAGCTTCGCTCGCGACCGTGAATCCGACGGTCACGTAGCCAAGTCCCGTCAGCACCTCGATCATCAACGTGACGAGGGCCGGTTCGTCATCGACGATGAGAACTTGCTCGTGGTTGCCACGCGGAGCGACGAGATCGCTTTCCGAGCTCTGCTCTCGGACCTCCCCTTCGCGTGGCAAATAGACGGCGAAGGTCGTCCCTCGTCCAACTTCGGTGGACACGTCGACGGTGCCGCCCAAATCGCCGACGATGCCATGTACCAGGGAGAGGCCGAGACCCGTGCCGCCACTTGCGCTCCTGGTGGTAAAGAACGGATCGAAGATCTGATCCATGATGGCCGCGGGGATGCCAGGCCCCTCGTCGGACACCTTCAGCACGATGTACTCGCCAGGTCGTATCCGGGCACTGATCGGCGTCGTTCTGTCGAGTCTCTCGGTGTGCAGAGAAACTCGCAGCAGACCGCCGTCGGGCATGGCCTGCACCGCATTGGTTGCCAGGTTCATGAAGACCTGATGAATCTGCGTGGAGTGGGAGAGTGTCGCCGCGCGTCCCGCGCTGAGATTGACGTCCAACCTGATTCGATCTGACAGCGTGGCTTCGAGCATGTCGATGGCTTCGCGCACGATTCCCTGGACATAGACGGGCGCCCTCGCCGTGACCCCGGTTCGACTGAACGCGAGGATTCGGTCGACGAGCGAGCGACCGCGCTCGGCGGCGGTCAAGATCTTCGCGATGTCACGGTGCAGTCGACTTCCTCGGGGCGCGTCGCGCAGGGCGACTTCGCCAAACCCGAGAATCGCGGCGAGGATGTTGTTGAAATCGTGGGCGATGCCGCCGGCGAGTGTTCCGGTGGCCTCCAGGCGTCGCGCCTGCCCGAGCGCCGCCTCCGCGCGCAGGTACGGTTCGACATCGCAGACCGACCCCGCCATCCGGGTCGGCCGCCCCGACTGGTTTCGCTCGGAGGTTCCACGCACGCGAATGCACCGATACGTACCGTCGGGATGCCCGACGCGCATCTTGACGTCATAGCTTCCGCCGTCCTTCAGATGCTCGCTGAGCAGCCGTGCCGTCGGACGGATGTCGTCCGGATGAATCCGGACCAGGGTCCACCACTCTCGTCGCGACCGACTCGTGAGTCCCGGATGCAGGCCGACGAGTTCCTGACAGTGCTCCGACATGAACAGTTGATCGTCGAGCAGATTCCAATCCCAGATTCCGTCTTGAGATCCGGCCACGGCCAGCGCGAAACGCTGCTCGGACGCTTCGAGCGCTGCCTGTGCCAAGACTTGGGCGTGGATGTCGCCGACTGAACCGGCCATTCTGGTCGGCCGTCCCTGCCCATCGCGCACGCAGATCCCGCGTATGCGAATCCACCGGTAGTCGCCGCCGGGCTGCTGTACGCGCCATTGACCGTCATAGGGGGCGCCACCGGTCAGATAGGTCTCCAGGGAATTGAATTGGGACTGGACGTCGTCGGGGTGGAGGCTGACCATCTGCCGCCATTCCTGTCGCTTGCGTGTCGTGATTCCGGGGCGAAGTCCGTAGAGAACCTGTGTCCGTTCGGAGAAGAACATGTCGTCCGTGACAATGTTCCAATCCCAAATCCCGTCGGTCGAGCCCTCGACTGCCAGAGAGAACCGCTCTTCGGAGATGACCAGTGCCGCCTGCGCTTTCATGTAGTCGTCGATATCGGTGACGGAGCCGGCCGCCCTGACAGGTGTCCCGCTCCGGTCGCACAGACGTTTGCCCCGAACGCTGACCCAGCGGTAGATCCCGTCTGGATGCAAGATTCGCCAGCTGCCTTCATGGGGCGCATCGGCATTCAGAAAGTTGTCGACAAGAGCCGCCTGGCGCGGCAGGTCGTCGGGGTGAATCGCCACGACCTCCAGCCACTCGGTCATCGAGCGACTTTGCTCGCCAGGCTGAATGCCATAGAGCTCCTGGGTGCGATCGGACAGCCACAACTGCCCCGACGCGATATCCCAGTCCCAGATGCCGTGTATCGATCCGACCTCGACGAGTGCGAAGCGTTCGCCGAGGTCGAGTGCGGTCTGAGAGTCGTTCGTGCTCACCGGCGATGGACAGATGGACGTTGCGAGCCATTGTGGGCCACGGGGACCCGCTTCAGCAATGACGCACACGCGTTCGCGGCATCGGCTGCGCTGTCGCAATGCAGTCCAGAACCGGAACTTGTCGAATCCATCGAACGCTAAGCTCAAGAGTATGAAGTTTCGATGGCGCGACTTCCACCATAGTATCCCGGGCGGAATCCGAAACGACCATCCCGTTGAAGGGATGCCTGGCGCGTCCAGTCTGTCGTGTGGCACGCAGGGCACAAAGGGTCGACCGTCGGGACCATAGACTGCCCGCGAGAGGTCGAACACATCGTGGCGCGCTTTCACCGATTTCAGAGACATCGATTCGTTGACGACAGGCAACTCTGACATCCCCGAAGATGCCGACCAAATTGGAGCTCACTACACCACACGTCCTGGCGGTCGATGACGACCCTCTGGTCTGCGACTTGATCGCGGAGTACCTCGCAGACTACGACATCAAGGTGACGACGGTTTGCTCTGGTAGCGAGATGGTCGCGACCTTGGGCCGCAGCGCCGTTGACCTCGTGGTCCTGGATGTACGTCTTCCGGGCGAGGACGGAATGCAACTCGCGCGCGACTTGCGCGAGAAATCGAAGCTGCCCATCATCATGCTGACGGGTCGACGCGAGGAGGCGGATCGGGTTATGGCGCTGGAATTGGGCGCCGACGACTACTTGACGAAGCCATTTTCGCCGCGGGAGTTGCTCGCGCGGATCCGCGCGTTGCTTCGCCGGTCGCGTATGCAGGACGATGTTGCGGGGCATCTTCCTGCGGTTCGGTCCTATCGGTTCGAGGGCTGGGAGGTCAACCTTGGTCTGCGTCGCGTTGTCGCTCCGAACGGAGTGGTGACCGGCTTCCGCAACAGCGAGTTCAATCTCCTGCTGGCATTCCTGGGCTCCCCACGTCGGGTCCTTCGGCGCGAAACGCTCTTGGAACTTTCCCGATTGCACTACGCCGAGGTCTATGACCGGGCGATCGACGTCCAGGTCGGCCGGGTGAGAAAGAAGATCGAGGCTGATCCGGCCAATCCGAAGTTGATCATCACTGAGCGTGGGGTTGGATATGCACTCATGACCGACGTCGAGGTGCACTACGAATGAGCGCTGCAAAACCCGAGGTTGGATTCGATGCGGCGTTCGCAACCTCACGTGGCAGAAGTGTGTGTCAGATGAATTCCGGGGAGAGCCTCGGATCACACGATTGCGACCGAAGGCGCGTCAAATGCGCGGGACGACGCGGTACTTGCCGCGTGATTCGCAAATGCACGCAACCCCACAGGCTTGCTATCGGATTGCCGTGATCGAGGCGGACGAACTCGTGCGCGAGTTGCTTCTCCGCTGGCTTTGCGACGAGGGACACGATGCATCCGACGTCGCTGACGTGTCGCTGCTTCGAGGTGGCACCGACTTCGATGTGTTGATCGCCGATGTGCCCAGTCCGCGCGAGGCGGCCGAACCGGTTCGCCTGCTCCGGTCGATGCACAAGGGTTCCATTGTTCTCGTGTCGGCGCGGCTTCGGGGCGGCATCGGACGATCCCGCGAACTCGCTCGACAGCTCGGCGTGGGTGCGATGCTTCCCAAACCGTTCACGCGACAGGAACTGCTCGCAGTCGTGAACGAGGCCATGCGACCGACCTGACGGTTCGATCCGCACTGTGGTGCCCGCACGAAGCCGGCGGCTGCGCGTGCCTCCCGTCTCACGCAAGGACACGACGCGTGGCGGTGCAACGCTGACATGCAAGCGTGTTCTATGACATCTTCGAGGACAACGACCGGACACGGTACGCCAGCAAACTTCCTTGGCGGCTTGAGATCGATCGCAACCGCACCTCGCGTATCGGACCCGATTCGTCGCGCGGGCCTTCGAGGTCGCCCGTCGCGTCGGTCGAGTTCGTATTGGTTTGCAGGAGACTTCCATGCGGAGCACACTTTCCTCCATTGCCGTCGACGTCGTCCACGAGTGCGCCATCGTGCGCCACGGACTGGTCGCGATGTTCGAGCGGCTCGCGGGTATCACCGTCTGCAATCAGTTCGAGGCCGCAGCCGACTATGCGGAGGCAGCCCGGGAGACCAGGGGCGACGTCGCGTTCGTCAGCGCGAGGGTGCCCGTGGAACTCGATCGGGTCGGTGGGCTGGCGAGATCGGCAGGCCAGGGCGGCGTTCCCGCGCTCGTTGTGGTCGCACCCTCGTTCGGTGATCTCGACGCGCGGGAGGCGCTTCAAAGTGGCATCAAGGGGTTGCTTCTGTTGAGCGCGGATCCCGCCGAGCTGCTGGCAGCCGCTCGACGAGTCTTCATGGGCAATCGCTACGTCATGCAAGCGATCGCGGCACGCGTGGCAGAGCATGTCTATGCAGAACCGCTCACCGTGCGCGAGCGTCAGATCCTGGAGTTTCTTGCAGATGGACGATGCAACAAGACCATCGCGAACGAACTCGGCATCGCCGTCGGCACCGTGAAGACCCACGTGAAAGCGGTCCTCTCCAAGCTCAACGTTTCGAGCCGGACCCAGGCCGTGGTCGTCGCGACCCGGCGGGGGATCGTGCGGTCGCAGGAGCAGTCGCTGGAGTCGCTCGCCTGCGGATCCACCGCGTACGACGCGGGCTCTGCATATGCGTCGCTTCGAGTACCGAGAGATCCGCCAGGCGCAGAACATTTGCCGGGGTCGGCAGCGTGGGCCCGGACCGGGCGACTCATGGCGGCGAGCAGCCATTGATCCGCTTCGCGCGGCGTCGTTCGACTTGTCGTTCCCGGATGGGATGAAACATGGGCGTTCGATGCCGAAGCCATGCCACGACTGACGCACCGACCTGATCGTTGTCGTGTCGAGCGCGGTCGTTCAGCCAACGAGCAATCATGAAGAAGCAAATCCTGGTTCTTGTTTACTTGCTTGTCATCGGTGCACTGGCTCACGCGCAAGCGACCACGTCGATGCCGACTGCGAACGGCGCGATCGCGGCCATGTGGTACGAGGCCTTCAACAAGAAGGACACGTCGCTCGTCGATCGAATCGTGAGCGACACGTGGGTGGATATCCCGTCACCCCCGGACACGCCTACCGGTCCGGCCGCGCTGAAGCGGACCCTCGTTGCACTCACCACGGCCTTCCCTGATCTTCATCTGGCGATCGAGGATGTGATTCAGGAGGGCGACAAGGTGGTGGTCCGATCCGAGATCACCGGAACGCAGCAGCAGGCGTTCTTCGGAATCCCTTCCAAGGGGCGGCGTTTGACCATCCAAGCCGTGGACATCCATCAGATCAAGGACGGGAAGATCATCCGAACTTGGCACACGGAAGATTGGATGTCCGGGCTCCGCCAGCTCGGTGTCATCGGTCAGTGACGATGCGCGCGCAGGCGCGGCGGCAACGGGTTGCAAAACAGGAGGAGTCTTCGATGAAGATCATGAAAGCGTTGCGTCTTGAGAAGTTCGGTCCTCCGTCGACACTGTCTCTTCGAGAGATCGCGATTCCGGAACTCGAGGCCGGCCACGCGCTGGTGGAGGTCCACGCATCGGCAATCAACCCCAGCGACGTCAAGAACGTGGCCGGCCTGTTCGGAGCCACTCTCCCGCAAACCCCGGGTCGGGACTACGCCGGTGTGGTCGTGGCTGGCGCGCCGCAGTGGATCGGAAAGGAAGTCTGGGGAAGCGGGGCGGGCTTTGGAATGGTCCGCAACGGCGCCCACGCGCAGTACCTGCTGGTCGGGAACGACTGGTTGTCCGCCAAGCCTGTCGATCTGTCGATGGAGGAGGCCTCAGCGATCGGTGCGCCATACGTGGCCGCGTGGGCGACACTGATATCGGCCGCAAACCTGTCTTCCGGAGAGACCCTCTTGGTCACCGGTGCCTCGGGTGCAGTCGGCCGGGCGGCCATGCAGATCGCGAAATGGAAAGGCGCCCGAGTGATCGGCGCGGACATCGCCGGCGACGGTGTGGGACTCGATGCCTTCATCGATCTGAGGCGTGACGACAAAGGCTTGGCGCTCGAGGTCAAGGCGCTGACGCAGGGGAAGGGCGTGGACGTCGTGCTCGATACGGTGGGCGGCCGGTTGTTCCAGGCGGCACTCGACTCGCTTGCCCTCGACGGTCGACAGATTGCCATCAGCAGTGTCGGCACGAGACGCGTCGAGTTCGACCTCATCAATTTCTATCGCAATCGGAACCGACTGATCGGCGTAGACACGGCAAAGCTGACCGGGCCGGCCATCGCGAGAATGATGGACGACCTTCGCGCCGGTTTCGATGACGGAGTGTTCAAGGCTCCACCTGTCAGGACATGGTCGCTGGAGCAAGCCGTCGAAGCCTATTCGGCCGTGGAGAAGGGCGATGCTTCGGCCAAGCAGATCCTCGTTCCACTGGCGAAGTAGGGCGACCGATCGGGCTCCGTGTTCGTTGCTCGAAGTTGGGTTTCCTTCGCCGGCCTCCCGAGGTCACGGGCGAGCAACGAATCGGTCAGCGAATGCGGCTCGAGCCGGGCCGACGGCTGGCGCCAGGATCCGCTTGATCGAATGACTGGTTGAATCTCACTCGCCGACGGTGAGGGTGATGTCACGTGACGCCTGCACGACGACCGTTGGTGCGCCTGTCGCCGCCGCCCGGTTCGAACCGGCATCGATCGGATAGTCGCGAGGTGCGTACGCGCGCGATCGGCCAGATTTGAACGGCACCTCGATGAGGGTCGGAGCCCAGCGCTTGATCTTTCCGTCGGCCCTCGCTTGAAGAATCTCGTTGTTGACCCTGGCACGGCTGGCCTGTGTGCTGGCGCGTATCCAGCTGTCTTCGTTGAACGACTGTGCCGCTGCGGAGCCGACTGCGACCACCGACAGCAAGAACGTGAATGCGAGGCGAAGACCGGTGATGGACGGCCTTGCAGGTGCCATCGTAGGTGAGAGCACCGGTGCTTGCGGCGTGGCGTAGCTGGTCGAGAACTGCGTCGTCATTTCCACTCCTTTGTGTTTCGAAGCGATCACAGCGAATCGCATGTCGTAAAGGTACTGGGAACGCAGGGACAGAAACACGGTGCCGCGAGCAATGCACCGTTGCGCCCGCGACAAGACGCAAGCGAAGCAAGCGCCCTGATGGTCACGAATCTCGATCCGTCACCGAAGTGCGGCGGATTCCACGCTCCACCGGTGGCCCGCGGATCGAACCGATTCGGCTGCCACGAGCAGCGCAACTGCACGAAGTTCTCCCCCGGTTTGGACGCTTGACGACGGCGCACGCGCAGCGCCATCTCCTGATCCTTGGGATCACAGAGCTTCCGTCCGATCTCGAGGTGAGCCCTTTCGGGCTGCCGCCACCGCGGGCGCGTCACGCACCGGCGCCGGCGGCACGCGCTGACCGGAGCGGTACTGGATCGACGCCTTCCACGGTTGATCTGCATCACCCTTCAGAGGTAGACCCGCGCAGCCCTCTTGAGGAGCAGGTGAAAACCAGGCGCTGCCTAACCTCGTGTCGATGCTGCTCGATGACACGGACGCGCTCGACGACATGGCAGAAACATCCACGATGGAACGAGAGTTCGATGAGCGTACGGCCATCGACGGCGAATCGATGTGGGCCGCATCAGGCACAGGCGAAGCGACACGCCCCCTGCGGTCAGCGCGTTCGCGGCGCCGCGTTGACAGCGAGTCACCCGACCGGAGAACGACAGTCATCGGTTCGCTCGATGGATCGCATCGAATCAAACAGGCTACCGCGATCGTGCGTGGACTTCTAACCTAACGCCATGACATCGAACAACGCAATTGTCGGAGGTCGCACCGGATGGCGCGAAGCGCCGAAGGCAGTGGACGGAAATTCCGCTGGTGCGCGCCGTTGCGGTATCGACGGTCACGGGGCAGCAACGACGGGTCTGTCGACAGTCGAATCCCCTCATACGTTCGACCTCGTCGGTTCAGATCAAACGAACCCATCGTCAAGCTCGGGCCGAGCTTGCGCGCATCACCACAACCAGGAGCATTGAAATGGCAAAGGTTCTCGTTCTCTACTACTCGTCCTACGGTCACATCGAGAAGATGGCTGAGGCCGTTGCGGAAGGCGCGCGCAAGGCCGGCGCAAAGGTGGACGTCAAGCGCGTTCCGGAGACGGTGCCCGAGGCAGTGGCCAAGAGTTCGCACTTCAAACTCGAGCAATCCGCTCCAATCGCGACGGTGGCCGAACTGGAGCACTACGACGCGATCATCGTGGGAACGGGCACGCGCTACGGTCGGATGTCGTCGCAGATGGCCGCGTTTCTCGACCAGACCGGTGGCCTGTGGATGCGCGGCGCGCTCAACGGCAAGGTCGGCGGCGCGTTCACGTCGACGGCGACGCAACACGGCGGCCAGGAAATGACGCTGTTCTCGATCATCACGAACCTCTTCCACTTCGGGATGACCATCGTCGGCCTGCCGTACAGCCATCAGGGCCAGATGAGCCATACCGAAATCGTCGGCGGCGCACCGTACGGTGCAACCACGATTGCCGGCGGCGACGGCTCGCGCCAGCCCACTCAGATCGATCTGGATGGCGCTCGCCATCAGGGCGAGCTCGTCGCAAAGACTGCGGCGAAGCTCTTCGGCTGACGAGTCGGAGGAGTCACTCGCGGGCGGGCGCCTCCTCCCTCAACGACAGGCCGGGCCGCGCCTTGACCGCGCTCCTCAGCAGGCAGATTTCGGCGAAGCGGAAAGGATAGGCATGTCCTTGGGTTTTCAAGACAAAGTTGTCCTCGTCACCGGAGCCGGTTCGGGCATCGGGCGTGAGGCTGCGCTGAAGTTCGCTCAACGTGGCGCAGTCGTCTTCGCTGCCGACGTCAACGAGCAAGGCCTGGCAGAGACTCGGTCGCTCGTCCTGGCGGCCGGCGGTCGGGCGGAAACGGCGCGCATTGACGTCGCCGATGAAGACCAGGTGGCCGGGATGATCGCGTGGGTTGCCAAGGAAGCGGGACGACTCGACGCCGCGTTCAACAACGCGGGCATCACCGGCCAGGCTCATCGCCTCGAGGACTATCCGGTCTCGGACTTCGACAGGGTGATCAGGATCAACCTGCGCAGCGTCTTTCTCGGCATGAAGTACGAGCTGCCGCTGATCAAGCGCAGTGGTGGTGGGACGATCGTGAACACCGCCTCGGTGGCAGCGATCACCGGCCCGGGCGGCATGAGCGCCTACGCGGCCTCCAAGCATGGCGTTCATGGACTGACGCGCGTGGCCGCGATGGAAAACGCAAGCCAGGGTGTTCGCATCAATGCCCTAGCGCCCGGATGGACCGAGACACCCATGGTCCTCGAGGCGAGCGCACAGAACCCGGCCTTCGCCGATCAGGCCAGAACTTCCATTCCGGCAAAGCGCGGCGGCAAGCCGAGCGAGATTGCGGACGCCGCTGTCTGGCTCAGCTCGAGTGAGTCGAGCTATGTATTCGGCCAACTCCTCGTCGTCGACGGCGGAATGACCATCGGTGGCTTCGAGCTCTGAGTGCTCGGTGCTGTGTCCCACAACCAAGATGAAAGCAATCCATCATGAGCAACACGAAACCCGGTGACGCCGAAAAGGCCGTCGTCCGCCGCAATACGGAAGAGGTTCAGGGAAAGGGCAACTACGAGCTCTTCGACCAACTCTTTGCCGACGATTTCCTCGACCACACCCCGCAGCCGAACTGCACGCCCGACAAGGCCGGCGCACTGGGCCTGTACAAGAAACTGCGCGCTGCATTTCCGGACTTCCACGCGGAAATCCACTGGCAACGCATCGATGGCGACGTGGTGACGACCTTCAAGACCTATCACGGCACGCACAAGGGTGACTTCCTGGGCGTCGCTCCGACCGGCAAGGCAATCCACTTCGAGACCGTCGATGCCATGCGTGTTCAGAACGGGAAGATCACCGAACACTGGGGCGTGGCCAACCTGTTCTCGCTGCTCGGGCAACTCGGTGCGTGGCCGCCGTCACGCAGCTGAGACGCGGGCACTGAGTCGACAAACAACACATGGAGCAAGGAAGAGTCATGAGTGACATTCTCAAGGGCAAGGTCGTCATCGTCACCGGAGCATCCAGTGGCATTGGCAGGGCGATCGCATTGGGTGCGGCGCAGCACGGCGCGAAGGCCGTCATCGTCTCGGACGTGACCGAGACTCCGCGCGAGGGGGGTGAGCCTACGGTGAAGGAGATCCAGGCCGTCGGCGGGATTGCCAAGTTCGTCAAGACGGACGTGAGTAAACATTCCGAGGTGGAGGCGCTCGTTGCTGCTGCTGAGAAGTTCGGCGGCGTCGACGTGATGGTCGCCAATGCGGGCATCACCTTGCGCTCGGATGGGGCAGATGTCGCCGAGGAGGACTATCGCCGACTCATGGCGGTGAACCTGGACGGTACGCTGTTCAGTGCCCAGTCCGCTGCCCAGCAGATGAAGGCGAAGGGCAAGGCGGGCAGCATCGTATTGATGGCCAGCATGGGCGGAATCGCAGGCGCGGGCATGACGGTCGCCTACTCCACGAGCAAGGGCGGTGTCGTGCTGATGGCGAAGGCACTTGCCGATGCAGTCGGACCCGATGGCATTCGGGTGAATGCTGTGTGCCCTGGAACGATCGACACGTTCCTTCTTCGCAACACGCCTCCGATCGCCGAGGCGGCCGAAGGCTTCCGCAAGCGGACGCCGTTGCGCCGGCTGGGGCAGCCGTCCGAGATCGCCGACGCGGTCGCCTGGCTTGGCTCCGATATGTCGAGTTACGTCACGGGTGTCGCACTGCTCGTCGACGGTGGGCTTCTGTCCGTCATTTGATTGTTGTATCCGGCTCGTCGTTGCGACCGGACCATTCGGCAAAGGCTAGATCATGTCCATCGTCATTCGGGTCCGGAAACCTGGCGGCCCTTCAGTCCTCGTGCCTGAAGACGACGAGGTGGGATCTCCGGGTCCCGGACAGGTTCGCCTTCGCCAGGATGCGATCGGCGTCAACTTCGTCGACACGGCGTTCCGTAGCGGCGCGTTCAAGATCCCGACGCCATTCATCGGCGGTGTGGAAGGCGCCGGCATTGTCGAAGCTCTCGGACCCGGGGTCGCTCAGGTGGCCGTCGGAGATCGCGTCGGGTACTTCTTTGCGCCAGGCAGCTACGCCGAAGTGCGCCTGGTGAGCGCGGACGTCCTCGTCAAGCTCCCGCCCGATGTTTCAAATGAGCAATCAGCCGCATTCCTGACAAAAGGGCTCACGGCATGGATGGCAATCCGTGCGCTATACCCCGTGAAACGCCAGGAACATGTTCTCGTGCAGGGAGCGTCGGGCGGTGTCGGTTCACTCGTCGCGCGGTGGGCAAGATCGTTTGGTGCCACGGTCATTGGAACGGTAGGAACGAGCTCCAAGCTGGCCTCGACCAAGGAGTACGTAGACCATGTGTTTCTGGTGAGCGATCCAGATCTGGGCAAGAAAGTACTTGCCGAGGCGCCAGGGGGCGTGGACGTGGTTTTCGAGTTCATCGGGAGGGCAAGCTTTGGCGCTTCGGTCATGGCCGTGCGCGACGGCGGAGTCATTGTCAATATTGGCGGAGCCTCGGGTCCGGCGGACGTCGACAAGGAGACCTTGTCGGCGCGCGGCGTGCGCGTGATCGAGGGGAGTACTGCCCAGATGGTTACGGGACCAACCCTGACTGTCGCTACGGCGGAACTCTTCTATGCACTGCGCAGTGGGGCACTCGGCGACATTGCATACACGCGCAACGCCTTGGTCGACGCGGCGAAGGTTCACGACGACATCGCGAACCGGCGCAGCTTTGGTCCGCAGATTCTTGTGCCTTGAATGCCGCCTCCACACGATAGCCATTCATGACAAGCAGTTCCCCGATCACCTCCGCGGCATCGGGGTGTCGACGGCCAAGCAATACTCGTCGGCGACCAGCGTTCCCAGCCCATGCCGTAGCGGCCAACGCCGAGATTGACCAAGAACTCGGTCAGCTTTTACGGCGTCCGGGTGACGGTGAGAAGGTAGCTTCTTTTGCCCGAGCTCAGTTCTCGATCTGGCTCGCGAAGCGGGCAATCAAGTAGGAAGCAGCCGGTCCGGGCGGCGTGTCGGTTCGGTAGGTGGCGAAGAAGCGATACGGTCCGCCTCGGCAGTCCGGCAGATCCAGTGCCACCAGTCGCCCGGCCTCGATGT
>Ga0307508_10001251_pt1 | contig 29009 bp, 26 predicted proteins | sample 9_EM_MG_FD_203089 | JGI IMG/M metagenome (GOLD analysis project Ga0307508, IMG submission 203089) | Populus trichocarpa ectomycorrhiza microbial communities from riparian zone in the Pacific Northwest, United States - 9_EM | ecosystem: Host-associated > Plants > Roots > Unclassified | place...
TAATTTATCTCGTCCCTCACGCCACCGCTGTAGCTGATGCCTGCCGACAAATCGAAATAGTTTACACTCGTATTATTGAACACCTGCCTCGATGCGGGCAGCACGCTAAACGTGCCATTGGCGCCGGCGATGAACTGGTCGCCCAGCACCAGTTTCGTAGGGTCGAAGCGCTGCTGCATGAGGCCGCCCATAAAGCCGATGGACAGGTAGGAATTCGTTTCCTCGCTCAGCGGCAGGCTGTAGTTGACCGCCGGCATGATGTGCACCGTGCTGAAGTTGCTCGTGCCGGCCACATCCTTTACCAGCTGCAGGCCCAGGGTAAGGTTGTCGTCGGCCACGAACCCCGCCGGCAGCTTTACCTCGGTGCTCAGCCCAAACGTGCGGTAAGGAATGGTGACGCTCTGCCACTGGTTGCGGTAAGACGCCACAAAACGCACATCGCCGGTAAAAATTCCCGCCAGGGCGGGATTGCGCAGCAGCGGCTGGTCGTAAAACTGGGAGAAGCCCACATCCTGCCCACGGGCGGCGGGGCCCAGGCAGGCTATCAACAGCAGTACAACAAGGAAACAGCAATACTTTTTCATAACAACAGTTTTATAGCAGGGTCACATTTCCTTTATAAGAATAAGGCACCCCGTTTTCGCACATCACTTCTACCGTGTAAATATATACGCCGGGATCGGCCAGGCGGCCATCTACACGGCCGTCCCACCCAAAGGTTGGATTATTGGGCGCAAAATTGGCGCGCTCAAACACTATCCTGCCCCAGCGGTTAAACACCCGGAAGGTCTTTACCGACCCTATGCCCGAAGCCCGCACGGTGAGCCTGGTATTTTCGGGAATATCACCCCGCGGGGTAAACGCATTGGGTATAAACACCTGCGAGCTCTGGCAGAACACCTTTACGCAAAGCGTGTCGCCGCCGCTGCAGCCATAGATATTCGTGGCCCGCACGGCATAGCAGGTATTGTTTTTTACCAGCGCCACGGGCAGCGAGCAGGCCGGGTCATTGCAGGTAAGGTCCTGCGCGGGCGTCCACTGGTACGTTTTTATCGGCAGGATGCCTGGCACGGCAGCGTTTACAATCACCGGGTCCAGCGGCAGCAGGTAGCCGGCGGGCAGGGTGAAGGTATCGCGTGCAAAATGCACAATGGGGTACCCCCCTATTTGTATGAGCGTATCTGTGGACACGCTGCAACCCGTTTGCGGCGAGCTGACGGTAATGGTATATATACCGGCATCCTGCACCTGCACTTTATTGACGGTGGCATTCGGCGTATTGACGGGGAAGCCCGGGCCGGGACCCTTCCAGGTATAGCTGAGCGTGGCGTTGGGCACGGGTATGGAGCTGAAGGCCTGCAATACGAGGTCGTCGCCCACGCACAATGGATTTCGTGTACTGATGACCGGTTTTAGCGGCGACTGTTTAATAAGCACCTGGAAGCTGACCGGCAGCGAGATGCAATTGTTTTGGATGGCATACACCACATAGGTGCCGGCATCGGTTGTTTTGGCCGAGGGGAATACAACGACCGTGTTCGTGGTCGTATCGGGCGATTGCCCAAAGGCCGGCCCGGCCCATACATAGTTGATGGGGCCCGCCTGTGTGCTGGTGGGCGACAGCGCCGTGAGGTTCAGCGGCGTTTCGCTGCAAATGGGCGGGTTATACCCTGCCACCGGCGGCGCGGGCGGCGTGGGGTCCTGCAGGATGAACACATTCGGGATGGTTTGCGAAGGACAGCCATGTATCTCCACATAGAACCCCGAATAGGTGCCGGCGGTAACGGGGATGCTGATTTTTCCCGTGGCATCGGTGCTGTCGACTATGGTATATGGCGTCGAAAATTTATTGTAATGCACCAGCAAAGTCAGCTTCGGAATAGGATTGCCCGCAATGTCCAGCACATTCAGGATGATGGTGCCCGAAGGGATGCCGCAGGCGGTGGGGTTGGTATAGCTGCTGCCAACGATTTTGGCCGTGGGGTACACGATGGCCAGGATAGCCGTCTTAGGGCTTTCGCAGCCGGCCCCGCTGTACTGGGTGGCGAAGTATTTGAACTGGCCGGGCACGGCGGTGCTGATAACGGGGGGCGCTGCAAGCAATGACTGGTTCTGATCGTACCAGCGAATGGTATTGCCGGCAGAAGCATTGACCACCAGCGACTGTGCCGGCGCGCCCATACAGAGATGGGCAGTGTCCGGCGGCAGTGCCGCGGGGATGGGGTTAACCGTGAGCGTAAGGTTATACGGCGCACCGGGGCAGGGGTTCTGCGCGGGGTTGACCGGTATGACCTGCACGGTAAGCGTGCGGCTCACCGTGCCCGTATTGGTGAACGACAGGGAGATAACAGCGCTGGCCCCGGAGGCGGTACCGGAGGTGCCGCCGGTAACACCTGCGGGCAACACACCTACTAACGCCCAGCCATATGTCGTATTTGTAACAGTAGAAGAAGGCGTATATACCGCCGTGCCACCGGAGCAAATGGACTGCGCCGCCAGCGGAAAGGTCAGTACGGGGCTATCGTCTACCTGTACGGTGGCGGTGGCCGTATAGCCAGGGCAGGGCGGCGAGGGCGCGATGGTATAGGTAACGGTATAAACGCCGGGCGCGCTGGCCGCAGGGTTTATACCGCCGGTGGCGGCATTGAGCGAGAGCCCGGTGGCGGCGCTGAAAGTGCCGCCCGCCACACCCGTCAGCGTAACGGGCTGCGTTGTATTGGTACCGCGGCAATACGGCCCTTTATAGCTGATGGTGGCCGTGGGCGCATTGCTTACAATAACGGTGGCGGTGGTGCTGTAGCTGGCGCAGGCGCCCGTACCGGGAGCGGTATATTTAATAACGTAGGTGCCGGCTATGGCCTTATCGGGGGTAAGCGTTCCCGTTAGGATGTCGAGCATGGCCGATGCCGGCGTAATGGAATACGTGCCGCCGGGCGTGCCGGTTTGCGTAACGGGCACGGGCGGATTGGGCGTAGCAACGGTATTGGGCACATTGCACAAGGTGGCCGGGCTGTAGACAATGGATGCCGAAGGCGCCTGGTCAATCTTTAGCGTAGCCGTGGTGGTAAAGCCGGGACAGGGCGGCGAAGCGGCGATGGTATAAGTGACTGTATACGTACCGGGCGTACTGGTAGCCGGCGTAATAACACCCGTGGCCGCGTTGATGGACAAACCTGTCGTGCTGCTGTACACACCACCCTGGCTGCCGGTAATGGTAACGGCGGCAGGCGCATCAGCCGTACACAGGGGCGGATAGCTGATGATGGCCGAAGGCGTACCGTTAACGCTGACAGTCGTGGTAACGCTGTATGCCCCGCAACCGCCCGCGGCGGCAATGCTGTAGCGGATGGTATAATTGCCCGGTGTTGCGCCGGCCGGATCGATGGCGCCCGTGACAGGATCTATTTTCAGCCCCGCGGGCGTTACCGAATAGGTTCCTCCCGTGGTACCCGTTTGTGTAACCGGTACCGGTGGATTGGGCGTGGCAGTGGTATTGGCCACATTGCACAGCACGGTGCTGCTATAGGAAATGGCGGCCAACGGCGCCTGCGATACGGTGACCGTAGCCGTGGTGGTAAAACCCGGGCAGGGCGATGAAGCGGCGATGGTATAGGTAACCGTATATGAACCCGGCGTGCTGGTAGCAGGCGTAATGATGCCCGTAGCTGCATCGATAGACAGGCCGGTACTACTGCTGTACACACCGCCCTGCGTGCCGGTCAGCTGTACGGCCCGGGGCGCGTCGGAGGTACAGAGGGCAGGGTAGCTGATAGCCGCCTGGGGCGTACCCGTAACGGTGACGGTGGCCGTGGTAACAACATTGCCGCAGCCGCCCGAACCGGCCATGGTATAGCTGATGGTATATGTTTTTGGCTGGGCGCCGGCAGGCGAGAGCTCGCCGGTGGAAGCATTGATGGCCATACCCGCCGGCGAAATCGTATAAACGCCGCCGGTAGACCCTGTTTGGGTAACCGGCACCGGGGGATTGGGCGTAGCCGCACTGTTGGCCACGTTGCACAATAGCGTGGGCGTATAGCTAATCGTAGCCGATGGGCCGGCGCTTACAATAACGGCTACGGCCGTACGCGGGCTTTCGCCGCAGGCGGTAGACTGGCTTACATAATACGTGGTGGTACCGGTAGCCGCTGTAGACGGTGTGGGTGCGGTAGCAGCACCCGTACCGCCGGTTGGCACGGTGTACCAGAGGAGCTGCGAGCCGCTGGCTGTGAGCGGCGAGCCGGGCTGGTTCTGGCAATAGTTGATGGGGGAAGCCGCCACCGGTGCGGCAGGTAGTGCGGCCACATTGACCACGATGGCCGCCCGCGGCCCTTCGCAGCCATTAGTGGTTTGGCTCACATAATAGGTGGTAGTGCCCGGCGTAACGGTGGATGGAGTGGGTGCAGTGGGCGAGCCCGTGCCGCCTGTGGCAACGGTATACCAGAGGAGCTGCGAGCCGCTGGCTGCGAGCTGCGAGCCGGGTTGGTTCTGGCAGAGTTGTACGGGTGTGGTTACCACCGGCGCAGCCGGCAGGACATTGACCGTCACGGTGACAGGCACGCGCGAGCTTTCACAATTGCCCGGCACTGTTTGACTCACCCACCAGGTGAAGGTACCCGGCGTGGCGGTGGAAGGCGTTGGCGCCGTGGGCGAACCCGTGCCGCCGGTAGCGACAGTATACCAGAGCAGACCGGTACCGGTGGCGGTAAGCTGCGAGGCGGTTTGTCCTTTACAATATTGCACAGGCGTGGCGGCCACCTGGGGTAGCGCCGACGGCGGAAGAATCGTAACTGTTTTTGTTTTTGTATCGGCGCCGCAGGTAGCGTTGGAAGCAGACAGGCTAACGGTATAGGTGCCGGCGGCGGCATAGGTATGGCAAGACGTCGTTTGCGGTCCGCTTCCATCGCCAAAATCCCATGAAATATTGGTGGTGGTGAGGCAGCTGTTGCCACTGAAACCATTGGTGGTCTGGTTGGTAAAACAAACGGGATCATTCACACAGGCGGAGGCAGATGGCACGCCAAAATCCGCCACCGGTTTTTTGCGAACGATGATTTGGTTGAGTGTATAAGTGGTGATAAAGCAACCGTTGATGGCCTTGAGGGTGGCCGTGAAATCGGGGCTTGCCGGGCAGGAAGTTGTGTTATAGATGTGCGACAGCAGGTATACCGAATTTGTGTTGTTGAGCGGATGCGTGAGCGTGACGAGGGGGCTTTTATCGCCAAAATCGATTTGGTAGGTGGTGCCGGCAGAATTGTTGAACCAGTTGCCAATCTGGAATTGTATGGTAGCCGGGGTGCAAAGCCCGGTGGTGGAGGTGCTGGTGGTGAAGCTGGCCAGGGGGTTCAGCCCATTATAGAACTTATAGGTAACGGTCTTTACGCAACCATTCTGCGGAGTGATGGTGAGGGTGATGGTAAAGAAGCCCTGGGAAGTGTAGGTATGTGACGTGGTGGCGCTTGCGGGCCAGTCCGTTTGTATAAAATGAGCGGAGCCATCGCCCCAGTCGATGTCATACTTATTGCCCGTGCCGCTGACGGCGGAGCTGTTTCTGACGTTCAACGTGTACGCCGCGTTGCCGTTGCAATTGGTAAAAGGGTCCTGGGTACCGAGATCGGCGAGGGCCGGTTTTGGGGAAGGATTTATGGTAAGATTGCCGGCCGAGGTAACTGTGCCGTCATCGGTGGTGACGACAACAGGGCCGGTAGTGGCATTGTCGGCCACGGTGGCGGTGATGGTACTGGGATCGTTCAGTGTGATGTTGGTGGCTGGCTGGCCGCCGATTTTGACGGAGAGGTTATTGCCTCCGAAGTTGTTGCCTTTGATAGTAATAGGTTCGCCCTGGCAGACAGGGTCGGGAGAGAAAGAGGTGATGGCGGGCGCCTGGGCATGGGCCGAAAAAGCGGCGAGAGCGCCAGGGCCCGTTGTACATAACATACGGAGAATGAGGACAAAGTATCGTCGGCGACAATAGGAATACAGGGCAGGGTTCATTATAACAGCAGTTAGGTTGGTTAGCAACACGGGTGGGTGTTGGGCTAATTAGCGCGTAAATATAAGAACAATGTGTAATGTTTGAAAGGGGAAGCGGGCAGAAAATGCGGGAGGATGGATGAAGCGAGAAAAAGGGTGTTTTAACGGTATCGAAACCGGGTAAACGCCTGTTCACACAAAAAATACGCATCGTATCTTTCTTGAAATATTAAAATCACTATATGACCCCTAAAGCGGCACTCACCCCAATACAGTTATTAGTAATCGTAAAGCGCCTAAAAATTATTATTATTATTATCGGAACTTTGTTGGCAATAAGTCTCTATATCCTGTATCTTAAAGAACGCATGCGCTTTGCCGTCTCATTCAAATCTAGCTTTACGCAACCAGTGCCTCACAAGACGGCTGCAGAAGCAATAGATAACTATCGAAGCATACCGTCATTCCCTGTATTTACCAAGCGGTCGCACGGAGTAGTTTATGCAAAAGAAGACATAATAACTTATCTCAACACCACATTTGTCAAGATAACAAACGATTTGCCTGGAAACGACAGCTGCAAGTGGGTCGTCGGGTTCTATTACATGAAAAAATTTGATGCTGCCGGAAAAAGAAAAATGGACTTCCTTGTCATACCCACCTTATACGACACATCTACTCTTCATTACGGTAATGTATATGACTATTTCGATCCGGCAAACAAAAGAATGTATAAACACAAAACCCCGTCTACTCCAACCGCACAAGACGACCCCGCCGATTTCGACGCTTACGACGCCGGCGAATTATGGCCTTAACATTACAATTCCCGCATACGTTAATGAAACACAAGATGCGTCCACTACATTTCCCCATAGATGTCCCATTTAATTTTCTGATAGAGACATGCTGCCTTCTCTTTTCTATAGTATATCTTCGAAAGGAACGGAGAAACTACTGGCATAGCCTTATTTGGTTTATGCTGGCAATATGCCTTTTTGAAGGAACCGGCTGGCTTATCAGAATTACCGGTGGAAATAATCACTGGCTGTACAATTTCGAAATGCTCCTGGAAGTGGGTTTTACAGGATGGCTTTTAAATAAAATATATCAACCCATTTTTAACGGCAAGTCCTGGATTATTTCAGGATTTATCATTTTTCTTATTACGTATGTTGTGGAAACCATTATTCGTGTTAAAAATTCACAATATGGCATTTACAACAACATAAGCAATATCGAGTCAGCGATACTATTCATAATTGCGAGCGGGTACTATTATTATTTACTCCTAAAAGATGAAGCCTATATTAATTTGCTCAGGCACCCTCCTTTCTGGTTAATTTCAGGTCTATTTATTTTCTTCTTTGGGAGTACAGTAGCAAGCACATTCTTCAAAGAACTGTTAAGCATTCATATTACCAAAGGAATTCCTATACGCTTTTTTGTATTCATAATGTTAAACGGAATTCTGTACGGATGTTGGATTTATGCATTTAAATGCAAGTATCGGCAGACCATATAATCTTATTAGTACTGGGCATAACTGCTATTTTCCTTGTAGCAGCATTTTTCCTTGTGCAGTATGTTCTTCTATACAATCGACGAAAAAAAAAGCACCAGCTGGAAAAACAAGAAATGCTTAAATCCTTCGAGGAGGAATTAATAAAATCGCAGATGGAGGTTCAGGAACAAACATTGCATACTATTGCTTTGGAAATCCATGACAATGTGGGTCAATTATTAAGTCTTACTAAATTTACCCTCCAGACAGCAAATCTGAAAGACAATCTTGAAAAAGCGCAGCAAAATATAGATGATGCAACAACGCTGGTCAGCAAATCTATTAAAGAACTGAGACACCTGGCATCTATACTGCATGCTCAAAACATATTGGCTGCCGGCCTGGAAAATGCAATTGAGAATGAATTGTCCTGGCTGTCAAAAAATGGCAGTTATGAAGCAACCTTACATTTTAAGGGAGAAAAGAACAAACACTTAGACCCCAAAAAAGAATTAATCATCTTTCGCATACTCCAGGAATTGATGAATAACATCCTAAAACATGCAGAAGCGTCACGAATAGATGTACATTTTGAATACAACTCCCTGGAATTGACCATTAAAACCGAGGACAACGGAAAAGGATTTAATGTTTCAAACTACCTGTTAAAACCAACAGGGCTTGGCTTACAAAACTTATTTAGTCGCGCCCGTATTGTTGGAGGCGAGCTCATTCTTACATCGAAAATCAATGAAGGCACCTGCGGTCTTTTACGAATTCCATATTAGCAGTTTGTATTTTTTCCCGGAACGCCTTGCCGGTTTATTTTACCCAATACTGCCAGCCAGCGGCAGCGAGGATTCTTATTATTGGCAAAGGTTAATACCGATTTGCCATGAAAGGAACGATTTTTATCGTGGGACCGCTGCATGAGGCAAGACCGTTTCTGGTATCGTTGCTTGACCGGCAGGCGCATGTATGCGTGTTTGGCACGGCCGCGGAAATGGAAAAGGAGCTGCGGGAGCGTCTTTTGCCGGATGTCGTTATTGTATCGGTGACGGGTGTGCCGGCGGATGATCTACGTTTATTTACGCTGCTGGAGCTATATTGGGAAGGAGGTCCCGCGAACCTCGTCCTCATTACGCCTTTTCCTATAGACCAGTCTATCGATCCGTTGTTCTATGCGCCTTATGCCGGCGTTTGTTTTTTGCAGCCGGTGGACGTAGGCGCGGTGGTAAAGGCTGTGGAGCAGATGATGCAGCGGAAAGCGCCTCGTTGAATTATTTTCATTGGAGCGGTCGAAAGCACCTTCAACGCGATTTACACACTTCTTACCGGAGTAACAATAAAACCCCACAAATTCCCATCCGCAACAGGCTATAAATATTGAAATAAAATATCAACAGCGCCTAAAAAAAAGTTTTTCCTATTATTCCTTTTTATAGTTTTGTAATAGTTACACAAAATTGGTCTTTTACATAGACCAGCGCACCAATTAACTGGATATTCACATATTCAGCCTTGCTTTATCCTTCCTCCTCTTGACAGGTGTTGCTCATTCCCCCGTGATTGAACAACACTGATCAAGTATCGTTGACCATTAAGCCTTATTCGGCTGTTTTTATCGACAGCAGTATTTTCTATTCGAATTCCGCATGCCGGCAGGAACACATCATTCCTTGTTGGCGTGCTCTCTTAACCAACATTGTATGATCGAAAAAAAATCTGTCGGCACAGACAACAGGTCTGCGATCCCCGATGAGGAGGACTCTCCCAAACTGGTTATACCCCTGAACTGGATAGGCCGGGTACTATCCCGCCTCAGCAAGCTGAATTTGCTGGGTACCTTTTTTATATTCCGGCAAAAAATCACTCGCAAAGATGGCACACTGAAAGAAACGGAGATAAAGATTGGACCGAATGTGAAGGATGGCGGAAGCGCAGAATAAAGTTATTTACATATCAATTCAAGCATTATACCGGGAAATTGCAACGGACGGCAAGACCATGGATTGGCATGCCGTTGTTACATTCAGAAATAGAAATGACCCGAATACTACGTTGCCCGATTTTGTTTATTTGAGAACAGCTCTAATTTCCGCTTTTATATCAAACAGGATCATATAAAATTTCCACAATAGTTTGAAGATCGGTTTTACCAGTGTCGGATGGGCGCCGTTTTATTACCGGTCAGGAGCCTGGTGTTAAATCGCAAGTCGCACCCGTTAAAACAATGTATGCGATTAAAAATAATATCGTTGTTTTTTAAAAACCGTTAAAACACGGGATCTATTCGTTTAGAATGACTTTATCTTAGCCATATAAACGAATTGCATATGGGTCATTCTCGTCCATTTATCCGGCAGGGTAGTAAAATGTCGATTTTACAAATCATCGGAGCGATCCTATTACTTCTGGGTCTCGGGCTTCTTATATTTATCGGTTTTGACGATTTTTTTAATACCCCTCTGCCCGCAAATGTTCTTACAGCAAAAGAGCAGGCAGGATCACTGGCCGCCACCTCGTTTTTCCTCGTGATGATGGGAATGGCGCTTCTGTTTCCCGAAATGCTGAAGGGTGCCGATGACGGCACTTCGTCGATGCGGGTAGCCGTGTTCATGGTAGTGAGTGTATTTGCAATCCTTAGCGTAAAAATATATTGGCATTGCGGGTCTGGCGATTTCAAGCTAGACAATGCGTGGGCCGGCGTTGTTGCCGCGGCGCTGGGCAGCAAGGCACTGCAATCGTTGGGCGAGAATAAGGCCTTTTCACGTAACGGTGCCCCACCTGAGCCAAGTGCGGATAACCCGTTCTTTAGCGGGCAGGCACCTGCGCCCGATTTGCCGCTGCACGACAGCAATCTATTGCAACAAGCGCCCACCACTCCCCCATCCACCATAACCACTAAAACCGGATCGTTATGATATTGCCGCTTCGCATCCAAAAACAGCTGTTGCACAACTGGTGCTGGGCGGCAGCCACCTCCAGTATATCGTTTTACTATTATAAAAATACCCGGGGATGGCACCAGGGCCAACTGGCCGGCAGGTTGTTGGACAACAGTTGCGGCCTTATCAACCCTCAAAATGCCGGCACGGCACCGGACGTTTGCGATACGGTACTGGACATTGCCCAGTCGTTATCCTTATCCGGCAATTATGCCGGCGAACAAGGCAGGCCATTGAACTTCCAGGAAGTTATCTCGCAGATCAATGCCGGCCATCCGCTGTGCTGCCAGCTATTCTGGCCAGGGCTGGACGGGTCTCATTTCGTAATTGTATACGGTTACGAATCCAACCAGCTTATTGTAGGTGACCCGGACCCTATCCATGGCGGTTCTTTTCCGATTGACTATAACATGCTTTTATCCGACTATCGTAGCGGAGGCCAATGGGTTCGCACCATCGGTACCCGCGCCCCTCATACCACTTAATTAATCATATCAAACTCTTGTTATGCAAACAGCTAACTGCGGGGCAAACCCGCTCCGGCCATTTATTGCCCTGTCGGCATTCTGCCTGCTTCTTTGCCTGTCTGTGCATTCACAGAATACAAAGACAGACACGAAAACCGATACAGCCGAAATTACTATGTCCCGCGTTCCGGCACAATCCCCGTTTTACGATGCACTGGCATTTTTTTATACCGTACGCAATTATAAAGCATATCCCCTGCTTATTTCCACCGGCATTTCCTCGCCTGATGGCAGTGGCGATCTACCGCTATTTGACAACCAGAAAGGCGGCGGACCTTCCGTTCCCCCGTCGGCACCTGTAACCGCTACTTATCATCTTATTGAATGCGCCACGGGAAAGATCCTTGACGAAGTGACGGGTGATGTCACCGTGCTGGGAACAGCGCTGGATAATTTCTCCTATACCGTGGAGGAAACGCCCTTCAGGAACGAAGTGATTGACAGCATCCTGGCCAGGAACCTGGCAAGCAGGCTTCCGGCAGGATTCACGCATAACGATATCATTCATGCGTACAGGGGTAATACCTATATTTTACGTATACTGGCCGATACCACTTTATTCCCGCCCGGCATGGCAGCGATCACAAGATTGCCCAACCTTATCAATGCTGTCCTAAAGGGAAGTCCCATCACCGGCAAATCGGGAGGGGCGCTCAACACAACAGCGGTGCTGGAAAAAGTGACCAATCTTCTCGTGCAACGCGTAAATGAGGAATTCAACGATGCGTTTCTTGTACATCTTTACCATGCTTTGCATGCCGTACCGGAGTTCGCCATTCTTTTTCCCAACACGCTCGAGTCGCTTGACAAAATCGAGCTTACACAATATTCGGCTTCACTCAACGCGGTGAAAGCTGCCTACCAAACGGATATACAATCGATCTTATCGCATATCGGCAAGCTGGCAACGCTGCAAAGGTACCGGAATCTCATCGAAAGGCATCCCGTGCTGACAACGTTATTCCTGGCCAGCGACATGCTGGACGGCATACAGAAGAAAACCATACCCGCACAACTGTTGTACCAGGTAGGCGAAGCTCCTTATATTAAAAATGTGTCTCCCAATAATTACAGTTCCGTCGTCAAACTGGCGGCGCTGGTATCGAATGCACTGCGGGATATCAGGCTGGGAGTGGGCAATGGAGAGAAGGCGGGATGGGTCGACGCCGATCAAATTAAATACCTACGTGATGATGACCGCATATTCACCGCGTTTCTGGGCCTGATGGCCCAGAACGCAGATGGAATTATTTTCAGTTCCGCTTCAGGTGCCTTTGACTTTCAGCAAGCCCTTATCAGCCAGGCGGGCGCCATACGTACCGGCCACTCCATCCTGTATAATTTTTCGCAAACAGCTTCCAAAATAAATCTTCTTGTACAGGGACTTAAGAATACGGAGGGCAAGGCATTGAAAACATCCGATTATGTAAGCGGATTCATCGGCGTAGCCAATGAGTTATTGGGCCTGTCGAAGACATGCCTCGATGTATTGCCTACCACACAACGTCTGCTGACTTTCAGAAAAATTGTTGACCAGGTCAATACCGGGTGGCTACCCCTACTCAAACAAGCCGACACCGTGTTGATACACGTGGAAGACAAAGATTACCAAATGGCGATTTATTCTGCGGCCAAAATATTGGAACAGGTGCTGGCTATGCGTTCGAACAATTTGGCAATCGATACCCTTGATTCGAAGGTGACGCTTAATAAGTTACAAAACGGGTTCCTGCACTACGGGCTTTTTATTGCTTCTATAGCGAGCTCGAAGTCGCCGGCCGATGTTAAGGAGGCTATCAGCGCATTCGCTTTGCCAAAAGGCAGCAGCCGGATCAAAAAAGAACGCTGCTTTACCGTAGGGCTCAACGCTTATGTGGGTGTATACCATGCCAACAACCGCTCCTATCCCGACCTAAAGCTACCGGCCTCCGAGTGGGGTATCACAGCCCCCATCGGCATCGGGATGAATTGGGGCCTTTCTCCCAGGTTTGGGCATTCAAGAGTGCCTTTTAGCCTCAGCTTATATGGGGGCATCCTCGATTTAGGCGCCATTTTTACTTACAAGGTGCAGGGAGGGGATACCTTGAAATCCGACATTCAGTTGGGCCAGGTTTTCTCGCCCAGCGCAACGTTGGTATTGGGACTGCCCATTATCCGCAAGTATAATATCCCGCTGGCAATTGGGGCCAATATACAGTGGGGACCAAAGCTTCACAAAGTGGATGATTCAGGCAATTCGCTGCTACCCTTACTTGTGCGGCGTTATTCGATCTTCCTGGCATTTGACCTGCCTATCCTGAATTTTTACACCTCGCGTAAACAAACAAAGAAGTTATAAGTATCGTTGTATACCCCTGCTTTTTATATTAAAATAATTCTATGCCAACAGACAAACAGGAACAACTCATTAAAGAACACATCATCAAATCTTATCACGAGATATTATTGCAAAACATTGTATTTGTGCTAATGAATTGTGTAAGCCTCTTCATCATAGGATTCATTCTTTATAAAGTATTTATTGACCAGATAAAGACAACCGACGATTACTCAAAACTCATCCAGGCTGCTGCGGCGTTGTTTGTACCATATCTTACATTTATTGCACAAGGCTTTTGCTTTCCAAGACGACGGAAAATCTGTTCATTAAGACACCTGCTATTTGTTGATGAGCTTGCAGGTGATGACCTGAAATGTTTGTACGAAAAATAACCAAATGAATACACTTATGCCTAAGAAGACAAATGAATTATTGGAACAACTAAAAGAAGCAAAAGCCACACTCGAACAGGTCAAGGCTTCTGCCACCATCTTACATACAGATCAGCAATCGTTGTTAGACACGGCGACCAGCCAAATTGATACAGCCAGTAAAATGACCGAAAAGTTAGTACTGGAAAAATGGTGGCAGAAGAAATCAAGTACGTTTGATATCATAAACACCGCATTTACGTTCCTGCCAACGGTAATAGCTGCTTGTTTAATCATTTGGGTATTTAGGCGGATTCCGGAAAAAAACGCAGAAATCAGCTCTCTTAAAGCTGTATCTGTACACAAAGACTCAATAATCCATTACACGGATAATTGGATCTACCAGGTATACAAGACGACAGATTCCACGTATAGGTCGAATAATTTTCAGAATTATACAAACACTTCAGGGTTCAGCATGTTTTTAGAAAGATTTCATGTCATGCTGAAAGTTTTTGACTCTACACGCACGGTAGTATATCAAATTCCAGCCGAATCCATAAAGAATATAGATTTCCTGGGCTTTAAAATTATAAGGTAAATCCCAGGCACATGTGAACCGACGCACAAAAAAGGGGTGTTTTAACGGGTTGTTTTGACCAACTGCTAAGTTATTTTTACGCTATCGTCATCTGTTTCAAAAATTGCCCTAAACTAATTACAATGAACCGTTTTCGGTTACTGATACTATATGTCTGTGTTAGCCTAGCCTCTCCACTTGGGTTGAAATCTCAATATTTCCTCCATGAAGGCCAACCATGCCCCGGCTCGGAAAAAGACAATATCAAGCTGGATACCTTTTTTTATAGCCCCGATAAATCTTTCCCCTTCGACAGGTGTTTTATCCTCTCGTTCCGTCTTCCCGGCAAACCTAACCTGTATGCGTTCTCCGTAGTCCCAGTAAATAAGTACGGTGAAAAAGATGTCAGAAGAAGAGACTATAATGCGTTTATGAAAAGTGCCCGTGTGTCCCGAAAAAACAGGAAACTGGTCGCATCATTTGAACAATTCCACAACCCGAAACAAAAAATTAACCTCTTGTTTAAAAACATCGGGCAGGCCGCCGCAGGCGACTATACAAACTATTACTTGAAAATACCACCCCTGGATCCCAACCGCAGCTACAGGCTTTTCGTGGAAGCAAAGGATCTCTTGTCCATACAAAAATTACGTGCGGTGGAAGACGGGCTCCACGAAATGAGAAATGGCCTGGTAATAAATACCGCTACGCAAGAACAAGCCCGGGAGGATTATAACAACATACTACAGGCAAGAAAGAACGATGCGCTGAACCTGACGGTTTATTCCTTTGACGAAATGGCTGCACGGCTATATGATTGCAATAGCAAGGTTTTTCTCGACTCAAACTATAGCCCTGCAATAGATACTTTGCTAGCGAGAAATGCGGGACATGTAACGCAGCTGTCACGCACGTATCGCTTTTATATAGCGCCGATCGGCACGACAGTTACAGACGCACAGTTGCTGGCGCCGAATAACAACCATTATGTTTTTTTTATTGCCGATGAACCACTCCCTTCCATCGCCGTATTTACCATCCTGGCCCGTATGCAGCAAAAGAATATCCGGGATGCAGCCGGCAATACGATAAATTATGGAGCGGCTAACAATCAATCCATCTACCTGGTCACCATAGACACGCTTCGGGTACCCGGCAGAATTGACACCGCTATCGTGAATACCCACTATAGGGTGGCCGATATCACATGGGCAGCTTCTGGTGCTGTGAATGCAGCCGGCGCTCCTGTTGCAGACGATTTTTTGCGCATTACTGCCATCACCCCGGCCATCACGCCACCTACTCCCTGTGATAACCACAATTTTGCCGGCTTTCAGTCCATCAGAACGCTCAAAATCCAGATAAGAGCGTTGGCCGAAAGAGCCTTGCCGAACTGCCAGGGGCAAATCATCGACTATGCCATGAAAAAAGCCCTGCAATGTCCTTGCGAAAAAGAAGGCGTAAAGGATATTACACAGAAAGACGATCTTCTGCGTTCCCTGGCACTCTTGTACAGGGTGTCAGACACTACCTTTCGGAATATTATCTATGGCTATGTGTCCTACAAAGACCCGTTCAACGCCGTTTCTGCTGCTGATATCGACGGCCGTTCTGCTGCGGTTAAGACCTCCGTTGCGCAGTTGTATGCAGCCAAGGAATTCCTGGTAAAACTCCGGCCCGATGTAGACCAAACGGGGCAGAACGCCATAGATGCCCAATTGATTTGCATAGATACCATTGCCTTAAGACTGCAAAAAATGGGAGAACTATTAAAAAGGCTCGGCATATTAGAAACAAAACGCAACGATTTTTATGCAGATAGCTTACTGATGTACAAATCCTCGGCACTGGGCCAGGGCACCACCGAAGTCTTCGATTTCGTCAGTACCAATAAGTTCCGTATAGTGCCGGACTTCGGCTTCATCGGCATCTTCAAAGGCAGTGGTGTAGCTTTCCAGGACCTGTCTCCTTACCTGGGTTTTCACATCAACTTCAGGTCTATCGACAAAAGTATCGCCATGAAGTATGTAAGATATAAAACCTGGCGGCATTATTTTTCCTTTATGGCTGGCATCACGCTACGCTCGATGAAAATCGAAGGAAAGCGGGAAGACTTCTTTGGCAACAATAATCTTATCACCGGTCTCGGTTTCCGGTGCAACAATTATTTAAGGTTTACTGGTGGCCTTGTTTGGTTCCGTACTATCGACAAGAATCCCTTGTCAACAGATAAGCCATTGGGATTCTCGCCCTTTGCCGGCATCTCGCTGGACCTGGAACTGCAGGACCTTTTTGGTGGAATTGCAAAACTATTCAAATGATACACGTATATAAAATACTATTGCTCGCTGTTTGTTTGCAGGCGGCGGCCTGTTTTAAGGAAGATGAATATAAAAAGAGCGATCCGGACAAGATAATCCGCTTTGTAACCGCCGATCCTGCGGTTGTTGCAGACGGTGTGTCTACCGCCTTGCTACAGATACAACTGTCGGAAGACGCAGCACCGGACAAGATGACGGTTGTTTTTAAAACTACCTCCGGTACATTTGTTGGAGGGGCGGGCGACAGTCTCGTTGCAAAAGCCGGAACGGACTTTATCGCTTCTGCCCGGCTGGCTGGCACCCGGCCCGGCAACGCTACGGTTACGGCGAAGATTTTGAATATAAGCGCGGCCGCCAGCCCGGTCGTCGTCTTCAACAGGGCCTTTCCAGACAAGGTTACGGCATCTGTGGACTCCTTTGTCATCCATACCAACTACAGCAGTGAGATTCCTATTTCTGCAGTTGTAAGCACAGCCAACGGCGGCAAAGCCAGCCAGGGAACTACGGTTTATTTCTCTGTCACTGATGCGGGAGGTTTACCCGTTGGCTCGTTCCTGAACAACCAGACCAGCACCAGTTCCGGTGCCGATGGGAAAGCATCTATCCGCTATTCAGCTGGTCCAAACGTTACCCCGGGCTTTTTAACAATAAAAGATTCGGTACAAAAAGCAGACGGCACCTATATCAATGCCACAACACGCATTTACCTATCAAACTAATCATTATGGACAACAAACTGAAGGCCTTAACGGAAATTCTTCCCCACCTCGAAGAAATGATTCAACATGAATTGTCAAAGCATGACGCGTTAAACAATATGACGCTGCACGCGCTCTCCATCAGGGAGAAAAAAGATGACAAAGCGGCCGATAATGCCTTTTTGAATGCCGGGCGTCATACCCTGGCCGCCCATTGTAAGCTTTGTACTTTGCCCGGTGGCGATACCATCCTTCGCTGTGAACCCGGTCCCTGTCCAAGTTTCTAGGCAGAAAAGGTATTCTAAGAGGTCATGTTAAAACGCCTTTTTAGTTTTCTCATACTGGTAGCCGCAAAAATTTTGCGGCTACCAGTAATGCCTATATTCATATAGCTGACACCCATCTTATCCGGCAGAATTAACATCTTTTTATGTACCCATACCGTCTACCTACCTAAAAAAAGGTGTTTTCACGGGTAGGTGGCAGACGGTACAGATTGTAACTTCAATAACCTCTTCCGTCACGCCCATCTATTTGTCACCCGTTAAAACTGCTTTTATATGGATGTAATGAACGTGCCATATCTTAGTTTTTCCGACAGCATTGAAACTGCGTTGAGCAGGTTACAACAAACCAAAAGCAGGGCCATCGTCGTTTCTCAAAAAAAACATGCCTATTTGTTCCTGGGCAGTGAGGTTGCCCAGGCATTTAAGGCCGGCCTTGTTTCCTGCGAACAATTGGACAGTAAAAAGGAAAGGGCAGTCCTTGATCTTATAAAGCATCAAAATGATCTTTTCAAGCCGGGCCTGGCAATGACAAAGTCCAACACTCCGTTGCAAAAGGCCATCGAATTTCAACTTGACAAGAAAAAAATGGATTATGGCATGCTGTTTTATTCGCAGGACAGCCCCAACATCCATTCCGTTTCCCTGATTACCCGCCATGAGCAATTCAAGGATAGTATTTTAAATGGGCCTGTTATCTGTATTTGTACCGGACCCAGCCAACATTTAAGTCAAGGTAACCGCAATATCGATGGAAAGAAATGCGGGGATTGTACTTATACCTATAGATGCTATTAAACTCATTTGTGTATGCTTTCAGGTTTTGGTACATTGCTCGACCGGTTACAGGGTTTGTTAAGCAAGGGATTTTTACTGGGAGGCTTTATGCCGTTCCTTGTTCTCTGCCTTGTTAACCTCGGACTGATTCACTGGTTGTACCCTGCAGTCTATGCCAATGTATATGAGGTTATTCAGCCACCCGAAAAAGAGGAACTCTATTTTTGGTTAACCCTCATTTTTGTTAGTTTTTCCGGCGGCCTGCTGTTCTGGTGCATCAACCCGTATATGCGGCAGTTCCTCGAAGGCCGGTTTATGCCGCAGTTTATTCAATCATTCATGCTCCGCGGGCAGCAAAAGCACCTTGATTATCTTGTTGCTAAAAAAGAAGCCATTCAACGCGAACTGTTTGAATACCGGGCATGCGGAAAGAACCTGGAAACACGGGTAAAAGATGCGAGGACCGCCGGCGGCAACAAACCGCCGGCGCCGGTTACAGCCGGACTAATACAACTGTTTGATGATATCCGTCACAGGGCCAAACGGAACAAGCTGCCGTTTACCGCTTTAGACGATTTCCGGAAGCAGCTACTTGCCGAACTTGAACAAAACCCGGCGGATGAGGTGCGCGACCTGGAAAAACTACGGAAGAACTTTTTGGGCCTTTTCCATGCCCAGTGGCGGAAACTTGAAAGCGCTTTTCAAAAAATCATTAACGAACAGGAACAACTTTTTCCTGCCGACTCGGGAAAGGTGGGCGCCACCCAGCTGGCCAATTATTCGGAGGTTCACCGGGAGTACGGCTTATCCAGGTATGGTCTTGACATCGAATATTTCTGGAACCGGCTACTTAAATTTATCCGGAACGACGCCGATTTTTTTCCAGTCCTCGAAGAAGCGAAAATACAGTTGGATTTTTCGGTGGCCATGACGGTCGTTTTTTTCTTTACCGTCACCGGCTGGTCACTTATCAGCCTGTTTTTTATACAAGCTGTTTCCCCGTTTTTTTTCATTTTCGGCCTGGGTATCCCCTGCTTTGCGATGTTTTACCGGATAGCGGCGCAAAACTACCGGGGCTTTGCCGATACGGTTCGGAGCGCCATCGATTTGTACCGGTTTAAGCTTTTAGAAGCGTTGCACCTGGAAATGCCGGCAGATTCCGATGCGGAGAAAAAGCTATGGAACATACTTACAACCGCCAGTCTTCAAGACAACCCGGTAACATATGATTTTTCAAAACATTCACCCACCGAAGAAACAGGTACCCTCGTAAAACAATCCTGGTGGTTGAAATTTAAAACCTGGTTAAAAAGTTAATGAAACGTCTTTTTTTTATATGGGTCATTATACTCATTGCCGGAACGGGCGCCAAATACGTTATTTCCAGCCGTGCCGTTACGCCCCCCAGCCAGTTTATGACCGCTTCCCGGCAAATGTTTGTTAACCACCAGCTACTATCGACTGATATTGTGGCTCACCTGGGCAATACCTCAACCAATCTATTGCGTCCGTCATGGACGGGGAAGTTCCTGGCCTGTATAAAAAAAGCAGGCGATACCATCACGGCAGGTGAATTGTCTTCCGTACCTGTATTACCATCCGGTTACAAAGACAGCTTACTATACCTGTTGAACCTGCGTACGCATGAAACCATATTGACCCGGCTATGGGAACCGGGCGACAGCCTGATGATTTGTACCACTCATTGCCTGGAACACCCTGTGTGCATCCTTGCCGTCAATAAGGATTCATCGGTATCCGAACACATGTGGATATTAATAAAGCTCCTTAAAACTGCTGCTGCTGAATTTTCCACCATTGCTGAAGATACAAACCGGCACATTTTTTTGCGCGGCAATTAGCTTTGGACCCTGGGCCGTTTTTTTTATTACAGTAAAATGGGTGTTTTCACCCTCGATATCAAATAGCGAAAAAACTTAATTTCATCAACTATATTTCACGGAACCAGGAAGAGCGGTGCTCCCGCAACAAACTATCACGGACGTATGGCACCTTTGAACCCTAAAAAATACCCAACAGAATTCTACACTCCTAAAACGTTTTTTACCTTAAATGGTGCGGCTGCAGCTGTCTGGTTTTTATGCTTGATGTTGGGAGCCATATTCCCGCCCAATTCAATAACACCATTGCAATACAGGCTGGTAGCGGTGCTCTTCTCAGAACTCATCGCCATTATGATGGTTTATAATTCCGAAAACAAAAAACCGCTTTATTGGTTTCTTGCCTTCTTTAACGGGTTACTTATTTTTGTGAATGCATCCGGGTGGAATGTCGTAACGAGCAACTCCTTTTTTAGCGATAAGCCCACAACATCTTATCCCCGGAAAAAAAAACCTGTTACCGCAAGTATTCTTAACCTTAACCAAATACAGTGGTGGGATAATAACTTACTGTTTATCAGCAATAAACGGCTCGTTCGACAATATGATAGCCTGACAAAAGTCAACACTGTCTATAAAAATATAATTAATGAAAACAGGCTTTATGTAACCCGCGAGGTTATTACCAGGAAGGATTTTATTATCGATAGCCTAAATAAGACCATTGTAAAACATGATTCCATTGTTGTGGAGCGGGTTCAGCCCAGTTCGTTTTTTGCATCGGCTATTTTTATTGAGAAAATGAACTTACTTTATTATAATATTGAAAATCCCGTCTCCGTATCATCTCCCAACATTAAAGAGAAAATAAATATTCGACTAGGTGGAGGGTTGGTTATACAACTGGCCCCCACCCGGTTTATACTAATACCCAATAGAATGGGACCAGATACTATTACAGCCTCCTACAAAGGAGATTCGACAACGTTCCTGGTACGAGTTAAACGGTTGCCTGACCCGACAGCCACTGTCGGCGGTTCTAAAGGGGGAAAAATATCTTCGGCTGTCCTTAAGGCTCAAGGTGGTGTCATTGCAAAGTTACTGGAGTCAGAATATAATGCAAGTTTTAGAGTAATCAGCTACACGGTAGGAGCTAACGGGGGGCCAATTAGTATATACAGACAAGCATATAACACAGGTGCAAGATGGCAAGGCGAAGCAGCACGAATTATTGATCAATGCGGTCCCGGAACAGCTTTATTCTTTGATGATATAATGGCAAAGGGGGAAGATGGCACCGTAAGAAATTTAGGAACCATTGCCTTTCAGCTTAAGTAATCACTAGCAGGGCAGGAATACCCCGACGTACTTATCTGCGCTGCATATCAACGCCAGCTTCGGTGAGAGATATAAAAATCTTCTATATACCACATCCCCTTTTTATGACAAAAGAACAAGTAGAGCATCTGGCAATAGGATTGGAAACGCTCTCTTTTGTACTTACTACGACTGATTTATTTGGAAAAAAAAGACTGGCCTTACAAAGGAAAAAATTCAACGCAATCAGGCTAAATAATATCAAATTAAATTTTAGGAACATTTTAATAAATATTTATAAAAGGATACACTGGTTTGCCATAGCGATAGTATTGATTAATGTAATAATAGATATCATGGTATATCATTACAGGCATAAACTTGCATTACTGTATATGGAACACAATCCCTTTCTCGAGCACTTATGGATAACCACTTCCGCCGTCACCGTACTCCTCTATCTTTTTATAAATTTTGTAGCTTATATAGCATTCTATTTTTTCTATGGTATATTTTCGGCCCTGCAACTGTTAACTGTCATATTTCCACTGGAGGGGTTGATGCTGGCAATTGGTACGACGCTTTTTTTTACTAGTAAAATAATAACTTATGTAAACACTTGACTGGTAACTGGCGGGCAATTTCTAACCATCTGCACAAACCTTGCGTAAGCACCAGGCTGTATTCTTAAGCCAGGTGGGGGATGCTTCATAACCTCATTTTCCTACCTACAAACCTAACCACCGACCCCATTCCAATATGATACTTCCCTTCATTTAAATGAATCTCCTCTTCGCTTAACAGCAATACTTCATAGTTGTCAAAATCGGCTATTATTTCTGCCGTAGTGTATAACATATCAACTTCTTTGGGTCCGCCTACTTCGGGATTGGGGCCGTTGAATTGCAAATGCTTTTTACTAAAAGCTTCCAGGATAATGATGCCGCCCGGCCGGAGGTACTCATTCAGCTGCCGGTGGAAGATTGATTTCTGATCGGCCGGAAAATGGGCATACACCAGCCCAATGGCATCGAATGCCGCTTTTTCAAAATGGAGCTGCGCCAAATCGCCGACAATATACCGGAGCTCCACCTCCTTCCCGCGGGCAAGCGCCAATGCTTTCAACTGACCTTCCAGGCTCAAATCGAACGACGTCACCTGCCAGCCAAGCTGCGCCGCAAAGACGCCGTTACGCCCCTCCCCGTCTGCCGGCATCAGTATAACCCCGGGGTCAAATTTTGTAAGCCATTCTTTGAAAAACATATTAGGTTCCGTGCCATAAGCAAATTCGGGGTCTTTATACCTTTCATCCCATTTCTGTTTCATATTGATTTCATTTCAGGCAAAAGTAGTTCGGGCAGCCGTTTGCCAGGCAGGACAAAAATGTAGTTTAACAGGACTTAACTGAAATGATGCCTGAATGCCTCGGGAGAATATCCCGTATGCTTTTTGAAGAACCTGATAAAGTAGGAAACGTCTTCATAACCCAGCTGCCCCGCTACCTGGCTTACCTGGCTGGAAGTAGCCAGCAGGTACCTTTTGGATTCTAAAACAATATGCGCATCAATAAGCGCAGAACAGGTTTTACCCAGCGCCGCCTTCGTAATGGCATTCAGCTGGTAGGGCGACAGGTGTAACATATCCGCATAATCAGACACTTGTTTATGAGTGGCAATATGCGTTTCTACCAGCGCTAAAAATTCTTCCAGGCGTTCCTGTGTGTAGGTACTCCCCGTATTTGGCACATGCGGAGTATGCTGCCGAAGAAGCTCAACAAAGAAAATATCCAGGTTCGCCGTAATGATTTTTTGATACCCTGCCTGCTTGCCGGTATACTCCCGGAATATGTAGGTTAATACAGCATGCAATTTTTTGAACCCGCCGGCGCCGGGCTGGTACAGGTTCGTATGGCCCGCCCTGCGTAACAGCTGGTTTGATTCGTTGCCGGAAGGATAGAAACCGGCGTTGAATGCCAGCAGGTATCCCGCACTTCCGGCTTTCAGTGTAAGCTGGTGCACCTGGCCGGGGCGCATAAAGAAAACGTACTGATCGCCCACCTTGTATGATATGAAGTCTATCGCATGACTGCCGGCGCCTTTTTTCAACGCCAGCATATAAAAGAAATCATGCCGGTGCAGCGCCTGAACCATGTCTTTTCCGCCAAGCAGCTCCCTCACATCCCGTATGCTAAAGCTTTCGGGAACACCCGGCTCTTTTGCGGTTGCCTTAATATGCCTTATGGGAATGTTTTCCATTTGCGGCAAATATCCATATTAAAGCGCAAACAGCTCTCCGGCCTTTATATTCCGGGGAATATTTTCGTCAATACCCCCACCCCTGCCAGGCGCAGCGAATGTTATTTCGCGGTACGGGTTTTGAGGTTTATACAAGGCGTTTATGTGCTACTGTTATTGTTAAATGAGCCAGCTATGACAAAGGTAAGCGTACGATATATGGTCAACGACCTCGCTGCGGCGGTGTCGTTTTATACTGAACATCTCGGGTTCCAGGTAGGGCAACAGGCGATTCCCTATTTTGCCCTGCTTTTGCTGGGCAACCTTGAGCTTGTGCTGAGCACACCCTTCGGACCGGGCGGGGCCGCCAAACCAATGCCCGACGGACGCAAGGCCGCACCCGGCGGCTGGAACCGGCTCATCATTCATGTGGACGATCTCGCGGCAGAAGTAGCCCGGCTCCGTGCCGCGCAGGTGCCTTTCCGCAATGACATCGCCACCGGGCCGGGCGGTTCGGAAATTTTATTGGATGATCCGTCGGGGAACCCGATCGAACTGTTTCAACCGGCTGTACTGCCGGCACCCGGCGATGAAGCGGCTATCCGGGCGCTGGAAGACAGGTTTGCAGCAGCCTTCAACGCCGGGGATATTGATGCTATGATGAAGAACTACCTGCCGGACAAAAGCCTGGTCGTTTTCGACGTCGTACCACCGGGGCAACAGCACGGCGCCGATGAATACCGCAAAGCCTGGGTGAATTTCTTTGCGCATTTCCAGGGCACACCAAAAATCGCTATTACCGACCTTGACATTACGGTAGACGGCAACCTTGGATTCAGTCACAGCATCCAGCACGTCACAGGCACCGATAGGCAAGGTCACCCGGTTGATCGAACGGTACGCGTTACCGACGGCTATCGTAAGATAGGCGGCAACTGGCTGATTGTGCTGGAACATGTTTCGGTGCCGGTTGATTTAACCACCGGCCAACCGGACCTTACTTCAAAGTCATAATGCGTGTGGCCTTTGCTACGGGTAGATCTCCGGCATACCTCATTTATTACTGTTCAATTACGTTCTGCATATCCAGCTGCTCATTTTTATAGAAGTCGACCATGCCATCCGCCCTGTTAATGACGTAGTAATTCTCCATATCATCGGGGTCATAGAACCGGTCTTGCCCATGTACTACTTTTTTAACCAGGGGAAAAGTAATATGACCAGTCACGTCCAGAACAACCCACAGAGCCTTTGCGCCGCCGGAAGAATAGATACCATTCAATGTTTTGCCGGCAGGAAATAAATACATGGCCTCCTGCTTATACCCGGCCGTATCGAAATGCAGCGCACGCAGGCTATCGGCCAGCGTAGGCTGCAGGGAGTAAAAAGGACAGTCTACCGGGTTGCCTTCCTTATCCTTGTATTGGCAATGGCTGCAATCTTCCAGGTAGAGCGTTCCTGCAATGGACGAGACTTTTTCGGTGTATTTGCGGTAATAAAAGAAACAGGAAAATTTTTGTTTTGCCTGGTATTGCTCCTTTAGCTGTCTTGTTTTTTCTACCAGGGCGTCCCGGCTATATATGTCTTTTATTATCAACTTACAGTAAATGTCCCCCGCTACATTTTCTACTTTGACCACTTCAAAGCTAAGCGGCGCTTCCGGGCGCGGCGGTGCATCCGTCTTTTTATCGCCGGCTTGTTGCGGAACGGCTTCGGTTGGAGGAACATCATTTACCGGTGGCAACAGCAGTCCGCAACACCCAAAAGCCACCATAAAAACAAGCCCGTTGATAAGTGCGGAAGCGCCTTTTGTTCGCGGCTTACCATACCAAAACAAGGCCGTACGGGGATTAAAGAAACCAATAATGAGTAATACGAAGGCCAGCATCGACAGGAGAAAGAGCAGCATGGCAATAATTTCTTTCATATGCTTTATGGTTTAGCGAAGAAGACAGGAAATCGTTTTCTAAATTACCCCTTTCAGCAGCAATAGAAAGTCCCTTCTAACCATAATTTCAACTATCCTGTCAGTATTTTTTACAGTTTTATCCTACTGAAAGATATTAACTGCCGGTAGAAGTATACGAACTATATAGCACAGGACTAACCGAACAACCAACGCTTTGTTTTTCCCATTCGAAATGGGGAAATTAAAATTAAACCTGCGGCAACAAAAACATACCATTCTTTTTACTAAACTTGCCCTGCGGCGGATTGTATTGAGGCGTTGATCGACACCGTGCACGGTAACATATTAAATACGCAAATGCCAAACGACGATAGCCTGCTACATGAATTACATAAAGATTACGCCGCCGCGTGGACCGCATTATACAAACATTACCGGAACGAGCTTCTTCCCTATTGTATGCAACTTACAGGCGACAACCCGGTGGCGGAAGAAATCGCCAACGATTGCATTGAAAAGGCCAGCCGGAGAAGAGAACAATTCTCCGGCAACGAACACGTACGGCGCTTTTTAATAACCTGTGCAAAAAACGCCTGCACCGATATTTTCAGAAAGAAAGTCAGTCAACAAAAATCACAAAAGGCGTTACTGGAAAACGCAAACGAATACGAAGAACACGCCTTCCATGATAAAGAACCGGAGTGGCAGGATTTGATGCAGGCAGTGCTGGAGGCCATACAGGATTTACCCAAACGACAACAGGAAGCATTCCGGCTCCATTATCTCTTCGATACCAAACACGAAGATGTGACAAAAATTATGGGCATCAAACAAAGCACCGCCTATAACCTCGTAAACATAGCCCTGAAGAATCTTAGAGAACGTTTCGGGACCACTACAGATCTGTTTTCTCACAAATAAAAACACCCGTTGCACAGCATTTGAATAGGAAAACCGACACCCTGTTTGTTTAGGGCAGGAAATCGCCCCTATTATATAACGGACTAACAACCAAAAAATAGTCTGGTTACAACTGGTAGCCTTTTGCTGTCTGCTGCGTTTAAATAGCAATAAACAAACGTTCGAATGTTTATGTACAAAGGACTCATTAGCAGCATCAACCCGCGGGACACCAGCGCCTGGCAAAACATCTTCCTTGAAAATTCGGAAAAGATGTACCGCATTGCCCGGTACATTACCGGCAACGATGATGACGCCAAAGACGTGGTCCAGCAAACGTTTAACAATGCCTATACCAGGGAAAAGCCGTATGAAAGCCTGGAAGAGGTGAACAAATACCTGCAGCAGAAAGCCAGGTGGAACGCCCTTGACAGGCTGCGCAGGATAAAGAACCGAAAAAAACATGAAGGCGGGTATGAGGCGGCGCCTGAGGCCATGCATACACCCCACTATGCAAAAGACGATGATGACGGAACCACCTGGTTAAAAGAAGCGGCACTAAACCTCCTGCCAAAACTTCCGCCGCAGCAGCAAAAAATTGTGCACCTCACCTATTGGAAAGATATGACTAAAAAAGAGGTGGCCGCCTTTCTGCAGATCAGCGAATACACGGTACGCAACCATTTACTGCGCGCGCTGATAACGCTCGCCCAACAGCTTGGGATAAAACGCAACAAGGAACGGAAGGCCGTATTTCCTGGTAAGCATCCCGAAAAATAATTCCGGGCGACTGGTCAAAAAACCATCCTCCGTGCGTATTAGAAATAGGAGATAATAAAATTTTTAAACTTCGTAATATGGAAGGCACCAGGCATAAATGGCCAGATTTATTGCTGAAATACCTGACAGATACGCTTTCGCAAGATGAATGGAAAGAGTTTGAACGCCAACTGGCGGCGTCTGCGATAAAGCGGGCTGAACTTGACGTTTATACAAACTATTCACCCACTGAAGCATCTACCGCCAACGAGCTGCATTTTGATAAAATGGCCGAATGGGAAAAGTTTGCCGCGGGAATAGAACAATTGCGGGTGAAGCGCCTGCCGTTTTATCGCCAACCGGTGTTTGGCCGGCGGGTTGCGGCGGTTATCGTGGGCATCCTGGCCATAGGGGCCTACCAGCTAATTATCCGTCCTCAAAAAAAACAACCCTGCAGGCCGTGCGAGGCGGCGATAGCTGCCGCCCGCAGTAAAAGGGTGGCCTGCGACACCTGTGTGTACCTCCTGTCGGCCGATGGTATGCAGTGGAGCCTGACAGCGCCGCGGATGGCGCAGCCGCTCCCTCCCTCCTGGCAGCTCACCGGGGAACCCTCTTCCATCTCGTATATGGGAGACCCACAGCGCCATTATGTTATAGACAACCGCGGCCGCGAATCGTATACGGTGAAGCTGGCAGATGGCAGCAACGTTATACTGCGGGGAGGCAGCCAGCTCGAAGTACCGGCCACTTTCAGCCGTACGCAACGGAACGTGACGCTTCATGGCGAAGGCTTTTTTGCCATCATAACTGACCGTGCGCATCCTTTTACCGTGTTGACACCGGGGGGCGTACGTGCAACAGTAACAGGCACCCGTTTTGACCTGGCGGCCTACCGGGATACCGCCACCCGTGTAACGCTGCTGGAGGGCAAAGTAGCGGTGTCATGGAAGGATCAGCGCATCGATCTCCATCCCGGTGAGCAGGCCATCGTAGATTCGGCCAGCGGCATTTCCCGCAAAAAACTGCCAACGGCGGCACTACGGGAAGAAAGCGACTGGTCGAGCGACATTTTTGAATACCATAATATGGACATTAAGGATGTCATACAGGAATTGGCGAGACAATACCGGATGACCACTCATTTTGATGGAGACATCACCGAAAAAGCGCGCATCAGCGCTATTTGTTCTAAAAACAAGCAAAAGCTCAGGGGCATCCTTGCCAACCTGAATACCTATGCCAGGAGCATCCGGTTTGAGATTGACAGCTCCCGGATAACCATCATTACAGATAAGAAACGACATAAATAACCCATACATCCACCTGCTTTTTTCCATTTTCCATTAAGCCTGTTCTCTTTCCAGAAGGAAGCCATTTCAGTACCATTTGAACCTCACCTATGCATTACGATCCAATCGTGGATTGTAATGCATTTTTTTAGTAGCACGCAAAACCGTTTAAAAATACAACTATGCTTAAGGCTCCAAGGCTTTACCGGCGACTGCTTATGTCATTGTGCATCGTCATTACGCAAAAGTGCATTATCGCCCAATCCGGTCCCAGGGGAAAGGCGCCACTGCAGCAGATCAGTTATGACTCCTGCCATGTCAGGCTCGACGATGTGATGCGGGCATTGGCCCCCTCCGTCCTGTATATGCTGTCTGATAATGTGGGCAACCTGCGGCGGGATGTGCACATCAGCAACATGAACCTCAACGAGGCGCTCACCCACCTTGAAAAAAGGTATTC
>Ga0307508_10001252_pt1 | contig 28986 bp, 29 predicted proteins | sample 9_EM_MG_FD_203089 | JGI IMG/M metagenome (GOLD analysis project Ga0307508, IMG submission 203089) | Populus trichocarpa ectomycorrhiza microbial communities from riparian zone in the Pacific Northwest, United States - 9_EM | ecosystem: Host-associated > Plants > Roots > Unclassified | place...
AGTGAAACATATTACAGTTTCAAGCGATTGACCAAAAGGAATGGATGTCTTAGAGTCTCGGGATCCAGAGCCAATGAGTCAACTGTGGCCACCATCGGGGAGCCCTGCGCTTGCGAGGGGATGCACAAAGTTTTGCAACACCGCCATCATCGACTCCACCCCTGATGCGAGACTTTGGGGATCCAACGTACGGATTCGTGCATCATCCGTCGCAGAATTTGCACCATCACCCGAACGAGCCAGCAGCGCGCGCAGGTATCTTTTCTCCTCCTGAGCATCACTGAGCTGCTGTTCGATGTCCCGTTTGCCCTGAGCGGTCAAACCAGGAGTGGGTGGCAAGGGTCGCTCAAGATCTGCATTGACGGTGCTTGAACCAGGCGGTTGTCGATACTCGCTTCTTGACTCGTCACGATTCGAACTATCCGATCGTAGTGATAAAGGTAGAGCCTCTGCGGAAGGCGCAAATGGCAGACTGCCATCGGATTACCCATCTCCTAAAAGTTGCTTTCATACCTGGCGATATAGAGAGGCGCATGGAAGCCGAAACGTACATAAGGACCAGTGCTCTCTGCCCACTCAAGTTGTGAGAGAGATATCAGACAATTTTTGTACATACATTGTCCGTTTGACGTCCGCGGCATCGTTCCACTGCAACGACTTTAGATGGGTTCGGGTGATGAAGCCAACGCTTCTTACAAGATATTGAAGGTTCGTTGTGTTATCAGACCTATTATCGATGCTCTGAATTAGAAACCTATCGTGCCGTCTCGCGAACATGGGGTTTTGATCCCGCGTATCAAAAAACGTTACTGAGAAAAGCAGACAGATGAGATATAAGGGAGAAACACTTATTGCGAAACATACTTGTCACCTCGGTGCTATCTCCGGGTTCGATTCTACCCATGTTGTAGCGCACAATGAACAGCTTGGTATTGTCCTCAACATCCCCTCAGGCTGGTTGGATCCAAAGAGAGTTACACGCCCCTTTGCGCGGTAGTTTTCATTTTGAAGGCAAGCGGGATCGCGTTTTCATTTGTGACGGTCAAAGTCGTTCCGGCGGGTTGGGTGAATGGTCCTAAAGAAAAATGAATAAGTTCACCGTAGTTCGAAATTGAACGACCAACCATGAAAGCGGAGAATCTTATCGGGAACGAGATGCCAGTGGACAGACATTTAGAAAGGTTACCGAGGTGGTAGAAAGGGATCCTAATGGTCCACGAGACGCAGTGGTTACGGAATTAAAAAACCGCCCCTACTTTAATCAATTACTGCCCCCTTACATGTGACAAGCACCGAAAGAAAGCGTACTTATCATGATCAGAGATAAATATTGCAGGCGCCCAGCTGTCAAGAATTCTGGGCTGTTCACGCCACCATCAAGGTCTAATTATAATCAATGCCGCACTTGCAACACCTGTGAGGGCGAGTAGTTTACGGTCAACAGGTGACAATGCGTACCATAAGGCTGATAAACATTATGCGTACGATTCTCGACTCTGAGAACGGATGGGTCGGGCGTTTGATGTACTGAGCAACGTGAAGTGACAACCTATCGCGGGAATTAATGGTGCTCGTCTGACGTGGGCGCTCGTTCGAATGAATCTGGGTCAGGATAGATCACAGGAACAGCCAGGGCCTGAGTAATGGCCAGGAGGAAGTTCTTCTCTAGTCTCGAACCATCCATTCTAGGAAGTACATACCCGTCCAAAAGGAGCAGGACTATATTCGCCTCGCTGCGTCACGGTGTGACAATCACACGAACTGCATGAAGACCACTCGTGCAAGATCCCTACCACCATTCCAGACCCATCTTGTCGATATCCGCGAACTCTGCTACCTAGGTCCCTGCATATGTTGAGGTTGAAATATGCTGTTTGATGAGGGTACGCGTTCAGTCGGGTCCAGGCCCACCGGCAGTGGGTGTCGGAGTTATCCCTGCTGACGATTGCGCGAAGATGCTGTAGGGTATCTTCCAAGACAAGTATGGGCGCAACACCACGACGCTGTAGTTCACTCGGTGGCGTTCCTACCAGACCTCGAGCGCGAAGGTATTGTGTATGGCTTTTCCGACGGGACAATCCAGCTGTCAGAAGGGAACAGTTCTTGTAGGAGGAAAGTGGACGCGGATGGGCCGGTGTGGGTTGTCGCTGTTTCTAACGATTCGAAGTACATTGTAACTGGGGGAGACGACGACAAGATCACCATCTGGAACTCGAACTTGGACGTGCAACAAAAGATCCGACCCACTGCCTCGTCCAGGGAAAAAGTCATAGCGTTGGACGTGTCTCCGGACTCGGCGACTGTGGCATGCGGATCAAAGGACGGCGAGGTCAGCGCCTGGAGTATCACGTCGGGAGAATGCCTCGTTGGCCCTCTGGCAGCGCATCATGGCGAGGTGATATGCATCCAATTTTCACCACAGGGCGACCGGATCGCTACAGCAGCCAACTCTGACCCCTCGCTCCGCATCTGGAATAGCCTGACGGGCGATCTTCTTCTCGACGTCAAAGAATTCAACCCATGCTCATTAGTCTGGTTGAGTGACGAGCAGATCCTGGCTGTTTCAGAGGCACGTACTCAGTGTCTCAATGCCTCCACCGGGTTCACGCTTGCGACATGCCCTCTGGGCATGACCCAACTGGCCATCTCGCACGGGCGCACAATGGTGGCAGGTCTCAATAATCGAGATGTGCGCTTCTGGGACTCAAACACGCACACCTGGGGTCCCTCCATCATCAAATTCGACTACAAGCCGTATTCCATCACTCTTTTTCCCTGTTTCCTCGTAGCCGGGGGGGATGGCCACTCTTCGGTCTGGGACCTGACCGACCCTGGCCTCAGGCTGTTTGCCCAGGGACTCGATCATGACGCCGTGAGTGAGCCTTTCACAGCTGATGGTGCGTCTATGGGCTAATCTATAAGCCTCGTTTTGGAATCCAGGATCCAATCGTAAGGTTTTCTTGGCATCCGAGGGAGTTCCGCTGACACTCTAGGTGCTCCATAGATGTGCGAGAGGTTCCTCACCGAGATGATTGCACTAGGCGAGTTCCAAGTGCGCTCGGACATCAATGGGGTATACAGTACCCGTGCCATTGTTCGGTCGCGCATGGAAAAGTGGGGTGATGCTCTTCACGATGCCGAAATGGTGACTCTTCATGTTTTCGATCTTTCATTGTGTACTAAATGAATGTGATTTAAGGCAATCAATACAAAACCTTCGGAAGAAGGGTATGTCATTAAGAGCGCTATTCTATGTCGTCAAGGGAACTATGAAGGGGGGATGCAGGCATTCGATCTTGCGTTTCGTCACGCAGGGGCAATGGACGTGAGCTTTTTGTTACTCGTCAAGGTATGTACACTTGTTCCAACTTTTCATCGCGACGAAATGCATTGTTCCATCCAGGCTACCCTCGTGTTCCTAGCTGGGCTGCGCAATCCCGCTGTCTCCCGGGTAGAAGACCTGATAAAGCTCGAACCCGATGAACCATTGTATCATTTTGTCTTGGTGGGTCGTGTTATTGGCGGGCTGTTTGGGTGATATAATTGTGATCCTTTTCAGGCGCAAATGCTTGTTCTTCTTGCGGCAGCTGCAGCGGATGACGGTGACTATGATCGTGCGATAGATCTTTTGACACAGGCCGGCGATCCAGGGTCCTTGCATGATCATTCGCGTTGGAAGGATATATTAGTGGTGCGTCACATCCACAGTTACCATGATGTTGTGATTTCCATGGCACCGAAAGATCACGGGATGGAACCTCACCAAAGTAAGGAGTACGATCCATCGGCAAAAGTGCGAAGCCCTGCTCGCTGCCGGCCGCACGAAGGATGCAGCGGATGCTTTCCACACACTAATGCACGCCCTGGGGGAAGACATAGGGATCGAGTGGGTTGGAAGTGAGGATTTCTTACATGTCTCGTCGCCCTTGGTACCCTCTGACATTGATTATCAGACTTCAAAGCGCGTTGTATCCAAGCATTAGAACAAAACGGAGATGTCGCCATGGACTCTGCGTCATTCGAAGATGGTGTTGTCCATTACTCTGCAGCACTGAGCCTCGATCCTTTATCGGCAGACCTTTTCATCAAGCGAAGTAAAGCACGAGCTGGGACTAGAACATGGCAAAAGTCGTTGGGGGATGCCGATGCGGTACGTGTATCTTACTTAATATACATCGGAGCAAATAATCGATACCACCCCAGGCGATCAAACTCAACCCAAAGCTATCTCCAATTGACCACGAAGGAAGGCATGCAGCACTGCCTGGCGCTCACCCCCACGATGAGGCAGTCAATGCGCATAATGATATGCTCCTGATGCTCGAACAATCCACTGACTCGGATCCGGTTGCTCGGGGTAAATATTCACCCATCTTACATGGAGGCGTCTCCCCCCGCAAATCAAAGACGGCGAGATGGGCGGGTTGGTGACGGAACTCGTCGTTCTCCCATCCCCGCGCCTCTCCAGCCGCTGGTTGAGCTGATCTTGCATCATGTTTCCGCTGAGGTCTGTTGGTCGCAAGTGGCGATCCCTCAGCGTGTTTATCACACCCTGACATCTGTATTTTGGAACGTCGAGATCAAGACGACAGAGGAGTTGTCTAGCCCGAACAATCTGGTGCTCGTGCATCCGTGGCTCCAGTGCCTTCTTGATCCTGCCGTTCTATTTGAGGATGACGCCGAACCGTTCACCCCAGTCGAGGGTAGCAGGGATGGCGATCCGGATGCTCCGTTCACCAATCCACGCCCTTCCTCGTCATCATACACTGTCTCGTCTTCACATCATACTACCCCACAACTCGACAAACTTACGAGATCGTTGCGATTTTTCGTGCGTGTAGACAGCCTTTTGGCGCGCTGCTGTTCGTCCCTTTATCCTACAAGCGTGTTGCCTCTGATCATCCTATCGTCGTGCAACTAGCCAAGGGAATTTCACCGCGCTATCTCGCACAACGTTAGATATTCTGTAGTTGTTTCGCGTTGCTTCATGTACTATAATTGGACATTGGTTGCATAACGGACATCAGATATAGATACCGTCGTTGTGAGTATGTACCACTCGATTTTCTGAAGTTTTGTTGACGGGAGCTTCTTGAGCATAGTACACTAATATAGATGCAGTCGTAATTTTCATCAAAGACGCGTCATGCAAAGCGTGGTGTCGAAAACTGATGAAACTCGGGGATGCTCTGTATGAGATTCCAACCAAGATCCCGAAAGATCTTGTGCATTAGGTGCTCTCCAGACGTCCAACGGACCTAGCAAAATGTATTTCAAAAGAGAGAGCAAAGATTAGAAACACGGGCATTGAGATTACATGTCGGCAGGGTGCAGTCCAGTGTTAATCAAGCTCAATAATGAAATACGAAGGGAGAGGAAGCGGTTGGGTCCGATGATGATCGTGCAACAATCGTGCATCAGTCGTCATGCGATGGTGAAGCTCGAGATGGCGTGTCTGTCCTCGACATAGTAAGACTGAAATTCGATTTTCAAGACCATCAATAAAAGGTACATGGGGTATTGAGTGGCAGTAATACCGGGCTAATGAAGACTTCGGCCATGGAGCGGGAGCCCTGAGCTTGAGAATTAAATTGTGTGCACCGAGCCACCCCGCAGTGAGCGGGCGCCATTACACCAGGGGGTGACGCTGACCAGTTGTCACTGTTGGCTTGAACTTGCTTTCGTTTGGACAGTTCGCCGGTGCGGTAGTTGTGGCAGCGCTCGAGCAGGTGGTCGCTTGATGGGCAGTGTTGGCATGGGGCAGCACAAGCTTTTGAAGCGCATGGAAGTCGAGCAAATTGTTGATTTGCCAGGAGCTGAACATGCGAACATGTCTCGCATGGTCGTCGGAAGCGCCATCGGGGCAGTGGCGGATGGTTGTGGGAGGGGGAGGCATGGAGGCGACTACTGATTGCGATCGTGTTGCTCTTGTTGCGGTGGTCGTTTCGAAATTTGTAACATGCTTCAAGGTGCTCCAGAGTTTGAGAGATCATCTGGTGACGTCAGCGAATAAATTTGGGTTTTCCAACTCCGGCTAGGCTGGGCACACAGCCACTCCGGGACAGGTCGACTGCGGCGCATTCAACCGCGCAATCGGGTCGTGTTGAGACATACTGCGCTTGGAGCCAGCAGCGACGACGACTTGGTACTTAAATCGGAGCCGGACGGTGCGTAAGCTGTTCAACGATCTCTCAAACCATGACGCGCTCACTCCAGCTGGACTCTGGTGACACGGAGCAGGTCAATAATCCGTGGAGTTCACGTTCAAACGGCGAAGATCCACAGCCGTCGACAGCGCCAGCGAGAAACCGCCAACGAGGCGACACAAGTACAGTGTTTCGTGACGACGCCACTGTTTGGCAAGACCGCGATATGATCCTTTCCCCTTCGCCCCCCCCTCAATCTGCCCAACCAATACCCGCGCAGCCCCCAATGCAGGGGACTGACACGACTCCCACAGACTCGGGAGTCGCATCCCTCAAAGCCATCTTTCCCGATTTCGATGACGCCGTCATGTCTGTGAACCCCACCTTTTTGTTGTTTCTGTCCTGGATCACTCACCATTTTTAATCCAGCCTTTCCGTGCTCGAATCGACGAATCAAGATCACGATCGTGCGCTCGATGTACTCCTTGGGATGAACGATCCGTCGTTCGTTCCACCCAACCCACCTCCATCGGAATCACCGAACCAGTTCCAATCCCCTCCATCCCCCGGCACCCAACGTCTCTCTCAAGAGGCGCTCGATGAGCAGCTCGCACGGAGGCTCGCTCTCGAAGAACAACAAGCTGCCGCTCAGCCATGGCAGCCACAGGGCGCGGAAGACCAAGCGATGCATCAGGGTTATCAGCCCCGACGGGGTGGGAGGAATGGCTGGGGTAGTCAACCCCAGGGTCAGCCACAGACCCAAGGTCTGGGTGGAAAGGACACTATGGCAGAGTTCCAGGAAGGTTTCAATCGCATTGCTGAATGTACGTCCCCAGCATCATCATCCATCCGTTTATCGGCTGACGATCCAACCTCATCTATTCTTGATGACGCGTCCTCCTGTCGATGACTCATTCGCAGCTGGGAGGAAGACCTTTTCGTCTATCGTGTCCAAAGTGAGAGCAAAGATGCAAGAATTTGATCAAGGTCAGGGACGGTCCCAGAACCAGTACCCCCCTCCCGACCAACCCCCGCAAGCGGCTTCAGCATCGTACTACCCATCCAATGCACCAGGTCAGCAACAGGGCTTGGGACGAGGCGCATACACACAGCCATACCGATCTGCACAGCCCGTGAACCCGCAAAGACAGACGAGTCAATCACCGCCAGCTCGGATGAGCACACATCCATCGTCCCCCCCGCGTTCAGGGGTATTGCGTCCCGCAGTTACAGAGCCTGCGCAGTCCGAGACCCCGCAGCAGCCTTCGTATTATGATCCCAACACACAGGGATACGATCTCTACAGTGATGACGTGGAAATTCAGCTCAACGACAGGACTACTCCATCCGCTGCTGCTGTTGAATCGACTACCACGCAGGGCCCGGCGATACCGCCGCAGGCTGATAGCCAGACTACCCAATCGCCTCCATCAGACACGCCTTCCCCACCATCATACGCCTCGCCCGTGTCGCCCCCACCCAATTCGGGGGTGCCTTCAGTCACTCCTCCCGCGCGAGCCATCTCCCCGACGATCACCGGTGCAAGGAGTACGACACCCGGCGCGCCGAGCAATGTCGATTTCAGTACGTATTCCCCCCTTTGCCCCCGATTTCCTAGATTTTCCTCATCGTTCTTTTCTCCACACGTCGCGTCCACAGGCAAGCTTGGTCTATTGCCGAAACGACCGATATCTCTCGTGCGGCCGCAGCCCCCACCCGCCACCAACGCCGGTCCGCCGCGCGTGGCTGCTACGCCTTCGAAGAGTACGACCGACAGCTCGACCGACCAAGAAGAGCCCGAGTTTCTCCAGAATCCGTTTGAGGATCCGAGGTGAACAAGAAGACCTTGTTTGTCACTTTTTTGATTTTAGTTTCGTAGACATTTCTACTTTTAATTTTCTCTTTATGTTCTTTCTGTTCTTTCCGTTCTGACGTCGATGAGGTACGTAGCTGGTACTATTTAAGCTTATGTGGAACTATACAGACGCCGGACCGTCGTTCGCTACATGTACTATCGTGGATGTTGTGCAGCGTTGTCAGAAACCCCGGTTCTGTAATCGTCTTTCGAACACTAGTTGAAAGGAACGTGACTTGGAAAACACTTTGCATCGAAATACGTGGCCATTGAGAAATCTATGACGCTTTGTGCTGCCCATTTAACCCAGCACATCCCTTAGTCCTGCATCATCACATCCCCGCTCCCATCCGCTCCCGACCCGCCTTCCACAGGCACCCGCCACAACTCGCTCCAGCGCGGATACACCCGCTTATACAACGCCATACACACCGTATCCATCTGCGTCACCGGCCCGTCGAAATACGCCTTGAAATACCCATGCGTCCCAAGCGACTCCCGAACGTGTCCCGTGCGCCCATGCTTGGTGTGCAACTGCACCGGCTTGAAATACGCCACGTCGTCGGGGTCGAAAAACATGTACCGCACCGTGGCGGTCTTGCGGTGGACCCGGAATGGGTGCCCGGAGAGGACGATGCGTTTGGCGATGACGCGCGTCGTGTCAGGGTTGAGAAAGGTGCCCGTGGCGACGAGTTGGGGTGCTGTGTGGTAGGGTGCGCGCGCGCATGAGTTGAGTGTGCGTTGACAGCGGTTGGTGGGGTGGGACTCACCGTGTGCGTCCTCCGACTCCCGCAAGAGCGTGCACGGCTGTTTGCCGAATGCCACGGGTGCGTAGATGCTTGCGACGGCCGTCGTACCGTGCCACAAGAAACGCTCAAACCTGTGCACGTTGTTGGCGCCCCTCCCGCCTCCCCGCGTGTGTTGACTGTAGATGGGATTGACGCGCAGACGACGGGGTCCGTAGCAGAGGATCAGAGGGTCCTGAAGATGATGGATGTCGGAGAGGTAAGCGGTCTGAAGAGGCACGCACGCACCTTTGATTTGACGGATCCCGAGTACTCCGTGTTACGTTGTACGGTAAAGTGTAGGACCGTTTTCTTGTGCTCGTGTTTCAAGAGACCGTAGAGGACGATCGGCGCATGCCTTGACTCGCTAGCTTCTTGCGGAACGCCTTCTAGATACACAGTGACTCTCGTTCCAGGCTGTGGCATGTTCGACGTGGAGATGTGAAGGCGAGTGGACGAGACGTACCTCTACGCCTTCGGTCTCTGCTACCCGAGATACGTCCCGCTCCGTCCGCTTGAATTCTTCAAACTCGAATATTCTGGCGTATTCTTGGGGTAGGTTCTCATACGGATCCCACGGGCTTGTCCGGAGGGAGCGTAGCCCACGGTACCGTGCAAACCGGGTACGCGCAGGGACATCACGGGGAGTGTCGATTTCATCAGGGAATTCTTGGGCATCACGTTCTTCTCGAGCTCGATTCCGCCAGTCCTCGAGTCTGAACAGACAACGTGGATGAGTAAATATCAATGCAGAGAGAAAAAGAGTCTGACTGTCTCTCCTCCTCCTCGGCATCAAGACCTTGGAACGCAACTACACTCTTCCTCTCGCTTTCTAGCTCCATTGCCTCGTCGATGGGCACCATTTCCTCCTCTTCCACACCCTCATCGTCTTGGTGATCGCTCCCTTCGTCATCATCACCTTCTTCCTCATCGGTCTCATCGGCAATCCAGGCGGCTTGGTATTCGCTCATGCCTTTTGGTATGCGTTTGATTCGTTTCGGCGTGGTCCCCTTTTTTGCATCGGGTACGTCGACGTTCTCCATACCCTCTTGTCGCGTCGCCGCACCAGCCATCTCTTCTTCGGTGGGCCACGTCTGCTCATTCGCCATATCATCCAGAACATTTGTTGAGATCATGGAATCAGCCGTGGAGGGTACCCGTTCCGAGAGAACCTGAGGTTCGATCTCCATCGCTACGACCCTGTGGGGTTTCGATCGTATTGCGGGCGCGGACATGATCTACCAAGCATGGATGCATCAGTCGACACACGACGATCGAAAAGGGACCGACGCGCGCACTTTGGTCACTTGATAATCGCCAAAGTTGGGTAGATGCACGAGCCTGTTGGCACTCAGACGACCGCCCCGTACGATGCCCGTCACCTTCAACGATCCATCGTCCCACGCCACGCTTTCGCCCACGACCCATGCTCTTCCCGTTCGCCATCGCACTTCGTCAGGCCGTCCCTCTGACAGAGAGCGCAATGCACTCAAGGAATCGGGGGGCGAGGACAGGTCGTATACCCGTCCCTGCAGAGGATCGAAATACTGGATGAAGGAGAGCAAGGATTTCAAGATGGCAGTGCGCGACTTTGGGTCGAGGGAAGACGTGGATGGGTCGGGTGGGATCGCAGACACGACGGTCGGGAGGCCTTGGGCTTGTAGCGTGCGAAGAAGGGTGTCGCCTGCTTCGGGAACCTCTACAGTCGGACTGAGCAGGAAGAGAACGTAGTCGGCGGCTTTAGCAGCATCGAGGGCTTCCCAGTGTCGGCCGTATCGGACGGGGATGAATTGAAGGGACGTCTTGAAGCGATGTACCCTAGGATGGAGATGGGTAAATGATGAGCGACGAGTAGCGCAGCTGGAAGACGTACTTCATCTTCCATAGCGGTGAATCCTCGCCGATACCATCTACATCCTCTGTCACAGACGTTGCGAGCGCACGGACAGCATCAACTGTACGGATGTCTTCACACAAGGGAATGACCGCGACGATGCGAGGAGCACCGTCCACACCGTTGAATATACGAGTAGAAGCGACGAGGGAAGCACGCTTTGCAGCCTGTGCTTGCTTTTGTGTATTGCGCCTGTTCAGGCGAGCTTGTGCGGCAGTGCTCACCGCGGCAGATTTTGGGGAGGGACGCTGAGTGCGTCCTGACGAGGGATGTAAGGTGACGACAGTGTAGAAAATATGAACATACCCTTGGCAAGCTCTTTAATAGATGATTTCGTGGCATGCTTTGATTTGAAAGGCTTGTTTTGCTGCAATGCGGGCTCGGATTGGAGAGATTAGCGGTCGATGATATGATCTTTGCGTACCTGCTTGAGCCCCGTGGGGCGATGGTGATGTACAGTTTCGACCATGACGAGGCCCGATAGCGGCCACAGCACCGCGCTCAGGTTTTAGATGGTTACAGCAAGGGTCGATATCAAGAACCAGCAAGATAGCAACCTCAGCTCGGATCTCTCGGAGGGCGCCGGTGATTTTTGGCAGGTGCACTAACGGTAGCGTGTGAAAACTAAAGCCACCTTAGACTTGACCTGTAACCGAACAACGTTCCTTGGGGCTCAGCGACACTGGTCACTCCAAGCTATGGACAGCATTTATAACACGCTCCACAAGACGACCCTCGGTACGATACGTTTGAACTCGCGTCCTGCAAGTTATCCGTAACCTGAAGGTATTCCCGAGGCGATCACACGAGCTTCCGCCACTGACAATCCCTACTATTTAGGTAAATAAAACGCTGCCTTTTCGTTTCCACACAACTTCCAGAGTCTCACCCTAGTTTAAAAACCAGCTTCGCACTCCCCGAGGCTCGACGCAAAGATGCATCACGCCCTACTTATATCGGAGGTCTCCCGAGAAATATGCGGAATGATGGACCAATCATCTCTCCCCGCCGTAGCGCGGACTTGCCGCGCACTCTATGACCCAGCTCTAGACGAATTGTGGAGGGACCTGTACAGCATTTACCCCTTCGTGTATCTTCTGGCCCAGGCTATGCCTGGGGAGAACCAACAGGCAAGTCCAAATTCATACCCCTTGTCTAAAAAACTTGAACTCTGCCCTGCCGGTAGACTTCTGTCCAGTCCCTAACTTCGCAACAATGGACGACCTTGCGCAGATATTCAGCACGCACCCGGTCGATCTACATGTGCATGATCGACGACCTGCCTTATATCGACCGATTCCCATGTCTCTCCAACCCACCTGATCCCGACTCGTTCTTCCCAAACTTACGAACCGTCGCGTGGTATCCTGACAATCACCTTTCAATGCTACCCCTTTTCCGCCTTCTATGTGGACCCGCATTGACCTCGTTATCTGCCGAGTTCGCTACAGACCCAGCCAGTCTTGCAATAGCGGCAGATTTGGGAGTTCTGTGTCCGAACATCACCAACATATCAGTTTCTCCGTTGAACGACACGCCGGGCGATGACCTGGTGAACGCTCTGTCAACATCGATATGTCACTGGGGCAACCTCAAACACGTTACATGCGACGACCTCACAGTTTCGGCTATGGAGCACCTCAGTCAAGCGAGGAACTTGGAGTCATTGACCGCGTGCGCCTCGGCGCGCATGTCGTTATTCTCTCAGACCCTCAGCCCCCAGGAACCGTCCTTCCCTCGTCTCCAACACCTTCACCTATACACGGCACTACTGTCGACTACAACTACTTGCTTAAGGGGTCTCCGCTTAGGGTTGAAGGAATTCAGGCTTCATCTGTTCGATGCAGAAGTGTTTTCCGACTCATCTTGTTTGCGAGACTTATTTACGGCACTCGCGGAGGCTTGCTCGCACGTTTCCCTCGCTAGGTTTTATCTCTGCATCATCTACCCATCCTTCCCGTCTTCCTCGGCGTCGACGATACGCGACGTCAGACCTCTTTTCAGTTTCAGTCGCCTCCGGGTTCTTTCGCTGGAGGGACTCTCCACATTTACATTCGACGACGATGATATCGCGGAGCTGGCATCTGCTTGGCCCAACATCGAGGAGCTCGCGCTCTCGACGTTCGTTGATCACCCCATCGCGTCCCTGCCGACTTTTCAATCCCTCATCTGCCTGGTCCGTTCTTGCCCCAAACTAAGAGCACTCTCGCTCGTCATTGACGCGACGAAATTGGACCCACCTTTACTTTGCGTGGTTGGGCGCGACGTACGGTCAGACGTTCTGGACGAACTTTGCGTCGGAAATTCGCCAATCGGTTCGCCCGTCCCCGTCGTCCACATATTGCACAATCTCTGTCCTGGATTGAAACAAGTTAATTTGAGTGTGTGGAATAAGAAGCCCCTGAACCGTCTTCCCGGGCGAGGGCGGTACGAGATGTACTGGGGAACGGTGAATATTGAGCTTCAAAATTTGAGGGAGAAAGATACGTAACAAGTGAGCCTCGACTCGTTTCCAGTGTTACGGTTGTTCTGATGCCGAGTTAGTGCCGACAGTTGAATGGGTAGTCTACTAGAAAACAAAAGATAATACTCTATTTATCCACAAGCTTTGTCGTGGTGTGGGTTTAGTGAGGCGCATTTCAATTCGCCAAAGCCCTTCGATCCAGCATTGCACCAGGATCGATCGTCTCCATCCGTCTTTGCAGGCGATTCCGAAGTAGCCCCGACTTTCCAAGTCCCCAGAGGGAATGTATTCACCCCGAATCCTTGTCCAGCCCACGTTTGTAACCAGAAATCCTTCCGCAGCTAGGCCCCACATAACCACAGGTCCTCTCTCGGAGGCTTTCGAAGACTCATCCTCGGTCACCGAGAACACCTCAGCAAGTGTCGACATGCATGCTGCCCTACAACTAACCAAAATATGTCGTGCGCGAGTTTCTTAACCAGCGTGTTCAAGCACCCCCTCGCTCGAACATGCCGCGCGTTTGAGAAATCTGTGCTGAACGCCTTGTGGAAAATCGCTCTCAGGCTTGGAGCTTGAAGCTTTGGCTAACTTGTTGCCCAACTCGATGTGGATCTTGAATGACGCGTGACGTGTAAGTGTCGTCTTTGCTGTTCTTTCATTCAATGGACGACACGAGATTGTTACGTTGCGATGCCTGTAGGAATCGATGCAGGCTCGTTTAGCAATGGACATGAATTTCTCACCGAGTCACGGATGGTCCGTTCAGCCATTGGAATAGCGCGAGGTGGTCAGGCATGAGCCTTGCGTCTAGCATTTCCTCGAGTTTCGGAAACAGCAGGGGAAACTACTCAGATGAACAGCGTTGCCAATTGATGTCCAGGATCCACTGAAACGGTACGACACTATCATAGTGGGCCACTCCTACGAGATTTAGTTGCTGCGGAGAGGCGAGATGGAAGGGAATCTGGCAGATTGAGAAATTTGCTAGCAGTCAATTTGTTCTCTCAATTCTGCAACGGATGTCAAGGAGAACAAGATACTCGTATTGATGCTTGTTGGTTACAACAGAAGACTCGTGTCAAGAAATTTACAAGCTGCGCCCCGCATTTATTCCCGAACTTAACTACCACAACTACCCTCTTCCGGCGCCGGAGAGTACAGTTGTACCCCGCCGGGGCTCGGCGGCTTCCTGAAATGTTCGATGACCTTCTGCCCGCCATCAGGTAGCTTCACCCATTCCATAAATTTGTTCCCTATGTCTTCATTCGCAGCCTTGGCGCCCAAGAGGACATGCGCGGGATTTAACAACGGATCCTCCGGGTCAGTATCCCCGCCCTCGGCAAAGATAGTCAAGGTTGATCTGACCTCCTTCGGAGATGACAGCCATGTACCTTTATCAGTCAAGGTATACTCGGACAACACGGACGCTGCCCTCAACGATTGAAGCGGGAACCGCGGGTATTGATGGTACCACTTCGAGTATGCTAACGCCCAAGGGACCTAAAGGCAACCGTCAATTTCTCGCACGTCAAAATGTCTAGAGTACGGAGGCATACCTGGCCGATCGCACAGAACAGTTCACTCTCTTTGATGTTCGTTGCGCTCTTGTCAAAACGGGAAAGGAAACGAGCAGGCTCCCGATCGGTTGGCGGTGTCTAAGGCGTCCTCACGTGAGGTTATTTTCTCTCTTGACAAATAACTGGAAAGTACCACCAAATCTTTGTTTCCTTGGTCTACGATCTGGGCGAACATTGCAAGAACGTCACCCCCACAATTCTTGAGGTTCGCAGGATCCGACGTTGGACCTACGAGGTAAAAGTGGTCCTAAAATGACACCGGTCATTGCCACGGAACGGTATATCATGTGGGAGTGACGCCTACGCGGAAACCGTAAACTCGCACTACCGCAGAGCCGGTTTTAAGTGCTTGTTTCTCTGCGGCATCGTTATAAGTGACCGCAATATCAACTTCCCCGGCGGCAAGAAACCCTAGGCTTTCAGTGGTGTCTCCAAGATACCAGCCAACCTGGTCGCGCACTCGTCTGAGTGATGTGACAGTTAGAGTGGATATGGACGAACTTTAAAAGGTGCGATACCCTGCTTGTGGCAATACTGAATAAAGGCATCGGCCCACGCGCCAATGAGACCAGATTGGCCAGCCCCCCCGTTGGCGATTCGCAGCCGAATCTCCTTCCCACCCAATCCGCCGTCATAAACGGCCTGCGGTTGGATGGTCGCATCCGCGATGCAAACCCCGGACCCGACGAGTAGCCCGTCAGGAACTTTCAAGGCAGAATTCGATCTAGTCGGCAAGGGTCAGTCAGGGAACGGACACAAGTTCAGATATGCCCCACTGTGAATGACGCAGTATGTGTAGGATGTGTTCCATGGTCCCAGCTTGCGGGACTGTCTACTAACAGCGACCAGGTATTTATGTGGCCACGAATACTTCTCTTACGATAGATTTTGACCCGTTTCAAGTGTGAAACTAGTCTTGAAACAGCGTAGAAGGTATTCTTGAGACGACTATACTTCGGATTATTTAATTCTAATTATAGAACAGTATTCAACTTCAAGTTTGGGTAAGAGAATGAAAGAAGTCTTGAAGTCTTGGCATGATGATATTTGAAGTTGAGTGTCATGAGGTGATTTATATGAATCCATGCTTCAACCGGGCTTGTTCGGCTTGGTGTTGTCGGTGTTCATGAAATTGAACTTTGTGCCGGCGAGGTTCAATTATAATCGAGCTAGTCCCAAACAAAGTAGAAGCCTGAGAAAACCCCAAGTGAGGTCTCGAATCTGGTAAGCAGCCAATCGTCTCAATGGCCTTGTATCGAGACATTGGGTAACACAACTGCGGATTTTACCGGCGACTCGAGAGCATGCTTCTCTTGGGACGGACATTATACGAGCCTTCTATCAATCTTCGGGTTCGTCTACTGGTTCTGCCTGGGCGTTACCCGCCAAAACCCCATAAGGCACTGTAGGCATATCCACTCTATTGTACTTCAGCTACTCGCCTCCGCGGTACTGGATTACGGTCTTGTAAGGTTACATTGATGCGAAATGATAAATGAATAAATACAAAATTATTCTGCTTCACGCGGTGGCACAACAGATTGAATTTGGGAAACGGTAGGGGTGGATCGATGACTGTATGGTCCAAAGCTTGTCCTGTTAGTCATTGAACTATAAAAGCACCTTCTCCGCCCCCTACCACCACCACTTGTTGACTGTCTTCACGACAAACCATGCATATGATGACCTTAAAATTGCACCAGTGTTAGCTTTGTACCACTGAACATCTTTGACCCAGAAGTCCCACCTATGTTCAATTGCGACTGTGAGGAAGAGTCTGTACTCGGACTCGATAGGTAGAAGGTATGCCACCGATCGAAAGCACGACACGTATGAGTAACGGCGACGGGATTGATACGGGCCTGGCGACGACGACAAGGAGGGAACAGTACCGGTACTACCTGCATCGTGGTGACCACACGAGAGACCGGCATTTACGGATAGAGAGGGAGCGATTCGAGAAAGGTACCGGGATATACACGGGCGTGATGGGGAACGACAACGGACCTGGATCTGGGTGGACAGGGTAGTACCACCACCTCCGCCGACCAGAGGGCATTAGGACGACCGCGAGCGACGGGTTGGGCTCCCACTCTCGCCACCACCGTCGCGAATAGATACGGTCGGGTGGGACCGGACCCAGGCGTTCCCTGATTGCGCGATTAACAGAACCGTATCCGCTGCCAACGGGTGGGGACCGAGGGTACGTACCACCACCAAGGGAGTTTGACAGTTGGCGGTACAGTGCGCCTGCTGTGGGCGATCGAGCATCCTCCTACGCACACGCGCCGCCGCGGGCGTTGTCGCACATTCGGAACGGAAGCCCAAGCGCCGCATCGCGGATCGGGTGTTGCAGAGGGGCTGCGCTCGCCCGTGAAACGCGTGTAGGCTCGGCGTAGCTGGATTTTCGCCCCCACGACGAGGGGAAGGCGTTAGAGTGGAATACGCGCCCGGGCTGCCACCTTCGTCTGTGACGACGGTGACGTCGTCAGTGGTGACCACTGCGAGCGGGAGGGTCCCCGCGGAATCGACGAGGACGAGTACAGCGCCTGTCTCGGTACCTCCGCTGAGTAGTGGTATGAGCGGTGCGTTTTATGGGCGAAGTGAACGGGGGCAGGACGAGGGGCTGAGGGGCTGAGGGAACAACGGGGGAGGGAGAGAGAACGCGAGTATATGCGAGAGAACGGCGGGTTTGATACGGACGATTCGCAGATGGGTCCTGGCCTGAGGTCGGGATTGGTCCAAGGGACGATCAGAGATACTAATGCTCCGTGTCGGAGGGGTGGATCTGAGCGTTGAATGCTTCGGAACACCACATGAACGTTGATCTTTCCGAGGTCTGCTCGCGGACGGTTATTGGATACTCTGATATCTTTTTGCGTTTGATTGCTGTGATTCGTTCGTGAACAATCATCAAGGATGGGTGAAGCGTGCATTTCGACCACAGCAAGCGCCCAGGGTACCAAATGGTTGTGGTGTGTGAATTGATTCGATAAGGACACGCGCGTATACGTGGCGACAATGGCGAGACAAACGACTATCATCTCTTATTCCATCGATCTAACACCTAGCTGGGTATGTTTTCCAACGTACGCCTCTGGCGAAAGAATGGTGAGCACAGAGCGGGTTGAAAGGACGAGATGCTTATGAGAACACAAGAGTCGAATCCAAATAGTTCCGCTTCCAGGATCGTCCACCAAAAGGAAGCAAAACCGATCGCGACCGATGCTCGAAATGACTTCTTTGCAGTCGCGTTTCTCCCTGATGGGAAGCACGTCGTGAGCGGTGACACTGGTGGGAAGATTCGACGCTGGCGCATAGAGGATGGCAAGGAGGTGGGGGCGCCAATGGATGGAGGGTTCCTTCAAGTTTCCTGCATTGCAGTCTCACGAGATGGAAAGTGGATCGTCAGTGGGACATGGGATGGCCTGGTGACGGTGTGGAATGCAGAGACTCACTCAAAAGTGAGCCAGTTCAGGGCACACCACTGTGACCATCCCGTGTATGCAGTCGACATCTCGCCAGACGGAACGAAAATTGCGACTGGATCAGATGACCACACTGCCTGCGTCTGGTCGCTGTCGACTGGCGAGCAACTGCTCGGCCCCTGGGCACACAGGGACACAGTGGGGGTAACAAAGTTTTCACCCGACGGACGCCTTATCGCCACTGTCACATGTAATGACTCCTGGGCCGTTTGGGTCTATGACAGTCAGAACGACAGCCTCCTCGTCAAGTTCCCAGTCAAAGTGTACGACTTGGACTTCGACCAATCCATCGCCTGGGCTAACGATAGCAAGCAACTCTTTGCCTTGTCACACGACAGTTACATCCACCATGTCGACGTGTCCGCTAAGACTACGCTCTCGAAATGGCGCATTCACAGTGGTCTGAATGCCAGGCGCATCGCCCTGGCAAGCGACGGCACATTCATCGCAACCTCCGCTGGTTCATCGGTGTCGCTTTGGAACACGATGAGCCACAAGCGAATTGGGCCTGTCATCAAGTACACTCACCCCGTCACGTCCATGGCTATGTCATCAAACTACGACCTTGTAACCAGTGGAGGATATAGCATCACCCTTCGGGCACTTTGTGGTACATCTCCCTCTCCCTCCGTTGACAACGTAAGTAACTGGTGATTCACATAGCATTCCATTAGCGCTTACAGACCCACACGCAGGAAATCCAGCGCATAGTTGTTGAAAACGATGATGACGATCCGAGTACGTTCATTTGCACCCTAATCCCGGTTTCTGACATCCATGTCCATCAGACGAAAGATTAGCGAATCTCGAGAAAACCATCCAGTACCTGCGCATCCAACTCACCGAATCCCAGCAACAAGCCCATCAGGAGAGGGATAGCCTCGCCCAGTCGCTACGCACTCAAGAGGAGAGCTCGAGTATGTCCCCCGCTAGTTCGACGCATATTTCCCTGATTCTCTACTAGATAGCAAAATCGTGGGTCTCGAAAAAAGCGTCCAATCACTCCGCGACAAGCTCGCCGAATCTCAACACGCAGCTGACCAAGAAAAGGATCACCTCAACGAAACCATCAACTCTCTTCGCACACGTGACGAAAGCTCAAGTGCGTCAATATCCACCTAGTCCTATGTTTCATTGACTTCATGTCCACTAGGCAGTAGAATCACGGATCTGGAACGGACCAACCAAGAACTCTGCGTACAACTTGCCGACGCTCAACGTAAAGCCGATCGTATCAACCATGCACACGAGCAGAAGCATCAATGCGAATCCTTGTTTGCCCAAGGTCGTATACAGGGTGCTGCAGAATGTCTTCTGGGGTTCGCAAATACCGTAAACGACGATGTGAGGGCCAACAAGTTAATCGTGGACTGGCTTACCGGTGGGTTTTGCCGTCGTGCATTAGAATAGAGCATTTATTCGCTTCCATCAGAGTTTATGCACCGATGCGTCACAACGCTAGAGAGAGTTGGGGACGAGGCATCGAATGCTGGGAAACGGGACGAAGCGCTTGCAGCTTACTCTACTGCGCTATCGCTCGGCGCCACAATCCCGAACACTATAATGATCAAGTGGGCGAACATGACATTGAAAACTGGCTTAGCGCATGAAGCAACAAGTGCTGCAACCAAGGTACATATGCTCTTTGTGATGGTTCAAAAACGGATATCGACTCTCTTTCGGTTTAGTTCAAGATTCCGAGGTTTATCATCTACAGCGTCATTTGCGACATTCTAGAAGGGGATGATCGCCTCACGGAGGCTGTCGAGTGTTTCCAACAAATGCAAGATGAGCTACCAGAGGACGCATGTATGCGCGATGAGCGAGCAGAATGGGAACTCAGTGGGTGGTTGCAACCACAACGTAGCCTGGGCTAATTTAAACACCTCCCAGAATTTCGAAGACGTTGCGTCGAGAAGCTAGAAAGGCTGGGCGACGTCGCAAGGGACTCTGAGAAGCATGACGAGGCAATTGGATATTACTCGAATGCACTGTCACTTGACCCGACAAACAACGATAATCTCCTTAAGTGGAGTAAAGAGGTACGGGGTGTGTTTCGCGTCGCGTCAAACGGACCCCACTGACCCACACTATCAGGATATCGAGCTCGGCCCATCATCCCATAGGGGGCATGAGAGGAAGCATGCTGCATTACATGCCATGGGACGTCACAGCGAAGCTGTCGAAGCCTTCGGGATGATGCTCTCAACTCTGGAGCGATCTGCTCACCTACACATTCATAGTACGTCATTCTGTCGATATTGTATGCAGCAGACAGTTTTGATTCGTTGCAGACAGAGCTTCGTAACCAGTATGTCGATGCAACTACCACGATCCAAGAGGTGGTCCAGGAGATTATCCGTGACATGCCACGTGTGCTCATCGACACCATGACTGGCCGTCTCTACGACAAAACCCAGCAAGCAGCGGCTTTCGAGGAACTCCCGATCTATGACGAGCTGCGGTCTTCTATGACTACCCGGTCCCGTCTCGACCGTGCACGCATTCGGAAAGAAGTGGAGGAGTTCTACCAATATGTGATGCTGTCACACAGGTGGCAGCCCCATGAACCAACATTCCAGATGGTCGAGAATATTTCAATTTATGGGCTACCGGCGTCTCCTGAGAACAGCAAGGTACAGATGTTCTGTGAACTCGTGCGCTCTCTTCACTTCCAGTGGGCATGGAGCGATACCTGTTGCGTAAACCAGCAAGATAAGGGAGTGCAGCAAGAATCGGTGGTTGCCATGTTCAGGTGGTATCATGGTGCATCTCTCACCATCGTCCACCTTCTCGGAGTCTTGTCGGAGTCACAGGAGTTTGGTTGTCTGTGGAGGAGCATCCGGAACACTTGTGGGTGGACATACCAAGAGTACGTTACTTCCAAGGTTGTCCAATTCTATACAGAGGACTGGAAGCCATACCTTGGATCGGACATCTTCAACCACAAGGAATCACCTACCATCCTTTCAGAGATGGAACAGGCAATGAATTTCGCAACACAGGAGTTGGCTACCCTCGAACCGGGCTTAGACAGGGTGCGCGAGAAGCTCTACTTGGCGTCTAGGCGTCGAACGACACGCGAAGAAGATATTGCATACTCGCTATTTGGCATCTTTTCAGTCACAATCCCGGTCATATATGGCGAAGGCAATCAGGCAGTTGTTCGCCTCCTGGAGTATATCCTAACAGGTTCGGGCAATGTCATGGTTCTCGCTTGGACTGGGAGGAGCTCGAGCAGTCATCGCAGCTACCTCCCTGCGGATCTGACTGTCTACAACGAAATCGTGCCACCGCACGTTCCGCGACCAATGGAGAAAACCGAGATGGATCGCATGGTCATGTCGTTGCGCTCATCGTTGCCCGACCTTTCCCTGACGGTAGAGTTGTATGTGCAGCTTAACGGTCTCCCCCCTCTGTCGCTCCTCTCTGGTCGACTCGCACTTCCCGGAATTGTATTTCCCCTCGCTGGCCTTCTCTCTCTCTCGGAACCTGATGCAGACTCTGACCTCACTGTTTATCGTACGACGTCACCGATGCTCGGGGACGTGGAGTTCAAGCTCACGAACAAGTTCTCTTTGATGGACAATTTACTCCTCATTCATCCCTGGATCAGTCCCCTCCTCGATCAGGATTTTTCGCGTGGTGTAGCTCAAGTCGATCTTGCCACGCGTGCACTACGTCTTGTTGCCAGGCTCAGGCAGCCGTTTGGGGCACTGTTGCTTGCAACGGTGGGACGTGAGCAATACAGACGGGTTGCAACGGATAGCTTGATCATGGTTCGAGTTCGCAAGGAGACCTCGTTGACTGAATTGATGGATGGCATCCGTACGGTCCACATACAGTAGATATACATTGATGGGTTGGGACCTTTGACGATGTACTACTATCCCACCTTGGTGACGTTCGAGCAGTTGTCTTTGTAATCTAGTTATCGTTCTGCACTGTGACTTCAAGTTCATGCAATTGGGCAATCATTGATTCATTCACCCCTCCCCGAGTCCCCAGTCTCCAGGCTAGGGCACCATCACCCCGGCAAGCAACGGCACATTTATCGTAGCCTCCGGCAACCCCTCGACCCACCCTTGAACATTACAGCGTCCGTTCGAAGAGACTCTGACCTGGGCTGACAAGATCGCATCGTAAATAACGGACTGAAAGACTAAAGAAGGAGCGGTAAACCCACCCACTGATATCGTTCCGCTCGCACATCTCGCCTGCCCAATTCCGGACTCTGCCCGCTGCGCTGGTGGTGGTCGTACAGGCACAGACAAAGCATTCCTGCCCTGTACGCGTTGTGTTTGTGCACTGGCTGTGTCCAGAGCAGTCGTTGCTCGAACTAGTGCAGGCGGGGGGAGGAGCTGAAGCAAGACGAGAGTGCTCTCTGCGACGAGCTGATCGGCAAGCAAAGGACCCCTTCTCCGGGTACTTGGCGAATACGTCACCAACGCAAGGTGAGCCGAGCTATCAGCCAATGCGGCGCCGATGGAAGCGCGCAAGGTGTCCGTGGCGAGTTTGTATCGCTCGCTGGACCTGCCGTATGACGCTGCGAGCTTGGGGAATGCCCGTCGACTCGAGCGCCGCAAAACAATCGGACGCGGGTATCGGGTCGAGGTAGTTTGCTAGCGTCAACGTACAGTGGGACCGAGATCTGGGTGGACAGCTATCGCCACCACCGCCGCGAATGGATACGATGGGGTAGGACCCAGGCATTCCCTGAGCGCGCGATTAACAGAACCATATCCGCCGCCAACGGCCCAACGGGTGGTGATCGAGGAGGCGCACCACCACCAAGAGAGTCAGACCGTGGGCGGTAAAGTGCCCCTGCTTTGGACGATCGAGCACCCTCCTACGCACACGCGCCGTCCGACGCGGGCGTTGTCGCACATTCGAAACGGAAGCGCCGCGTCGCGGATCAAGTGCTGCAAAGGAGCTGCGTTCGCCCGTGGAACACGTGCGGGAAGACAATAGCGCGTGCCCCGGTGTCGGGCTCGGCGGGGCTGGGTATTCGCTCCCACGAAGAGGGGACGGCGTCAGAAGAGGGGAATACGCGCCTGGGCCACCACCTTCATCTGTGACAACGACTACTGCGAGCAAGATGGTCCCAGCAAGGTTGACGGGGACGCCTCCACCGGCTGTGTCGGCCCCTCCGCCGATTAGTGATGCGAGCGGTGAGATTTATGAGCGGGGTGAACGGGAGCAACACGAGAGAGAATAAGAACGCGAGGGGGAGGGAACAACGGGGGAGGGAGAGAGAACGCGAGTATATGCTGGAGGGTATGGATTGGGGGGATAATAGGGACGAACATGGACAACGAAGTCCGCGATTGTTGTGTCCACAGATGGGGCCAAGTCCTGGTCTATGATCGCGTATCATGTGCTGGAGGAGGGTATGGGAGGAGTGCGATGGGAGACGATCGAAAGTATGTCCCGCCTCCTGGTTGAGTACAACTTGAATTACTGTAGGTTGATGCTTGGGGAGGGGTAGATCTGAACGTTGAACTTTTGGACGTCTTCTAGCGGAAGGTTATTGGATGCTCTGATATCTGATTATTTTTGAATAATCGTCAAGGATGGGCAAGGGTGCATTTCCACCAGATTAAGCGCCCTGGACTCAAAAATGATTGTGGGTGTGTGAATCGGTTCGATAAGGAGAAATGCATATACAAGGCGACAGCGGTGTAGCGTACCTGGGACAAACGACCACCACCCCTCATTCCAACGATCTGATACATAACCGGGTATGTCTTCCAACGTACGCCAGTCAACGAATAGTGAGTAGGGGCGGGTCGATTGAAAGGACGATACTGATGAGAACACAAGGGTCGAGTGAAAGCGATCGCTCTTCCAGTATCGTTCACCGAAGGGAAGCAGAACCGATCGTAATTGACTGCCTGCATGGCATATTTTCACTCGCGATCCTCGTTGATGGGAAGCACGTTGTGAGCGGCGGCGTTGAAGGGAAGATCCGACGTTGGCGCATAGAAGATGGCGAGGAGGTGGGGACGCCAATGGATGTGGGGAGTCCTGTTCGCAGCATTGCAGTGTCACGAGACGGAAGGTGGATCGTCGGTGGGACGAAAACTGGCTGGTTGACGGTGTGGGATGCAGAGAGTCACTCAAAGGTGACGGAGTTCAAAGCACACCGCGATTGGGTGCTGGCAGTCGACATCTCGCCAGACACGACAAAAATAGCGACTGGATCGAGTGACAACACTGCTTGCGTCTGGTCGCTGTCAACTGGCGAGCGACTGCTCGGCCCCTTGAAACACGAGCACCGGGTAGTGGCAGTCAAGTATTCACCCGACGGACGCCTCATTGCCACTGCCACACGCTCTGTTCGGGTGTATGACAGTCAGGATGGCAGCCTCCTCACCGAGTTCCTTGTCAAAGTCAACTCATCGTTGAACTACTCCCTCGCCTGGGCTAGTGATAGCAAACAACTCTTTGCCTTATCGCACGATGGCTACATCTTCCGCGTCGACGTGTCCGCCCAGACCACGCTCTCGAAATGGCACATCCACACCAGTAACGATCCCATGTGCATCGCCCTGGCAAGCGATGGCACATTTATCGCAGCCTCTGCTGGTTCATCGGTGTCGTTTTGGAGCACGACGAGCCAAAAGCAAATTGGGACTGTCATCGAGTATACTCATAAGGTCTGGTCCATGGCTATGTCATCAAACTGCGACCTTGTAATCAGCGGAGACAAGCAAATCACCCTTCGGGCACTTTGTGGCACACGCAACCCACCCTACGTTCATGACAACGTAAGTAACTGGTGATCGCAAAGTACTCCATTGGCGCTTACAGACCCGCACGCAGGAAATCCAGCGCACAGAGGTTGAAAACGTTGATGACGATCCAAGTACGTTAATTTGCATCCTGACCCCAGTTTCTGATACACATGTCCATCAGGCGAAAGAATAGTGAATCCCGAAGAAACGATCCAGGAACTGCGCAATCAGCTCGCCATATCTCGACAACAAGCCCGTCAGGAGAGAGATAACCTCACCCAATCCCTACGCGTTCAAGAGGAGCGCTCGAGTATGTCCCCCGTAACATCGATGCACCTCCTTGATTCACGCACGTTTACCAGATAGAAAAAATGCGCGTCTCGAAAAAACAGTCCAAGAACTCGGCGACAAGCTCGCCGAATCTCAACGCGCAGCCAATCAGGAAAAGGATCGCCTCATCCAAACTATCAACTCTCTTCGCGCACACGACAAAAGTTTATGTAAGTGCGTTGATATCCACCTAGTCCTATACTTCCATGTCCACTAGGCAGTAGAATCACAGATCTGGAACGGACCAACCAAGAACTCCGCGTTCAACTTGCCGTACACGACGAAAGCTCAAGTGCACTCCGCACCCAACTTTCTGATGCTCAACGCAAAGCCGATGGTCTCATTCGGATCAACCATGCACACGAGCAGAAGCATCAATGTGAATCCCTCTATGCCCAGGGCCGCATACAGGGAGCTGCGGAATGTCTCCTCGAGTTCGCGAGTACCTTAAACGACGATGTAATAGCCAACAAGGTAATCATCGACTGGCTTGCTGGTGAGTTTCGGAGTCGTGGAATGGGATAGGGTATTTAATCGCTGCCCTCAGAGTTTACGCATCGATGCATCGCGGCGCTAGAGAGAGTTGGAGACGAGACATCGAACACCGGAAAACTAGACGAAGCGATTGCAGCTTACTCTACTGTGTTGTTGCTCGGTCCCTCAATTCCGAACGCTGTACTAGCGAAGTGGGCAAAGATGATACTGAGTCATGGCTCAGCTGACGAAGCATCAAGTGCCGCAACCAAGGTATACTCTCTGTGATGGTTCGAAGATGGATGATGACGCTTTTTCGGTTTAGTTCAAGGTACCGAGGTTTGTCGTCTACCGCGTCATCTGCGACATTCTGGAACAGGATGGTCGACTCACGGAGGCGCTCGAGTGTTTCCGGCAAATGCAGAACGAGCTAGCAGAGGATGCGAATGCGCACGATGAGCGATTGGAATGGGAACTCGGTGGGTGATTGCCACAAACACCCATGATCCATGGCACCCTAACATTGAACATCAGATCTCAAAGCGCGCTGTATGAAAGGATTAGAACAGAACGGGGATATCGCCATAGACTCTGCGTCGTACGAAGACGCTGTTACCCATTACTCCACGGCGCTGACCCTCGATCCTTTATCGGCAGTCCTGTTGACGAAGCGAAGCAGAGCACGAGCTGGGATTGGATCATGGCAAGATTCGTTGGAAGATGCCGACGCGGTATGTCCATCCTATTTACACGGGAACAAGTAGTCAATATGATCCCAGGCAATCAAACTCGATCCATCATCTCCATTTGGCCACGAAAGAAAGCACGCAGCATTACTTGGCGCTCACCGCTATGTTGAAGCAATTGATGCGTACAACAATATGCTCTTGGTACTCGAACAATCAACTAATCCTGTTACTCGGGGTAAATATTTTCGGATCTTTCATGAAAGCATCGTCTAAGTGGCCCACTTGTCGCAGAATTGCGTAAAAACTACGTGAGCCCATCGCAGACGAAAGCGGCTATTCGCAGCGCTGTCAAGCGTTCTCAGCGGGACGCTCCTCTGGTCGTCATCGACACGAAGACCGGCCGTCTTTGTGACCAGCGCGAGCGTATGGATGAATTCGAAGCTGATCCAAAGTTCGTGGAACTCGTTGCGTCCACGACAAGACACAACGACCCTCGCATCGGGCAAGTCATCCAAGAATACTTCCGATACGCCACGTTCTCCCATACTTGGGAAGGAGCCGAACTGCGGTTCCAGGACGTCCTTCATGGATCGGTACACAAACTTGCAGAATCCTCCACAGTCCTGAAGTTGGTGATGTTCTGTAGGGCGGTGCAGGAAGCCGGGTTTCGCTGGGCATGGTGTGATACATGTTGTATCAACAAAGCAGACAGCTCGGTCCTTCAAGAATCCCTAATCTCGATGTTTCAATGGTATCACAAATCGTCGCTCACAATCATTCACCTCAAGGGTGTACTATCGGACTTGGATGGATTGGAGAGGAGTCTGTGGAACACGCGCGCATGGACTTTGCAAGAATTTTTTGCATCTCAGGTCATCCGTTTTTACACCGAAGACTGGAAGCTTTATCGTCCTGGCGAGAACGTGTACAACCACAAAGATTCGCCTGCCATCATGGCAGAGATGGCGCGGGCGACCGGCACTGATATCCACATCCTCCTTTCTCTTCGCCCGGGATCGGACAATGTACGACAGAAACTATGTCTCGCTGCAACACGGGTTGCTACGAAGCAAGAGGATATGGCCTATTCACTGTTTGGCATATTCGATGTTTCTAACCCAGTCACATATGGCGAGGGGCAACAACGTGCTGTGGGTCGCCTCTTGCAAGAAGTGTTGACTCGGTCAGGAGATGTCAGCATTCTAGCTTGGACAGGAAAGGCGTCAGAGTATAACAGCTGCCTTCCCGCAGAGATTTCTGTGTATCGCGAGCCGGCCTCGCCCTATGTTCCATTGCCGATCGAAGATGGTGAGATGGACCGGTTGGTGACAGAACTACGGACATCCTCAAAAAACATCGAGCCGGCTATGATGCTATACGATCGAATCGTTGTTCTCCCATCTCCACGTCTCGCCAGCCGCCGGCTGAGCTTATCTTGCATTATGTTTCCACTGGGTCCATTGGTCCCAAGCGGTGATTCCCCCCAGCATGTTTATCACACCACAACATCTGCATTTGGGAACGTCGAGATCAAAACGACGGAGGACTTGTCTGGCCTGGGCAACCTGGTGCTCGTGCATCCATGGCTTCGGTGTCTCCTTGACCCTGCCCTTCCGTTTGAAGATGACGCTGAACCGTTCACTCCAGTCGATTCGGATGCTCCGTTCACCAATCCGCGCCCTCCTTCATCAGATACCGGCATCTCATCTTCACACCCCTCTCCACAACTCGACAAACTTACCAGAGCGTTACGGCTTCTTGTGCGTCTCAGCCAGCCTTTTGGTGGGCTCCTACTCGTTCCTCTCTCCCACGATGAATACAAGCGTGTTGCCTCTGATCACCCTATCGTCGTGCAACTACTCGGGGGCATTTCACCACGCTATCTCGCACAGAAGATACGGACACTAGATATCTTGTAGTTGTTTTGCGTCGCTTCATGTAGCATATATCGATTCGTCCTTTCGTTTTACCCCGTGTAACTGGGGAGTGTCCCTACAGTCACCCCCGAAGTCGACTGTGGCTCGTTCATTCACACAACCAGGTCGTGTTGGGACATACTGCGCTCCACCAGCAACGACTTAAACCGCAGCCCCCAATGACAGGGACCGACGCGACTCCAACAGACTCAGGCATCGCATCGCCATCTGTCCTCATTTCAACGACGCTGTCATGTCTGTGAACATTACCTTTTTTTTCGTTCCCGCCCCTATAGATCACTCAGCGTTTTAATCCAGCCTTTCTGTGCTCAAATCGGCGTCTCATGATCACGACCGTGCGCCAGGCGTACTCCCTGGGATAAACGATCTGTCATTTGTTTTGTCGGATGAGGTGCCAAGGTGAGCCGCTAGGGCGAGATTTGCCTGCTGAGGAGAGAGGCGAAGTGGAAGGGAATCCGGCGGATTGAGAAAAACCGTAGCGGCGTTGGAAAGGCCGGGATAACCGTTGGTGGAATAACACGGAATGATTAATCCGTGTTTCCCACAGAACGAATGTTCTGCGTATAGCAAAGAATACCCGATTTGGCCACCGGCGGCTTTCCGTTTCTGT
>Ga0307508_10001253_pt1 | contig 28967 bp, 31 predicted proteins | sample 9_EM_MG_FD_203089 | JGI IMG/M metagenome (GOLD analysis project Ga0307508, IMG submission 203089) | Populus trichocarpa ectomycorrhiza microbial communities from riparian zone in the Pacific Northwest, United States - 9_EM | ecosystem: Host-associated > Plants > Roots > Unclassified | place...
CGCGCTGCCGTGCAGCGGCCGGCGGGCGCGGTTTGCGCGCGGGGACGGCGACCTGCCTCATTGCGACGACCGGGCCGACGCTCAGCGCGAAGAGTTGCTGCTCGCGCTGTTCACGCGCGAGGCGCTCGCGCTCCAGCGCGGCCGCCTGCTCGGCCTCGCGCCGCGCCTCCAGCAAGGCCTTGCGGATCGCGGCGAGCTCGCTCAGGTGACGCGCCTTGATCGTCATGTTGTCGACCTCGTCGCGCTCACAGCAGGCCCCGCTCCGCGAACGAGACGACCTCGTGGCGTCCGACGATCAGGTGATCGAGCACGCGCACATCGACCAGCGCGAGCGCGGTCTTCAGCGTCTGCGTCAGGAACTCGTCGGCCCGCGACGGCTCGGCCGCGCCCGACGGGTGGTTGTGCGCGAGCACGACCGCACCGGCATGCAGCTCGAGCGCACGTTTCACGACCTCGCGCGGATACACCGACGTTTGTGTCAGCGTGCCGCGGAACATCTCCTCGAGCTTCAGCAGGCGCTGCTGCGAATCCAGAAACATCACCGCGAACACCTCGAAGCCGCGCCCACCGAGCTGCAGCTGCAGGTAGTCCTTCACCTGCTCGGGCCGATCGAACACCGGCCGCAGCACCATCTCCTGTGTCAGTGCGCGGCGCGCGAGCTCGATCACCGCGGCAATCTCGGCGCGCTTGGCCGGCCCCAGGCCCTTGATGAGCTTGAGATCGTCGACGCCTGCACGCAGCAGGCCCGGGATGCCGCCGAAACGATCCAGCATCTGCTGCGCGAGCTGCAGCACCGAGACGCCGGGCAGCCCGGTGCGCAGCAGCAGCGCGATCAGCTCGGCGTCGGCAAGCGCGGCCGCGCCGCTCCTGAGCAGTTTCTCGCGCGGGCGGGCCTCGGCGGGGATGTCCTTCAGCACGTCATCACCATGGGTCGGCCATGCCTCGTAAAATCAGGGTCACAGTCTATCGGCAGCCCTTGCTCGCACGGATCTGCCGCACCGGGATATTCATTGAACCAAGTCCAACCGGGGTCGTTCCTGACCTTGCATTACCGCCTGGCCGGCCCTGATGGCGCCGACCTGATCAACACCTTTCACGACAAGCCGGCGACGCTGTCGCTCGGCACCGGTGAGCTCGCGCCCGCGATGGAGGCGCGCCTGCTCGGCCTGCCCGAAGGCGCGCACCGATCGTTCGAGCTCGCGCCCGGCGAGGCCTTCGGCGAGCGCAACCCCGAGCTGCTGCAACGCGTGAAGCGCGCGCTGCTCGACGAGCTGGGCGACCCCGACGAGCGCTACAGCGTCGGCGACGTCGTGCAGTTCCCGACGCCCGACGGGCAGGGCGCGTACGCGGGGGTGGTGCGCGAGGTCGACGGCGAGGTGCTGGTGTTCGACTTCAACCACCCGCTCGCCGGCCGGCCGGTGACGTTCGAAGTGCAGTTGATTGGAGTGCTTTGATGAACGCAGAACTGCAAGAGATCGTTCTGGCCGAACCGCGCGGCTTCTGCGCCGGCGTGGACCGCGCGATCGAGATCGTCGAGCGCGCGCTCACCAAGTTCGGCGCGCCGATCTACGTGCGCCACGAGATCGTTCACAACACCTATGTGGTCAACGACCTGAAGGCCAAGGGCGCGATCTTCATCGAGGATCTGGCTGATGTGCCGCCCGGGGCGACGCTGGTGTTCAGCGCGCACGGCGTCTCGCAACAAGTGCGGCGCGAGGCCCAGGCGCGCGGCTTCAGCGTCTTCGACGCGACCTGTCCGCTCGTCACCAAGGTGCATGTGGAAGTCGCCAAGCTGCACAAGGAAGGCTACGACTTCATCATGATCGGCCACAAGGGCCACCCCGAGGTCGAGGGCACGATGGGGCAGCTGACCGAAGGCATCTACCTGGTCGAGGATGTGGCCGATGTCGAGCGAGTGCAGGTCGCGCAGAGCGACAAGCTCGCGGTCGTGACCCAGACGACGCTGTCGGTCGACGACGCGGCGGAAATCCTGCGCGCGGTGAAGCGGCGCTTCCCGAACGTGCGCGAACCGAAGCAGCAGGACATCTGCTACGCGACGCAGAACCGGCAGGACGCCGTGAAGCTGCTCGCGCCGAAGGTCGACGTGGTGATCGTCGTCGGCAGCCCGACCAGCTCGAACAGCAACCGGCTGCGCGAACTCGCACAGCGCCTCGGCACTGACGCCTACATGGTCGACGCGCCGGACGACCTGCAAGCCGAGTGGTTCGTCGGCAAGCTCAGCGTCGGGCTGACCGCGGGCGCGTCGGCGCCCGAGATTCTGGTTCAGCAGGTGATCGAACGCCTGCGTGCGCTCGGCGCGGTGTCGGTGCGCAAGCTCGCGGGCGTCGAAGAGACGACGCACTTCCCGCTGCCGATGGGCCTGGGCGACAAGGCGATGGGCTTCGAGCCCAAGCCTTGAATCGAACCAACCGCTATCGCGGCGGGCGCTGGTGGAAGGTGACCACCTGCGGCGTCTTCGGAGCGGCGGCCTTGGCGGGCGCGTGATCGCAGCCGTCGCAGCCGCAGCCTGAGGACATCGTGGCGGCCTTGCGCATCCGCAGCGCGAACGCGTTCGGCAGCGGCAGCTTCAGCAGCGACAGCGCGATCGCGCGCCGCGCCGCGGCGGGCATCAAGGTCCACGCGGCGTAGACCGAACAGCCCGCGACCAGCAATGAGACGATCAGTGTTTGCATGCCTCAACCCCCGAGTGCGAGCGTGATGCGGTACGTGACGAACGCCGCCGCATAGGCGAGCGCGAACAGATAGGCGGCCATCAACAGCGGGTAGCGCCACGAGTTGGTCTCGCGCTTCACGACCGCGAGCGTCGAGATGCACTGCGGTGCGAACACGTACCACGCGAGCAGCGAATACGCGGTCGCGAGCGACCAGCCCTTCGCGATGATCGGCGACAGCGCGTCGGCGACCTCGCCACCCGCGGCCGACATCGAATACACCGTGCCCAAGGCGCCGACCGCGACCTCGCGCGCCGCCAGACCCGGCACCAGCGCGATCGAGATCTGCCAGTTGAACCCGATCGGCGCGAACACGTGCTGCAGCGCTTGGCCGAGCCAGCCGGCGATGCTGTACTGGATCGCCGGGCCGGTGGCATCCGTGGGCGGGGCGGGGTAGCTCGAGAGGAACCACAGCACCACCATCAGCGCGAAGATGATGCCGCCGACGCGTGCCAGGAAGATGTGCGCGCGCTCCCACAGCCCGAGCGCCAGATTGCGCGCACCGGGCATCCGGTACGGCGGCAGCTCCAGCATCAGCGGCTGGTAGCGGCTCTTGTTCCAGACGCGCTTGAAGAGCCAGGCCACCGCCATCGCCGACACCACGCCGGCCACGTACAGGCCGAACAGGGTCAGTCCGCGCAGATTGAAGCCGCCGATGCTGCGCTCCGGCACGAACGCGCCGATCAGCAGCGCGTACACCGGCAGCCGCGCCGAGCAGGTCATCAGCGGCGCGATCATGATGGTCGCGAGGCGATCCTTCCAGTTCGCGATCGTGCGCGTGGCCATGATGCCGGGGATCGCACACGCGAAGCTCGACAGCAGCGGAATGAACGCGCGGCCCGACAGGCCGACCTTGCCCATCAGGTTGTCGAGCAGGAACGCGGCGCGCGGCAGGTAGCCCGAGTCCTCGAGCACGAGGATGAAGAAGAACAGGATCAGGATCTGCGGCAGGAACACGATCACGCTGCCCAGCCCGGCGATCACGCCGTCGACCAGCAGCGAGCGCAGCGGGCCGTCGGCCATGTGCGCGGTCGTCCATTCGCCGAGGCCGGCCATCGTGGCCTTGATCGCATCCATCGGCACATTGGCCCACGAGAACACGGCCTGGAAGATCAGGAACAGCACGATCGCGAGGATCACGAGGCCCCACACCGGGTGCATCACGACGGCGTCGAGCCGGTGATGGAAGCGTTTGGCGTTCGGGGTGTCGGGCAGGGCGGCGGGCTCGACCAGCGCGAGGATGCGGCGCACCTCCTTCTGCAGCTCGGCCGAGGTGCTGCGCGGGGCTGCCGCCGCCGACAGCGATGACGCGTGCGGCGCGGCAGATTCGCGCTCCATCAGCGCGAGCAGCTGCTCATGGCCGTCGTGCTTGACCGCGACGGTCTCGACGACCGGGCAGCCGAGTTCGGCGCCGAGGCGCGCGACGTCGATCACCAGGCCCTGGGCGCGCGCCACGTCGGCCATGTTCAGCGCCACCATCATTGGGCGGCCGAGGCGCCTGAGCTCGAGCACCAGGCGCAGGTTCATGCGCAGGTTGGTCGCATCGACGACGGCGACGATCGCATCGGGCGCGTCCTCGCCGGCGCGGCGGCCTTCGATCACGTCGAGCGTGACCTGCTCGTCCGGCGTGGCCGGTGTCAGGCTGTAGGCGCCGGGCAGGTCGATCACCGACACGCTTTGGCCGTTGCGCAGCCGGGTGGTGCCGACCTTGCGCTCGACGGTGACGCCGGCGTAGTTGGCGACCTTCTGGCGCGCGCCGGTGAGCAGGTTGAACAGCGCCGTCTTGCCGCAGTTCGGGTTGCCGACCAGCGCCACGCTCCAGAGGGCTTGTGCGGTCATGGAGCGACCACCTCGATGCACTGCGCTTCGAGCAGCCGCAGGCCGAACATCGTGTCGCCGATCAGCACCGCGAGCGGCTCGCGGCCTCCGGGGCCGCGGCGCAACAGCTGCACCGGCTCGCCCGGAATGAAACCCAGTTCGCCGAGGCGGCGCAGCAAGCCTTCATCGGTTTCGCTCGAGGCGGCGACGACGCGTGTGACGGTGGCGTGCGCGCCATTCGGAAGCTCGTTCAGCAGCATGAGGAGGGGCAGCGGCGATGAGGGTGAATGCACATGCGAATGAGATTGTCTCTCATTTGAGCGACTGCTTCGATGAGTGTGGATTCAACCGGGTTCGGCTCTTCGGCCCCTCGCCGTCAGGGCCATTCCCTTCGAGGATTGCAAATGCGAACGATTTGCAATAATAATGTCATCAGTGAAGCAGACCGGACGGGCAGGACCAGCATGATTGTTTGCGTGTGTCGCAGGGTGTCAGACAGCCAGATTCGCCAGGCGGCGGCCGATGGCGCGCACAGCCTCGAATGCCTGCAATTCGATCTCGGCGTCGCCACCCAATGCGGCCGCTGCGCGGACTGCGCCTCGCGCATCCTGTGCGACGCGCGTGCCACCGGCACGCACCAGCAGCACGTGATCGGCATCGCTCGGCCGGTGCAGGCGCAAATGGCCTGATCAGGCCGAGCGCCGGGCCGCCCCAAGCCGGCCCGCATCCCTTTGGGGATCGGCCGACGTAGCCTCGGGCGAGGGGCTCTACAACTGCTGCCTACAATCCGCGCTCCACGCACTCTCTGACCGGCGCCGCTGCGGCGCGCCGACTGCCATGCTCGACATCACCCTGCTGCGCAAGGATCTGGCGCACGTCATCACCCGGCTCGACAAGCGCAAGTCGCCGCAGCCGTTTCTCGACGTCGCTCGTTTCAGCGCGCTCGAATCCGAGCGCAAGACGATCCAGACCCGCACCGAAGAGCTGCAGGCGCAGCGCAACAGCCTGTCGAAACAGATCGGCCACCTGAAGGCCAAGGGCCAGGACACGTCGGCGGTGATGGCCGAGGTTGGCGGTATCGGCGATGTGTTGAAGACGTCGGCCGAGCGCCTGGACGTGATCCAGACCGAACTGTCGGCGATGCTGATGGCCGTGCCCAACCTGCCGCAGGACGACGTGCCGGTCGGCGCCGACGAGTCGGCCAATGTCGAGGTACGGCGCTGGGGTACACCGCGCGCCTTCGATTTTCCGACGCGCGACCACGTCGACCTCGGCGCGCCGCTGGGCCTGGATTTCGACACCGGTGCCAAGCTCTCGGGCGCACGCTTCTCGTTCCTGCGCGGTCCGATCGCCCGGCTGCACCGTGCGCTTGCGCAATTCATGCTCGACGTGCAGACGCTGCAGCACGGCTACACCGAGTGCTACACGCCGTACATCGTGAACCGCGAGATTCTCGAAGGCACCGGTCAGCTGCCCAAGTTCAAGGAAGACATGTTCTGGGTCAGCCGCGGCGGCGACGAGGCGCAGCCCGAGCAGTACCTGATCTCGACCTCGGAGATCTCGCTGACCAACACCGTGCGCGAATCGGTGCTGGCGGCGGCCGACCTGCCGATCAAGCTCACCGCGCACAGCCCGTGCTTTCGCAGCGAAGCCGGCAGCGCCGGCCGCGACACGCGCGGCATGATCCGCCAGCACCAGTTCGACAAGGTCGAGATGGTGCAGATCACGCAGCCCGAGCACAGCAATGCGGCGCTCGAGGAGATGGTCGGCCACGCCGAGGCGGTGCTGCAACAGCTCGGTCTGCCATACCGCGTCGTGCTGCTGTGCAGCGGCGACATGGGTTTCGGTTCGGCCAAGACCTACGACCTCGAGGTCTGGGTGCCGGCGCAGAACACCTTCCGCGAGATCAGCTCGTGCTCGAACATGGATGCGTTCCAGGCGCGCCGCATGCAGGCGCGCTTCAAGAATGCACAAGGCAAGAACGAACTGGTGCACACGCTCAATGGCTCGGGCCTGGCGGTCGGACGCACGCTCGTCGCCGTGCTCGAGAACTGCCAGAACGCCGACGGTTCGATCACTGTGCCCGAGGTGCTGCGCCCGTACATGGGCGGCGTGGCGGTGCTCAAGGCCTGAGCACGCGGCGGCTTGGGTTAGAATCCAAGGCTCGGCATCGACCTGCCGAAACATTGAATTGCGAATGCCGGAGAGGTGGCAGAGTGGTCGAATGTACCTGACTCGAAATCAGGCGAACCGCAAGGTTCCGAGGGTTCGAATCCCTCCCTCTCCTCCAAGACGCTAGTAAATACGGGCCTTTGCGGCCCGTATTTCTTTCTACCCCCCTTTGCACTCCCTTTGCACGTCGACGGCCCGCATCGCGGCGATGTCGCACTCGGTGCTTGAGAGATCCTCCAACAAGCGATGGATGCGGGCCGGGTGCACCGGGTACGTGTCGCAAGCAATTGCCAGTTCTTCCTGCAATCGATGGCAGCGCCCCGTCAACTGCGTGAGAGGCAGCAACGCGCCGCGACCTTGTTGCGGCGACGGTGGACTCGGCACAGCGACCTGCGTAATCGCGGCGTCGAGGGCAAGTCGCGATTTGTGACTGAGTTCCATGATTGGGAAATTACTCCCAAAAATATGGCATGTCCAGACACAGGACGCGTGGGAAAGCATCCTTCACGTTGACACAACCATCGTCGAGGCGACGATGGCGATGGCGAGCCAAAGGCGCACATCCATGCTGGCCCTTCGCGAACCGCATGCGCACAGCAGCGCGACAGCAATCGCAATGCCGGCCACATGCAGGTAGAGCAGCCCCGGGTGCATTCTTGTCGCCTTGCTCGTGTCCCGCGCTTTCGCGTAGCGTGTGATGCGCACCTGGAAAAGGTCAGTTCAAGGCGTTGCCGTCGCGACGGTGGTCGCGCCTGCCCGGCAGCTGTCGTTGCCGAGGCAGGTGGCGGTCTTCACCCAGTCACGGCCGAGCACCACGCGCACGTCGCTGCGCAGTCCACGCGTGGGTCCGGAGTCTGTCTTTGCCGCGGCGGGCATCGACTCGGCCACGCGACGTGCGGCTTGCTCCTGCCCGTCGCGGTACTGGATCACCGTCTGCTGCTGGGTGTACGGTTGGTGGTTCGACAGCCGTTCGGCCGGCAGGCCTTCGGCGGTCAACCATCGTTGCAGGCGCGCAGCCGCGCCCTTGATCCCGTTGCCGTTGCTCAACTCCAGCCGAACGCGCGCGTTGACCGATACCGCTTGAGATGCGGGCAAGCTCCTCGGAACGATGAGGTCCGCGGCCGCAACCGAAGCGTCGGGCAGCGCCGGCGCCGCGGGGCGGTCGATCATCACGCGCAGGTCAGCCGGAACGGGTACGGCGGCCGCAACAAGAGGGACAGGTGCGCCGGCCCGCGTGTTGGGCGACGCAGCGGCTTCCGCCGTGCTGCCTGCCTGCCGAAGCTCGGACTGCGCCAAGGCGTCACGCAGGTTGGCGCGCGCAGTCACGTTGTCGCGGTCCAGCGTCAGCGCGGTCTTCAGTTCGCTGACCGCTTCTTGCGGCCGACCGGCGAGCAAGAGCACGAAGCCCAGATTGCTGCGGACGTGAGCGCTGTTGGGGTCGATGCCGACGGCCTTGCGCAAGGTCGCTTCGGCGTCTTCGAAACGGTGGGCCTGTGCCAGCGCCACACCGAGTGCGTTGCGGGCCTCAACGTTGCTCGCGTCGGCAGCGATGGCTTTGCGGTACGCGTCGATCGCCTTGTCCCATGTCTGCGAACCATCGTAGTAGCGGCCGAGCGCGTAGTAGGCCTCGCTCGATTGAGCACCGTGCCGCACGTCGAGAATGGGTTCGACTTTCCAGGCGAGGGGTTGCTTTTGACCTGTAGAAGAGGCGCAGCCTGCAAGCCCCGCCAGTGCAGCAATAAACACCGCGCCATGGTGCAGGCCGGTCTTGGTGCTGCCTCTCGGCGCTGCCGGAGGACGTCGACTTCCTGAAACATCAGGCTGCTTGCGCGCGACAGACTGCGATGCACTGTTCGACGACGGGCGGGCCGGTGACCCATGTTGTGCCGTCGGTTCCGGCGTCCCCGCTCTAAATTTGAATCGCATGACGAGTCTCCTTTGACGCGATGGCCCCGCGCTCACTAGTGGCCTGACATGGCCGGCATGACGACGCGGATCATCTGGATCACCGCAGGGCCCATGATGACCAGCATCAGGGCCGGAAAGATGCAGAAGATCAGCGGGAACAGCAGCTTCAGCGGCACCTTCGTCGCTGCTTCTTCGGCCTTCTGTTTGCGCCGCATCCGCACGGTGTCCGAATGGACCCGCAGCGACTGCGCAATGCTGGTGCCGAAGCGCTCGGCTTGAATGATCATCGAGACGAAACCTTCCACCTCCTCGACGGCTGTGCGCAGCGCCAGGTTGCGCAGGGCGCGTTCGCGCGATCCGCCGGCGCGAAGTTCGAGATTCACCAGGTGCAGCTCTTCGCTGAGCGTCGGGGTCTTCTGGCCGATCTCGTCGGCCACCTTGCTCAGCGCGGCTTCCGTGCCCAGCCCGGCCTCCATGCAGACCGTCATCAGGTCGAGTGCATCCGGGAAGTTCTCGAAGATCTCGCGCTGCCGGCGCTGTATGGCCTTCGCCAACACGTAGTTCGGGAGGTAGTACCCAACAGCCGATGCAAGCAGCAGGAATGTCATTCCCGCACCTTTGAGTGGCGAACCCGTCGCTGTCATCGCGGCGAAGACGATCAAAGGCAGGCCAAGTGCGAGAACCGTCTTGAGGCCGAAGTAAGCCATCGGCGCCGACGCACCTCGAATGCCAGCATTCATGAAGCGCCGGCGCAGTGCCGAGTTCTCGTAGCCTTCATCGGGCAGGGAGAGTTTGGCGAGTGTTCGGGTGGCACGCGCAACGCGATCGACCCACTGATGTGCCGGCCTCGATGCAGCGTCCTCGCTCGCTCCGAGCAGCCGATTCAGGCGGCGGTGGGTCGGGTTGCCCGCGGCGCGCCCCACCACCCAGATGACCAGCGAGAAGGTCCCGATGAAGACCAGGACGAGCAATGAGATTTGAAGGTTCGACATGGCGAATACCCTTTGGGTTCAGACCCGAATGCGGATGACGTTGCGCATCCAGACCACACCGATTGCCATCGACAGCAGGGCCGCACCCACCAGGCGGATGCCGGCGGGGTCAGTCCACAGCAGCTCCATGAACTTCGGCGTCAGCAGGTTGATCAGCAAGCCAGTGGCGAACGGCAATGAGCAGAGGATCCAGGCCGACAACTTCCCTTCGGCGGACAGCGTTCGCACTTCGCCGAGCAGCATCAGGCGAGCTCGAACGACGCTCGCGATCTTGTCGAGCAGTTCCGTCAGATTGCCCCCGGACTCGCGCTGGATCGTCACCGCGACGACGAAGTAGCTGAGGTCGGGAACGGGTACGCGCTGAGCGAGGCGCTGCAGCGCCTCGTTCTGCGGTACGCCGTAGGTCATCTCATCGCACAGCGTGCGGAACTCCGGCCCCAGTGGCTCCTTCATTTCGTCGCCGACCATCTTCGCTGCCGTTGAAAACGCATGCCCGGCGCGCATCGCTCGACCCATCAGGTCCAGTGCCTCCGGGATCTGCATCTCGAACAGGCGCATGCGAGTGTCTCTTCGGCGTCCCAGCCAGAGCCATGGCAAGCCGGCCATCACCGAGGCGCCCAACAGCGAGAACACGATCGGCCGCGCCAGAAGCAGCGGCAGGGTGAAGCCGATGCAAGCCAGCACGAAGCTCGTCGCGACCATGCCGCCCGCGGTCTTGCCCGTGCCGGATGTCGCCACATAGCGCTGCAAGCTGTCGCCACCCGGCAGCAGGGCGAGAATCTGCTCGTCGATAAAGTTCCAGCGGCCTTGTGGCTGCGCTCGCTCGATGCCCGAAGACGCCGCGGTGGCGCCGTCGCTTTCGATCGAACGCAGGCGGGCGGCCAGGCGTTTGGATGCGATGCTGTGTTTGGATGCCCAGAGCTGGTGCGCGCCCTCAAGCGCCAGCGCCACGGCGACGAAGATGAACACGGCGAAGAGGGCATAGGTCGGGTTCATCATTCACTCCGTTCGTTTGGCCGGGTCGAACAGCGATTCGGGCAGCGTCAGGCCGCGTTCCTTGAGTCGCTCCATGAAGCGGGGCCGCACACCGCTCGCCTGAAAGAAGCCCTTGACCGTACCGGTGCCGTCGACACCGGTCTGGCGGAACGTGAAGACGTCCTGCATCGAAATCGTGTCGCCTTCGAGCCCGGTGATCTCGGAGATGCTGATCAGCTTGCGCTTGCCGTCGGTCAGCCGGCTGACCTGGATGACGACGTTGATGGCCGACGCGATCTGAGCCCGCGCCACCTTCGACGGCAGGTTCAACCCGCCCATCGCGAGCATGTTTTCCAGGCGTCCCAGCGCATCGCGCGCCGTGTTGGCATGGACGGTGGTCATCGATCCTTCATGGCCGGTGTTCATCGCCTGCAGCATGTCCAGCGCCTCGGCGCCGCGCGTCTCGCCGAGGATGATCCGATCCGGCCGCATCCGAAGGGCATTGCGCACCAGCAGGCGCTGCGTGATCTCGCCGCGGCCCTCGATGTTCGGAGGCCGCGTTTCCAGCCGCACCACGTGGGGCTGGCGCAATTGCAGTTCGGCAGCGTCTTCGATCGTGACGATGCGCTCGCCCGGGTCGATGTACCCCGACATGATGTTCAGCAGCGTGGTCTTGCCGCTGCCCGTTCCGCCGGAAATGAGCAGGTTCACTTCCGCCGTCGCCAGGCATTGCAGCACCTCGGCCATCGCCGACGTGAGCGTCTTGTACTCGATGAGATTGGCCATCGTCAGCGGCACGACCGAGAAGCGCCTGATCGACATCACGGGGCCATCGAGCGCCAGCGGCGGGATGATCACATTCACGCGCGAACCATCGGCCAGCCGCGCATCGGCCATCGGGCTCGATTCGTCGACCCTGCGGCCGACCCGCGAGACGATCTTGTCGATGATCTGCATCAGATGCTCGTCGTCGGCGAAGGTCACGTCGGTCAGGCTGAGCTGGCCGCGCCGCTCCACGTAGACCTGGCGCGCTCCGTTGACGAGGATGTCCGAGATCGTCGGATCCGCCAGCAGCGGTTCCAGGGGGCCGAGCCCGAGCATCTCGTGCTGGATATCCCGCACCAGGCCACGCCGTTCGGCAGCGTTGACGATGATGTTCTCGTCGCTGAGCAGCCGCTCCACCATGCTGCTCAGTTCGTCGCGAAGCCGCTGGGGCGCCATGCCCTCCAGCGCCTCGAGGTCGAGCTTGGCCAGCAGCAGCTGGTGCACGCGCGACTTCATCTGCTGGTAGGCGTGGGCGGAGGCCTGGGTGGCCGTCTCGCTGCCGGTGGCTTCCCGCTTCGCCGGTGTCGGGACGGCCTGGATCGCCAATCGTTCTCTGAGGCTCATGGTGTGTCCTGGTGGATGGTGGTCACGCGTTGCCGAACATGGTGTTGAGCCAGCCGTCCTTCTTCACCTTTTCCATCGGTGCGACGGCGTTGCACAAGTCGAGCAAGGCGCGGGTGACCGGGTTGCTGCGGGCCATCTTGCCGATGGGCACGCCCTGGTTGACCGAGGCGCTCACCGCGCTGAAGTGGTTCGGGATCGTCGTGATGGTCTTGCTGCCGAGCGTCTGCTCGAGCGAGTCCATCGTGATGTCGCTGCCCTTTTGATACCGGTTGACGAGCCAGTGGATCTTCTGCGGCGCGTATTCGAGTGACTTGAACAGGTTTCGCAGGCGCCGCGCGTCGCGCACGTTGGGCAGGCTCAGCTGCAGCACGGGGAAGACATGCGTGGCCATGTCGAGTGCGCGCAGGCTCACCGAGTTGATCGATCGGCCGAGGTCGATCACGACGAAGTCGAACATCTGCTGAGCCTGCTTGATGATGGCTTCGACATGCTCGGGCAGCACCTCCAGCGCCTGCGTCAGTTCGTCCGGCGCCGGCAGCACGCTGAGCGTTCCGCTGATCTGGACCATGGCCGATCGCAGCAGTTCGGAATCCAGGCGCGCGATGTTGTGCGCTACTTCGGCCACATGGCTGGCGGCCGGCTGATCGCTGAGCATCAGAAGCGAATCGCCGAACTGGAGATCGAGGTCGATCAGCGCGACGGTGCGGCCGTCGCGCAGCGACAGCGCATGTGCGACGTTGGCGGCAACGAAGCTGGCCCCGCTGCCACCCTTGCAGGCCATGAACGCCATCACCTCGCCGAGGTCCGCAGGTGCTGCGGTCGGTTTGCGCTTGCGCGTGACGCGCTGCACGGCGGCCTCCATGGTGCGCGGGTTGAGCAAGGTCGGCAGCACCTCGCGCACGCCCGTCTGCATGGCCTTCAACAGGAACGCCGGAGACTGCTCTGCCGAGATGACGATGGTCTCGACGTCGGGGTGCGTCTGGGTGTAGCGGCCGAGCGCCTCCAGCCCGATCCCGTCCATGCCGTCGAGCACGAGCAGGGTGGGGCGGGTGCCGTTGATCGCTGCGGAAAGCGCCGACAGCGGCGCGGTGGCGGCGTGAACGTCCAGTTCGGCGTCGATGGCGCGCACCATCTGCGCCAACTGTTCGGCGCGCTCGGCGTTCGGGGATACGACTTTGATTTTCATGGGGCCACCTGATGTCACTGACACACCGGGTTGTTGACACCGGCGAACGTGCTTTGCATGCTCTCTCTGGGCAAAGTTGTCTCGAACGCCGGCATGAGGACGGCCAGCGGCACGAACGGGATGAAGGTCTGGATCGGCGTTGTCGCGCTGATGCTGACGGTTGCGGACAGGCAGCTGTTCACGTCGCAGCCGGCAGGCGCGTAGGCGAGCGTGATGGTCGAGTCCGTGAGCAGTGGCATCAGCCCGAGCATCCGCGCCTTGATGTCGCTGTCGTTGAGGTCGCAGACCACCGCCAGCCGGGCGCCCAGGCGCGTGACTTCGGCGGCGCTGTTCCAGTAGTACAGCAACCGCGCCATCTCCATCGCGCCAATCAGCACCGTGAAGAACACGAGCGACACGAGCGCGAATTCGACGGCGGCGGCGCCACGACTCGCCGCTCGGCGCGAACGCTGACGGAAGCGCACGAGTTGCTGTGAGGTCTTCATAGGGGCTGACCCATCGTTGCGTGAATCGGGCCGAAGACGACCGACGGCATCGCAAAAGGAACCATTGAGGTGAACGCATAGCCCGTGACGGTGACCGTGACCAGATCCACCACGCCGCGGCCGGTGGGTTGGAGGTTGTGGTCGGCCGGGCAGGTCACCCGGTCGCAGGCCGTCACTTGTGCGAGCGTCAACCCCGGAAGCAACGGGGTGCCGGCGCAGCCGCCTCCGCTGAGGACGGCCGACCCGGTGAGTGCGACGCAACGTGCTTCCTGCGTGCTTCCCGGCGTGGCGCTGGACTGGTAGCGAGCCGCGTCGCGAACGCTCTTGGCGATCGTGTTGTATTGGTACAGCGCGCGGCCGAATTCGGTGACGCCAAAGGTCAAGGTGGCCAGCGGGAGCAGCAGCAGCGCGAACTCGATCGCCGCCGCTCCGCGCTGAGCCGATGGGCGTTGTTTCTTGTTCATCTTCATTGGACCAGGACGGGCACTTGCACGCCGAGACCGGCCGGCCCCCCCGGCACGCCGCCGGTTCGGCATGGACTGCCGGCATCGGTCGTCAGGCCGCGGTATTCGACATAGATCTTTCCGTTGGCGCCGTTGGACATCGGGTTGAGCATCAAGAGACACGACATTCCGAGGATCGGCGTCGTGCTGCCGGCCGCACAGTCGATGACCGGCGCGGTTATCAGGCGTCGGTCAGTGCCGGATTGCTGATGGATCGCGACGGACGACGGGTTGTTGGCATTGGCCGGTTTGCCGCCCACAGCGGCGTTGTCGTATTCGTTGTCGGTGAACGGCTTGGACGTGTCCTGCCGGGCGCGGTAGTCGCTGTAGGCGCTCGTGCCCACCCCGATCACGGTCGCGGCGGGCGCCTTGTTCGGGTAGGCGTAGCCCGTGTGGTCGGGTGGTGCGGTCGCCGCCGTGTAGGCATTCGCCCCGTTCGGATAAAGGCCGAAGCGTGTGTTGTAGGCCGACTTGGCACCGTTGTGGTTGCCTGCCGTATTCACGGTGTCGCCGACCTTCACTTTGCAGACCGTCTGTGCGCCGACCAACTGGTCGCGGATCACGCTTGTCGGGGTGAACTCCACCCACTTGAAGGAGCCGACCAGGTCGTCGTTGCCATTGAAGTCAGCTGTGATCCATTCGCCCAAGGCGTAGTTGCCTATCGCCTTCTTGCAGATGCCGATCGGCGCATTCGGGCAACTCGACTGGGACGGCGCTCGGGTCGCGACGCCCGATGACACCACTGTCTGGTTGCCCGCGCCCAGCAGCATCATGAACCACGGGACAAGGCCGGTGGAACTCGCCGTGCACATGGCATAGCGCGAATTGGTCGGTGCGCCGTCGGCACGTGACAGATAGTTCGCGTTCGGGGCCAGCGTGGTGCTGAACTTCACGTCGCTGGCCGAGATCACCACTGGCTGGGACTCAAAGTCGCGTCGACCACGGCTTGCGACGAAGATGCCCGCCGCCTCTGCGTTCTGCAGATACGATGTGCCGCAGGCACCGCCTGTGCCGCATGTCAGCTCGGCAGCCGCCGCCAGCGCGCAGGCATCCGCGGCGCTCTGCAGTTCGGTCTTGTTGATGAAGAGCCGACCGACGTCCAGTGCGATTCCGGCAAAGCCCAGGAGCGCCGCGGCCGACAGCGCCACGATGATGGCCACCGAGCCGCGCTGCCTGGCAGGCAACGCGTGGTACTCGCCGGGCCGCTGCAGGGAGGACGACGTGCTCATGCTGTAGCCTTAGCGCCCCGTGGCGGGAGTCAGCGTGATTTCCGTTTGCTTGGCTTCCTTGACCGCATAGCCGAAGGAGTCCGCGTAGCCTTTCATCGCGCCGCTGGTGGCCTTGCCGTCAGTGCGCATGGGGCCGGTGTTGCGGCTCGGCGCGTTGGGGTCGATCACCTGAAGCGCCTTGGCTTGCCGGGTCGCCTGGCCGAAGCGCGAGTCCCAATTCGGCGAGGTCTGTGCGCATGCGGACAACGCGGCTATGGCAAGGAGACGGATCGCTACTTGAGTGTTCATGTCGGTTCCTTACTTGACTTGAAATCCGCTGGCGGGCGGGCTGACGGCCGGGGTGTTCGATGCGGGCGCCGGTTCGGCCCGACCTTCGAGCCGCCCCTCCAGCATCAGCTCGCTGCGCGTGGGCGAGACATGGTTGTCGGTCGGCAGCCCATAGTTCGGCGGCAGCGGCTTGACCAGTCTGGGTGTGATCACGAAGACCAGCTCCGACTTGTCGGTCTGGAACTCGGTGCTTCGAAACAAGGCGCCAAGCACCGGCATCTCGCCGAGGATGGGGAAGGCTTTGACGCTGGTGGTCGCGCTGTTCTTGATCAGGCCACCGATGGCGAAACTCTGGCCGTCCATCAACTGCACGGTCGTCGAGGCCTTGCGCGACGTGAACGACGGCAGCACCGCCAGCCCGTTGATGCCGGGTGCGCTGATGCCCACGCCGTCGCGGTTGAGTTCAGAGACCTCGGTCACCATCTCGAGGTTGATGCGTCCAACGTCCATCACCGTAGGCCGGAAGCGGACCGAAACGCCGAATTCCTTCTCCTCCAGCGTGATGGTGGTTCCGCCGCCATCGGCCTTCTGGGACACAGGGATAAAGATCTTGCCGCCGGCGTTGAAGCGGCCTTCCTTCCCGCTGATGGCCATGATCGTGGGCTCGGCCAGGATCTTCACCATGCTGTCGTCCTTCTGGGCATCCAGCGTCAGGGCAAGGCTGCCCCCGGCCTTCATGGCGGATGCCACGGCACCGCCGCCGGTCAGGAAGCTGGCGAGCAGGCTGTAGGTCCAGTTGCCGTTGGTCTTCGACCCGCTGAACTGAACACCCAGCTTGTCGATCAGCGCCTTCGAGACTTCGGCGACCTTCACTTCCAGCATCACCTGTTGCGGGGACGCGGTGGACATCATGTTCACGATGCGCGGATTCGCGCCCGCCACACTGGCGCCGCCGGACGAACCGCGGACGTAGGCATTGGCCAGGTCCATCACGCTGGCCACGGCGCCCGCGTCGGAGACCGAGCCCATCAGCACGACCGAGTCGAAGGCCGGGACGACGCGAACACCTTTTTCGTCGGGCAGCAATTGGCCGATGACGGCCTGCAAGGCCGCCGTGTCCATGCCGACCACCACATCGAAGGCGGTGCACTGACCGCTTCTGTCGAGCAGCACCACGTTGGTGGTGCCTATGCTCTTGCCGAGCAGGTAGACCTCGGTCGGGCTGAGCAGCAGCACGTCCAGTTCGGCGACGCCTGGGCGGCCCGGGCTCTCGGTACTCGCGCTCTTGCCGCCTTCGGCATCCTTGCCGGTGGCTTCGGCGGGCCGCGCCGCGTGCGAGCCCACAGGGTTGCCCAGCAGGATGCGTGCGACAGGGCCGGCGGGCTTGATCACCGTCGACTTGCCGACGCTGACCATCACCGCTGGTGCGATTTCCACGCGACTGCAAGGGCCGACCGTAGGCGCGTTGTTCGCGACGCGGATGTCCTTGTTTGATGCGGCCCGTGCCGGCGCGACTGCGGTAGCCGTGGCGGCCGCGACCTTGACCGCACCCGTCGCCTGCGCCCAGGTGGCGGGTGCCACGTTGCAGATCAACAGGGACAGCAGCGCTTGCTTCAGCGCCGGGCGCCCGTTGGCGCGGAACATGTGGCGTGGTGTGGACATGGGGGTTCCAGACATGGTGTTGGACATCAGAAGCATTCGTTGGATTTCAGGGTGCCCCGAATCACTTCGACGCAGTTGAGGTTCTTCGCTGCCACCGGTGCCGGCGTGGCAGTGATCACCCGAGGCGCCGCAGCCACGTGCTTGACCAGCACCGCCGGCGCAGGCGCTACCGGCGCTTCGTCCCTGAGCATGGTCGCCTTCGTGGCGCCCTCGGTGGCGCCCAGCTTGGGGTCGACCTGGTTGCGCAGTACCAGCGAGAGAGTGCCCACGCTGCGGGCCAGGTCGAGCAGCTCCGCCTGGGCGGGCTGCACCTCCAGCGTCACGGCGTTGACCACCTTCGGCTTGGTGCCGTCGCGGTCTGACTCCTGCGCCACGGCCAGCACCAGGATGCGTTCGAGCACGATCTTGCTGATCGCCTTGTCCTGCTCGCCGCGCTTGCTGCCATCGTTTTGCGTGTTGACCATGATGTCGACGTAGTTGCCTGGCAGCGCGAAGCCGGCCACACCTACCACGTCATTGACGCGCACGGTCATCGCGCGCTTGCCTTCCGTGACCACGGCCGACAATCCGCCCTTCGTGCCCACGGGCGCCAACTTGCCTTCGAGCAGGGGTTCGCCCCGCGTGAGGCTGGTCTTGACGACGCGGCTTTCCAGGCCCGCGAGGTCCGCAAAGGAGCCCGGCGGGACGCCGCTCACAGGCCAATCCACCAGCTTGAGCATGTCGGGCGACAAGCGCGCGCCGATCTCCACGTCCATCGCGGCGACCGCGATCTTGCTTGAGCCATTGGCCTGCGCTCGCATCAGGAACGACGCGGTCACAACCGATGCCACGCCGGCCAGCAGGGCGATCAGCAGCATCATCAAACCACGGGTGCTTTTCATGGGGTCGTCTCCAATGCGAATTCGCGGTGTCTAGAGGGCGCCTGGGCGCGGTGGACAGAGCATGGGTGTGTGTTCATCGAGTGAGCCTCAGGGGCCTCCACGGGCCAGCATCCAGGCGAGTTGTGCGAACGTGCCCGTGGCAATCGCGACGGCATACGGCAGGCGCACGTCACTCGTCATCGTGGCGTCCATGGAGGTGAACCTGCCGGTGTGGGCGCCGACCACGAAGGTTGTCAACAGCAGGCGCACGTTGCTCAGCACGCGTCGAGCCGTGCCCGAGGCCAGCATCATCACGATGGCCATTGCGCCGCCGGCCAGCAGTGTCAGCAACGTGGCGCCCAGCAGCAGCTGGGGGCCCAGCCACACGCCGACCATCGCGAGCAGCTTCACGTCACCCGCGCCGACGATGCGCAACAGGTGCAGCGGGAGAAAGAGACCCAGGCCGGCCAGCAGGCCGAGCAGGGCCGAGCCGAAACCGAGACCGCCCCACCAGAAATTGAAGAGGCCGGTGCCCGCAGGTGCGAGCGCCTGCAGGGCGAGGCCACTGAGCATGCCACCGGCGACGACCCAGTTCGGGATGCGGCGTGAGCGAACATCGCTGACCGCGGCCAGCAGCAGCCATGCGCCGAGGGCCAAGGCGGAGAGGGTTTCGGGAGCGGGCATGGTGTGCGGTGATTGGAGTGGGAGAGGATGCCCAGTTGGCGTCGTCGCGAACTGGACATCCTTCAGCCGTATCAGCCTCCGAGCGCGCAGTTCGCAACGCTGGGGTTGGCCATGCAAGTGCCGAGATCAGTGAACAGCCCGTTGAGGCTGGAGCCGAGCGCGATGGCGCCGGCGATGATCGCGACCGCGATCAGTGCCGCGATCAGGCCGTACTCGATGGCCGCTGCGCCATCTTCTTCACGGACAAAAGACTTGATGAATTGAACGAGCTTCATGGTTGGATCCTCTTTCTGACGTTGAACAAGAGCCGTCGCCGGCTCGCTACTTGCCAACCCGTTGAAGGTCGGGCCGATCACCTTGTTGACCTGTTGGCGCCGGTCAACGATTCGCGCTTCCTGCTGGCTTGGCACCGGAGGTGCGATGTAGCCAATGTAGGAAATCGCGCCAAGCCTGCCATCAGCGGTCTTGCCCATCGCGGCCGGGCGTTTGATCCCCAATCGCATGGGACACAAGGACTCCCGCGATCAAGGGGGCTGCGCAGTCGCGCGCACGATGAGCTGCAAAGACGCAGGCCACCAGTTCGACTGCAGGCGCGGTCTTGTTCAGGCAGGCATGCGCGCCGAGACGCCGCGCATGCGCGGCGACGCGCGGGTCCGAAAGGCTGGTCAGCACAACGATGTTGCACGGCGCAAGCTGTTGCAGCGCCGGGATCAGCGCCAGCCCATCGTCACCGGCGAGGTTGACATCGAGCACCACCACATGGGGCTGGCGCTCCCGCGCCAGCGTCAGCGCTTCGTGCGCCGTGGCTGCTGCTCCGGCACTGCACATGCGCGGCCACTCGGCATTGATCAGGCTGGCGATGCCGTTGCGGATGCCGACGTGGTCATCGACGACGAGCACCTTGACCGGACCTTCGATGGGCATGGCAACCATCCGTGTGGAGAGCGGCCCGCCCCCATGGCCGACCGATGCATCGAGACTAGTTTTGGCGGCGGCCTGTCGCCAGGGCAGGTGCGCTAGAAGCGAGTAGGAGTTTTGTACCGCCGCGAATAGGAGGGTGTGCGGCCGCGAGGCTGATGTCACGCGTGGACTTCGCGACCTTGGCGAGAGCTGGGTTGCGCCTGAAGCGCCGGCCATCACCTCGACGCCGGGTGCTCAGGCAATGTGCAGGCCGCACGATGGCGACGTCAAAACACCCCGGGGATGAGGCGCCAGCGCACCCGCCGCTGGTAGCTCCGGTAGTCTGCGCTGGCGCGCAGCAGACGCTCTTCGAGCACGATGCGAATCACCTGCGCCGTGTACAAGATCCCGAGCACTGCCAGGTTGCGTGGGGAAAAGTTGACCAGCAGGAAGCCGATGTGCCCGATCAGGTAGCCGAGGTAAATGGGATGGCGCACCACGCGGTACGGGCCTGCGACGACGATGCCTCGACATGCAGGCAGCAGGCCGAAGCATCGCCCGAGCGTGAGCTTTGCAGAGAACTGCCACAGCAGCCCCGCGAGCTGAAGGCCCGCACCCACTGCTTCGGGCACGAAGCGGCGAGTGCCCTCGGCGTTCAGCAGGGCGAAAAAGAAGACTGCGTAGATTGTGGCGATCACAGCGATGGGCGAAAGATCACGCATGCTGGCACGCCGTGCGATCAGCACCAATGTGAGCGTGTAGCCCTCGGTCAAGAGCAATCCCAGCAGCGTCAGGCGCGACGTGTCGGTCCACCAGTGAGCGGCCAGGTTGGACACGGCCAGCCCGTAGGCGATCAACGCGAAGCAGCGCAGCAGCCATTCCCTCAGCTGTCCGTCGGCCGCAGGGTGCGGAGCGGCCGCACTGATGGAGGGCTCTTGCGGCAGGATCATTGTTTACTCCAGAAGTAGCTCCACTCGGTGCCCATGTTGTCGTCGGTCACGAGGCTCTGGCCTGCCGTGCGTGTCAACACTTGCGCGCAGGGCTCGATCCAGTCGCTCGTCGATCGCGCCGCATCGGGTCGCGTCTGGCGCTCGAGTGCCATCAGTCGTCCGAGCCCCAGGGCGTGCTCGGGGCGTGACGAGTCGAGCACCGCTCGGCCGTCGATGCGATAGGCCTCGAGCACGCGACGCCAGCGTGAGAAGTCCCAGGCGATCGGTGTTGATGACAGCACCATGTGGTTCATGAAGCGCGCGCCGTGGGCAAAGCTGGTGCAGCCGGTGCGCTGGACTCGGCCCGAGTCGGTCGTGTTGTAAAACACGATGCCCCCCGGGTTCAGATGCTGCTTAAGAATCGTGTGAAAGTCCGTCGACAGCAGATTGGTTGCATTGGCGCGGAAGTGATATGTGGTGTTCATCGCGATCGCGTCGAAGTGCCGGCCGGCATTCATCCGCAGCCAGCGGCGGCCGTCGTCAGTCACCAACCTGACCTTGGGGTGGGTCAGCACCGATGCGACGCTGGCGTTGCCGGCCACGAGGCTCGTATAGCCTGGATTGATCTCGACGATCGTGAGCGAATTCACCTCGGGGTTGTTGGCCAGAACCTGAGCCCATGAGCCGGAAGCAAGCCCGATCATCAGCACCTCGCGCGGCGCTGGGTGAAACAGGCTGAGCGCATAAGGGCGCACGATGCCGTTCACGTCGTGGGTCAGATCAACGTTGAAGTGCCCGTCGTAGACGCCATTGCCGAAAACCGTTCCCGAACGATCGACCGTGACGATGCCGCTGCGGTTTTCCACGACCCGCGCGAACGCCGTCTTGGCCTCCGGTGCACGCTTCCACAGCAGTGCTTCCAGGAGCTTGTCGCTGGCCACCGGCAGAGTGAGCACAGCCAGGCCACCGAGCACCGCGATGGCGCCCGTGCGTCTGAGTTTGGCGCCGCGGGACGCCGTGACCGTCAGGCAAAGGATCAGCGCGCACCCGAGTCCCGCGGCGACGAGCAGCTGGCCGACTCCGATCAGGCTCAAGCGGTCCATAAGAACGAAGCCGGTCAGCACCGACCCCGAGACCGCGCCGAGGATGTTCGCGAGGTAGAGCAGCCCGGTGCGCATGCCAGCGTTTGCGTCGGCGGCCACGCCCAACTGCGCCAGACACGGCAGAACCTGGCCCCATTGACGTGCCAGCAAGTACACAAGCAGCAGGCCGACGCCGAGGATCGCGCGGTCCAGCCACGCGAAGTGAGCGAGCAAGGGCAGAAATGCAAAGCCGAGCAGGCTGGCCACCAGCAAGCTGCGAAGCATCCGACGCATCAGCATGTCGCCACCCGGGCCGGCACAGGCCTCGCCACCAAGCCGGGCACCGGACGCCAGGCCGATCAGAAATGCGCCAAGCGTCGTCGCGAACGCGAACGAACTGCTCCCGCTGGCATACGACATTGCGCGGAACAAGAAGATCTCGTACGACAGCGAGACCAGACCGCTTGCGCACGACATCGCGAGCACGACTCCAAAGGCCAAGCTGGTGCGAGGTGTGACGGTGGGTCGCAGCGGATCGATGGCGGCCTTGGGCTCATGCCGCGGCTGGCGATCTGCCGCATGTGCGGCGACGGCTCCGACCGCGACCGCCGCGTTGAATGCCACCGCAACCAGTATCGAGCCGAGCATGCCGAGCAGGGGGAACAGCAGGACCGCACAGGCGAGGCAGGCGGCACCGGCGCCCAGCGTGTTGACGTAGTAGAGCTGGCCAACCGCACTGCCAACGTTGCCCGAGCGCCTTACCAGATGGCCGACGAGCAGCGGCAGCGTGGCGCCCATCAACAGCGTCGGCACGACGACCAATGCCAGCGTCACTAGCGCCGTCAGTGGCAAGGGTGCACCGAGGACCAGATCGCCGACACGCTCGAAGATTGACAGCGAGAACAGCCCGAACGCGCCGGTCAGCGTCTCGATCGTCGCGAGCAGCAGAAGCAGCGGCAGGCCCCGGCGCTTCGACAGCCAGCCTCCGGCCAGGCCGCCGAGACCCAGGCCAAGCATGAAAGCCGTCACGACGATCGTCACCGACTCGATGTTGACGCCGAGAATGCGGAACAAGGCGCGCTGCCAGACCAGCTGGTAGATCAGGGCCGGGAAGCCGGAGAAGAAGAAAAGCACGCACAGCACCCGAACCCGGCCGTCGGTGACTGCATCGACTTGCCGCGTCATGCCGGACAACGTGGCGGTGGAAGTATTCATGGGTGCATCGCCTCCAGACCGCCCGTCGGAACAGTGTTCGTGGCCGCCCGAGGGCGCGCGCTGTGCCGATGTTCGAACGCGATCAACCCGATGACCAGCGCGGCACCGGCCAGCACGTCGACGAGGTAGTGGCCTCCGTCGAGTGGTGTCGACACGAGCATCGCGACGTTTAGCACGGCGAATACCGGCAGAAGGCGAGTTCCGCGCATGGCATGAACGAGCAGTACTGCCATCGCTGCGTGCAGCGACGGGATGGAGATCAAACCTTGCATGCGGTGCAGCGGGATGTCGCGCATGCGACCATCGCGCAGCAGCTCGAAGTGGGACAAGGACGAGACGTCGAACGGTCCAGCCAGCGCGTAGTGCTTCCATGCCCCGGCTGCGGGAAACGCGCCCGAGACGAGGATGGTCAGCAGCGTTGCGACGACGAACAGGCGCATGAACTCCTCGAGACGTTCAGAACGTCCACTGAAGCCAAGGAACAGAATTGCAAACAGCAGTTGAATCATTCCGCTGTGATAGGCGCCGTGAAGCGTCGCTTGCGCCGACGGGTGGTTCTGGACCCAGGCCTGCAGTGCGAGCCAGTCAAAGCCCAGCGCACGATCCCATGCCGCCAGCGGCGCATCGACCAGCGCGGCGTTCGTGCTGACGACCAGATAGCTCAGCGTCGCCCCTGCAGCCAGAAACACGATCAGCAGTACGGCAGCCCGCAGGGTGGTGTGGATGCGCGGGTCGCGCCGATAGCGGCCGATCGCCAGCGGCGCAAGAAGGGATGCGGCCGCCCACGCGATCACGGCGAGGCCGCGTCCCGACACCGACCACCCTGCGAGCGACAGCCACACCATATCGATGCAGAGCACGATGAAGGTGAGCGCCCATGCAGGGTGGTCCCGACCCGCTGCGATGAGCGCGGGCAGCCAGAATCGCGCGGTTCGTGTGCTGTGCATGCTGTCCTCGAAGGCCGATCGGAGCGCCGCCGGTCACTCGGCGACGCGGCTGTCGTTGCCTGGCACGATTCTCGAGTTGCGACAGAGCCGCGGTCATGGGAGCAAGTGCGAACGAGCGTAGGAGCTTGATCCCCCCGTGACCGCGTGGTCCGGCAGCGTGCATGCGAACGCTTCGCCCGTGACTGTCCGGGGATTTATTGCTTGAACCAGGCCCTCGACGGGGCGCGAGCGGTGCATCGACTTCCCGATTCGTTCCGCTGGCAGGTCATCGACGTGCCTGCGATGACGCGAATCGGCTGCGAGCTGGTCGAGCGCGAAGGCCTGGCCTCTCTGACCTTTACCGGCAACACAAGGGCCGGCACGTCACGACGCCGCACTGGTCAGGCCGGAGAACCGGAAAACGTACCCAGCGCACCCCACGCCGACGGCAAGCCGGCGGGCCGCATTGGTGCCGCGGGCGGCTGTGCCAGGCCTTGCTCGATCGCATACGCGTAGAGGTTGAGCTTGCCCTGCACACCGAGCTTGCTGTAGATGACTGTGAGGTGGTTGCGCAGGGTGTGTGCGCTCATGCCGAGGGCATCGGCGACGACCAGGCCCTTGGCGCCCCGGTGCTGCACCATCGCCTGGATGACCTCGCGCTCCTTTGCGGTGAGCGATTGATGGCGGCGGGCGATCTCGTCTGCGAGCGAGCCGCGTTTGCATTCCAGGCCGGGGATGCCGCCGAGCAGGATGGACATCAGCGACCCATCGAGCCAGACCTCGCCCGCATTCACGCGCTCGATCGCGCGCAGCACGTTCTCGGTGGGATCGGACTTGAGCACGATGCCGCGCGCGCCGCGCATCACGGCATCGCGATGCCGGGCCGGGTTGAGTTCGCCCGTCAGCACCACGACCTTGACGCCGGCCTCGCTCACCAGCTTGGGCAGGCAATCGAGTGCGTTGGCGTCACGCAGGCTCAGGTCGAGCAGCACGACGTCGGTCTGCGCCAGCGCCGCGTGCGTCACCAGTTCGTTGCAGGTCGCGGCGGTGCCCGAAATGACCATCGATGGGCCAGCGCTCGCGATGAGCTGCCGCAGGCCCCACAGCATGACGCCATGGTCATCGGCAAGCAGAACGCGGATCGGCCGTGCCGCAGCCTGTACGCGCGACGTGCCGATGTTGATATCGATGGAATTCATCCGATGGCTCCTAACAGCGGCAGGGTGATGGCAAGCTCGGTGAAGTTTGGCTCGTGACTCACGGTCACGGTACCCCCGAACTCGGCGGCACGCTCGGTGAGAGAACGCGGCAAGAAGTCACATGGGGCCGTCTCGCAGGCACCGTGATCGTTGCGCAGGCGCAGGACCACGTCGGTCAGATGCACGTCGAACAGGATCGTGACGGCTGTGGCCGACGTGTGCCGACGCACGTTGGTCAGCGCCTCGTTGACCATGTGCAGCACGGCGCGTGCGGCCGAGCCGCGCAGGTGCGGCGCCTCCGGTGCGAAGATGTTCACCTTCAACCCATACAGTGCCTGGAAGCGGTCGACCTGCCGCTGCAGCGCGACCAGCGATGCGCTCTCGTTGCTGGGATCGTCGCCGCTGCGCAAGCCGCTGACGACGTCGCGCAAGGTCTCCAGTTCCTCGGTCGCCAGCTCCAGCAGCTCCTGGATGCTCGGCGCGATCGGGTTGTGCGGGCCGGCGTTCCTGGCCAGTGCCTCGAGGCCGTATTTGAGGCCGAGGTAGGGCTGCACGGCGCTGTCGTGCAAGTCGCGTCCGATCCGCTCGCGCTCGCGCGACGCGGTCTCGCGCTGCAGTTGCTCCAACAGATCGCTGCGCTCGAGCAGGGGCAGTGTCTCGCGCATCACGTCATGCAGCCATCGCAGGTCGGCCGGGCTGAATTCGGGGCCGTCTCGACGCAAACAGAGAAGGCCCAGCGGTTGACCGTAGCTCATCAATGGCAGGGCCATCGTCTGCGCGACCTTGGCGTGGAGGGCACGCACCGCTGCTTCGCTCAGGTTGCTCCGGGCTCCGGAGCTCAGATCGAACGCAGTGGCATCTTGGCCCCCGGACTCATCCGTCGTGCACAGGCAGCCCAGGTCACGAGGCAGCACGGCGAGGCGCTCACGCCAAGCCAGTTCGTCGGCTTCACCGAGATCCTGGGCATGGCCCTCGGGCCGCCACCGGATGATGCGCGGCTGCGGCCCCTGAAGGCTGATCGTGGCTTCGGCCAGGTGGAAGTGGCCGGCGAGCAGTTCGAGCAGCACGTCGACGTGGTGGCGCACACCTTGGCGTGGATCGGAGCGCGCGTTGAATCGGTCGAGCAATTGCATCCGCTTGCGAAGTTCGCTGCTCGGGCGCGCGATGAGCGCGGTGGCCGGGCCGAACGCCAGCAGCAGGATGGGCACGCTGAGCGTCAGGGGTGGCAGTGTGTCGATGCTGAGCTGCGAAGACGCCAGCAGCAGAATGGTCGCCGCGCACGCCAGGGCCAGCGCGCTGGCGTGCACCGCACCACCGATCAGTGCCAGGGCCACGACCGGCAGCACGGTCAGTGCGCCGAGCAAAGGCCCCGATTGAGGCATCAGCCGCGCGATCAACAGCAGTGTCGTCGCATCGACCCACGGCCACAGTTTCGACGCCGCATGAGGCCACCCGCCAAGCGTCTTCCACAACAGGACGTCGGCCCAGATCAGGTAAGGGACCAGGAGCAAGGGAAGGGGCAGCCACTGGAAGTCGGAATGCGACAGCAGGCCGATGGCGCCGAGTAGAGCCAGCAGTGCCCGCATGCCCGCGACCGAGCGCAGGAACCCGAGGTCCGACACCGCGAAGCCCGCGTTGCGTGCGCCGAATGCTGCAGTGTTCGATGGCGGGCTTGGCTTGCTGTTCGCCTGCCCTGACGCGGCCGTTGATTCGGCCGCAGTGCCTGTCAGAGGGAAGTGCAGCGCTGCGTCCTGAGATCTCGTAAGTTTCATATTTCAGTGTGTAGCAGATGCCCACCGTTCTGTCGCTCGACTGATCGCGGGTTCTCCGACAAACCAGCGTCCGTCACCTGTTCATTCGCCGTTCTTGTGACTTGATTGGCGCGACCACGAGCGTGGCCGTTGTTCGAGTGAAGCGGAGGCGCGGTGACAACGCAGATGCCGACTGAAGAGTGGCGCATTTCGGCTGATGGGCCTTTGCCTGCCGTCGCACCATTCACCTGTTCTTCGAAGAGCCGCAACATCGTCGGGCCTGCCTATTTCAAGATCGTCATCGATGCAGGCAGTCTCGCCTCATCGCTCGCATTGCGCACCCCCTGAAGGAATGGCGCCCCACGCTTCTACCGTGGCGGGGCTGCGCATTCTTCCCGCTTTGCTGCGAAAACTGCGCAGGTCTGCAAACTGAAGTCAGATCTAACGCTGCACGGCGTCCGCGGTGTCTGCGGGGGCGTGTTGAAGCACAGCTTCGCGCCTGGGGCCTGAACGTGCACGAGGTTGATGAGCCGCTCGAAGTGCATGAGCTGCTGCGGAGCGCGCAGACCCGTGCCAATCATCACGCAATCGATGCGTGCGCGATCGGAGATGTCATCTCTTGCGATCATTCATGCTGGATCTTCACGCGGCTTGACCCAGGGACCGTCGTACTGCGGAAGCTCGTCGGTGATGCGATCCCACGGCGCACGCGACCCGACAAACGTGTGGAATTGAGGTTCGATGCCGGGATCGTCGTCGAACGCCCCCATTCGGATCGAGATTTGGGGCCCGTTCGGCCAAGTGCCGCCGAACAGGCTCGAGCCGCACACCGAACAGAACGCCTTCACCGCTCCGTCGCCTTCGCCATAGACGCGGATCAACGCCTCGCCTTCCAGCAAGGTGAACTGCTCGCGCCAGACCCGTGCTTGTGTGCACACCGCCGTTCCCGAGTGCTTGCGGCAGCGCGAGCAGTGACAGTGGTGGGCCCGGATGAACGGCGGCCGAACCTCGAATCGAACACCCCCACAGAGGCAACTGCCGCGAACAGGATCGATCATCGTGGGCCTCTACGCATCCCAGGCGCTCGCAGGTTTCGCCTCGCTGTCGGCCGGCTCGATGAAGCTCGCGGCATGCGGCACATAGGGCGCCTCGAGTGCGTCGGTGTCCTGACTATCGAGTCGGACCGACAGTGCCGCCAGCGCGTCGTCGAAATGGGGCGATCGCGTGGCGCCGACGATCGGCGCGGTCACGCCCGGGCGTTGCAGCAGCCAGGCGAGCGCCACCTGTGCGCGCGACAGCCCGCGTGCCTCGGCCACATTGCCCACGGCATCGACCACCTGCCGGTCCGGCGTCTCGGTGCTCGCGTCGAGGCGCGCTGCCGTGCGATCGTGGCTCACGCGGTCCGAGGTCGAAGGCGCCTGCCAGGGGCGGGCCAGCCGGCCGCGGGCGCGCGGGCTCCACGGGATCACGCCGATGCCTTCGGTGCGGCACAACGGCAGCATCTCGCGCTCCTCTTCGCGGTTCATCAGGTTGTAGTGCGGCTGCATCGAGACGAAGCGAGTCCATCCATGCTGGTCCGCGAGGTGGAGCGCCTTGCAGAACTGCCACGCGTGCATCGACGACGCTCCGAGGTAGCGGGCCTTGCCGGCCTTCACGGCGTCGTGCAGTGCTTCGAGCGTCTCCTCGATCGGCGTCTGGTCGTCCCATCGATCGGCCTGTCGGCGCCGAGCACGACCGAGCGGCTGCGGCGGCTCGAGGATGCCGGCGTGATCGAGGGCTATGCGGTGCGGGTCAATGCCGCCGCACTCGGTCTGCCGATCGGCGCCTACCTGCGCATTCGACCCATGCCAGGCGAACTGAGCCACGTGGTCTCGCTGCTCGCCGCCGAGCCGCAGGTGATCGCCTGCGACCGCGTCACGGGCGACGACTGCTTCATCGCCAAGGCATTGGTGCAGAACATGGCGGCGCTTGAGACGCTGATCGACGGCCTGCTGCCGTTCGCCACCACGAACACATCCATCGTCGTCTCGACACCGTTGGCGCCGCGCCTGCCGAACTTGGGCTAGAGCGCACTGAATCGGAGAGAAAGGCGCTGGCAGGCGC
>Ga0307508_10001254_pt1 | contig 28947 bp, 31 predicted proteins | sample 9_EM_MG_FD_203089 | JGI IMG/M metagenome (GOLD analysis project Ga0307508, IMG submission 203089) | Populus trichocarpa ectomycorrhiza microbial communities from riparian zone in the Pacific Northwest, United States - 9_EM | ecosystem: Host-associated > Plants > Roots > Unclassified | place...
GGACGCCGGAGACGGAGGAGATGGAGTCGGGCGAGCGCCCCAAGCGGACGCCGGAGACGGAGGAGACCGGCGAGCGCTTTGACAAGCGGACGCCCGAGACGGAGGAGACGGGCGAGCGCTTCAACAAACAAGCGGGCACCGGAGACGGAGGAGACGGAGTCGGGCGTGCGCCCCAAGCGGACGCCGGAGACGGAGGAGACCGGCGAGCGCTCCGACAAGTGGGCACCGGAGACGGAGGAGACGAAGTTGGGCGTTCGCTCCGTCGGCGTGCGCCGGTCGTTGGCAGCGAGGCACAACGGTTGTGACTCGCAAATATACCTCTCTCCAGTTACAATTTGTGGAGTCTTGGTGATGTTGCGAAATTTCTTTGGCAGGGTTGCAAGATTGTCGAGTAACTATTCGTGGTTTTCGGGTTTTCGGGTTTCAGGGGTTCGTGTTTTAGGTTACGCAAATTCGAGAAACTTGACTGGTTGGTCGTTATGGGCCTCCGTACTCCGTAGCCGCCGCCGCCCCCTGTTCACCTTTGTTCTCACGGTACCCAACATGGTCTCCTCCCGACAAACCCAATAGGGTCTATGTTTTTCTTATTACAGTGACTATTCTCTTTCGTCGATTCGTTTTCCAGGTGGAGAAGATATCATGCCACTTCAATTAATGTTCCCACCGACATATTTCTTGCGAAGAACCTCAGCAATGCTAGATCGGAAGGAGCGGAGAGGCTCCTCAGGTACATCTGAGATAACATCCTTGAGTACGTTTTCGACGGAAAGGTGCGATATTGCATGCATTTACTGACATCTTAGGTAGATGTACCTCTAGCGATCGCGAGATCTTCGGGGTTGGCGAGGTGGCCCAGGGCCATCAGGTGGCAATGTATCTCCATCTGCCCCAGCGCGCTTCTCGGTTCTCTTTGCTGACTTCTGCGATAGGTTGCCACTAATGGAGATGGGGCCAGACTACTGGCGGAGAAGCTCGCCAAGTGCGCCTGTGAAAACCTCCCAAAGTATGTTGTGGCCAGATAGGACGCGAAGCTGTTTGCATTTACTGATATCTTCGACTCTTCTCGCGTGCCCTTACCCTCCTTCCCTCCTCGACTATCCTTCCCTCCCCCTCTCGATCTGGTTCACCTTCTTCCTTCACTCTCCCTGGCTTCCTCCCCTACTGACTTATCCTCGGGATCCTCTTGTAGTGGCGAGCTAGAACCACGCAATTTTGCGCCAGAAAGGAGTTTGGGATGACGCAGAAGGACTCTGCAGACCAGACCCAAGAGGTCTCCTTCCCCGCATCGCACCAAACGTGCCAGACGACTCCATTCTCAGCCGGCACTACCTGGTAAATATACTCCACTCTTGAACTGTCTCTGGCTTCCCTCCTGACTTATCCGCAGAATTCGCTCATAATGAGGAGGCAGGACCACCCTTTTGATCCCGTGGAGAGAGAGTGTGTGTGTGTCGGGGGCGGGGGGAGGCTGCACTGATGAGGCTGATCAGGCCCTCAGACTCACACTCCCCCGGACCACTGGGTGAATTGCCGAACGCCGCGGACCGAACGGTTGCGTCGAGTTTGAGATCAGTGTTCTACATAGACCAGACATGTCGTCAGCCTGGTCTAAGTCGGTCGGCCAAGACCAAGACCCGACCAACGGTTGGTCGGTCCGAATAAAATTAAGCCGATTCAGTCTAAGAGCTGGTCGGCTGGGATATAAGTAGACCGATCCCGACCTCACCTGTCTAGGTCTGCCGAAATCAGCAGACATCGGCACAACGCTATGGAAAGCAAAATAATAATTTCTTAGTCCCCGGCGGGGTCCGGTTGAAGAGCGGCGGCGGAGGTTGGGGCGAGGTACGGCGTCAATGAATCTCCCACCACCACCACTACCATCAATTTCAGTGGAACCAGATCTCATCAGATGGACGGGTAGCTTCATGTCAGACCGCCAGGTGAAACTGGTACTCGACGGAAAGACTGGAAAAAAGGCAAATCCAGTGGACACGGGAATCCCCCAAGGGTCCCCAGTGGCGCCAATCCTCTTCGCAACCTACCTGTCAGGAATCTTCGACAAGGTAGAGGCAGCGGTACCAGGCATTCGGGGCCTATCCTTCGTGGAGGACATCAGCTGGTGGGCGGACGGCGCAGACAGCAGGGCAGTGGCAGCAAAGCTCTCGGCGGCGGCTGCAGCCTCGATTGAGTGGGCGGTCGAGAACGGAGTAGCCTTTGACTATGGCAAGACGGAAGCAGCACTGTTTCACAAAAAACGAACTGCACCCATGGCAACAGTGTCAGTTGGCACCAATGATATCCCGTTCAACAAGGAGGCAACCCGCTGGCTAGGAGTCTGGCTTGACGCCCAACTCACGCTCAAGGAACACCATGCCACCCGAATGAAGGAAGGCAGGAAGGCAATGACGAGGCTCCGACGGCTTACAGGGCAGATGGGGCTCACGCCAGCCAACTGCAGGAAAGTCATGACGGCATGCGTCCAGTCAGCCACCATGTTCGGCGCGGAGCTGTGGTGGAAAGGCGATTATGCCACGGGCACCCAAGGGCGGGCGGGGGAGATCCAGCGACTGATCAACCAGGAGGCCCGGGCAACAACGGGCTGCTTCCGGACAACCAACCTGGGAGCCCTCTCTATGGAATCGGGTCTCCAGGCAGCAACAGCGCAACAGACAGCGGCGCTTTGGGCTGCGACTGCTGAGACTACCACAGGGAGACCAGGCGCGGGAGGTGGTAGGAGCCCCAACGGGGATCGGGCGGCGGCTCACAAACGCCCTTGCATATGGCGGACAGACAGAGAGCACAGTGCTGCTGGAGGAGCCGGATACCCTCGACGCTGAGCTACGGCAGGAGGAGGAGGCGGAGGCGTAAGCAGAGGCAGGGAGGACTGACTATGTTCACGGACGGGTCACGACTAGACGGGGGGGCAGTCGGCTACTCGGTGGTGTGGAAGAAGGGCCTAACCTGGGAGGGCGCCAAGGTGCACATGGGCAGCAACCAAGAAGCCTATGATGCAGAGTGCGCCGCTCTTGCCCACGCTTTGGAAATAACCTCGCAAAGGAACACGACTCCGGAACGAGTCACGATCTTTTCGGATGCGCAGGCAGCCATCAGATGGATGGTATCGGACGAGCCCGGCCCAGGACAGAAATACGCCATCCAGGCTCGAAGGCACATCGCGGCACTGCGGCGGGCGAGGCCAGGCATCACCATAGAGATCCGGTGGTGTTCGGCGCACAAAGAAATCGCTGGCAACGAGAAGGCGGACGAGTGGGCTAAGGAAGCGGCAGGGCAGCTAGGCCCTTACAGGTTGCTCCCGCGATCCCTAGCCAACCTCAAGCGAGAAATCTCAGAGAAGAAGTGGGCGGAGGCTAGGCGATGGGCAGGAGGCCGCACCTCCAAGACGAAGTACCGCATGCCAGTGAGCCAAAAGCCCGAAGGCGCCGTGGCCGGCAGCACCAAGAGACTTGCCTCGAGGTACTACCAGCTGAAGACAGGGCACGCCCGCACCGGACAGTACCTGCACTGGGCGAAGGTTCGCCCCACTACCCAGTGCTGGTGGCGTCAGTGCCCTTCGCAAACGAGTGACCACCTTTTCAAGGTGTGTCCGGAATGGAGGGTGCAGCAGAAGATTCTCTGGGCAGAGGTGCAGATGGAGACAGTGAAGAGGAAGAGCCGGTGGAAGATCCGGGACCTAATTGCCGATGGGAGATGCGGGCAGGCGGTGCTGGACTTCCTCACCTCAATGGATGTGGGAAGGCTGGTGCCCTTCTGGAGAAGAGTGAACTGGGAGTTAGGTGTCAGAGTGGGAGCTCCGGGATCGCCGGGAGCGGGAAGAGGAGCGGGAGGCGGAGGCGGAGGAGCGGGGTGCTGCGGGGGAATTGGGTGCCCGGGAGGAACTGCCGCTGTTCCTACCCATGCCCCCTTCATGGCATCGGCTGAGGAGGAGTAGGGGACGGGTCGCGCTTTCCTTTTATTCTTTCTTTTGTTCTTTCCTTAATTTACTCTCTCTTGGGACAGGCCTGGGCGGAAGGCAAAAGGGGAGCTTGCAACGTGCCGCTACCGTGCGGACTGCGGACAGGAAAACCAGGCAAAATGTACGCCGCCATGATCTATATAGGTCGAATGCGAGTATGATTAAACAAAAAAAAAAAACTACCATCAATTTCGGTAATACTCACCCATCCTCACAGAATGCCGCGTCCTCGGGGGGAAAAGCCAGCCAACATCGCCAGGCTCTTAGCGTCTCCACTTCGCAAAAACGGACTCTGTTGACAGTCAATGAGCGAGAGCCCTGCGATGATGCCGAGTCGGTTGAAGAAATGATGGGCGATGAATCTCTTCCTGACGCATTCAAGAGACGAAAGAGAGTGCGGTCGACCCACATATGGTTACCTGAAACAGGCCTCGCAATAGTCTGTCCTGCCCGGCCGGGCCCGGCAGTCTTTTAGGACGATCCCGTCCCGGGCAGGGTCTCCACACCTAGTCCGTCCCGGTATAGGATGTGGACGGACTGCCGAAGACTGGCGGGCCCAGTCAGGCACGCCACTCTCGTTAAAATTTCCGGATTAGGGTGAATTTTTTTACTCCGGCGGAGCATGCAAGACCAACTCACCAACCACTATGTATTCCTACCGCCATCTCCACCCGACACGCCAGACATCCTTCCGACCGGCACCACCCAGCACACCACTCAGAATTCCTAACAGCAACCTCGGTACCGATGCCTGTGCCGAAGACGAGGCACTCGATGATATCGTCGTTCGCGCCCGAGAATTCGGCTTCCCAGCGACAACTCCTTGTCGATCCCGAACAAAATCCGAAACAACTGCAAACTTCCTCACTGGCACTGGAAGTGTGGATCTTGAGGCTCCTGTTTGAAAACGGCGCGACAAAGCCAGATTGGCGCAGGACACACTGGATCCACTCGAGCGATTTCAACGGAGTCCCTGCCCAGCAATCTCGACTGTCGATGTGATCTCTCATTGGCACGAGGTTGCATGCCAGAATGGCAGAGACAAGGGGTTGGCAAGAATGGGACTCGAGAAGGCAACGATATCCCGGCCATGTTCGCTGGGCCAGGGTGAGTGTTCTCAAGGTAAAATTCCTTCCTCTTACATCTCTCTTGCACTCGCAACTGACAACTTCATGCAGTGGCCGCTACACAATCTCGCCACAGCAAGCTGATCTTCGTGATAAGGTTATACAGGCGATCAAGTGCCTAAAGCTATGAACATTCGCATACAAAAAGATAATACATACTAGTACCTCTAAGGTTGCCATCACGGAGAAAATGCTAAGTAAATTAACAAAGCATCTGGAGAAAACAAAGGCAGGTGGGAACAATACGAGCAATACATAAATCCACAAGGATCGCGGGAGGTAAACAAGTAGTTTCTCCTTTCTGCCACCTCTTGTCCGATCACTGTGGCAATAATATTCTTTTTCCATTTCTTTTCGAGCTTCTCGGTAGCTAGTCCTCGGTTTTATATTCGTACTACTCGGTTGCGGTACACCGTGGCTCCCGAAATACGACTGAAGCAACTGCATACTTGCCCTGAGACCGGAGACAGGGGGCCAGGTTGGGGGGTGAGGAATCAGAGACCCGGGTACGGGAGGGGGCGTGCCCGGCCAGGCCCGGCAGTTCGTCCAGTTCTCACTGATAAATGTCTACGGGACGGCCGTCATTTGGCTGCCAGGACTAGCGGCCATAGTCTAGTCCTCGGCAGGCCTCAGGAAGGACGGGACGGGCGACTGCGGGGCCTGACCAAGAAATGGCATCGAGTGTACCACATCTGATGGGGGGCCGCCACGCGGGCGCAATGAGCGTTTCTGCAGAATCAACATTATTTTTTTTAGCCAGACCTATCCCGCCGTCTGCAGACAGACTCGACCTACGGTTGGTCGGTCTAGATATATCCCGACCAGACCCAACCTTACCCAAAATCATTCCGGATTGGTCTGTAAATCGGGATGAGGCAGTACGCGTGCTGCCTCAATGGGCCGTTTTGCGGTGGAGGTTTTTAGGTATTTCACTATACCAAGGCTGCTCCTGCAACTTGCCAACTCTCCGGCGGTAGTTCTTGTCACCTTTGAGTTCTGCGGACAAATCATCTGACGGTGTTTCCAAACAACGCACTGGAGCAGGACGGACGTAGGGTCCCGTTTTTAATTGCTGTTCCTGACCATAATCGCTGTACCAATGCCTTCAACGTTATCAGCTGGGTTAGAGGAATATCGCTACTCCTCGGGAACCTGTTGAAGCGAGATCGAGCGTTTTCGCTAGGTAAGTACTTTTTTTTCGCCCATCATAGGCCAACTGGCGACTCTTAACGAGTGGATGCCTGTGTGGGGACCCCACGGCGCGAGACCCTTTTCTTTTTCAATCTGCGCTACAAAGGGTAGCGTAATTTAAAACACATACAAAAGAAAAGCTCAAACAATAAAAGCTCAAATAATCAATCCACAATAACCTCTGAAAATTCCGCATTCTTGCACTAATCCGCCACTCCTGTCGAAGTATCTGGTAACAAAACTTTTACTGTCTCCACTCGTTGCCCTTGATAACCGAACATATGTATGGACCATGGTTGCCCATGACCAAAAATTTCCTCCCGTACATTGACGCCCACATACTTCAGTGATTGTCCTTGCGATTTATTAAGTGTCATTGCAAAAGCCAGACGGATAGGTTATAGAGGCCTTGCCAACTTGGAAGAGAGCTCGCCATCCGTAGGATTTATATTACGTAGTAGTAGAATGGGCGCAGCAGCAAACTGTTGACATCATCCACATCAAGGTCCTCCGGTTCTAGGATTGCTCGCACTGCTAGATAATCAGGTTCGGGTGCCTATTGCACAATGCAAATCATGATGCTCTATCCGACTGCATATCGAAAGACTCAATAGGGGTTGTTTGTTGGCAGCCAGAGCAGTGGCGGGTGTTGGGAACGAATGTCTTCCATAATGACGGAACCGTGAGTTGATTACTAAGAGTTCTTGGTTGCGATGAGTGAACGTTCCTGGTTGTGCATGTTCGGCGATTCGATCATGGTTTGAAATATGAATACCACGTACGGTAATTCCTTTAAATTTGACTGCTGGCTACTGTGGTGTTTAGCCTCGCGCGGCACGTCCCCCCGGTACCCTCATCCGGTAGCGACACCTCAGTCTCAATCCCTATCCCACCCCTCATTGCCAGTAAGCTGTCGTGGCGCAAAGTTTACGTAACTTTTAGCGTAACATCCTTCTGTTACATGTATTCATGTCCTCGGAATTCAGTTTCCGTGGTACTATCCTTCCGTAGTGAACGCCCGCTTTGTTTGTCCACTACATTCCTTACCACGCCCACATCGATTCTACATTGTGGCTTCACTTTTGCATCGACGCTGTCAACGTGTTGGCTCGGCTGGAAAACAGTGACTTCGCATGGGAACCAATGGAAGAATAGCTAAGCCCGAGAAGCCATAAAATTCACTCTGCACGCAATTGTGCTGAAGGGTGAAGAGCCTATGCAAGAGCAGGCCCTGAGAAATTATGGAAAGAAAGATTTGGGGTGGGTTATTTGCTATACCAAACTTGTTCCTGGGAATAAGGGCAAACGTCCACCAAGACTAGTCACTAGAGTCTCCAGTGTTTAAATATACACCTGAACGCTTGCACCATCTAACTGCTCAAAGGGGTTTCTAAGGGGAACTCCCTGAAAGGTTCGATCTTGGAGGGAACTTGCCGACAATTGAAGTCGTTAAAATTCAGGCGTGGGAATCTGCTTCCAAAATCCCCTCGACGTGCCGACCATTAAACCGACTAGAGCGGCTCCTCGATAAAAGATCCTAATCTTGGAGTGATAAAAAAAAACTTCCTGGCTTTGTATTTGTCAGGCTAAACTACAGTTGGCTGGTATCCAATGGAAAAAATACAGAAGGAGGTTTTAGCTTAAGTCTGCCATCTGAATTGAGTTGACTGGAGATGTTTCACCATAACCCCGCTTGATTAGAGTTAGGAGGGCGCAGCGAGTGAGTTGCCGGAGGCGGAGCTGCGGGAGTTCTTGGGGGAGCTAGGAGCGGGGGCCGAGAAGCCGGGTGCTGGTGGGACTCCACTGTTCCTCCCCACGCCCGACTTCATGGCGTCTGCAGGAACGGTCCAGGGGAGTGGACGGCGCCTTTCTTTCGTCTCTTCCTTTGTCTTTCGCGCTCGCTCTCCTTTCGTTTGTAAATTTCTTGGTGCGTATCACATCTTCTCGGGACAGGCCTGGGCGGAGGGCAAAAGGGGAGCTTGCAACGTGCCGCCACTGAGCGGACAGCGGACAGGAAACGGACTGTACATAATCCCGCCATGATCCGTTAGGTCGCATGCGAGTAATGAATAAACAAAAAAAAAACTTGATTAGAGTTAACGTGATTTCGGCATGTTAGCTAAGTAAGTAGTTTTCTCGTGAGTGAGTTTTATGGCTTCTCGGGCCCTTCTCCCTAGCAGTATATTTGTTTTCTTCCTTCCCAATCCTGGCTCTTCTGCCAGTTTCTCCGTGATCTAATAGTCCCCAGATACGAGTAATGAATAATAAAACAATAATGGAAAAACAGGGCCTACAATCAGTAACGGTCTAACCAATTCTGCCAACCCGGCTTAGTGCGAAGTTAATGCCGTCGTCTCTCGATGAATGTGGATGTTGTGTCCCGTTATGTTTGAATCAGAGGATCGGAATGGAAGCGAGTTTATAGGTTCTCCGTCGGCCCTGTTACTGCAGATTCGCCAGCTTGCTGAACTCACAAGCTTCGATTATTTTATTTGGCTTTTAGGCGGGTTGTCGGTTGATAGCCGCAACTCATTCCACTGTTCGTTTTGGGAAGGTGGTCAAGCGGCTCGCTCTCTCTGCTGCTGTTGCAGAATTGGGTGTGCCTGCCAGCAGGTCGAGTTCTACGATGGAAAAATAAAATGGACTGCGCGCTTCACACGAGGACGTTGGTCTAGGAAGAAAACATTTATTGCAACAGCGTGCAAATATGAAACAACTCCCCAATCCACCTTCTCTTACCCTCCCTGTATGGTAGGAGTGCCGCCCTGCCTTTCGGCAGAGGCACTCCTCCATTCCGCCGACACACATGCATCATTGACAGGAGTGCGACCTGCCTTGCGGCAGAGAGGACTTGCGCCCTTGCACCCCTGCCTCCGCCCACGACCGAAGCCATGGAGACCTGATCAACGATATCCGTACCACTCCAGAACATAGGTAGCGGAATAGACAAAGTTGACCAAGTCGGTATCCCATAGGAAGAGATACTCTACACCCAGCACCGTCGCCAAAAAATAGGGACGGGCCAACAACTCCAAAACGCCCTGTTTCTCGAGCAGAATCTCAACCACCCATTGTGGAATGGAAGAGTTCGGCTCGTTGAATCGCATCATGATGAGTCTTTTGCACTCATCAAAGTCTGCCTTAGCAATGGCCGGAAACCGACTATGCATCTCAGACCTCAGATGCTCTTCAGAAACATCACGCTCACCAACAGAGTTGTATCTGCCATTCATCGCCCTCACAAACGCCCGGTATTCCACGGCGTTTATGTACTCCTGGCTTCTCCCCGCTCGCAAAGGAGGGTGGGGGTATGCTGGGAGGGATTGCTGCAGATGCAGCGCTCCGACGAAGTTGGCGATCACATCTCTGATAGGAGGTAGGGCGGGAGTTGCGGGAGTCGATGGGCAATTACTCGCCCGATCTGACTCCCGGTGTGAGGCCGTGGGGACTGGAGTGTTTGCGAGCGCTGGTACAGAGACCAGCGGCGGAGACAGAGCACCCGTTGAACTAGGGCCAGATTGAACTGGAAGGGCGCTCGACTGCACAACGGTCGTCGAGGCCCTTGGAGGATCCATCTTCCCGAAGGAGGGACCTCCGCCACTAGCAACTGGCGTCGCTGCTCGCGCCGCAGACTCATGGCCAGAATGAACTGGAAGGGCGCTCGACTGCACAACGGTCGTCGAGGCCCTTGGAGGATCCATCTTCCGGAAGGAGGGACCTCCGCCACCAGCAGCTGGCGTCACCGCTCGCACCGCAGACCCATGGCCAGATTCAACTGGAAGGGCGCTCGACTGCAGATCGGTCGGCAAGTCCCTTGGAGGATCCATCTCCCCAAAGGAGGGACCTCCGCCATTGGGAGAGGGGGTCGCCGGTCGCAGCATCGGCGGTACGGGCGCAGGCGATTGCTGTGCAACAGAAGGCCCCGAAGGGCCAGGCTGCTGTTGATGCAAGGGCCTGTACGCCCGTAGCGGCTGCCCCTTGGCAGTCCGCCAGGTTCCGTCCGTCCTGATACTGGCGAGCATCGGATAACCTGCCACGTCTGCTGGCCGCGCTGCACCCAACATCTGCGCGAGCTCTCCAAGCTCGCCGTAGGCACTCTCGAACGCTGCTGTTTTACCAGCTTCGTCCAAGATGCCATTCTGCTCGGCATAGAGCTTTCCGCGGAAGTAACTGAACTTCACGATCTGGTCCTCGATATCCTGGGGCCCCTTGTTCCTCTTCGGAAGCTTGGCCAACCATTCGTCGACGGCCGCCGGAAGCCAGACATTCGCACGCTGTCTGTAATGCGCCGGATTGACAGACATCCCCATCGGCTTGGTGCGATAGATGGCAAACACAGAACGGTCCTGCGCAGCTATCGCCAAGCCACACTGCTGAAAGTTATCTTCCAGCAGCTGCTCGTCCCCCAGCTCCTCATTATTGGTCAGCACCCTCTTCGGAGAAGGTGCACCCTCAGGCTCGCTCTCCGCTCGCCGTTTGGGAGGCACCCCCCCTTGTCGCACCGGAGCAGTCGCCTGCTGGTGAAGAATCGGGGCTGCCATTCTGAGCCTACTGCGGCGTTCTATCTCCGCCCGAACGCGCGCAGCGAGCTCGGCGATCCCCGTAGGTTTGCGCCGAGACTCGAGCTCTTCACCCTTTCTCTTCGTGCCCCGCGGTGCAGCTTCACCCTGCTGGGTCGAATTAGTGAGTTCCATGGGTTCGCACCCATGGTCTCCTTCACCACCAGAGCTTACAGGACCAACCAACTGGTCCACAGGTGCGATTCCACCAACGAACGACGACTCACCCAAACCGTTTCCTCCCGAGCCAGTCTGACGACGTGGGAAGGCAAACCGCATCTGAGATGAGCCACCGCTCGATGGCTTCCTCGCTCCAGCAGAGCCAGCATTGGTCAATGTCTGGGGTTCAGAGAACCCACTAACCCCAACACTAAGTGATGCTTTCCCGTGTAGGGCAGCAACCGGTGGCAACATCCCCGCCACCTTCACTGGCCCCACAGATTTCTCCCGGGACCACTGGGCAGCGTCATCAGGCCTCGTGCCTTCGACTGCCGCAATGCTAGCAACCCCGAGAGGCGCTAGTTGGGGTGAAGCCTGAGGCTTACCCATGAGAGAGTTGACCACCCCCGTACCATTGGTACTCTTGTGGACTTGCGCCCACTCATACCTGCTACAAGGATCTCCTTGCTGAATAGCCAAAAATGTTAATTATGTTTCCGTTTTCTAAGCATTATTATTTGGGTATCACTTACGTAGCATTCGGCACGTTCCTGGCGTTTCGGAACGGCCGCCTCGACGAATTCTCCAATATCTTGGTTGGTCTTAAGAAGACAATCAGCAAAACTGCTCTTCGGCTGGCATCAGGGTATACTCACAGTTGGAGGGCGTTTCGTCTGAGATCGGGAAGACATCGTAGGATAATCTCTGACAGAATTGGTTGGGTAAGTAATCAATTCGGTGAGAAAGGATCGAAGGATGGTATGAAAAGAAGTCGGAAGGGAGGTGGGCTGTCCTCTTTTTATACGCTTCAAAATGCCCCGTTAGCCCCCAAACTTCAAATGTCTAATGGCTTCTTTGTGGTGAACGGCTCTTACCCTACTCTCGCGCACAACCCTTGTGCCCTAAACCCGCGAACAGAGATTCGTGCAATCATTCGGTTGGACACATCGGAGCTAGTGCTGCTGTTTGTCTTATTGTATGCCTAATCAGAGCACTGGGTTGTGCACCTGGAGCAGTGGCATCAGCTCAAGTTGTTAGGGCGCGAGGCTAAGGGCTTGCTAGGGCTACGGTTGAGTGAGTGGGGGATGAGGGATATTCGGGGGCTAGTGCTTTTAGTTCTCGTTGTGCTGTCTCCTGTGTAGCTAGACTTCTTCTCACCACTCCTGTGAAGAATAGACACCTATTCATCTACTACACGAACAGGTTATGAGCCCGGGGTCGAAATCTGAATTTTCTTCGAAAAGTTAGGATTCAGATCCGCTTCACTCTCCCACCCAGCCCGACGAGCAAGAGGAGAGATCGCACGATGGAAGACTCCCTTTACCAACAACCCGAAGGAGATATCCCACCGAAGGAAGACTCCCTTGGTCGCCGAATCGTTGCAAAGACATCCACTTTCGGACTGAACCACGTTGTGCGGAGATCCTGCCTCAGGGAGACTCCCAGCAAATAAGAAATGGGAAGATGGCGACGAGCATTAAGTCACTGATCGGGCCGAATTACGAGGAGTGGGTTGTCTCTGCTAAGGCTTGTCTGAGTGGCCTAGGATATGGAAGCGTACTCAGCGGGAAGGAGAGACCGCCGTTGAAGCCGACACCAGCCAGCACGGTCACTAGTGGAGTGGACAGTACAAAAGAGAAAGAGATGGACCCGTAGGAGCCGGAGTCGAGAGATTCTGCCTACTTGGACTTGACACTTGTTCCAACTTCCGCCGGTACTATCGTGAACTTCAGCAATACGAGATTACGCTAGAGAAAGCCAGTGGTACCATCCGAAGAGTCTGTGACAGAGGACTTGGCATTGACGGTAACTGAACCCAGTGAGGTAGATCAAGTCAAGGTGTATACGGGCCATGACATCAAATTCAATGAAGCCACCTTCTATAAAGATATCCAACCAGAATCTGTTGACGTTCAAGTCCAACTCTTCCCACCTTGAGAATTTCCCGAATCAGACTTGATGGAAGAGAGACAGCGCCGGCTGCGCCACCAGAGGCTGTCGAGAGGGTTGCTAGACGCGGGAGAGGTGACGATCTATCTATTGATATGAACTGGCAACCGGCCAGGGCAGAGGGTACCACCAGATCTGCTTGTCAGAGGAGTCAGCAGGAAGAAACACTGCATTGTGCGCTCAATCTTCTGTGCCGTCCTGGGACAGAACAACCACAAGATATTGTAGCCGAGGAAGATAGCGGCCATCAGCAGAGAAGCCAAAACCAGAAGACTCCGCCTATCCGCAATCACAAGATCAAACACAACTATCGGGAGAAGCGTTGGAAAGAACAGCGGTACTTGAAGCCGACTACCAGAAATATATGGACGAGAAGACAGCGAATGAGGGAGAACTGGCGTACCTGAGAAAGGCATTGTGAGCGAGAACATCTGAGAACAGTGGGCATGTGGGAGTATTCAGCAAAGCATTATCTGCAGAAGGAAGGTATCGGGCAGCCGTGTGAAGCCAGAGAACGCCACGGCTGTGAAGCTGCTAAGCGCCGCACCAGCGAAGATGCAGAGAGAGAACTGCAAGCCTGCGAACAGATGTATGGTGAGCATCAACACGATTCAACAGAAGCCAGTCTCGAACGATGGTGCCGGAGAAAAATCAACACTCAACAAAACGGACCCAATCGATGTCGACCTGAGCGAAAAGATATGGAACGAGGTGCAGAATCCAGATGAGCGACGTAAAACTGATCGACGTAATACTGCAAGAGCAGTCGAGCGAGACTGCCAATAATGTCGTTGGCAATGGCTACAAAAGTGCCGTTAAGGTCCTCAGCACCAGCAATCTCTCGACCTGCAACCGTCACATGCGCTTTAGGTCCCACCACCTCGTCGATTGTGCTGCAAAGCAACAGTTGTTGATTCCGACATGTATGTATTAATCAATCGATTTACTATTTTTATCACTATCGACTACCGAAGAGCACGAAGTGACGAAGGGGGTGGGAAAAGATGCAACCGCCACGGTGATCGGACAAGAGATGGTATAAAGGAGAAATTGTGCCCTCATTTTCTGCGATCTTTGTGGTTTTATATATCTCTCACATTGTCCCTACCTGCCTCCGTCTTCTTCACATGCTTCGTCAATTCGCTCAGCACGGCAGCCTCAGAGCTACTAGTATGTATCATCTCTTCGTATGTCCGTGACTCCCAGTCGCCCATTGGTGGGGAGAGTAATTTGGGATCGACAAGGAGTTGTCGCTGGGAAGCCGAATCCTCGGGGCGAACAACTATCATCGAGTGCTGCGTCTTCGGCATAGGCATCGGTACTGAGATAGCAGTTAGGCGTTCTGAATGGTGGGCTGGGTGTTGCTGGTGGGATTCATGTCTGGCGTCTTGGGTCGAGACGGCGGTAGGAATAGGGAGGTTCTGCAAAAGTAGTGTGCACTATGAGCGCACTAGCAGGGGTGATGAATTAGGAATGGCTAGTTCAAGTTGTGAGATGTAGTGGCAGTGGTAGTTTTGGAGGTTTGGCGGTTTTGTGGTTGTCTGAACTATAGAAATTTTTTTCGTTCGCCCCATCCCAGAATCATCCACCCCCAATCCTGCCCCGATCTAGAGTTCGCAACACCATCTGCCCGAATCCACCTGCCCAACACCTACCCGAGTCCAGCTCTGAGTTTGCGACACCATGGAAGACCTTGAGGATAGCCCAATTTGGAGCCCGACTCCGGAACTGGAACCAGCAAGGGTGGAGATAAACCCAGAGTTATCAGTGCCGCTGTCTGAGTCAGATGCAGCGCTGTCCAGGAAGTCAAGAGTAGTCTTGACTGAGGGTGATCAGAAAGGTGGTTGTGATGATAGTAGATAGAAGAAGTTCTCGCGATGGTTTTTTTTTTGAGACAATTTAAGTCACGTGGTCATCAGCTGATGCTGTGTTCAGCCAATCAGAGCCTTTGTTTACATGTAAACAAACCTCGTAGTTCAGTTGTAGTTCACACTAACGCTGTACTACTATAGTGCAGACTGGGACAGAATTCCTCTTGAACTACAACTTGAGTGATAATTAGTGGCTCTTGGCGTTTACTTTTGGCCTAGTCCGCTCAGACCCCTGCCGTTACCATGGAAACCTGTTTTATAGTTAGTTCAAAAAAACTGCAGAACCTCCCTAATACATAGTGGTTGGTGAGTTGGTCTTGCATACCCCGCCGAGTTTCACCCTAAACCAAAGTTTTTTTACACTAGTGGGGTTGCCTGGAAGCCTTCGGTATTACGTCAAATCCTATACCAGGACGGGCTAGGGCTATAGAGACCTTGCCCAGGACGGGACCATCCTAAAAGACCGCCGGGCCCGGCCGGGCAGGACGGACTATTGCGAGGCCTGCCCAGCGGAGTTTCGGGATCCGAGACCATTGATGATTGGCACAGAAGGGCCATTAGCTTTTTCGCGAATAATCCCTCGAGAAATAGCCAGTGGCGAGGCCCTGGAACCGAGTACTCACCCCCAGGAGGCGCTACCCCACTCCTCGGCGTGACGACTGACGTCGTAAATTTCCCGGGGTCGATCCATCGATTGGGACTAAGTGGCGTTGCACTTCCGTTCTGAAGGTATCCGGAGTAGGTGCCTTACCTCATCCCACCTTAACCCCTAGACACGCCCGCACTGGACAGTACCTGCACTGGGCTAAAGTTCGCCCCAATGCCCAGTGCTGGTGGTGCAAGTGCCCCTTGCAAACGAGAGACCACCTCTTCAAGGTGTGTCCGGAATGGAAGATGCAGCAGAAGATTCTGTGGGCGGAGGTGCGGAAGGAGACCAAGAGGTGGAAGAGCAGGTGGACGGTCCGGGACCTGCTGGCCGATGGGAGATGTGGGCGGGCAGTGCTGGACTTTCTCTCCTCTACGGACGTGGGAAGGCTGGTGCCGCCGCTGGGAGAGGAAGGCGACGCCGGAAGTGAGGCGTCCGAGTGGGAGCTCCGGGAGCGCCGGGAGCGGGAAGAGGAACAGGAGGCGGAGGTGGAGGCGGAGGAGCTGGGGGCTGCGGCAGGATCGGGTGCTGGGGAGGAACGGCCGCTGTTTCTGCCCACGCCCTCCTTCATGGTATCGGCAGACGAGGAGTAGGGGACGGCCGCTTTTCCTATGTCATTTTCCTTCGTGATTTCCTTGGGGCGCTATCTTCTTGGGACAGGCCTGGGCGGAGGGCGAAGGGGAGCTTGCAACGTGCCGCCACTGCGCGGACCGCGGACAGGAAAACTGGGCAAAGTGTACGCCGCCATGATCTACATAGGTCGCACGCGAGTATGAATAAACAAAAAAAACCTTAACCCCTAGCTTAGAGGTACCCGTTGACTGCCGTCAACGGCCGTCCAACCCGTCTTACATCTTACTAAGTCGGGCCGGGACAGTTCTTGGCCATCCTCAAATTGGGGTGAACGGGCCTGGACCAACCCCGTCGGTTCCTCTGGACGGCTGTCTTGGCCGGACGGCGAGGAACACTAGAGCAGTATTTGTTTCTTAGTTCGGAGAAATCAGATGTGCATCCTAAGGCTCATAACCTGTTGCGGTGAAGCGGCACTAAAGGGAGAAAAGAGTGACGACTATGATCAATTCAGATGATAACTTGCAACCAGAACAAGAAGAAGAAGAAGCGTGTCAAGCTATCTGACAAACAGAGAAGAAGACACGCGCCGCAACCGCGTGGTTGTGTGGGCATACCAAGCTTCCGCAAACACCATGCGCCAACACCAACCTCCCCACGTCCATGGTAGAGAAGAAGTCTATGATTGTCTGGCTGCATCGCTGATTAGAAGAGGTTTCGGATCTTGAACCGGTGCTTACCTCACCCTGTCACTCTTCGCATCTCCGCCAGCAGGATTTCCTGCTGGTGTCAACGCTCGCCATGGTCCGGCCCGGACTGCGGAGTTCTGGGACCGCCTCAGTCCAGTCCTTCCAATTGAAAGACCTCCAAAGACCGTGGTCGCCCGTGGTCCGTCCGGTCTTTTGCTGTAAAAAGACTGCCAGTCCGGTCCTAGGTAAGGACCGGACCGACAGCCTTGGTTCACTCCAGTTCTTCCTAAATGACGGACCCGGACGGACCATGGCGAGCGCTGGCCGGTGTTTCCAGTGTGGGAAGCACCCGAAGAGATGTTCCTCTGTCTACCTTGGCCGGTGGCTGGAGCAGAGTCTGGCATCTGTCATGGCTTCTAATGCCAGCTGTACCGGTATTCTTTCCCAGTAACGCCCAGGCCTTATCTTTCGCCCACTTGGCCTCGGTGCTGGACCGCTTCAGATGGACGAGCGACCGGGGTGACAAGTGTCGGATGCCAGGCCGGTTACTACACTGGCCGAGCCGAATCCGTTCCACACCTTGGGCCTGGCTCTTCTACAGTCAGCTTCGCCCACTCACCCGCCTCCCCCATTCCCGCAGCCCGCCACCCGTAGGGCATCACCAGAGTTCGATTGCTGCCGACGGCTCCCTCCGCTAAAGTGCTGAGATATGCTTCCTGGCTTCGAGAGTATATACCTGCTAAGGACCGGCTTATCTGAGGGCACCCTCGAAATCGCTATCTGGACATCGTAGTAAATTGTCATCCGCTTGGAGGCACAAAGCCACCGCGCTGCCGTTTCCAGAGCCCGAGCAATCTCGCTGAACATTTAGCATCATAGGCTTCTTTTCATCTGAAACAACAGCGACCGTTGTCGTCTTTGCTTAGCCAGAGCATGCTAGGTGCCTCACGTACATCTGGAGCAGTGGTGTCAGTCCTAGAATAGACAACGATCTCTTCTACACATCACACTAACTGATCTGATCGACCTGTCGAGTGATGTAACATAATGGCGAGAGGTGCGGCGAGTCTCGGGTCTTTCCCGGCGGCAGGGGTAACTCCGGATGGAAGAAACATACGCTACTACTGTGCATGTGGCTTGTATACTGTGATCTCGCTGCTCGGCAAGGTTTCGACCCTACCGATGTTAGGGCTTCGTTGTGAGAGCAGCTTTAGTGGTCTCGCACACTGCCCAACTACCCAGCGAGGTCACCGCCACTCCTTTGGCTAACGGCTCCTTTTGGTGGGGCGTGGTTTAGCCCTAGCTTATAGTTTTTGCCACTGCAGAGCCTCGAAAATTTCGTATAAAAGGTGGCGTTTATCCCACCAACTGCCTTTCTTCTTCTTGTTTACGATCAAAGTTGTTGACTACGATTTCTTTCCGATTTCTAAACAACAGCTTTCCTACTACCTGCTCACGATTTCGAACGATCAGCCCGGCGATATCGAGATGGTGAGTGGCACTGCCAATTTCCCCCCCGCTCTTCCGTTTCGACCCCACTCTCCCACTGCTGGAGACTCTGCAGCCCTCTCGCATTCACAACCTCCTACTTCCGGCGCCACCCTTCCCTCAGCCCATGTGACTCGCGACGGTTTTAACAAACTGGATGAGCGTGCTCAGCGGGCATGGAACGAGTATGACGCCGACCAAGTAGGTCGTGTCTGCGCTGGGGTTGAGATCGTCTGGTACCACATCAGCTCGATTTTTGGTACCGGCGGTTTTGGCTCAGCGGTTGCGATGATAGCCCTAGCGACCTTCAAGCGGGTCCAGAAGTGGAATGACTGTCCGAAGGAGTATACTGAAATTTCGCAGACTTCAGCCGACGGTGCCAACGCAAGCACCGGTGCTACTGGAGATATCTCAGCGCCCAGCTCCCAGGTATGGAAGGTAGTTGACCTGGGTGACGCTGCGGGTGTGGACGGGGTGTTCTGACGCTCATCTAGGATCCTGTGAGGACCACAGCGGCTACGGGGTTGCCTGGAGCTTCGGCTCCGGCTCCACCCGCTGCTCTTACCGGTGCTTCTGAAGCAGCAGCTGCGCCCAGTGAGCAAACAGGAGGTATGGGTGCTTCGGGTAATGCCGTAGTGATTCCTGGCCTGACCTTGCTCACTGGGAGTACTGCTGTCGGCGAAGCATCTGGTTCGGCAGTGCCTGCCAGTGGTCCCGAGACCAAAGGTGCAGGTATGAAGTCCCAGACTTCACCTGGTCCTGCGACTCCGGTTGCGAAAGCCACCTCTCCTGTGGCCAACGTCGCGTCTGAGGCAAAACCGGAGGAATCGGCAGAAATGCAGCTTCTGAAGGGTTTGGTCGCTCAAGCCCTTCGGGCGAAGAAGCGAGGACACGCCGGGCTTCCAGAGCTTGAGCGTGTCCTTCAGGCGTTGACATACACCAAGTATGAGCAGGTGCCACTACTTCCTGACCTTCCTCCCAGAGTGCTCCGGGCATTGGATATTGCCCTGAACCGGGTATCTATTTGGAAGGCCGACGTCATCGCTTCTGGGTCGCCGCAAGGCGGCTCAGCCCCTCAGCAAACAGGCCCTTCGACGGTCGCTTCTGACACGGCTCAGTCCGTGCCAGTCGCTTCCGGTCCGGATGTGGCTCTTGCGACGGGTGATGCGGTGGCCGACGCTGCTACTCAAGCAAGAACGGATGGTACGGCAGAGATGCAGTGCCTGAAGGACTTGGTCGAGCAAGCGCGTCTGGCCAAGGACGCAGGATACACTGGGCTTGCGGAGCTCGAGCGTATCCTCAAGGAGTTGAGGCACATCAAGAAGGTGGACGTGCCCGTCCGTCCAGACCTGCCTCTCAGGGTTTTCCAGAGACTTGATACTGCTATTACGTTGGTGTCCAGGTGGAGGACCAAAGCCGCGGCTTCTGGTCCCACTGGGGGTCAGCAGGGGAGCTCAGCCCCTCCTTTTGTGGCCGGCGTCGCTCCTCAGCCAAAACTGGATGACATGGCAGAAATGCAATGTCTGAGGGATTTGGTCGCTCAGGCCAGGATGGCGAGGAGTGGAGGATACACCGAGCTCGCAGAGATCGATCGTGTCTTCCAGACGCTGGTGCGCATCAAGGAGGTGGAGGTGCCTCGCCTTCCTGACCTAAGCCCCAGGTTACGCCAGGCATTGGAGGATGCCCTGAAGATGGTGGGCGACTGGCGGAGAGAAGTTGCGGCTTCTGGGCCTCCCGAAGTCAGCCCTGCACCGCAGCAAGCAGGCCCGCCGAAGGTTGCTCCCGACATGGACCAGACAGTGCCAGTCGCTTGCGGTCCGAGCGTGGCTCTTGCGACGGGTGATGCGGTGGGCGTCACAGCGGCCCCGCAGACGCGCCCTGCCTCGGTTGCCCCTTCAGCGACCTCCAATCCTACGTCCTCCTGCTCTGCTACGATCCATGCCGGGCGCCAGGCGAACCCAGTTGGTACGGCAGAGATGCTATATCTACAGGGTTTGGTCTGTGAAGCCAGCAAGGCGGGGAGTAGCGGCGCACCAAACGGGCTCGCAAGACTCGATGGTGTCCTACAGGAGTTGATGTACATCAAGGAGGTACAGAGGCCAACCCTTCCCGAACTACCCCTCTGGGTATTTGAGGCGGTTGACAGCTGTATCGACCAGGTATCTCGGTGGCGGACCGGACTCGAAGATTCTGTGTCCCCCCGAGTTGCCGGTCCCTCCGGATGGGTGCCGGCTTCATCTTCTCAGCAGACTTCCCAGCCTGCCGTTGAGGTGGAGCGCAGTTGCGACGAGGATGAGATGGAGTGGGAGCCATCTCTTCCAAGTCCTGCAGTTGGCCCTATTGGCCCCGCGTCAACGCCGCTTCAAGCGGCAGCTCCGGTTGCTGGCCCCGCCGCGGCAGCACCGACTGAACAGGTTCCCACGCAGCTCTTGCTCGCAGAGCAGCCTACTGGTTCCGCTGGCCCGATGGCAGCGCTTCAGTATGTTCCTGCGCAGCAATCTGCGCTGTTCGCTGGCCCCGCTGTGGCAGCGTCAGCTCCGGCTCCTCAGCAGCTGTTGCCGCAACAACAGGCTGTCCTCTTCCCCCCAGTGGTCCGACCCCAGGGACCACAGGGTCCGATCGTCGACTGGTGGAAAATTCCTCGACCACGGGCTCCGCTTTTTGACTGGTGGACGCCTCAGTACATACAAAACACGCCCCTGCCTCCGATCGAGGACGATAGTGCGCTGGCTCCTGACGCTTTCATGCCGAAGGAAAAGGCCTGGGTGGTGTGTGGGGTACGGCGGAGGCGTGCACCGGAGGCTGCTGCTCCTGCACCAGTCATGAGGCCACCGGTTACGGAAAGTAACCCGGAGCCTAGCCCTGAGGCCATGGCGGAGTTATTGAGGAAGAGGTTGGCGAAGGAGCGGAGGAAGCTGGAGGAGAAGCGCCAGTCGCTCTACGATGCGGTGTTTGGGGCGGCAGCCGTGGCGCTGGTGGCCACTGGCCTTGGCCTGGTGGGCGGTTTGTGGGGGTGGTAAGGTCAGATGGCTGCGGGCCATGTGCAGTGGCGCCCTGAGGCGGAGAGACCGGAAGCAACGAAAAAAGCCGAAAAAAGAAACGAAAATCAAAGAAAAAATGAGAAACTCCACTGGTAGGATCTCTTCTCTCAGCATGCGGTGCTCCCTGCTGACAACCATCGTGTTCGAAGATCATCGGTTACTGCACGGATAACTACAACCGCCGCGACCTGATGACAGCTTGTGGGCACGGTAAAATGAACCAATCTACCTACAAAAGTCGCTCGCTTCCGCCCTCGGGACACTCGGGAAAGAAAGCCATGGGACGACTCCCACGACTAGCCGGGCAAATGGGACTCTCCCCAGCCAACTGCCGAAAGGTCATGACAGCGTGCATCCAATCAGTCGCCATGTTCGGGCCAGAACTGCGGTGGAAGGGCGACAGAGTGGTAGGTACCATGGGAAGATTCAAGGAGCTGCAGAAAGTAGTCAATCAGCAAGCCCGGGCGGTCAGAGGATGTTTCGGATCTAATTCTACCAACCGTGGGGCACTGGCGATGGAGTCAGGACTCAGACCAGCAACAGCTCAGTCGGAGTATCGCCAACGACGGTCCGGATTACGGCTACTCAGCCTACCCCATGGCGATCAGGCCAAAGAGGTGGTGGGAGCAACGCCCTGGATCGGGAAGATGCTGAAGAACGCACTGGCACACGTAGGCAGGACAGAGACGACAGTCCTACTTAAGGAACCGGAGGTACTAGATGCCGAGACGATCCAGGAAGACGAGAAGTCTGCCAAAGCTGAGGCGGAGCGTACCAGACCGGGACTCACCATGTTCACCGACGGATCCCGGCCCGACAGCGGAGCAAGCGGATACGCAGTCACCTGGCAGAGCGGTCAGCAATGGGTGGGCGTCAAAACTCACATGGGCTACAACCAGGAGGCCTACGATGCAGAATGTGCTGCCCTCGCCATTGCACCGGGAATTGCCGCCAGACGAGAGACTACTCCGGAGCGGGTCACCATCTTCACCGATGCCCAGGCCGCCATCAGGCGTATGGCCTCGGAGGAGCCTGGCCCAGGACAGCTGTGCGCCATTTAGGAACGGAGGAGCATTGCAGAGTTGCGGAGGGCCAGGCCAGACATCACTATCGAGATCCGGTGGTGCCCGGCACACAAGGGGGTCCCTGGCAATGAAAAAGCTGACGAGTGGGCTAAGCTGGCAGCCGATGAACCGGGCGCACGAGGAGCAGAACTCCCGAGATCTCTCGAACACCTGAAGCGCGAAATCTCGGAGAAGAAATGGGCGGAAGCACGCCAGTGGGCTGGTAACCGGACAACCAGGGCGGAGTACAAGATGCCGGCCAAACAGAAGCCGGACAGAACGGTTGCGGGTAGCTCCAAGAGGCACGTCTCGAGGTTCTATCAGCTGAAAACAGGTCACTGTCTCACCGGACAATGCCTGACACCATGCCACCCGACTAAAGGATGGCAGGAGGGCGATGGTCTGGCTCCGCCGGCTCACCGGGCAAGTGGGGCTGTCACCGGCTAACTGCAGGAAGGTTATGACAGCCTGCGTCCAGTCGGTCGCCATGTTCGGATCAGAGCTCTGGTGGAAAGGGGACTACGTCCAGGGCACCATCGGCCGAGGGGAGGAACTGCAAAGGCTGGTCAACCATGAGGCACGTGCGACAACTGGTTGCTTCCGGACGACCAACCAGGGAGCCCTCTCGATGGAATCGGGGCTTCGAGCGGCGACAGCACAGCTCGAAAACAGACAACGACGTTTCGGGTTGCGGCTACTCAGCTTGCCACAGGGAGACCAAGCACAAGGAATCGTCGGCGCACCAACGGCAGTCGGACGAAGGCTCACGAACGCCCTCGCCTATGCCGGAAGCACGGAGAAAACAGTCCTGCTAGAGGAGCCCGAAACCTTTGACGCGGAGCTCCTACAGGAAGAGGAGGACGAGGACAAGGCCGAAGCGGAAAGGACTCGCCCAGGGCTCACCATGTTCACAGATGGGTCGCGGCTGGACGATAGGGCTACCGGGTACGCGGTGGTGTGGAAGAACGGCCAGACCTAGGAGGGCACCAAGACCCACATGGGCTACAACCGGGAGGCCTACGATGCGGAGTGCGCTGCGCTTGCCCGTGCACTGGAATCGGTCACCAGAGGATATGTCCCAGAACGGGTGACAATCTTCACGGATTCGCAACCGGCCATCAGACGGATGGCATCGGATGAACCTGGTCCAGGGCAGCAGTACGCCATCCGGGCGCGGGAGCACATCACCGCACTGCGCAGGGCCAGGCCGGGCATCACCATCGAGATCCGGCGGTGCCCGGCTCACAAGGGCATAGCCGGCAACGAGGAAGCCGACAAGTGGGCGAAGATCGGGGCAGAGAAGCCTGGCTCCCGCGGCGTGGAACACCTCGTGCCACTCCCGCGATCGCTTGCAAACCTCAAGCGGGAGATCTCCGAGAAATAGTGGGCGGAAGCGCGCCAGTGGGCAGGAGGTCGGACCTCCAAGGCAAAGTACCGGCTACCGAAAAGCCACAGGCCGGACGGTATGGTAGCAGGCAGCACCAAGAGACTTGCCTCGCAGTTCTACCAGCTCAAGACGGGGCACTGCCTGACCGGGCACCACCTTAACTGGACGAACAACCGACTCACCCCGCAGTGCTGGTGGTGCCGGTACCGAACGCAGACCCGGGACCACCTCTTCAAGGAGTGCCCCGAGTGGAAGCCGCAGCAGAAGATCCTGTGGGCGGAGGCAAAAGGGGTGCTTGCAACGAGCCGCCACTGCGGGGACAGCGGACAGGAAACGGACTGTACATAATCTCGCCATGATCTAGATAGGTCGCATGTGAGTAATGAATAAACAAAAAAAAAACCGGACAATGCCTGAACAGGACGAAAAGCCACCCCTCCGCCCCTGTGCTGGTGATGCCCGTGAGGAACACAGACGCGCGGCCACCTCTTCAAGGTATGCGCCCCGTGGAGAGGCCAGCAGAAGACCCTGTGGGCAGAGGTCAGAAAGGAAGCGGGGAGGTGGAAAAGCCGGTGGAAAGTCCGAGACCTATTGGCCAATGAGAGATGTAGCAGGGCGGTGCTAGACTTCCTCGCCACTACGGATGTAGGGAGACTCGCCCCACCTCCGGCTGAAGAGGACGCGCAGAGTGAGGCGTCAGATTGGGAGCTCCGGGCGCGGGGAGAAAGGGAAGAGGAATGGAGAGTGGCGGCGGAGGAGCTGGGCGCCGAGGTTGAGGAACTGCTGTGCACCCCACGCCTGCCTTCATGGCGGCCGCAGAACAGGAGTAGAGGATGGGTGTTTCGCTTTCTTTTGACTTTTCTTCCGATGTGCTCGCTATCTTCTTGGGACAGGCTGGGGCGGAGGGCAAAGGAAAGCTTGCAACGAGCCGCCAGCGCGCGGACAGCGGCAGGGAAACGGTCAAAATGTACGCCGCCATAGTCTATATAGGCCAAATGCGAGTATGATAAAACAAAAAAAAAGCCCACGGGCCACTCTCGTCCCCGAGGGCGGTGGTAAATATTTCGCTGCTCTCATGCGCAAGGACGGCCTTGATATTTTTTCCCAGGTGGAGAGCGCAAAAAACATTTGTATTTCCTCCTTCCTTCCTTCCTTCCCCCAGCTCCTTCCATCAGTGTGACCAATTCAAAAAGAAAAAAGAGTGACGTGCAGCCTTCGACAAAACTCAGATTGTCAAGTTGATCGAGGTTTGCGCTTCCTTTGCACTTCCTATTGAGCTCTACTAATCGTTCATACCGAAGGACGCGCACGACTGAGATCTCCCATATCTTGGGTTGTGAGTGGGTTCCAGGGTTTTGGACTGTGCGGCCGAACGCCAATTCAACCACCAGGGGCCTACAGTTCAGGCGTGTCCCGGACGGGATTTTAATGGGACTAGTCCGGAGAGTCCGGAGAGTGAAAGCCCAGATTCCCTACAGTTTGGATAGAGGTTCCATAGTCTTGTACGAACAATCGAGCAACTAATCATCTATCTATATTCTTGACAGACAGCCCTGATTAGTGGGAGCTGTTGGCCTCCACCACAACAACAGACAGAAAAGCGTACACACACCGGAGAGCATCGGAAAGAAAAGGGGAAAAAGATTATCTCGGTGGATCGGAGAAGAGATGTTGGAACTAAAAGCGAAATTCAGTAGGCATTTCTTGAATCTTGTGAGGGTTTCAAGTTTGTGGGTACACGAAATCGGGTGTGCATCCCTAAAGCCCAGTTTGCAGTGACATAGCTTCCATCCTCGACGGCGGCCTGTTTTGGCAGTGCAACCAGCATCTTTCCGTCGTTCCCACCTGGGACCTATTGCTGACGACGAGATCACCACTGAACCTAGATTAAGTCCTGTTCGGTTGTGAGCTACAATTTCAACCTCAAAAAATGTAGGTTGAAACCCTGGGTTTCCAGACGATGGGTGGACGCTCGGCACACGACCCTGAGTTCGTGGTTTGAGAAATCTGGATATCGCCGACAGAGCCACAATAGAAATGAAATTCTACGAGCTACCAAAACTGCTGGACTGGGAGTGCCGGGTCGCCGCTGTGGAAAGTCAGTTGTGGTTGTCGGAGAGGTCTTTCTGAGACTGGCGTGCGAAGGGAATTTGAATATCTGGGTTGCCTAACGGGCCGTCGGGACTTTGGAGTTGGCACCTATGTACATATTAGCTGCGTATAAGGTGGGAAAGAATAACGGGAACGTACGCATCGGGCCACGTAACCAGCCCGTAAGTGCGAGCTGGAATTCTCCACCGCGTTGAAAGGAATACTGCATATACTCATCCAACGTAAAACAATGGCCTTAAACCCATCCGGATTGATTGTAACTCGCGGAGTAGTGTTGCCGAATGCCTCCCGAAGGCTCTGCTGGCGGGCGGTTAGCGGTGGCAAATCTCCATCCGGGCAGAGTTTGTGAACAAACCGAAGGTGTAGGGTTGCGTTTTTGGGAGGAGCATCCAGGTGCGTCTGTGCTGCACATGCGCTGGGACCTAACCAAATGTTAGTGGCGAGCGAATTGTAGAAGATGGTACCTTACATGTTCATGTACTCGTCTCCATTTTAGGCGAGCACACCCAACTCGTCCGTTTTCACGAAACATGTGGTGTAAAATTTGTCAATGTGCTGCCGCCGATCGATGGGGAGGATAATTCGGGATCTAGAAGGAGTTTTCACTCGAGTGTTTTGTCTTCGACAAAGGAATCGGTACTAAGATCGCTGTTAGGTATTCTCAGTGGTGGGCTGGATGGGGCCGGGAGAATGTTTGGCATCTCGGATGGAGACGGTGGTGGGAATACTTAAGTAGTTGTTGGTGAGTGGGGTCTTGCAAATGGCGCCGGAGAAAAAAAATTCACGCAACTCAAATTTCTACGCCAACGGGACGTCCGGCCGCAAGGAAAGGCCACTGCGAGGCCCGGTCCACCACCCCCCGGACTGTACCGAATGTCCGTCCCGCGGGACCAGGCAATTGTAAGTTGCAACCGTTTAAGTGACACACACAGCCCGCCACAGAATCAAAAGACCAAGTCTGATCTGATCAAAAGGTTTCTTTCCACACGGAAATGGGAACCTTCTTTTCTGTTTTAATCCTACAAGTAGTACTAAAAGTTTCTGATCGTGTTCTCCACTTTTTCCGCCTTTTTTTTTGGAACAAATTATCCAATTTCCCCCTCTCCGGATAAACCCGATGGAAATCAAACTACGTGCCGGCGACGCCAGACAGCAATCCCAGCTATGATCCCGATGCGGGACCCGATTCCGCTTACCCAAAACCCGGAAACCAAGAAATGACGACCCGATTTCGCTTACAGTTCCTCCATCTTATCTCGATGGTCTTGTTCCTTTACTCTCTCCGGTAGTTGTATATGTGTGTACGATTTTCTGCCTGTTGTGGCGGCGGCCTAGCTTTATTCCAAAACCCAGAAACCCACTCACCACCTAAGATATGCTAGGACGCTACGGGGACATGAGGTCTCAATCGTTTGCACAGCCCGCCGGCCGACCCAGTCCAGACAACCAACCGGGCTCCAAAAAACCCCGTTCTCCCGCGGGCCGTCGACTCGTGTGGACTGCCTCTCACAGGCCAAGCTGGTCCGAGGTCAGGACTGGCCCAGCCGTACTGTTAAGAACCCTGCCAACACAGACGTCGTTCTGGCCGATGGGTAGCCAAGTGGCCGCAGTAATAATGCCTACCGGCAGGTAAGCGGGTACTTTTGGTATTCTCAGTCCTTCCCTCTGTGCCGTTCCCTTGTTTGATAGCTCTGGATTTGATCATACTCTGAATATCATGGATTAATCCCCAAGTACTAAGGAACATCGCTGTCCTCACCTCTTGGCCAAAGATTTTGACAGCCTTAAAATTAGCTGACTGGTAGGAAGCTTTTCGATGTCTTTCTTCAAAAATTTCCGGAGGGAATCCAAACGATGAGGGATTAACGTAGCCTACGGAGGAACTCAAGCACAGGGTCAACATGGAATCGCCATAGCCGGCGCCTAGTTGGAGTAACGGTAGGATCGTTCGGTGGGAATGTGCACATATATGTCTTAATCTGCACAAACCGAGTCTGGCTCATGTAGTCGGTGATCACGTATGAGATTAGACGTATGTATCATGTCAGGAAGTTAATCCGCAACCGTTGGGGAGCAAAGTACCCTTATGTCGGTCACTATACCGAATCAGACACCCACTGCTTCCCGAGCCACATTTGTCCACCTGCTACCTCCATTCTGATTGACTTCTGAACATTTCTTGGCTGCGTAGGCGTTGGTATTGGCCGAGATTGTACCAGACCGCGATTTGGTTAAAAAAAAAAAGCCTGAGGATGCCGGGGAGCTCCGTTGCGTTAGGATCACGCAAAAGAGGCGGCAGATGGTTATAGCCTGCATGGCAAGGGTCCTTCGGCAATAATGTAGGGAAGGGAGTCTCAGCATCCCCTTGCTGCGGCTCTTTTCTTACTCCCCTGCTCAATAACTACGGAAAAGGTCGCTTAATTTTGTTGAGATCCCAAATGCCCCAGACGGCCGTGTGATATTCTATGATCCCACACCCTCGTTTGTGAGCTCGTTTTCTATGCGTTTTCTCTAACGTGCTCGCCGCGGCCCACGCGTCTCACGGGAGCTCGCTTGATCTACCTGCTACTTGCAGTATTGCAGACCTTGCCCCGTCCCCCTGAGCACAGTCAGAACATCTTGCAAATTAGAGCTCTCCCAGACCGGGGAGGTCCCTAAACTCGCCTCATCGGGAATGACAACTTCCAGGACGATGGGACCGGACCGGCGGTGGCCAAGTGAGACGTGTATCGACGAGACAGCCTCTTACTTGGTGTATCTACAAACCTGAATCTTCGTCATAGGTGGACGCGTCAATTCACCACACTCGCGGAAATGTGCGATAAGGCAAGGACAGACCCCTTGAATACCTCTCGGAGTCTCGGTGAGGCGCAATGCGTGATACCTCTGAGATGGAACCCGTTTCTAGGATTTAGCGGGGGGACCTAAACACATCCCCTGGAGAAGTGCTTTCCCGACAATAGAACGTCGTTGAACTCCAAACGACCTGGGATCTCATATGAAAACTCACCTGTGCCCTGGGAAGGCATGCAAAACCGATCCAGGAGGGGTTTGAGGGATGATGCCTCGGCGTACCGATCTGGGGGGGGGGGGGGGGGGGGGGGTTTAAAACGGGGGGTG
>Ga0307508_10001255_pt1 | contig 28934 bp, 26 predicted proteins | sample 9_EM_MG_FD_203089 | JGI IMG/M metagenome (GOLD analysis project Ga0307508, IMG submission 203089) | Populus trichocarpa ectomycorrhiza microbial communities from riparian zone in the Pacific Northwest, United States - 9_EM | ecosystem: Host-associated > Plants > Roots > Unclassified | place...
CGGCACCCTGATCGAGACCGACCGGATCGCCACCCCCGGCCCCACCCCCGGCGTTGATCTGTGGTGGTCGGCCAAGCACAAGAACCACGGCGGCAACATCCAGGTCCTGACCGCCCCGGACGGCTGGCCCTTGTGGACCTCCCCAGTCCGCCCCGGCCGAGAACACGACACCACCTGCCTGCGCACCCACCCCGACCTGCTGCCCACCCTCGCCGCCATCCGCGGCGACCTGCGAACCCTGACCGATCTGGGCTACGAAGGCGAAGCCGACACCGTCGTGGTCGCGTTCAAGAAACCCAAAAACGGCGAACTCACCAACCTGCAACAAACCCTCAACCGCGCCCACAACCGGCTCCGCGCCGTCGGCGAACGCGGCAACAGCCTCCTCAAGATGACCTTCAAAGCGCTCCGCAACGTCAGCCTGAACCCCCGGCGCATCGGCGCCATCGTCGCCGCGGCCCTGGTCATCCTCCACACCGAACACGCCCGGACCACCCGAAAACGGGCACTACACAACGTCACGGCTCGTTACCCGAAAGGCTCACTGGCTGAAGCCATCGCCGACAACATCAGGTCAGGGCGCCGCACACAGATCGATATAAGCCGTCTCACAGGCTACAACCCCGAGCGGATCCGCCAGATATGCCGAGACGCCGGCATTGAAGGAGCGCGCCTGGTGCCCGCGTCGATGATCCGGAGGAGCGGCCGAGGATTGGTCTGTGGCTGCGTTGAGGTTGGCGGTTCGTTGTTGCGGACGGGCTTTGGGGACGGCTATGCGATGGCGGCGATGTTCCCGTCGTCGAAGTAGATCGCCTGGTGTAGTTGCCCGCCGAGGGCGGAGGCGTAGCGGGCTACGACTTCCTGACTGGAGATTTTGCCTTGCTCAATCTGAGAGACGCGGCCCTTGGTAACGCCCATGCGGTCCGCGACGTGCTGTTGGGTTAGTCCACGGGACCGGCGTACTTCGGCAAGGCGGTGACCAACGACGGTGGCGAGTAGTTGCTGCTTGCCTTCCTCAACGGCCTCTTCGCCGCCGGCCCGCTCGACGTGGGCGGTGCGGATGTCGCTCCAGCGTGCGTAGCCGCTCATGGCTGTCGGCCCTCCTCTTCGGCGCGTTCCTTCAGGTAGGTCTCGTAGCGGTTCTCGGCTAGGGGGATGGCTTCGGCGTACCACTGGTTCCAGCGTCCGGCCTTGTCTCCGGCGACGAGCAGGATGCTGGCGCGCCAGGGGTCGAAGGCGAACAGGATGCGCACGGTGCCGGGGCGTAGCTCCTTGAGGTTGGCTATCGACGAGCCGTGGATCGTGTCGACCAAGGGTCGGCCGAGCCCCGGTCCGGTGTCGGCGAGTAGGTCGATGGCCTGCACGACACGGGCGTGGGTGGCGGGGTCGAGGCTGTCGATCCAGTCCCGTACCTCGTCGATGAGGTAGACCTGCCACTCCTCGGTAGCCACCAGGCGAGTATAGCGAACAGTAAACCCGAGGGTTGTCGTGACACGGGGGCGAGAGAACGCTGGACGGCGCTTGTCTCTCCAGGTTGCCGTCACGGTTGCCGTCAGCGTCGAAGATCACCGATGGTCAATCGACCTTATAGTGCCCTGGCGTCGCCCGACGGCGGGCTGCGGGTCAGCCGGAGGTGTTCGCCCAGTGTTGCCACATTTCGACGAGGCGGTGGTAGGAGGCGGTCACCTCGTCGGGGTCGGCGCCGGCGAGTAGTTCGAGCAGGAGGCCTCGGGACGCGGCGATGCCGAGGCGCATGGCGATCGGGTCGACGGGCAGGCCGAGTTGTCGCACCGCATCGCCGGCCTCGGACAGCCATGGGCCGGTGAGGGTGTCGAGCAGGACCTGGGTGCCTGGCACGCCCTGTACGGCCAGGCCGACCGCGGTGAAGAAGAGCCGGACGAACGGGCGCAGCTGTGGGTCCGACACCTGATCCCACAGGCGCAGCATGAGGTCGGCGCCGCCGTCGATCCCGTCGGCCGGGCCGGCGGCCGCGGCCAGTGCTGTCAGCATGGCGCGTTGCTGGGCCTCGACGGCGCCGACTACGGCGGCGAGCAGGCCCTCGCGGGAGCCGAAGTGGTACAGCAGCATCCGGTGGCTGGTGCCGACGCCCGCGGCGATCTCGCGCAGGCTCTTGTCGGCGACGCCGCCCGCCGCCGCGTACGCCAGGACGCGGTCTAGCAGGAGGGTACGAGCATCGGCGCCGACGGTCATGTACCAAATGGTACAGTGGGCCTATGCGATTCACGAGCACCACCACGATCGAGGCGCCGGTGGACGTCGTGTGGCGCCTGACCGCGGACATCGAGCACTGGCCGGAGGTCACGCCGACCGTGACGCGGGTCGTGCGGTTGGACGACGGCCCGTTGCGGGTGGGCAGCCGGGCGCGCCTCAAGCAACCGCGCCAGCCCGAGGCGGTGTGGACCGTCACCGAGCTCGACGAGCGGCGTACCTTCCGCTGGCAGACCACCCGGATGGGCCTGACGATGGTCGGGTCGCACGAGTTGGCGGAGGCCGGCGACGGCTGCCGCAACACTCTCACGCTCGACCTGGTCGGGCTCGGCGCCGGCCTCGTCGGCCGCTTGGTGGGCCGCTGGATCGCGAGCTCCATCGAGACCGAGAACGCTAGCTTCCGCAACCGGGCCCTTCAGCTCCGTTGGCCCACGGGTCATTTCCGGTGATGGCCTGGACGGTAATGTTGCGCGCGCGTGACGCCCGCCGACTTCGGGTCCGGGCCGGCTTCGTATCCTGCTCGTGAGCGGTGCGCGGGTCGATGAAGTGAAGGGCATGGCTGATCATGGGCGAGGATCCGTTCGAGGACGGCGAGGGTTTCGCCGGGCTGGCGCTGCGGCCGGAGTTGCTGCAGGCGCTTACCAGCCTGGGTTACGAGGAGCCGACCCCGATCCAGCGCGAGGCCATCCCGCCGCTGCTGGAGGGCCACGACCTGGTGGGCCAGGCGGCGACCGGCACCGGGAAGACCGCGGCCTTCGCGCTTCCGGTGCTGCAGGGGCTGGCCCGCGACGGGCGCGACGGCGGACCGGCGGCGCTCGTTCTGGTGCCTACCCGCGAGCTCGCCGAGCAGGTTTCCCAGGCCGTCCACCGGTACGGTCGTGACCTGGGCGTACGCGTCCTGCCCGTGTATGGTGGCCAGCCCATCGGCCGCCAGTTGCAGGCGCTGCACCGGGGCGTGGACGTCGTCGTCGGGACGCCGGGGCGGGTGCTGGATCACATCAACCGGGCGACGCTCAAGCTCGGCTCGGTGCGTACGGTCGTGCTCGACGAGGCCGACGAGATGCTGGACATGGGGTTCGCCGAGGACATCGAGGCGATCCTCGCCGAGACGCCGAGCGAACGGCAGACGGTCCTGTTCTCCGCCACGATGCCGCCCCGGATCGACGCCATCGCCCGCCGGCACCTGCGCGACCCTGTTCGGATCCAGATGGGCCGGGAGGCTTCCACCGCGGGCGACCTGCCGTTGGTGCGGCAGAGCGCGTACATCGTGGCTCGGGCGCACAAGCCGGCCGCGCTCGCCCGGGTCCTGGACGTGGAGGCGCCGTCGGCGGCGATCGTCTTCTGCCGTACCAGGCAGGAGGTCGATGAGGTGACCGAGATCTTGAACGGGCGCGGGTACCGCGCCGAGGCCCTGCACGGCGGCATGAGCCAGGACCAGCGCGACCGGGTGATGGGCCGCCTGCGCGGCGGCAGCACCGAGCTGCTGGTGGCGACCGACGTGGCGGCCCGCGGGCTGGACATCGAGCAGCTCACGCACGTGGTGAACTACAACGTTCCGGCGGCGCCCGAGTCTTACGTGCACCGCATCGGCCGGGTGGGCCGGGCGGGCCGCGAGGGCGCGGCGGTCACCCTCGCCGAGCCGCGCGAGCAGCGGATGCTCAAGGCCGTCGAGCGGCTGACCGGCCAGCGCATCACCGTGGAGCAGGTCCCGACGGTGACCGATCTGCGGGCGCGGCGCATGGAGCTGACCCGCTCGGCGTTGCAGGCCAGCCTGGAGGCCGACGACCTGGAACGTTTCCGGGTGGTGATCGACTCGCTCACCGACGAGTTCGCCATCGAGGACGTGGCGCTGGCCGCCGTGAAGCTGGCGCACGAGGCCGCCGGAGGCGACGTCGACGAGGAGGAGATCCCCTCGGTCGCCCGGGACCCGCGCGCGGAGGTCCGGGACCGCACGACCAGGCGGCCCGACAGCCGACGCGAGCGTCCCGCCTCCGAAGCGGGCGCGACCCGGCTCTTCCTCGGGATCGGCCGCCGGGCGGGGATGCGCCCGCAGGACCTGGTCGGCGCGATCACGGGGGAGGCCGGCCTGAACGCCCGGGACATCGGGGCGATCCAGATCACCGACCGGTTCTCCCTGGTGGAGGTCCCCGAGGCGGCCGCCGACCGGGTCATCAACGCGCTGCAGCGCAGCACGATCAGGGGCCGGCGACCTACCGTACGCCGCGAGCGCTTCACCCGCTGACAAACCGAGCGACCGTACGCCGTGAGCGCCGCAAGCCACCGCGGCCGGGGAAACGGTTTTCGCTGGGGCTTCACAACCGGAGAGGTGTGGGCACATCCCGCCAGTGGTGAAGAAAAATCGAATACCGTCTTCCCGGCGCCGTCACTCTGCGTGCCTTCGCGCGGACCTGGGGCTTTCGGTCGCCTTGGACTAGCCCGCGGGGTCGGGGCGGTCGAGGTTTTGCAGGACGTCGTCGATCGTGGTGACCGCGCCGTGCCGGCGGCGGATGACGTCGGCGACGAGCCCGGTCCATCCGGTCTGGTGTGCGGCGCCCAGGCCGGCGGCGTTGTCACCGTGGAAGTACTCGAAGAACATCAGGTTGTCGCGCCACCGTGGATCGTGCTGCAGCCGGTCGACCCAGCCGAAACAGGGCCGCCGGCCGTCGGGGCCGGCCAGGAAGATCGATACGAGGCGGGCACGCAGGTCGGCGGCGACCTCGGCGAGGGTGAGCCGGCGCCCGGACCCGACCGGGTACTCGACCCTCAGCTCGTCGCCGAAGAACCCGTGGTAGCGGTCGAGGGCGCCGGCCGTGAGGAAGTTCAGCGGGAACCACACCGGGCCGCGCCAGTTCGAGTTGCCGCCGAACATGCCGGTGCTCGACTCGGCGGGCTCGTAGTCCACCACCGCGTGCACCCCCTCCACGTCGAGCTGGTAGGGGCGGTCGCGATGGTAGGCGGACACCGACCGCAGGCCGTACGGCGAAAGGAACTCGTCCGGATCGAAGAGCCTGCCGAACATCCGGGTGACCCGGTCTACCTCGACCGCGCCGACCAGCAGCCGCCGGCGGCCGGGCCGCCGCCCGGCGCGCTGCAGGATCCCCGCGGTCGTCGCCATCGCCAGCGCGTAGCCCGCCATCCACCCGGTGGCGTCCGCCTGCTGCAGCTGACCCGCCACCGGCAGGTGCGAGCGGTCCAGCGGGCCGATGTTGTCCAGACCGAGGAATCCGCCCTCGAACAGGTTCGACCCGTCCGCGTCCTCCCGGTTCACCCACCAGGTGAAGTTGACCAGCAGCTTGTCGAAGACCCGGCTGAGGAAGTCGAAGTCGCGGCCGCCGTCGATGGCGAACACCTCCAGCGCGGCCCACGCGTGCACCGGCGGGTTGGCGTCGCCGAAGTCCCATTCGTACGCGGGCAGGGCGCCGTCGGGGTGCTGGAACCACTCACGGCAGATCAGCAGCAGCTGGTTCTTGGCGAACGAGGGGTCGACGTGGGCGAGCGCGACGCAGTGGAAGGCGAGATCCCACGACGCGAACCACGGGTATTCCCATTTGTCCGGCATCGACATGACATCGAAGGCGTCGAAGCTGCGCCATCTCGTGTTGCGTCCGGCCTGCCGGGACGTGGGTGGCGCCGGCTGGCCCGCGTCGCCGTCCAGCCAGCGCGGCACGGCGCGTCCTGCGGTGCGGTGTGCGTTCCGGCGACGCGCAGCCGCAGGCGTACCTCCGCGGTTGATCCTGGCTCGACGGTCAGCCGGTACCAGGCCGCGCACTTCGTGCCCGAGCGGTCCGGGTTCACCGTCGCGGCGCCGGACACGACGTGGTCGTTGATCCCGTCCTTCGGGTACGGCGTGCCGGCCGTCACGCCGTAGAGTCGTCGCGTATTGGTCTCGTTGTCGCAGAACAGCAGTTGCGGTTCGGCGCCGGCCAGCAGTTCGAGTTCGCCGAGGGACGGGTGCGAGAGGCGTACGGCCCCCTCGCCGGTCGCGGCCAGCTCCGGCCGTGGCGTGCCGGGCGCCCAGGACCACGTGTTGCGGAACCACGCGGTCGGCAGGACGTGCAGCTCGGCCCGCTCCGGTCCGGCGTTCGTCACCTGGATCGACATCAGCAGGTCGTCGGGGCCCGCCTTGGCGTAGGTCACGTCGACGACCCAGTACCGGTCGTCGTCGAACACGCCCGTGTCGAGCAGTTCGAACTCGGGGTCGTGCCGGCCCCGCGCCGCGTTCTCCTCGCGCAACCGCTCGTACGGGAAGCTTGCCTGCGGACCGTGCCCCACTGGCGCTCGCTGAGGTAGGGCCCCCACCGGTACCACTCGTCGCCGACCGGCGCGGTCATCTCGCCGAGCCCGGTCCGGAACCGTCGACGACGCGCCGGTGCAGCTCGACGGTGAGGACGTGGATCTGCCGGGTCAGTTCCGTGTTGGTCTTCAGTTCCAGCTCCTGCTCGGTGAAGTCGTGGTCGGCCTTGGCCTGCTGGAACGTTGCCTGGCGGTTCTGCCCGATCATGACGAAGGTGGACAGGAAGATCGCCTCGAGCGACACGATCAGGGTCAGCTTGGGCCACGGATCGGACTCGACGAAGAGCATCCAGAGCGCGAAACCGATGGCGTGGATGTAGACGAACCGCATCGAGCCGGCGAACGAGGTGATCGCGTCGGCGATCCGCAACTGGAGGTTCGCCGCCCGCTGCGCCTCGAGTTTCAGGACGACGGGATGGCGCGGACGGCCGGTGGCAGCTTCGGGACTCACGGCTTCTCCCGTCAGGTCAGGAACGGTCATGGTCGTCAGCATGCCGCTGCGGAGACGTCGTGCGGGCCGTCCGAGGGAATCGTTGCGCCGCTGCCACGCGCCGGGTCGAGCAGGGACCGGGCGAGTTGCGTACGCGAGCTGACGCCGACCTTGCGGAAGACCTTCAGCAGGTGGTACTCGACGGTGTTGTGGCTGATGAACAACTGCGCCGCGATCTGCCGGTTGGAACATCCCTCGGCGACCAGGTGCGCGATCTGCGTCTCCTGCGGGGTGAGCAGGTCGGCGGTCCGGCCGGTCCGCTTGCCGACGCGCTCGCTGGTGGCCTGAAGCTCTACCCACGCGCGCCGGGCGAACGCCTCGGCGCCCAGCTCGTCGAAGATCTCGCGCGCCCCGTCCAGCTGTTCGCGGGCGTCACGCCGGCGGCGACGGCGACGCAACCACTCGCCGTACAGCAGGCGGGCGCGGGCGAGGTGTATCGGCGAGTCCGATCGTCCCAGCTGGTCGATGGCCTCGTGGTAGAAGCCCTCCGCGGCGCCGTTGTCGGCCAGCAGCGCGCGGGAACGGGCCAACAGGCCGCAGGCCAGGTGGGTGCCGGCGGCCGTCGCGCGTTCGGCGAGCCGCTCCAGCGCCGACCGGGCGGCATCCCGGTTGCCGGAGCGTGCGGCGGCTTCCACGAGGTCGGGTAGCACGTGCGTGCCGAGGTCCGGAGGGTCGTCCTGGTAGACGTTCAGCGCGCAGGTCAGCGCCGCCTCGTATCGACCCAGGCCGAGCTCGAGGATCGCCAGCGCGTAGTGCGCCATCGTGACGCCGACGCCGTGGCCGCGCTCGACGCAGTCGCGTACCTGGTCCTCGGCGGCCGATCTGACCTCGGCCTCCTGCCCGCGCCAGGCGAGGACGAGAAGATCGCCGAGGCCGCGCCCGGCGGGCAGGCTGGAGGCGATCGGCGGCGGATCGCCGGCGCCCTGGTCGCGGAAGACCAGCGCCCAGCGCTCGGCCAGCGTGCGCTGCGCCTCGCCGTTCAGGATCTCGCCGGCCGCCCAGGCGCCCAGGGCCAGCACGCCGGGCGTACGGTCGGTTGCCTGCTCGTCGGCGACCAGGGCGGCCACCGCGTCACGCAGGGCCGGCGCCGCCGCCGTCGATCCCGCGGTCAGCCGGGCCGTGAACCCGTCGAGCAGCAGGTCGACCACCCTCGACGACGGCTGAGGCGGGTGCTCCCAGGTCCGTACGGCGCCGGCGATGTCGAGCAGGGTGCTGCCCGAGCCGAGACGGCCCGCCGCGAGCGCGGCGTACAGCGCGTCGAGCAACGCCTGCCGCGCGCGTCCGGGCGCCACCTGGCGCAGCTCGCGGGCGGCGTCGAACAACGCCGACGGGGCCTGACCGAACCGGCCCGGCGTAAGGTCCCGGGCGGCTCGCGGGCGGGGGACCGCGGCGGCGGCCGGTTCGGAGGCGACCTCCGGCTTGCTCGGGCCGGCGAGATTGAGCTCGGGGAGCCCGTGCAGCGGCCGGCACCGGCCGGCGGGTTCACGGACCGCGACCAGGAACGCGATCGGCTGCGCCCGCAACCGTCGCGCCACGAAGCCGAGCACGCCCAGCGTCGCCTCGTCGAGCCACTGCGCGTCGTCGACCGCCACCACCAGCGGCTGGTCGGCCGCCACGTCGGCCAGCAAGGTCAAGGCGGCCAGACTGACCAGGAAGAGATCCGGGGCCGGCGCCGCGACCAGCCCGAAGGCGGTACGCAGGGCGTCTCGCTGCGGCTCCGGAATGCGGTCGAGGCGGGCCAGGAACGGGATCAACAGCTGGTGCAGCGCCGCGAAGCCGAGCGCCATCTCCGATTCGACGCCTGCCACCCGGGCGAGCCGGATGCCGGCGGCACGCCCGGCGGCGTACTCGAGCAGCGCCGTCTTGCCGGTCCCCGGCTCGCCACGGAGCACGAGCGATCCGCCGACGCCTCCGCGCGCGGAGGCCAGCAGACGATCGACGCCGGCCCGGTCGGCCCGGCGGTCGAGCGTCGCCACCTGCTGCGCCGGGCGAGCCGCCAGGTCGGCCGTCCCGGAGCCGGTTCTGGTAGTCGTGAGATTTCCGGTCGCTGACGTATGACCCTTTCGCGGGATGGTCATCTGCGTCATCTGGTCACCCCTTTGTGCGGCGCGAACCGCTCCGCCGTCCGGGACGCCGACGCGGCCCGGTCGGCGGTCCCGTCACCTGCGCGGTACTCCGACTCCGCCCATCGTGCCCGGCGCCGCCGGGCGTTGCTTGAGTCATCCGACTTAACGCCGCCATCTGGCAAGTGGCGGGCCGGCCGCTGTGGAAATCGGTGATTCGGCCCGCCGCCTGCGCTTCGTACCTTCAGCGGTAGACCGCGTCCCACCTCACCCGGGGGGTTCCCATGACCGATGAGGAGCTGGAGCGGAACGTCGCCGACGAGCTTCGCTGGGATCCGGCGGTCGGCGCCGCGAGGATCGCCGCGTCCGCCGCCGGCGGCACGGTCAACCTGCGCGGGACGGTCGGCAGCGTACGCGAGAAGAGAGAGGCCCAGAACGCCGCCGAGCGGGTCCACGGTGTCGTCCTCGTGGACAACCTTCTGGTGATCCGGATCCGCGTCGAGCACCGGCGGGCGGACGCCGCGCTGCGCGGAGACGTGCTCCGGGCGCTCATGCTCGACGCCCTCGTGCCGGCCACGGTCGACGCGTCCGTCAAGGACGGTTTCGTGACCCTCGGCGGCACGGTCGACTGGCATTACCAGCGCGACGAGGCCGTGTTCATCGCCGGCAACGTCCGCGGCGTGACCGGCATCCGCAACGACGTCTACCTCACCAGCCCGGCGCCGTTCGCCGGCGAGGTCAAGTTCGCGATCAGAAGCGCCATCGAGCGCGCCGCGGCGGTGGCGGCCGGCGCCATCGGCGTCGAGACCCTGAACGGCGCCGCGATCCTGACCGGAAGCGCGCGCTCGCGGGCGGAGCGCGACTCGGCGATGGCGGCCGCCTGGGCGGCGCCCGGGATCACGAGGGTCGAGGACCGCATCGACATCGTGTACTGACGCAACGCCGGCCCTCGCTGCCGAGGGCCGGCGTTCGCGAGGTCAGGCGGTCGCGGCGTCCGCGGCGTCGGCGTCGAGCCGGGCCAGCACGGCGTCGAGCACGGCGTACTCGGCCTCCTCGATCGCCGAATACGCGAAGTCGATCGCGTACTCGGCGTAGTCGTCCGCGTCCTGGGCGTTGCGATCCGCGACCTTCGCGTCGTGCTTGGTCTTCCTGGCGTCGATCCGCGCCCGGGCCTGCGCGACGTGCGAGCTCCACGACTGCTGCAGGCCGTCGGCCGCCGCGCTGGCCTCGCCGCGCAGCTTGTCGGCCGTCGCCCGGGTGCTCGCGCGGGCCTTCTCGACGTCCTGCTCCAGCTTGTCCCGCGCCTGGGTCCTGGCCGCCGTGACCTTGTCATCGGCTTGTTTGGCACGCTCCGACAGACGCTTCAGATCGTCCGATACCGCCATTGCAGCCTCCTTGGGTGGTGGGCGCCGGCCCGGCGAAGCACACGGTCCACCGGACCGGCTCGGTGGACATGTCGGAAACGTAGGCAGGCGCGTGTCGCGCCGGCATCGGGGAATTCCGTAGTGCGCCGGCCGCCGGCGGGACGCGGCGTCGCCGAGGACCACGGAGTTCGGTGATTCGGCGAGCACGGAGCGTTCATAGATTGATATCGGTAACCAACCGGTCGACGAGCGGCGAGGAGGCACGATGACCGACGCGGAGTTGGAGCGTCATGTCGCCGCGGAGCTGGCATGGGACCCCAGGACCAGCAGCGCTCGGATCACGGTCGCCGCGCGGGACGGCCGGGTCGCCCTGTGCGGGACGGTCGGCAGCCTCCGACAGAAGCGGGAGGCCGCGACGGCGGCCGGGCGGGTCCGCGGAGTCGTCGGCGTCGACGACCGGCTTGGCGTCGTGATCCTGGCGCAGGAGCTCCGCGCCGATGCCGACCTACGTGACGACGTGCTCCAGGCCCTGCTGCTGGACGCGCACGTGCCGCCCGGCGTCGGCGCGAGCGTCGAGGACGGCGTCGTCACCCTGGCCGGCGACGTCGAATGGCACTACCAGCGCGACGAGGCCGTCTTCCTCGCGGGCAACATCCTCGGCGTCACCGGCGTGGACAACCGGATCCGGCTGACCGGGCGAACGGCCGCGGGCGACATCGCGTACGCGATCACGCGCGCCTACGTCCGGCACGCCAACCTCGACGCCGACGGTCTCGCCGTCGCCACGGCCGGCGGCGCTGTGACCCTCACCGGCGTCGTGCGCTCGTGGGCCGAGCGGGCCGCCGCGGTCGCCGCGGCCTGGGCCGCCCCGGGCGTCACCACCGTCGACGACCACCTCACCTTGACCTACTGACCCCACCACCCCAAGAAGGTTCTCCATGTCTCTCTCCACGTCTCTGCTCTGGCGCGGACTGCTGGCGATCGTCGTCGGCATCGTCTCCGTCGCCTGGCCCAACGTCACCGTCGGAGCGGTCGTCATCCTCTTCGCCGTGTACGCGTTCATCGCCGCGGTCACCGACACGATGCGCGCGTTCAGCAGCGACCGGGCCGGCCCGGTCTTCGGCTACATCCTGCTCGCCATCCTCTCGGTCGCCGCGGGCATCATCGCCCTCGCGTGGCCGAACATCACGGCAGAGGTGCTGACCATCTGGGTGGCCGCCTGGGCGCTGGTCACCGGGCTCGTCGAGGTGGCGCTCACCTTCCGACAGGGCGCCTCGGCCGGCGAGCGTGCCATGTGGATTCTCAGCGGCCTGGTCTCGATCGCGCTCGGGGTCGTGCTGTTCATCCGGCCGGACATCGGCGCGCTCTCCCTGGCCAGCGTGTTCGGGTTGTTCAGCATCTTCTACGGGGTGTCGGCGGTGGTCCTGTCGCTGCAGGCCCGCAAGGTGACCGGCGCCGCACGCCGGCTCGTCGATTCCGCGGCCTGAGCCGCCCGCGGGCCGGCCCTGGCGCCGGCCCGCGGTCATCGCGCCACCAGCAACATCGACGGTTTTCGTAATCCCGGGCCGGCCGGCGCCGCCTTCCATGGTGTTCGCACCGCAAACGGAAGGTTGAGTGACGTGCCGGTTTCTGTCAGTCGTAGAAGTGTGGTGCTGGGCGGCGCCGCCGCCCTGGTCGGTCTCGGCGCGGCGCCGGCGGCGGCCGCCGCCGGCGCCTTCGCGCACCCGGGCATGCTGCATACGAGCGCCGACTTCGCTCGGATCAAGAAGGACCTGGCGGCCGCCGATCCGGTGGCGACCTCCGGCTGGCAGCGGCTCACCGCGAACGGCCGGTCGCACAGCACGTGGCGGCCGCGGCCGCTGGCCACCGTGATCCGGGGCGGGACCGGGCAGAACTACAGCCAGTTCTATCTCGACGTGCACGCGGCGTACCAGAACGCGCTTCGTTGGCGGATCGGCGGCGACACGGCCAACGGCGACACCGCCCGGGACATCCTCAACGCCTGGTCGCGGACGCTGACCGTGGTCGCCGGGGACGCCGACCGCTTCCTGGCCGCCGGCATCTACGGCTACCAGTTCGCCAACGCGGCCGAGCTGATGCGCGGCTACGACGGGTTCGATCTGGCCGCCGCGCAAGCGTTGCTGCGCACGGTGTTCTACCCGATGAACGACGACTTCCTGGTGCGGCACAACACGGCCTGCATCACCAACTACTGGGCCAACTGGGACCTCTGCACGATCGCGTCGATCATGGCGATCGGCATCCTCTGCGACGACCAGGCCCTGGTCACGCGGGCCGTCGACTACGCAAGGAGCGGGGCCGGCAACGGGTCGATCCCGCACGCGGTGCCCATCCTGCACGACAGCCTCGGGCAGTGGCAGGAGAGCGGCCGCGACCAGGGGCACTCGGTGATGGGGGTCGGGCTGCTCGGCGCCGTCTGCGAGATGGCCTGGAACCAGGGCGTCGACCTGTACGGCTACGACGACAACCGGTTCCTCAAGGGCGCCGAGTACGTGGCCCGGTACAACCTCGGGCTGGACGTCCCGTTCGCCCCGTACTCGTGGGGGACCGGCCAGAGGTGTGCGCCCCGGCAGCAGACGGTGATCTCGGCGAGCGCCCGCGGGCAGCTGCGACCGGTCTGGGAAGTGATCTTCAACCACTACGTGCGGCGGCGGGGAGTGCCGGCGCCCAACGTGAGCGCGATGGCGACCCGGGTGCGCGCGGAGGGCGGCGGCGGGGACTACGGCCCGGCCAGCGGCGGGTACGACCAGCTCGGGTTCGGGACGTTGCTGTTCACCCGGGCCGCGGCGGTCGCGGCCGCCGCGCGTACGCCCTCGGCGCCGCCCTCGACGGCGGCGTCCCGCTCGGGCTCGGTCCGGGCGTCGGCGGGCGCTTCGCCCGGCGGCGCCGTCGAGGCCGGTCCGACCGAGGCTCCCACCGGCAGCAGCGGCAGCGCCGCCGTCGACCCACCGGACCTGGCCCTGGCCGGGCAGCAGTCCGGACTCGGCGCCGGCGTCGAAACGATCGCCGGGGGAGCCGCGGTGGCCGCCGCGCTCGGCGGCGCCCTGCTGCTGCGCCTGCGGAACCGGCGGAATCCGGCGGAGTAACGCCGCCGCCGGACTCCGCTTCCCGAAAATGTCGGGGGGTCGTGCTTTGCTGAGGGCCGGTTCGGGGATTGGAGGCCGGGTGTGATCGGTCGGCTCACTCAGCGGCAGGAGTGGAAGTTCTTCGGCGTGCTGCACCATGCGGACCGCCCCCTCGCGGTGGCCTGGTGGACGCTGTTGATCTTGCGGGGCCTGCTGCCCGCGGTGTTCGCGGTCGCCATGGGCCTGCTCGTGGGCGCCGTGCAGGGCGGCCGGTCGCTGGCGGGGCCGCTGGTCATGGTCGGCGTCGTCTTCGTCGCGCTGCAGGTTCTCGCGCCTCTGCACCAGACCGTCAGCGCCAACCTCGGCGACCGCATGGCGGCGTGGCTCTACGACCGGCTGACCGAGGCGTCCGTCCGGCCGGCCGGGATGGGCCATCTCGAGGACCCCGAGCTGGCCAAGGACATGACGGTGGCCCGAGATTTCGATCTCGGGATGACCGGTCCGCCGCTGTCGCTCTCGATCGACTTCATCGCGGGCGGGCTGGTGACGCTGCTCGGCGGCCTGGCGTCGGCGGTGGTGCTGTTCGGCTACCACTGGTGGGCGCCGGTGCTGCTCGGCGGCGCCTGGCTGAGCACGCACTGGCTGCTGCGCGAGAGCGGGGTGTGGAAAGACCGCAACACCGACGAGGTGCGCTCCGCCCAGCAGGAGGCCGACTACACGTACCGGCTCGCCGTCGACCCGCCGGCGGCCAAGGAGGTGCGGCTGTTCGGCCTGGTCGGCTGGGTGCTCGACCGGTTCGTGGAGCGGCGGGTCCGGCTGCACCGGTTGCAATACGAAGCGACCAGGATGCGGGAGCGCCCGGTCGCCCTGAGCGTGCTGATCATCCTGGTCGCCAACGGACTGGTGTTCTGGTCCCTGGCCGATGCGGTTCTCGGCGGCCGGCTCGGGCTCGGCGGGGTCGTGACCTTCGCCCAGGCGGCGCTCGGCACGTCGATGATCGCGTTCGGCGGCCTCAACTGGGCGCTCGACGGCGCCGCCGCGCCGGTGGCCGCCGTGCTGCGCCTCGGGCCGAGGACCGGCCCGGCCGGCGACCTGCCGAGCGGCGAGACGCCGGCGAGCGGGATGCCGGCGAGCGAGATCCGTTTCCGCGGGGTGAGCTTCGCCTACGCCGGCGCCGCCGGGCGCCCGGTCCTGAAGGACTTCGATCTCACCATCCCGGCCGGCTCCTCGCTGGCGATCGTGGGGCGCAACGGCGCCGGCAAGACGACGCTCGCCAAGCTGCTGTGCCGTCTCTACGATCCTGATTCCGGCTCGATCGAGGTCGACGGCGTCGACCTGCGGGAGCTCGACATCGCGTCGTGGCGGGCCCGGTTGACCGCCGTCTTCCAGGATTTCATCCGGTTCGAGCTGCCCCTGCGCGACAACGTCGCACCGGACGGTGGCGCCGACGATGCGATCCTCGCGGCGCTCGCCTCGGCCGGGGCCGGCGATCTCGCCGAGCTGGACACGGTTTTGGCCAAGGGATATCCGGGCGGCACGGACCTGTCCGGCGGCCAATGGCAACGCATCGCCCTGGCGCGGGCGCTGTGCGCGGTGCATCTCGGCGCCGGCGTGGTCCTGCTCGACGAGCCCACGGCGCAGCTGGACGTGCGCGGTGAGGCGGAGATCTTCGAGCGCGTTCTGGCGCAGACCCGACATTGCACCACCATCCTGGTGTCCCACCGCTTCTCGACCGTGCGGATGGCCGACCGCATCTGCGTCCTGGAGGAGGGCCGGGTCGTCGAGCTGGGCACGCACGACGAGCTCATCGCGCTCGGCGGCCGCTACCGCACGATGTTCGACCTGCAGGCGGAGCGGTTCGCCGCCGGCCTGGCCGAGGAGACCGAGACAGGGGCCAGCTATGACGTCCTCGCGTGAGGCCGCCGCCGAGACCGCCGACCGGGGCGACGACCTCGACGCCCTGCCGCCGGCGCTGTCGTCGATGTGGCGGCTGTGCAAGCTCGGCTACCGGCACGAGCCGCGCCTGATGGGCGTCTCCTTCGGGCTGTCCCTGCTCGCAGCGCTGCCCGAGGCGTTGCTCGCCCTCTGGCTGAAGCTGCTCGCCGACGGGCTGCTCGACCGGAACCGGGCCCTCGTCTACGGCGCCGCCGCCGGCTTGGCCGTGTCCGGCGCGGCTTCCTGGTTCCTGCGCACGGTGTCGAGCCGGTTGCAGCGGCGGTTCCGCGACAAGGTCACCATCGCGCTGGAGTCGCATGTGGCCCGGCTGCAGGCGTCGGTGGTGACCGTCGCGCATCACGAGCGCTCCGACTACCTCGACCGCCTGTCCGTCCTGCGCGATCAGGTCTTCGTGCTGGACCACTTGTACATGTCGGTGTTCTCCACCGTCGGCTGGATCCTGCGGCTCGCCGTCACCGTGGCGCTCCTGATGTCGATCAACCCGCTGCTGGCGCTGTTGGGCCTGTTCGCCGTGCCGACCGTGCTGACGGCGTCCTGGCGCCCGGCGATCGAGCGCGCGGTGCAGGAGCGCGGGGCGTCCTCGATCCGCCTCGCCCGGCACCTGTTCGTCACCGCGACCACCGCGCCGCCCGGCAAAGAGGTGCGGGTCACCGGCATCGCCGACCGGCTCGTGTCGCAGCGCCGCGAGGCCTGGGAACGGTGGTACGGGCCGATGGCGGCGGTGCGCTGGGGGTCGGCCAGGTGGCACGCGGCCGCCTGGGCAGTCTTCGGGGCCGGCTACGTCGGCGCGATCGTGTTCGTCACCTCGGTGCTCTCCGCCTCGGCCGGCGACGTCCTGCTGGTTCTCGCCGCGGGCGCCCAGCTCTCGTCCTACATCGGCGCGACCGTCGGCGAGATCGGCTTCCTGCGCGGCATCTGGATGGACGGCTCGCGCCGGCTGGCCTGGCTCGAGGACTACGCGGCGGCGTTCGTGGCTCGGGCGGACGCGCCGGTGCCCGACAGGTTGACCGGGGGCATCGAGTTCGACCGGGTCTCGTTCGCCTACCCCGGCACCACAGATCTGGTGCTGCGGGAGGTGAGTGTCACGCTGCCCGCCGGCGCGGTGATCGCGATCGTCGGCGAGAACGGCGCGGGCAAGAGCACCCTGGTCAAGCTGCTGTCGAAATTCTACGAGCCGACCGAGGGACGGGTGCTCGTCGACGGCGTCGACCTGGCCGCGATGCCCGCCGACCAGTGGCGGGCCCGCCTGGCCGGCGCGTTTCAGGACTTCTACCGGTTCGAGTTCCGAGCCCAGCACACCGTCGGCCTCGGCGACGTGCCCCGTCTGGACGAGGAGCCCGCCGTCGCCGCGGCGGTCGGCCGGGCCGGTGCGGACGACGTCGTCAGCCAGCTGGCCTCCGGTCTGCAGACGCAGCTCGGGCCGGCCTGGCCCGAGGGTGTCGAGGTCTCGTTCGGGCAGTGGCAGAAATTCGCGCTGGCGCGGGGCTTCATGCGCGACGACCCGCTTCTGCTGGTGCTCGACGAGCCGACCGCCGCGCTCGACGCCGAGACCGAGCACGCCCTCTTCGAGCAGTACGCCGCGGGCGCGCGCCGCGACACCGGCGCCGGCCGGATCGTCATTCTCGTGTCACACCGGTTCAGCACCGTGCGCATGGCCGACCTGATCATCGTGCTCGACGGCGCCCGGGTGGTCGAGGTGGGCAGCCACGAGGAGCTCATGGCGCGCGACGGGCAGTACGCCGACCTGTACGGCATCCAGGCGTCGGCCTACCGGTAGGCGCCTCGGAGGTTCCCGGTCGGCGTGATCACCGTGCGTTGACGGCGCCCTCGGCGGTCGCCAGCTGGGCCTCCATGGCCTTGGCCAGCGCGATCGTCGCGGTGAGCGGACGGACCATGACCACGAACTCGTCGATCGCGCCGGCGTCGTCGACGTGCAGGAAGTCGCACCCCTCGACCTGCTGATCTCCGATGTGGGCCCGGAAGACCAGAGCATGGTCCGCCGCGTCCGCGGCGCCGATCTCGCGCACGTAGTGGAAGTCCTCGAAGACGCGCAACACCGCGTGCAGGATCGGTGCCACGGCCGCACGGCCGCGGTAGGGCTTGAACGCCACGGGGCTGCGGAAGACGACGTCGTCGCGGAGCAGCGCCACCGCCGCGTCCATATCTCGGGCTTCGACGGCGGCGCGGAACGGATGCACGACTTGACCTCCCACTAGACAACAAGTTGAATAGGTGCGGATGAGGTTACTCTGCCGGTCGGGAGATGTATATGGCGCTGCGCCACGCCGTGCTCGCCGCCGTGCTGGAGGGTGAGGTGTCCGGCTACCAGCTGGCCAAGCGCTTCGACGTGTCCGTCGCCAACTTCTGGTCGGCCACGCCGCAGCAGCTCTACCGGGAGCTCGAGCGCCTCGAGGCGGAGGGCCTGCTGCAAGGCCGCACGGTCGAGCAGCAGCGGCGGCCGAACAAGCGGGTGTTCACCCTCACCGACGCGGGCCGCGAAGAGCTGCACACCTTCATCGCGCAGCCCACCAGGCCGACGGCGATCCGCGACGACTTCCTCGTCAAGCTCCAGGCCGCCACCGACGACGACCTCGGTGGAGTGCGGGAGGCGCTGGCGGAGCGCCTGGACCACGCGCGAGGCAAGCTCGCGCTCTACGACCATCTCCGCGACGTCCTCCTCGGCGGGCGCGGCGAGAGCGACCACCTGCGCGAGGCCGAACGAGTCGGGCCGTTCCTCACGCTCCTGGGCGGACGCATGTACGAGCAGCAGAACATCCGCTGGTGCGAGGCCGCCCTGGAACTGCTCGATCAGCGAACACGAGGGCAGCGACAAAGCGTCCCGTACCGGAAGGGAGAGCGGTGACCCACACCTACCTGCGTTTTGTGGCGCTCGGCGACAGCCAGACCGAGGGAATGAACGACGGCGACGACCTCAGCGGCTACCGGGGCTGGGCGGACCGCCTCGCCGACCGCCTCGCCGAGGGCAATCCCCAGGTGCATTACGCCAACCTCGCCGTACGCGGGCGGCGCGCGCACGAGGTGCAAGAGGAGCAACTTCCCGTGGCGCTGAGCCTGCGCCCCGACCTGGCCTCCGTGATGGCCGGGGTGAACGATCTGCTCCGGTCCCGGTTCGACGCCGCCGCCACGGCCGGCCACCTGGAGACCATGTTCGAGGCACTCACCGGAACCGGCGCCCGCGTGATCACCTTCGGATTCCCCGACCCCCCGCTGCTCGTCCCGGCCACGCGCGGAATCGCGAGACGCATACACGACCTGAACGACCGTATCCGCGCTGCGGCGGGCCGGCACGGGGTCACCGTGGTGGACCTTTCCGCGTACCCGGTCTGCACGGACTCGCGGTTGTGGAGCCCGGACCGGTTGCACCTCAACACGCTCGGCCACACCCGCCTCGCCTCCGCCGTCGCGCACACCCTGGACCTTCCGGGCAGCGACACCCTGTGGATGGATCCGCTTGCCCGGCAGGAGAGACCCCCGATGTGGCGGCGCGCGGAGGCCGAACTGCGCTGGGCCGGAAGCTTCGTCGGGCCCTGGCTCGTCCGGCGGCTCCTCGGCCGGTCCTCCGGCGACGGGCGTTTCGCGAAACGCCCCGCCCTCACCCCGGTGAGCCCGGAAGCCGAGCACGACCAGACCCGCTGAACCGGCGAGGCGCTTCAGTACCGGAACGCGCCGACGAGGTCTCTCAGGTCCGCGCCCGACCGGTTGAGCGCTGCGGCGACCTCGGTCGCTTCCTGGCTGTGCGTGCAGGTCTGATCCGTGGCCTCGGCGACGGAGGCGATGTTGTCCGCGATGGTCGTGGTGCTGCCGGCGGCCTCGCCGGCGGACCGGCCCATCTCGTTGGTCGTCGCGGCCTGCTCCTCCACCGCGCCGGCGATGGTGGTCTGGTAGTCGTTGATCTTGGCGATGACGTCGCCGATCTGGTCGATGGCGGCCATCGCCGCCTCGGTGTCGGACTGGATGGTGGCGACCTGCCGGGCGATGTTGCCGGTGGCCCGGGCGGTCTCCTGCGCCAGGTCCTTGACCTCGCCGGCGACGACCGCGAAGCCCTTGCCCGCATCGCCGGCACGTGCGGCCTCGATGGTCGCGTTGAGCGCCAGCAGGTTGGTCTGCTCCGCGATCGCGGTGATCAGCTTGATCACGCTGCCGATCTCCGAGGACGACGTGGTCAACTTCAGCACGGTGGCCCGGGCGGCCTCGGCGGTGTCCACGGCCGTGGATGCCACCCCGGCGGCGTTGGCGGCCGAGCTGGAGATCTCCCGGATGGTGGCGGACATCTCCTCGCCCGCGGCCGCGACCGTCTGCACGCTGGCGGAGGCCTCTCCGGCGGCGGCCGACACGGTCGCGGCCCGTTGTGCGGCGGTCTCGGCCGAAACGGTGAGCTTGCCGCTCAACTCGGTGATCCGTTCCGCGCTGGCGGACAACGTCTGTGCCGTGGTGGCGATGGTGGCGACGGCCTGCGCGGTCGAGGTCAGCATCTGGTTCGTCGCCGCCGCCATCCGCTGGAATTCCAGCGCGCCGCTTCCGCTCACCCGACCGGTGAGGTCACCGGCCGCGGCGGACTCCATGACCCGTACGCTTCGGGCCAGCGGACGGGTGATCAAGCGGCTGAGCGACACCGCCACGCCCACGCCGCACAGGAGCACCACGCCGAGCAGCAGCAGGAGAATCGTTCGCGCTCGTGACGCGTCGCGGTTGGTGGCGGTGCTGGCCTTGGCCACGTTGGCCTTCGCCAGGGTGACCGCCGCGGAGAACGCCCCTTCGTAGACCTTGCGCAGGTCACGGTTAGCGCCGTTGGACCGCGCGATGGCCGCGTGCGGGTCGGTGAGGAAAAGCTGGAACTCAGCGTCGAGAGCTTGGTTGAAGCTGGCGAGGTCGGTGCCGATCTGGTCCGCCGCTGCCTGCTCGGCTGAAGCCGACGCGTGAATGAGCGCCGCGCCCAGGGCTGAGGTTTCCACGGTGCGGCGACCCTGGGCCTCGTCGGCGAACTTCTTGTCGCCGCTGAGCAGGAAGCCCCGCTCATCGTTGGCGGCGGACTTCGCCGCCAAGGCCGCATCGGACAGATCGGTCAGGTACGGCATCGCCCGGCCGGACATCTGCTCCTCGGCGTTGCGAAGATGGCCGACGGCCACCACCGCGTAGCCCGTCACCCCCGCGGCGATCAGCACCAGGACGCCGAAGGCCAGGCCCAGATGCGTCCGCACCGACGAACGGGCGATCAGCGAACGTCCGACAATCAGCTCAGGTTTCACCAACTCCGTTTCGGCAACAAATCCGCAAAGCTGAGCAAAAAGGAACATGATCGGCAGTTTGCCAATCAGTGGCGGCCGTGCGCATGCCGGCACACCTGCCGAACTCGCAGCTGGATGTCGGCGACCGCGCGCCGGGGGCTGAGCGCGGGCGCTCTGAATCGAGGTCAGCCGCTGCTGGAGATCAGGCTGATGACCAGGCCGAGAACGGCGGTGTTGTACACGAAGGCGAGCAGCCCGTGGCACAGGACGATGCCGCGCAGTCGACTCGACTGAACTGTCACGTCCGAGGTGCCGAACGTGGTGCCCACCGTGAACGAGAAGTAGGCGAACTCCAGCAGGCTGGGCTGTGGCGTGGCCGGGAAGTCCAGGGGAGCGACATCGTCGACTGCGTCCAGGCAGAGGCGCGCATAGCGTTCGGCGTAGGCGAGCTGCAGGATGGTCCAGGCGACGAGCACCATGGCGATGCCGAAAAATTTGATCAGGGTGCTGTTGTCGCCCTTGTCGGTGTTGGCCGCCGCCACGTTCGCGCCGGCGCCGAGCACGATTATCGCGGTGCCGAGCGTGACCAGGTAGTTCGCCCGCCTGCCGGCCAGCCAGCCGGGCCAGCGCGGGTCGCCCTTGCGCGCCTTGCGAATGCGACGGATCCGGATCGCGGCGTAGATCAGGCCCAACATGATCCACGCCGTCGAGGTGAGGACGAAAACCAGTGTCGCGGTCCCGACGTCTGTGCCATCGTTGCCGCCCCAGAGGACCGACAAAGCAGTGCCGATGGTCGCCGCCAGCAGGAGAGCGTCAATGATGCGTGAGGGCAGCATGGCCCGGTGCCGCTTCTCCTCGACGCCCGACTGGGCATATTGCAGATCGGCGACGGCATAGCCATGTCGAGTCATCGAGTCCCGCCTTGGCACGGTGTTCCATCGAAGATGTCCCCGGTCGGGGACGCGTCATGATAGATCGCTCCGACGGGCCGATGCCGCTACCGCGCACCATAGTTCGATGAAGATTGCCCTTTCTGACGAACGTCGATGGCCGGGATGTCAGGCGCCGGTCAGGGCGAGAAGACCCGGTGCGGTGACCTCGTCGGTGGTTTCCGGTCCGGTCAGCGGGTGCACCTCGGTCACGATTCCGCTGCCGAGGCAGTACTGTGCCGATACCGCCGTGAGGGCTCCTCGCCGGACGGAGTCGTTGACGATCAGGGATCGTTGCCGCAGCAGCTCGATGGTGTAGATCGCGTGCTGCCCTCCGATCGCGTTGGCGGTCGTGGCGCCGGCGTTGCGAGCCCGCAGCACGTTCGGCGCGATGCGCTCGGCGATGTCGCGGATGTAACCCACCGGGACCCATGCCTCGTCGACGACGCGGGTCGCTGTCGCGATGGCGCCGCACTCGGCGTGGCTGAGCACGACCATCAGGGAGACGCCGAGGATTTCGACCGCGTACTCGACGGATCCGAGCGCCGCCGAATCGACGACGTGCCCGGCGGCCCGCACCACGAACAGGTCCCCGAGCCCCTGATCGAACAGGATCTCGGCCGGCACCCGGGAGTCGGAGCAACCCACGACGACGGCGAACGGGGCCTGCGACCGGCTGATCTCGGCCCGCCGCGCCGCGCCCCGATCGCCGTCGGCCGTGCTGCGCCCTTCGATCCATCGGGCGTTGCCGTCCAGCAGCCGAGCCCACGGGGAACCGGCGATTGCGGCAGTACGAGGCATGCATCTCTCCATGACTTGAGACGGGGTCAGTTGAGGATCGCGCCGGTGGTGGCGACTTGCTCGGTGAGGACACCGCTGATGAGCTTCTGCGTCTCGTTGATCTCGCCCACGGCGGTGTGGATCTCGGCAAGCGACGCGGTGACGGCGTCGACGCGAGCCTGGATAGCGTTGACCTTCGTACTGACTTCGGTCGTGGCGCGCTCGGTTTCGGTCGACAGTTCCTTCACCTCGCTGGCGACGACGGCGAAGCCCTTGCCGGATTCGCCCGCGCGCGCCGCCTCGATCGTCGCGTTGAGCGCCAACAGCTTGGTCTGCGCCGCGATCGACTGGATCGTCAGCACCACTTCGTTGATCTCGGCGCTGGCCTGGCCGAGCGCCGCCACCTGCTGGTTGGCCTCGACCGTGAGGCGTTCGCCCTGTTCCGCCACAGCGGCCGCCGAGGTGACGTTCCGCTCGACCTCCCCGATGGAGCTGAGCAGCTCGCGGCCGGCGTGGTGCAGCTGCTGGGTCGAGGCGAACCGTTCCAGCGCCTGACCGACCAGGAACGCCGTGTTGCGCAGGGCGCTCTCCCGGCCCGGGTACATGATCAGGGTACGGGTGGCGAAGAAGTCCATGGTGCCGACGATCTTCCCGCCGACCCGGATGGGCAGGCACACCCCGGACTTGACGCCGGCGGCCTGCGCTGCCGGCCGGCGGACACAGTCGGTCAGCTCGCCGAGGTCCTCGACGAAGAGCAGATCGCCGCGCTCCCAGGCCCGGCCGGAGAGCCCGACACCCTTGGCGAACGATGCGGACATCGTGACCCGGCGGAACTCGGCCCCGGCGTCGCCCGACTCGAGCGCGAAGCGCAGGACGTTGTCGTTCTCGTCGAGCTGCCAGAACGATCCGTACTGCCAGTCGAAGTCCTTCCGGATGGTTTCCAGCGCGGACCGCAGCGCCGCGTCCTGGCTCGACGCCTGGGTCATCTCCCGGATCAGGGTGGAGACAGCCTCCACATCCTGGGCCGCCTTCTCCTGCTGGACAGCCTCGTGCAGGCGTGCCAGCGCCCCCGAGACCAGCTGGCCGACCCCGCGCAGGACGGACAACCGGTCGTCCGACGGGTGAAGCTCCTCGGTGGCGAAGAAGTCCATGGTTCCGACGACCTTGTTGTCGTCGATGAGCGGGAAACACACGCCGCTGCGCACCCCGGCGCGGGACGCGACCGGAGCCCGTACACAGTCGGTCACGTCCGCGATGTTCGGCACGAAGACCAGGTCCCGGCTGCGCCAGGCGCGCCCCGACAGTCCCACGCCCTCGGAGAAGGTGGCTTCGAGAGTCACCCGGCGGAAGTCCTCGTTGACCGTGCCGCTCTCCTGCGAGAACCGGAGCACCTTGCTGGTGGGATCCAGCTGCCAGTAGGAGCCGTAGGCCCAGCCGAAGAACTCGCGGATCGCCGCGAGGGCGCTGCCGATCGCCTCGTCCGGGGTCTTGGCGCTCCCCATCGCCTGCACGATCGCGGTGAACGCGCGTACGTCCGCCCGGGCTTCCGCCAGTTCCGCGTCGAGCTGCACGGACAACGCCCGCTGCCTGGTACCGAACACTCGCGGCTCCCTCTACCAAGTACGACCCGGACTAGCTAAGTAAGGGGAACCTTCGGCGACGGCCACCCCAACCTGAGGAACGCCGCGAGGTGTTCCGCCGCCTCCGGAAAAGTTCCTCCGAAACCAAACTGGGCACAGCACTGTTTCGCGTCTTGGCGTGTCGCCAGCCAGCGGATCACACAAATTTCCATTGACAAACTGGCAGGGCGTGACAACGTCCATCCAGGTGTGTCAGCGCAAAAGAGAAGCCTCTTGCCGAGCGACCAAGCGCGCTGCGCAACGTCGGCCCCCCCACGGCAGGTCGCGGTCGCCGACGGCCAGTCAGCCTGAAGCAGGCCGCTGCGGCGCTGCGCACGGCGATGGACCTCGGACTGCGGCCCGTCGGCCTGTCGGTGCCGCAGTACGCCTGTCTGGAACTGCTCGGCCAGTGGCCCGGCCTGTCAGCCGCCGAACTCGCTCGCGGCGCGTTCGTCACCCGGCAGTCCATGCACGCTGTTCTGCTCGGCCTGCAGGAGCGCGGGCTTCTGGCGCGGGCCGACACCGCCGTGCAAGGGCGGGCGCTGCCGACCGAGCTCACGGACGCGGGCCGGCGTGCCCTCGCCGAAGCCAGCCAGATCGTGGCGGCGACCGAGGCGCGGATGACTCAGGCGTTGCCCGCGGACGCGCGGCAACGGCTCCGCGCCGACCTTGCCGAGTGCGCGACCGCCCTCGGCGGCGCCCGCTCGGAGCCCTGAGATCGAGCCGTTGTCCTGTTCAGCCGGCCGCAGCGGACACCGGGTCGTCGGGGGTGCGCTCGTCTGGCTGGCGGACTTCGCCGAAATGTGCCAGCCGGGTGGCGCCGATCAGCGTGGCGGCGAATCCGGCGATCGCGATCGGCGCCGTGCCGGGACGGGTGTGGTCGCCCAGGACGAGGATCCCGACGGCCGCGGGCAGCAGCGTCTCCCCGGTGACCAGCGCCGCGGTGACCGCGGTGACGGCGCCGCGCTGCAGGGCGCGGGCGTAGAACAGGAACGCGGTCCCGCCGCCGAGGGCCAGCGCGTAGATCGCCGGGTCGGCCACGACCAGGGCCGGGGAGAGACTGGGCAGCGACCGGGCGGCCAGCGCCACCACACCGAACCCGAGGCCGGCGACCAGGCCCATCACCGCGGACCCGGCCGGTTCGCGCAGCCGTGCGGCGGCCCAGCCGGCGCCGGCGAGCAGGACGACCGCCGCGATCAGGGACGCGCGGAACGCGACGGGGGTGCTCGCCGCGCCCTCCTCGCCGGCCGAGAAGCCCAGCGCCGCCAGGCCCCCGCAGGTCACGCCGACCGCGATCCAGTCCCGGCGGCCGAGCCGAATCTTCAGCACGACGCCCGCGACGGCCGCCGTGACGGCGAGGCTGCCGGCCTGCGCCGCCTCCACCAGAAACACCGGCGCTACCCGTAGCGCGGTGAACTGCGCGGCGAAACCGGCCAGGTCCAGCAGCAGGCCGCCGACGAACCCGGCCCGGAGCATGAGTCGGAACAGCGGCCGTGCGCCCGCGTCGACCCGGACCGCCTTGGACTGCAGAACCGAGGCGACGCCGTAGCACAACGCCGAGAGCAATGCCGCGACAACACCGAGGGTCATGTGCCCGGACAATACCGGCTGTCGGAACGCTCATTGTCGAACAGCGGGGCCGGCGGTCACGCACCCCTTCGTAGGGCATGGCCGTCTCCCGCACGATCTCCGCGGGCAAGTCCAACGGGACGGTTCTCATCGTCACCGCGTACGCGTGCTGCTATGTCCTTGCGAACCTCGGGATTGAGGCGGCGCAGTTCCGAGGAGCCCCGCTCCCCGGTGATGTGGCCCTGTACGTGCTTGATGCCCCGCTTGTAGATCTGTCGCAGGCTCAGCGGCGACTGGTCGTCGACGCCCTCGACGATCACGACTCGCGCGGTGTGCGTCTCGCCGCGCTCGATGGCGTCACGAGCGACGGCCACGACGAGGTCGAGTTCCTGTAGGGCCTGGCGGTGGTGCAGGATCGCGCGATCGACCTTGATCTGGGTGAGCGGCAGCTCCGCCATCCGGGACACCGAGGCGTAGCCGGCGCCGAAGTCGTCCACGGCGAAGGCGACGCCGACCTCCCGCACGATCGCCGCCAGCCGATTGTGGAAATACGTGTGCGGCGCGTCGCGCCACTGCTCCCCGGCCCACGGCTCGATCGCGTCCTGCTCGGAGATCTCCAGCGTGACGGAGCCGGCGTCGAGCTGGCCCGCGCGGATCAGCTCGCGGAGAGTCTCGACATAGGAGTCGCTCAACAGCGAGCGCACCGACACGTTCACCGAGAGCGGCTTCGGCGTGTCGCCCGCCCACGGACCGTCGGCGTGCGCCTGGGCGTAGGCCGACAACGCCTTGCCAAGGATGATCTTGTCGCGCTCCACCACGAAGTGGTCGCCCCACACGTGGGCGATCTGCAGCATGACGAACGGGGCGCTCTGGTCCTGTAGCGAGCGGCGGGCCAGCGCCTCGTAGCTGTGCACGCCCACCTGCGACGCCGCCTCGCCGATCGTGATCACTGGCTGGAAGACGATGTGGAACGACTCCAGCAGCTCGCGGTAGAGCAACAGGCACCGGTCGAACAACTCGTCGGGCAGCCGGCCGAACGCCGCGCGCAGGGCGGTCAGCACCTGGATCTCCGCCTCGGCCGGGAACGCCGCGAAGTCGGCGCGCCAGACCGTTTCCAGGACCTTCGCGCCGACCTGTCCGAGCTCGACCAGCCAGGTGGGCGGGTTGGTCACGGCGACGAGCTGCTCCCCGGCCCGGTCGAGCGGTGCGCACCACAGCCGCCGCCTGCCGTCCTGCGCCGTGTGCCCGAACCAGCGCGGCTCGAGCGGGAAGCGCGTGTCGCCGTCGGCGGTGCGCAGGAGATGGCGTACGTCGTCCAGGTCGAACCGGGCGGTGGCGTCGATCGCGACGAACTCGCCCGCGGTGTGGCTGAGGTAGGCCACCGCGTCCGCGCCGACGGCGGACTTGAGGTACTCCACCCGGGAGACGCCCGCGCCCGTGCCGTCCGAGGACGCCGGCTCCTTCGCCTTCGCCGAGAGCCGGCCGACGAGGCGGGTCACCTCCGCGGCGTGCCGGTCGAGCGGGCTCTCCAGCTCGGTGATCCGCACCGCGTCGAGAACCGGCGGGGGCAGGGGCCGGCCCGCCGTGTCTCCCGGCCGGGTGAGCACGGTGGTGCCCCGCGACGACTGGAGGAAGACGTTCGGCGGCGGGTCGAGCTCCTGCTCCGCGACGTGCTTGCTCATCGCCTCGAACGTCACCAGGCCCCGGTGGTCGGCCGCCCGGCCGCGCAACGCCCGCAGGACGTGGTGGGTCAGGACGCCGTGCTGGCGCGCCGGGTCCTCGCGGGCGACGCCGCCGGCCGCGCAGGCGGCCAGCACGCCGTGGCGGGGATCGTCGCGGCCCCAGAGGCTGATCATGTCGACGCCCCCGGTGGTCGCCAGGCCCCCGGCCCGGCAGCAGTCCAGGATCAGCAGGGCGGTGCCCGCGAAGATCTGGAAGACGTCCCGGGTGAGGAAGGACATGCGCAGCCCGGCGTCGGGGTCGTCGGAGAGCGCGGCCTCGTCCAGGTCGGACGTCACCAGATAGGCGTCGGTGTGGTGGCTCCACGACGGGGTGAGCGTGTGGCCGGCGAAATAGAACAGGAGCAGGTCGGATCTGCTGGAGCCGAGCGCGATCCGGCGGAGCACGGACTTTATCTCGGCGGTGCCGGCCCGCGCGCCGGTGAAGAGCGTGACGTCGGCCGGGTCGAAGGTGCCGATGACGGGGTCGCAGAGCGTGTCCCGCACGGCCTGGGCGTCGCGCTGGGCGTAGCGCAGCGACGGCAGGGTGGCGTCGACGCCCGGGTCATCCACACCGATGACCACCGCGAGGCGTTGATCTGCCACCGAGAATCTCCGAGGTCGAGCGCTCCGCGGGAGCGCTGGCGAAATATACGCGGGCTGATCGTAGCGATTAAGCGCCACCGATCAAGTTGATCAGATGTCGGGTCAGCCCCGCGGTGACCGTCCGGGCCCGTGCCCGGTCCGAGGTTCTCGCGCTCGGCCGAGGTCTGTTGTCGGCCGAGGAGCATTGTCGTCCGGCAGCGCCTATCCGGCAACTTTGACCGGGTCGCCGGATCTCGAGGGCACCGGCCGGCCGACGGCCGAATCGCACTCCTCGGTCACGATGTGGATGAACTTCCGCTCCTGCCGCGAGCCCTTCGACGACCAGGCGCCGCCGACCTTGTGCCACCAGACGCGCGCCTCCGGATTGGCGAACAGGTCGGAAAGGTTGAAGCGGAGCGCCTTTTCGTCGAGCTTGCCGATATGCCACAACGTGTTCCAATGTGCGAGCCAGAGGCTCATTCCGATCGTCGTCAGCCGATCGTCGGCAGCTGGCCGCGAGGTCGCGTTGTAATCCAACTCGGGGTGGTCCAGCATCAACTTGATCAGCTCGAAGTGACGCTCCCGGGCGCCGACCATTTGTGTGCTGCGGGCCTGCTGCTGCTGCACGAGCAGGGAAATCGCGACGGCGAGGAGCGCGGCGATCGAAACGATAGTCGATAGATAGGTCATATCCACTCCCTAGTCGTTGGGGCGCCGTACCAACCGTCGAGCTCGTGATCTCTGGCAGAGGCAATAGGGCAAGTGACGACACGGCCTCCGGGGACGCTCTCACGTCGACCGGGCCTGGGCAAGGCGTCTTAGAACTCTCGCTCGGCCTAGCCTCGGAGGCCACGCCTCGCGCGCAGTTGTGATCATTGCGTTCGTCGTGCTTGCGGAGCGTACGGTTCGCCGATGCCTTTTCGCGCAAACCGCTGGTCATGCCGGAGGGCGTCAATGCCGGCGGCGCGGGGCGCGCCGCCGCCCGGCCCGGGGCGCGGCAATCGTCG
>Ga0307508_10001256_pt1 | contig 28867 bp, 28 predicted proteins | sample 9_EM_MG_FD_203089 | JGI IMG/M metagenome (GOLD analysis project Ga0307508, IMG submission 203089) | Populus trichocarpa ectomycorrhiza microbial communities from riparian zone in the Pacific Northwest, United States - 9_EM | ecosystem: Host-associated > Plants > Roots > Unclassified | place...
TCAACACTTCATCTGCCTCCCTCAAACTCCCCACACGCTTATAAACCCCCTCCACCACGCCCAGCGCCAACCCATGGTTGGCAGACATGTGCGCAAGGATGGACGCGAGGCCATGCGTGGCCGTCAAGTGCAGGTCGGGGGAATGGGGCGTGAGAGAGGTAGAGGGAGATGCGGCACCATTCGCGTGAGGATCAGGACCACGGGCGCTAGTGGATTGCGCCGGGGAAGGCGTCAACATAAAGCGCGGCATCGACGTCTGCGCGCGTCCATGTCCCAAAATATCCCCGTACACCGGCGAAGGCGCAGCCCAGCTAAACAATGAACCCGACCCCGAGGCCAACGCCGATCCCGTCCCTTGGGGCTCGCCAAACGCCCAGGGCGTCGCGTGCGCAAACGCAGGCAGAGACCAACGCGAAGGCCGCGTAGGGCCCGACACACCCGCCGAGGAGTGCGAGCGCGTGGACATGGATGCGTGAGAGAGCGCGACGAGGTCGACGCTGGGCACCCAGTCATGTTCTCGTCTGTCTTTGCGCCCTTTCTCGTTCCCATCTCCATTGCCGTTTTCGTGTCTGTGACCAATGGATTGTGGTCGGATGCGGGTCAGTGCAGGATGACGCGCTGCTCTTGTCCGTGATGGTGGTCGTCGCTGTGGTCGGGGAGGTGGATGACGAGTCTCCTCAGCTGGAGGCTCAGGCCGGAAAGGAGACCGCGTCGAGGCACGAGGCGCAGGGAATTTGAACCCTTTGGAAAGATGTTTCGGGATAATACCAGGGATCTGAGTTGGTGGCGGTGGGGTTGTTACAACGCGCTTGACCGGGGACGCGCCATTCAGAACCACATCCGCTTGTTGCTCGCTCTCCACTCCAGGAGCCACACCATGACGCACCTGGCCCAAAAACTGAGCTGCGGCGGTGCGTCGATCAAGCAGCGCCCCATCGAGCGGCCGAGAGCCGTGCCCAGATTGCTGATTTGGCTTTGCTAGTTCTCGTTCGTTCATTGCCACGCTCTCTTGAGAAACCTCGGGTCGAGGTTGGAGCTGACTAAATGCGTGATGTACGTCGACATCGACGTCTGGTCCATCCGCGCGCTTTTGCTTGGCGAGATGACCACGGGCGGGAGGCCATCGCACATTGTCCTCCACCACCATCAACTCTTCTTCTTCAGCCCCATCTTCATCTCTGTGAAGGAGCGCACGTGGCACATGTCCCTCTCGGTCGACCAAAACTTGCCCCTGGAACGAGTCCACGAGGCGCGGCGGGGCACGCGGGTATACAGCAGGAGCGGTAGGAGCACCGTCAGCGCCCGTGCTGGGCGCGGATGGAGCTGGTCGACTCTGTGATGAGTGACCCCCAACAGGGACGCCAGGAGCAGCATCCTTGCCGGGCAACGATGGCTCCGAAACAAACATGTCGGACGGAGTGCAAGGTCGCACTTTGATATGCTTCACATGACGAGGCGAGCTGCGAGGTTCAGGGTTGCCGTCCCTCGGGGGTGTGGCTTGTCGATCGGGCGACGAGGATGGGATTTCGAGTACGTCGTGTGGTGTTGCGAGGGTTGTAAGATCGGGGGTAGGCTTCTCGATCGCATTGGGGCGCGGTGAAGGGGTGGCAGGTGGAGTGCGACATGCATCTGCGGGTTCGGGTTCGCGCAGAGGACTCGCATCTGGAGGCTGCGATGGCGTTTTGGGGGGTTCGCGAGGGGACTTGGGTGTCGATTTCGACGTTGGTGTTGCTCTCGACGGACTTGCGTTCTCGTGTTGCGTAGCTGCACGTACCTCACTAAAGGGCATAGTCAAGCCGGCGTCATCGTCCCACATAGATATGCACATACCTACTAGAGGACTCTTCCTCCTCTTCCTTCTCTGCGAGCTTGACGCGTTTCGCCCTCGATCCGAGCTCCTCGATCGGTGTCGGATCGGTAGTCCTCTTCCGCTTGTCCACAGACTTTATTTTATGTTTCCGCTGATGGTTGAGGATGTGCGCATCAAGTTGGTCCGAATTCTTGACATAGCGTTCGCGCCAGGACTGCCACGTGTGGTGCACCGACCACGGCCACAGTTTGTCTTCCTACACGCGCGATCAGGCCGCGACAAAAGGGGACGAGGGTGGACGTACGTTGGCGACCAAGCACTGGAAGATTTTGTTGCCGCTGCGGCCCTCTTTGGACGGACAGTAGGTCGCGAGGTACTTTACTAGAAAGTCGTCGTGTTTTCTGGAGAACTCGACACGGACGCTGGACGTTTGGATGAGTGGCGCCGCGAAATAAGAAGGGGATACGTACGCTGTGCGAGGCATATACTAGTAATGTGCAGAGAGACAGGGATGCAGGCGCGTCGCGTCGGCGGGAGTCACGCGCTTGAGCTTTCCCACTACCCACACCTGGCACAGCCTTGCATGGGTCTGGCGGGCATCGTCAGGATCTGCCTCTAACGTACTAGACCGACTCCCATTGCGCCGTCTCTCAGATTCAGCACTGACTCGATTGTCCTTTTCGGGAGCACAGACGTCTTGGCAAAAGCTCAATCATTACGGGTTTAGATCGTGCTCCCCATTTTCCGCTTTCGTACGAGATCACGATTCATCCGACACTCCTGGCTTGGACAAACCTCTCTGGCTCAGCGACCTCGGGGGCATTGGCTTATCTTTGTACGGAGTGGTAGCATGACCGCTGGCACGGAACGCCCCGATTACCTGGACGACTTCCTCTGCGACAAGAAAGTTCCTACTGTCTCCGTCGTCGCTCTTCCAGAAAACATGAAACCATTCCCAACTCGCAGAATATGGCGTCCATGTTATCGATACGCCTACATCACCACAGTGACCGATATCATGCCTCTAGGCAGGTGGTCCACGACCTTTTAATTGCCCGCGGTAGCGCTGTAGGTTTCATGTTAGCTGGGTAACGGAGCCGTTCGGGAAGTGCCTGGATTTCCACCCTCGCTTGGACTCTATCGGCGGGGCATGAAGACGATTTCTCGAATCTGCTCTAGTGGAGAATGGGACAACCACGTTCCTGGCGTTGACAACGACCATCGTCACACCCGCGCGTGGTCGCCGATATGAACTCATACCCGAGCAAACCATGCACACGATTCTGGTACGCGACATATACCGTACTATTTGACTTGCTCACAGTGTTCCAAGGCAACTGTCACGGCGGATGAGAACGATAATCCCAGCACCACCGCCACGAATCTGGGCACCTTGGATGAAGCATCCATGAGTAAGCCACCAAAAATCTCATTCGTTTGTAAACTCACACAAGTAAATCGTAGACGAAGCTTTCCGAGCAATCTCATCAGTCAGGTCACTCGGGAAGGTCATGAACCAGTTGTGTCTGGGGGATCCGCGGATATCCAGAGGGGTGCTTCGATCCAGGGCAGAGTTCATCAAAGTTCATACTCTCGTATGATCATCGATATCGTGTACCAAGCAAGTACTGTACCACTCTGGCAAAGTTGCCAACTAAGCCATGCTAAGACTTCCCACGGGCGTACACCTTTATTTTCCGGCGAATTCTTGGATCGTAAACCCTGTCCTTCGGGTCCAGGAATATTCTACCACACTTCCCGCGCTCCTTTTTCATCCGAGTAGTCAACGAGTAGAACAAACGTTTCAATACTGTCACGACTCCTAGGTTGAAACGTATGTCCACTTTCCACGCTCGTTACTCTCTATAACTCACTGTACCGCAGCCTTTCGCTCATCTCCTTCAGTTCATTCTTGCACTTTTTTTAGGCATAGTCGGCGGACATCGCGATTCTTGCAGCGGCTGCGTGGACTGAGCCTCAAGCATGAGAACGTTTCGTCGCTCCTTGGAACAATCATGTGGTTTTAGTCGGTTTCCTGGTGTCCCGGGGCGAAGAACTGCACGTTGACGTCCCACCTGCGGGACCGCCATGCTAGTCTGCTGATGTCCGAGATCGTTGGTCTGGCATGTACCCTGAGATCCCCCATGCTGGAAACGGGCCCGATGCAATTCAACAGCAATATTGCTTCTGGCCAACAGTACTGTGAGTGCGCCAGATTTGGCCTTCTTCCTACTACTATCGATCCGAGGTGACATCGTTGGCAGGACATTCACGTTCTGTCGTGCATGGCGACCTACTTGCGTACGCAATGGCACATTTATTCACGATCACTTCTAACACGCCATTCGTCCAGTCAAACATTCTCATTTGCGAGAACGGGAGCGCCTCTCACTACAGCCGACTTTGGGCTATCGACATTATTGACAGAACCTGGGGCCCCGGGGATCGGCGTCTGCCACGTCCCTTCACGAACGGAGCATCGTACGATGGATGGGTCCCGAGTTGCTCGACTGCAGAATGCCTGAAAACGAGCTTGAAGAAGCATCACATGTATGTACTGCCAACGAGTTCTCGTTTGGCGGGGTCATGTTATAGGTCTGTGGTGCTCCACACAGGCCCGAACCACATGGCCTCAGCTCTATGTCACAACGGCCAGATTCTGAGTGGAAAGGTGCCCTACCATGACTACACGTGCGAAATGTAAGTTGTACATGTGATCTCGACGTGGCCGAGCGGTGTGCTGGTCACAGGATGCCGGTGGACGTTCATCCAACGGTCTTGGTCCGAATCGCCGATATCACCCGATTGCCCCCTTCGAGCGAAGAAACTTGATTTCACCAAGAACGAGCTTGCCGGCAGCAGCGCATCGTACCACTCAGGAACGCCAAGCTTGAGGCCGTCCGGTTTTGTTCGGTATAAATTTTTCTTGGTGCCGTTGATCGCAGCGAACTTGGGACGGTCATGAATATCGATCACCAGTCATACACGGACGGAGCAATGGGTTTTCATTTCCTGAGGTGCTGCCAAAACAAGGAAATTATAATGACTTGTATGGTAGGTGATCGCAATGTTCCTCGCGCTATTACCTCAACCCTAGACCCGGCGCTTTGTCTTCGAGTCTATCTTTATATCTTCGTGTCCATGACAATATATTCTTACTTCAAGGCGTTGATTAGTAAGTTGTTTGTAGAAATCTTTTTATCTATCAAAGTCACAATGCTGAAAAGTAGCTTGCTTTTGCTTTATGGTTTGTTGATCGACGTGAGCTAAACTAAAAGACCATCACTGGCAGTGGTACGATGCCGACCCGAAGTCGTAAACATGGTGCGCTCTGTTGCCACTCAGATCGGGACTTCCTTCGCCTGCTGCAAAAGAGTGAGCACGCCGGTGCTCCTCCATTAATACCCAAGTGTATCAAATTCATACCACATGTTCCCCACACGATCATCGCAGCCTATCTAGGTCCGCTCTCCGTCCCACTCTTTATTTCCACATTATCACCTGCATGCCACCCGCAGTGATCCCACCTCCCACCTCCATCCATGGCAGGATGTCTCTCGAGGACGTTTGGGCGAAGAGGTTAGTACGGGGCGTAGTACGATGCGTTGCGTATCGACCCCTACGCTGCTAACATGGCGCGCGTTATTGTCATTTGGATCGTCCCCTCGGGCCTTTACGTGCATTTACGTTGTACGAAGTTGTCTCCTCATGGCTACATTCTTCCAATATCGAATCAATCATGGAAGGTCGATACAATATTTTTGGCTGTGGTTGCCGCTTGGCCAATGGCCATTCCCTCTCCATCATGGTGACGACAAGCTTGACGTTTCTTCTGAGAAATTCGAGATTTGTGGCGGGATCTAGACCACGTCCTCTGAAGTCGCAATCTACAGGACCGATGGAAGTTCCCGTGACAGAGGGGATTTCGTAACCTGACTCGTCCTCTCGCCCACGATCAGCGTGCCAGACTGCCTGCTCATATCCGCTGGTGGCAGGTGCAATCATTAATCTCCTCTGGTGAAGGTAATGCGCCACTGATTTGAATTTGATGAAAACCTTTTCACACCTGCAGGACTCATGTTCGGCCCTTCCAGGGATAGCATTCGAAGTACGTGGCCCCAAGCGAGCTGTCATCCACTCAATGGCAGGGTGAGGGGCATGGTTCAACGTGGTCCAGGATACGTATCATGATAGCGTTATTGCCTCTTCCTCAACTTGAAGTGCCCAAGGACGTTGCTATGCCCAGTTTCATCCCCATCGTCGTTTCGTCACTGTTGGATGAAAAACGATGATGGTGCCACTGCGTTGCTTGTCATCATATTCATATCCGCTGACACGGGTGAGAATGATTCCTCGGTGGGGTAACACAATGGTGAGCAGCTGTCTCACATCAATGATGATCATGATGGGCACCTCCTTACCCCAGGCTGCCACTAGTGCTGAATCCTGTCAGTGCCTCGATAACGAGCTCGATGTGCGACTCGCATTCGGACTTTGGCAGGCATGATTGCACAATGGTCGAGAGCATAAAAGACGTCCAGTACTATGCCTGGTGGGTAGAAAATCCGCTAGTGCTCTCGAATAACTCGACACTCGCCAGAATATCCATTTGTGCTTCTTTCTGTCATCGCTTCCTCTCACCCATTGCCGTCGGTGGTGGCCCAAGTCAATGCAACACGGGGGCGAACAGAGTGCAAAAAACTTCATTAACTCTGGAAATGATGTCCATCATGCGTTAGCCGATTTAGCAACTCCTAGTAGTACCGAACTAGTAGCTCAACACGAATGTTGAAAAAAAGTTAAGCGCGTGCCTTCCTAACGCCGAGAAGCGGACGGTATTACTAGTACTTACCACAGTGTTCCTGCAACGAATTCCATGTTTATCCAAAAGAGTATCTGAAAAAAAGAGCTAACTTTGTAGTACTTCCCAGCACGACCACTTCCTTAAGATATCTATGTGCACTGATCAGAGTCTCAACTCTCTTGAACGCGATTTTTGAATCGTGCATTCGCGAATGCTCTAGACTCGAACCACACCAAAGTTTGGATCGGCGCACCATGCCGCCGCTAAAACCGAGTCGACGGCCCGGCGTCATACATGTCATGCCTGGGCGTCCTGAAACGTCAACGTTGGCATGCCAGTGGCCAGAGAATCCCCGGATCTTCACCGGACGCTTCAGCTCCGAGTGTCCTAAAATATCTGATCGCGACGAGACCAACGCAGACCGATGAACAAAGTGAGGTCAATGTTACAACCTCCAATTACTCCCAGCCTGTTCGAACTTGTGGTATTAAAGCCTCAGTTCACTTACAGCTCGTCCTACGTGGCTCGGGCCCCTCGTACCACTGGATTACTGATTCAAAAGCATTCGTTGTGAGCCTGAGTGGCTTTCCGACGGCAAGTCGAACGATCTATCAATAGCTTTAAGCTCTTGAAGTACAGCCGCTCTCCATGCAATTAATGCTGCCTCCAAAGAAAAATAAAAATAAAGTTGCGCCTAAACCCGACGTCCATTTCGAGAACCATTGCGACCCTCAGATTAGCGCTTCGAAGCGCGACTAGTACTAGGTATATTGCCAGTGTGCTAACTTGCTTTGGACAGAGGTGGGTTCCTCTGACGAAAGGACCCGACAAAATCCCCACTGAGTCCACAGTCGCATGCCATCATCCTCGTTCCAATGCAGCTTGAACTTTCTTGCTGCCGTCATACGTTAACTCGGCATGCAGTGAGGTTTGAAATGCTGACTCAGGTCTTGGAGGTTTCGGCGCTCGCGGGTACCTACTACTCAGGTACTAGTAGTGCAGGCATTCTCGCATTCTCGAATCCATCCAAACGAGTTCGGCATCAGTACACGTTTGCTTCGTGGCGTTGTTCAACGTAGCACCCTCCACGTTTTCGATCCCTCGTTTTTGGTTCTGCTGCGCCATCCTTCAAGCTTAGGTCGCCTGGTCGTTGCCGTTGCGCTTCGTCGCGTCGAGGCCCACCCGTGACGGCGTACGTACGCCGTATGCTACTGGTAGTAGTAGTGAGGCTTTCTTACGACACTGGCATCGAGAAAATTTCCATCATTTCACTCAAGACAAACGTCGCGTCACCTACTAACTACTACTAGGGATCCGGGAATGAGGGGTCCAGGCCATTTGCCGCTCGGTTCGCAATCAATCACCCACTGGCACGTAAACGTTGTCCTACCACCATGTCGTAATTAATGCACGCCCAGTCTCGGGTCGCAAGTGTTTACAGAGAAAATATACCATACGTGGGGCGTCCCTCGCTGTATAAAAGGGGAGGAACGAACACCAGACATCTTCAGCAAATTCTTGCAATCCTCCGCTCTCTAAAAGTCTACTCACCTGCCAAACATGTTCTTTTCCCGCCTCGCTACTCTTGTTCCTCTCGCTACCCTCGTTGCAGTCGCTATGGCTGCACCAAGTGCCATTGAAGCCCGTGGTGACTCCACTAATGGGTCGTGTGGCGGCTCTGATGTCTGGGTTGGTGGTGGCTCCTCCGGTGGTGGCTCCGGTGGTGGCTCGTCCGGTGGTGGATCCTGGGGTGGTGGATCGTCCGGTGGTGATCCCTCGTCTGGCGGTGGTTCGTCAGGTGGCTCGTCCGGCGGTGGCTCTTCTGGTGGTGGTTCGTCCGGTGGTGGATCATCTGGTGGTGGTTCGTCCGGTGGTGGATCATCTGGTGGTGGTTCGTCCGGTGGTGGATCATCTGGTGGTGGTTCGTCCGGTGGTAAACCATCTGATGGTGGTTCGTCTGGTGGTGGTTCGTCCGGTGGTAAACCATCTGATGGTGGTTCTTCTGGTGGTGGATCATCTGGTGGTGGCTCGTCCGGTGGTAAACCATCTGATGGTGGTTCTTCCGGTGGTGGCTCGTCCGGTGGTAAACCATCTGATGGTGGTTCGTCCGGTGGCGGATCATCTGGTGGTGGCTCGTCCGGTGGTGGCTCCGGCGGTGGATCTTCGGGTGGTAGCTCGTCTGGTGGAGTCTCCCAGTGCAACACTTCCGACCAGTACTGTTGCAACCAAGCAATTACTGTGGGTTATTTCTTTCTCCCATTACTCGTCTGATTTCTGAATGTATTCCTTCGCAGCAAAGCTCCTCTGGCCTAGCTGGCAGCCTTCTTGGGATCCTCGATGGTGTTAACCTGGGTGCAGGGATTACTTGCAGCCCCATCAGTGTCATCGCCATCGCCGGCAACTCGTGCACCCAGCAGCCTGTGTGCTGCACTGGCAACACCTTCGTGAGTTTTGCTCCATGCATTGGTTTGCCGTTGAATTTGTATTGATGGTACCGTAACCTTTCTCTTTCCTTCACTCCCTGTAGAATGGCTTGGTCAACGTTGCCTGCGACCCCATCAACGTCAACCTCTGAAGTGGATATCGGATACTCTCTGCGCGTCGTTGCATTCTTTTTTTCCGTCGGACATTCGTCTATTTTGTCTTTCCTTGAGAGTGCAGTAGTTTGTCTGGTTTGATTACTTCGATACCTGAATGTTGATCCCGATCGTTACATCAATCATTCTTTTTGGTGAAGGTTATAAAAACGGTGGTTGCCCTGGTTCTAGTATAGCGTCACAATGTTTCCGGCGGGGAGCTCAATTAGAAACGTTGTGCAACCGAGTCACTCGTGAAAGGGAACCAGAACAACTACTCCATCGATCTTTTGGTACTCACAGTTTACTCGTCAATTGTTTTCAGCATTTGAGAGTCATGTATATATTGTGACGACCGAATATCTGGATCTGCGATACATATGAGAGTATAAGTCAAGGCCTCTCGGTTTTCTATCAGAGCTATATTAGCGAAGTCCTCGGCCAGTTTAGTACGAGCGAGTGTGGCCATTGCCACTGGAGGAAGGGCCAGCCAGTAACTTTGCATTGATCTTTGATATATCTGGCAGAAGTACTAGTAAACCAAGCGTGGACCCAATGCTCCGTCTCGACTCGTTTCTAAGCTTCTAACAATGCGGAGATGCTAATCCGTCAGAAAGAAGCGTGAAAGGCGACGTGGGGGGCTGGTACGTCATTTGCTGCTCGTTTTCCTTCTTCCTCTGCCTTCTCGTTGTCTGCGACATCTGTGTCCAGCAATCAGTCGGCCACCTGGATTGCCGGTGGTCTCACAGCAGAAATGACTTTTCAAGGACCCCCACACGCCCATCAAGGAGCAAAGCTTCTAGCAGCACGAAGTCGATTTCATCGGCGGTCACGCGCGACGTCCCTTCAGCCAATCGTACGGTGAATGCAGACAGTTCATCGGAGACGCATTTCACGGAGCGTGCTGCTTGCGGATACTCGGCGTGATGCTTACCAATGTGATTGGATTGGCGTGCTGATCGTCATCACGCGGCGTCTATACTGTTTCCGTTGATGGGTTGATCTGCGCTCGACGCGGCAGTGTATGTATGTCACTTCCTTTCGCGATCGCCCTGGCTTGATCCTCATACTTCCGTTACAAAAATCGTAATGGATATTTTAGGGGCCTAGGCGGTTGGGTGCATGCGCGGTGCAGGCGAGGCAGCGGCGGTTCGGCGTGAGCGAGCGCGTCCGCTGGGTCACAGGGGGAGATGCAGAGAAGGTTTGGTACCGGATATACGTAGTGCAGTGCAGGCGTGCAGTGCATGCGCTGGACAGGTAGGTGCGTGCGTGTATGTGGTGTGGGTTGCGTGTGTGTTCGCGAGGGTGCACCAGGTCACGGCCGGGTGTGGTAAGCGCTTCAGTGGTGATCTGGGGTGCTGTGGGCTGGGGCTCGGAGACTGATGGGTGAGACACTCCAGACGCGGAATCAGTCGGAACTACCGTGTATCTCATGCACCGAAACTCTCGAATATAGTCGGACTTATCGACCTGTAGGAGGGATCAGACCCGCTGAGATCGGAAGGCTGAGTAGGGGCATTCGTGGTAGCGATACTGGCAACTGCACTCTCCACCATCATTTCTTTTGCTTGTCCAGCATACCCGGCAATGCAGGGCCCGTACATGCTCGCATGAACGGGCGGGTGAGTGCGAGTGGGAGCGAGAGGGAGGGGGTAAAGGCAGAGTGAGCATGCGTACTCGCATGAGGGTGGTGATGGAGGCAATGGCAGGGCGAGCGAGCGAGGACGGTATGATGGCGGCGCGGCGCGAGGGGGACGTGAGTATGTTGAAGGCGAGCGCGCATGCACACGCAGACAGCGAGTCTGTGTGTGTACACGCGCTCGCGTGCACGTGAAGGCTAGAAGGGGTGGGCGAGAGTTGTGAGGGCGTGCGCGTGGGCATCACGCACGACGGGCATGATGGATGATGGATGGCTGACACATTTCGACACAGGTGGTGACAAGAGGGGGGATTCCTATACAATTAGCCAAGAGGCTCCCAGACGCGGAAAGGTTTATTGGAAGCTCGAGGAGCATCGATTCGATCAACACGGGGTTTGGCCAAGGAGGAAAGCCCCAGTAGCTATTAATAGATCAACTTGAAGGCCAGACTTAGCCCGAAATCCCGATGCCGTCGGAGGGGTTTTCAGTCCACTCTGGTGAACGGCGCAATGCGCCAGTCCTGATGAGACTGTTCAACGGCGTGGGGCATTGCTATGCCCAGTAAGTTCTTCCTTATCGTCATTTCGCCACTGTTGGATGAATGACGGTGATGCGCCGCAGCGCCGCTTGGCATCATATTCATATCCGTTGACACTGGTAAGTTATTCCTTGGTGGTGGAACGCAATGATGAGCAGCTGTCTCGCGTCAGTGATGCACGTCTTTACCCCTGCCACTAGTTCTGAATCCTGGTACCTCGACAACGAGCTCGATGTCCGACTCGCATTCGGACTTTGGCAGACACGGCCTCAAGGAACATTGCACAATGGTCGAGAGCATAAAAGACGTCCAGTACTATGCCTGGTGGGTAGTGAATCCGCTGGTACTTTCGGATAACTATCGACACTCGCCGGAATATTCATCTGTGCTCCTTCCGTCGTCGCTCCCCTCTCACTCATTGCTGTCGACCCCGGGCGGTGGCTCAAGCCAATGTAACACTGGGGCGAACAGAGTGTTGATTAACTCTGGAAGCATGATGTTCATCGAGTCATCGACCCCCTCAGTGGGCATGATGATCTCGTGATCAGATATTTTTAGGATGCTTCAAGTTGGAGCTAAGGCGCTTGATCAGGTTGAAGATCCATAATTTTTCTGATCATGCCAAGACGTTTCAGGACGCCGGGCATGACAGGCCGCCGAGGGTTTTGGTCTCTTGAAGGTGCGATGCAACATGAATACCTCGTTGGAGAGTCGAGACTCTGACGTGCACATACTACGTACATAGCTTGGTCATGCTGTCCCGAAAGTGCTGAATTCAAAATTGCGTGTTTTCTTCGAGATACTCTTTTGGATAAATATGATGTCGCGAATTCAGGAACACTGTCAGGAACAAACCTGTCGGCGTTAGGAAGGCGCGCGTAGTGTTACCACTGCCTCCAGCGTGTTCGAACGTGTGGCATTATTTGAACTTGAAGCTTCGAAGCCTCAGTACTACTACTAGACCGCATCTAAAAACTACCCGAGGGTAACTAATCCCGTTTTGGATTCAGGTATAGGCCATAGAGAGTCGTCAAGCGATAACGTTACTCGTCCGGCTTCACAGATCAGTGGGAGTTCGTCCGATCCGGGCCGACTCAGTCTCGTACCACTGGGTGACTGTGATTCAGAAGCATTCATTCGAGTCCATGACTGATCAAGAAAGCTAAGTCCAGCCGCTCTACACCCAATTCTCCAATTTAAGGTCACCTGAATAAATATAAATCAAGTTGCACCTAAGCCTTATGAGTCCATTTTCGACGAGAACCATTCTTGCGACCCTTAGATTGGTGCCTCGCCGGGGCGGCGTCACTCGTAGTAGGTGCCACTGTTGACAATAGTGCTTTCAAGTTGGACAATTTGAGGTGCATTTCGCGACTCTGATGAAGGGACTTGCCAGATTCCCGTCCACTGGCACAGTCGCACAGTGCCATCCTCCGAGTCGTTTCAATGCAAGCCTTTTTTTCTGCCGTCATACCCTGACTCATCAGGTTTGAAATGAAGTCACTTCAACTTGTTGGAGCCTGAGATTTCGTCGCCCGCGGTTACCTACAATCCTGTGCCGGCGCTGTTCTCATTCTCGACTCCATCCAAACGAGTTCGGCCCATCACTACACATCTGCTTCGTGGCGTTGCCCAGCGCAGGGTCCCCCAGCCGGAACACACATGAGACGACGGAGCGACGTTTTCGATCCCTCGTTTTCGGTTCAGCTGCGCCATGCCACGCTGGAAAGGCTTGGGTCCTCTGGTCATTGCCGTTGCGCTTCCTCGAGTCGAGACCTGCCTGTACGTACGCCGCATGCTACCGGTGGGGCTTTCTTACGACACTGTTCAAATCGAAAAATTATCTATCTTTTCGTGAGAGGTCGGCATGCCGTTCGGATCGCAATCAATCAGCCACCTATTCGATATCCACTGGCCCGGATCATGATTCAAATTCAAGTTTGAGAAGCTGAGGCCCGGCTGCGACCGCCGTGCTCCAAATTCCGAACCTGATGTGACATACTAGTCTTTTGTTCCCTACACATCATGACATAATTAATGCACGCCAGGCTGGTCTCGGGGCACCAGTGTTTGCAGGAAAAATATACCATATGGGGTACTCCTTGCTGTATAAAATGGGAGGAACGAGCTCCAGTTCTCTTCAGCCAACAACTCTTCGAGTCCTCAGCTCTCCGGAAATCCACTCACCTGCCAGACATGTTCTCCCGTCTCGCCACCCTTGTTCCCATTGCTGCCCTCGTTGCGGTTGCCACCGCTGCACCAGGTGCGGTCGAGGCCCGTGACAGTGTCTCCCAGTGCAACACTTCCGACCAGTACTGTTGCAACCAGGCAATTACTGTGGGTCATTTCTTTATCTTCCATTATTCGCGGGTGATTTATGAATGTATTCATTCGCAGCAAACCACCTCGGCCGTCAGCGGACTTCTTGGTGTCCTCAATGGCCTTAACTTGGGTGCAGGGCTTACTTGCAGCCCCATCAGCATCATCGGTATTCCCGGAAACTCGTGCACTCAGCAGCCCGTGTGCTGCACCGGCAACACCTTCGTGAGTTGTGTGCCATCCGATGGTACTGACGGCGTATTAACTTTTTTTCTTCCCCTTGCTCCGTACAGAACGGTTTGGTCAATGTTGCCTGCACTCCCATCAACGTCAACTTGTGAGGTGGATATTGGATCTTCCTGTGTGCTTGCGCTCTTGTTTTTCAATATTGCTCTACTTCCTCTTCCCTTGGGAGAGTGGAATAGTTGCTTGATTTGAGGACTTTAATAGGATTAATCATTTTTGCTCGTGATTTTAAGATTTTGTGATTGCCATGGTCTCACTTTGGTGTTACCAGTTCGGACAGCGCAAGAAACGTTGTGCAACGGAATAACTTGTGGGGTTGAAGGAGCAACGCTACCGTGGTTATCACGTTGGTTCCGCCAGAAGCTGGGCTGTCTCCATCAGCCCCATAAACTACTAAATCTGATTGCGTAGAGTATAGAGCACCGACACTGGGCCGCTCTAAGGATCCTGAAATATACTGATGGACAAGAATCACAGAGATCTGATCAAGGTGGGCGCTCAATGGGCTGTGCTTCATGCAGAGTTACATTAGCGTAGTCCCCGACCTGTTTAGTACGAGTGAGTGTGGTCATTGGCTGAAGGAAGTGGCCTGCCAGTAATTTTGCATCGACCTTGGATAAATGACAGTATCAAGTAAACCAAGCATGGACCCAATGCTCCGACTCGAGTCGTTTCTGAGCTTCTAACATACGGACATGCCAAGGGGTAGGTATCCGTCGTAAAAGAAGCGTGGAAGACGATGGTAGAGTGTACGTCGTTTTCTATTCGTTTTCCTTCTTCCTCTGTCTTCTCTTTGCCTGCGACATCTTTGTGTCCAGTAGTAATCGGTCGGTCTCCTGAATTGTCAGCAGTCTCACAACAGAAATGACTTTTCAGGGATTTCCATTCGTCCGTCGGATGATCGAGGAGCAACTTAAAAGCTTCTAGCAGCACGAAGTTAATTTCATCGGTGGTACGCTCGACATCTCCTCAGCCAACGTACAGTGAATGCAGGCAGTTCATCGGAGACGTATTTCACGGAGCGTGTCGCTTGTGGATACTCGGCATAATGCTTACCAATGTGGTTGGATTGGCGTCCTGATCGTCATCACGCGGCGTCGCGACGCCTAAATTAAGTTTCAGCGGATGGGTTGATCTGCGCTTGACGCGGCAGTACATGTCACTTCCTTTATGGCTTGATGTTTCGTTTGATCATACTTCTGTTACACCGAAAATCAATTTCATAAGCTCTATTCAAGCCAACGAGGAGAGAACAAATACATTGCACGAGTCAACTGATCGCTCGGGTCATCTCAGCTTTCAGAAGTTTACAAGGTAAGGTTGACGGGAGAGCAGCCGAAGTTCGCCACCCCGTTCTACGTTACAAAGGAGGATCCTCACCACTGCGTGTGCTCGGACAAAAAAGGTCAACTCACGAAGCTGTTGTCAGTGCAACAGACAGGTTGCTGGGTACACGAATCACCACCCCCCATACCGATCGCCATGATCGGGGTGCAGCCGAGACCGATGAGGCCATCAATGGAAGGAAGGGCGAGCCCGAGTAGTCCGCTGGGTTCGCTGAGCGTTGTGGAAGTCGACTGTAGCGTGTGGGTGGTTAGCACACACAGGGACTACGTGGGGGACGGGGAGATCTCACGCTTTGGGTGCTGGTGCGGCATTGCATGTCGCATTGGGAGGAGCCATTACGAACTTCGAGCGCGCTGGATGCGGCAGCAGCTACTGCAGTGCGGGCAGCAACAGGATGAGAGTAGGGAAGCGAGTGTACGTGGATATAGTGAACGGGTACGTTAGGTTGTTCGAGAGGCGATGGGATGCTTTTTTGCTAATGGCGAGCTGATCTGCGACTTGCCTTTCTATACGGCGAGGAGAGCCTCTTCTTTCTCCTTCCACTGCACCCCTTTGTACACAGCCCGTTCGCACCAACACGCATGACGGTGAGAAGGAATCGGGCGTTCTAGGTCTCAGAAGAAAAAAAATCAAGCGTATCATGAAGTTTGCCAGCGTCGCTGCTGTCTGGGCATGACATATGATCGCCGCCTCTCGGTTATCGAGCCCAACGAAACCGAATTGAATGATGCAGGGAGGACTTTGGCCCCGAACTTGCCGAAGGAGTTCAAGCAGTGAAACAGTCGTCCATCATCTATGTAGAAGTATTGACATGCCGGCGCCGGTCGACGCCGACCGCGAACGTGCCGGTTGGTCGATCTTAAGGCGACCCATGACTTGTGCATGAAAACGACGGTAGGACCCTTGTTCCTCGATTAACAACTCAACGATCCGGTCGTGGCCATCACTATGTTTGTTTCAGGATACGTCTGAGCGCATGGACATGACAGGTACTACTGTCTGGGTCGGACAGCCTCGAGGTCTTTGTATAGCCAATACCAGAGGCCCATGCCAGTGGACGAGAGGTACCTGCGACCTCAATAATACTTTGACACTTTCTGGGCGTGGAACTTGAATACTCTCCATATTGCCGCATCCAGTGATTCCACTGGCGCCCGAGCCACGACTGAAAAGCGCCGAAAATATATTTCAACCTTTGTCCTCCACTGCAGTGGCACGATACGTTCAAGGGCGGCTTGGCGTACAAATCCCTCGACCTGGTGTAATGATGAAGGCAAGTCTAAAGGAGTCGGAGTTTGATAATGGCTCATCGATGCATTGGGCCGCGACGGAACTAGGTGCTCAAAACGGTCGTTTTCATCGCAGTTTATGCAGTAGTGGGTGTAGGCCTAGCCTGGTGACCAGCCTTGCTTCACGATGCTGGTCAGCGCGTTGATCAAACCAACGTTGACGGGAAGCCTACTAGAGAGCATCTCGAATCACAACTTGGCAGTGCGCTCCGTGCGGGGGTGCATCTCCGATCTGCTGTATTCACTTACCGTACTCCATTAACCCAGTTCCAAGGGAGACCAAGTGTGGCGCAACTGCACCAGTCTTGCAAAGAGTCATTGTCAAACTCCGACTTAGACCAGGGATTTGCCGTGTATCGTGTCACTGCAGCGGAAGAAACAGCCTGTCGAAATATATTTTCGGCGCTTTTCAGTCACGTCTTGGACTGGAATCACTGGCCCATGCGGTAACACGGAGCGTATTCCGCGCCCAGAAGGCGTTGGTGATGGCCCGGGAGAGCGTACGTTTGTCATGACTTTGGTTCAAGTTGATATTCCTGAACCCGTGTTATTTAGAAAGCATCATTGAGGTTACAGGCACCTCCTGTCCACTAGTGCTAGCCGTACAAAGACCTCGAGGCTGTCCCAGACAGTACCTGCCAGGTCCATGCGCTCAGGCGTACCCGAAATAAAGGTGGTGATGCGGACACGACCGGATCATTGTTAACCTGATCCTACAGTCGTTTTCATCTCAGTTTATGCACAACTTATGGGCTGTCTTAAGATCGACCCATCGGCATGTCCGCGGCCTGCGTTGACTGGCGCCGGCATGTCAATGGTTCTACATCATAGGCGACTGTTTCACCGCGTGACCCCCCTGAACCCACGGCAAGTTCGGGGCTGAAGTCCTCTCCGCAGCATTCAACTCAATAACCGAGGGTCGGCGATCATATGTCATGCCCAAGCAACAACGACGCTGCCAAGTTTCATGACACGCTTGGTTTTTTCTCCATGTTTTCTCCATGTTGACCTCTGACCAAGGACCCCCGACCTCTTCGCACTGGCATGCGTGCTGGGGCGAACGAGCTGACACTGTACAAAGGGGTTCAGTGGAAGGGGAAAGAAGAGGCTCTCCTCGTCGTATAAAAAGGCGAGTCGCACCATCAGCAAAAAGCATCCCATCGCCTCTCGAACGACCCAACTTGCCCATTCGCTATAACCATATACACTTGCTTCTCTACTCTCCTCGTCGCTGCCCTCGTTGCAGTCGCCGCCGTCGCACCCAGCGCGCTCCAAGTTCGTAACGGTTCTTCCCAATGCAACACCGGTTCAATGCAATGCTGCACCAGCACCCAAAGCGTGAGTTTTCCCCGCTCCTCGCGCTAACCATCGCCCACGCTGCAGTCGACTTCCACAACCCTCAACGAACTCGGCGGACTGCTCGGGCTCGCCCTTCCCTCCATTGATGGTCTCATCGGTCTCGGCTGCACCCCGATCACGGTGATCGGTACGGGGAGTGGTGCTTCGTGCACCCAGCAGCCCGTCTGTTGCACTGACAACAGCTTCGTAAGTTGATCTTTTCTTGTCTGAGTGCACGCAGTGTTGACGACCCTCCTCCGTAACGTAGAACGGGTTGATGAACCTCGGCTGCTCTCCCCTGAATCTTAACTTGTAAACCGCTGAAAGATTCGACGGCGCCCAAGTCATCATGGCAGTTGTCCAAGTGTTTCTTCCTGTGATGGTTGCAACAAAATGAATAGATCATCCTTTGGTATTAGAGCGTGCCTGAAAGAAAATCTCGTGAGGAGCTCGGGTCATAATCAAATCTGGAGGCCCACATCGTTGCAATATTAATGTGAAATACGGGCGAATGAAAGAACATCGATCAGCGGCTGCCGTAGAAGCAAGCGCCATATATTCTCACGTCGAGCACAGATCGTCCCATCGACGGAAATAATCCATGTAAACGCCGAAACGCATGATTAGCACGTCGATCGAGCCATGGGTGGGACATTAACAGCAAGTATTATCGACCGACCAAGCATCACAAGTAGCGTACCATATGTAACGTATTCCCGGTCTACTCTTCCCATTCACCGTATTCCCAGTTAAAGCAATCCTGCCGTCGCCGTGAGTACGATGCATGTCCACCACCACAGAAGAACAGAGACGTACGACACAATCCACTTCTTCTTTCGCTACAGGCACAGGCAGCTTCACCTTCTTCTTGGTGTCCTTGTCCTTGTCCTTGTCCTTGTCGCCACTGCCCCACCAGGGCCAGCTCATTCGCAAGACGCTTTTCTCGTCGTCCGGTGGAGGTTCATCGGCCCACTCGAGGTCTTGACTGAGCACGCGCTCGATGATATCTCGTATCGAGTGCGTTCGAACGTCCACCGCCCATTTGAGCTTGGTGACCGTGTCATACAGTGCGACCTTGCCGAGGTGACACCTGTGAAGTTACCGTCAGTTGGTTCCTACCGGTGAGGTAAGGACGTGTCGACCGCTTACCTTGTCTCCATCGCATAGCCAGCAATTGCACAGGAGGATGCTACACCGTTACATACTCCCATGGGTATCGGGTCTGCTGTATGTATGATGTGAGTGATATGCTGGGTCGATGGCTTTGGAGGATGTTAGCACCGCATCATTCAAGGTAAATGCGGATCCAAACACACCGGAGAAGGAAGATGCAACCGAGTAGCGGCTAGTTTCTCAGCAGGCGCTTCAAACGCTACCACTGGTGCACCAAAAGAAACTCCAATGAGTGACGACACAGCACCTCCCAATGAATGGCCTGTAAACCCGATGAGTACTCGGTGCACCTGAAATACAAATCAAGAGCAGCAGAACAGAATGCGTACCAATTATCCAAATGTGGGAATTCGGGTACATGTAAGTAAGATTATTATATAAATTCTGCAAAGTCGGGTTGGCGTCGGCGAGGCGTATCATGAGGAAGCTTGCTCACCACTCCAACTGAATAGTATAGATCGTCGTCTTGAAGTGCGCTTTCTAAGCATTCCTGATTGCATTTGCCTGCACCCTTGTAGCACCCACAAACGGTGCTCCACGTAGGACCCACACGAGCGCAACAACAGGAGAAGAGCATGTTATCGTTCAACTTGTCCCTCCGTACCGTGGGACCTCCACCACCAGTAATCCACCCAGCTGAGGTACCCTTCAGGGAAAGAACCACTGTAGAATTATCTTCTGAAACGAAAACATGACCACGAAGGCCATCGTCGGTAGGCTCCCATCCTACAGGAATCGTCTGCACGAATAATGAGAAAACCTTGTGGAATGAAGAAATTGACTTGCCGTGTTGAACCCATCGACGTTGTACCACCCTGAATCAGGACTTGCGCTGTAGGCATTATTGGTCATCTTTGCGAGAGAGAGTAATGTTTCCTTGTCGGTTACATCTGGACCGAGGACGTCTTCTGGATGCCACAGACTAGCATCGTTCTGCGCGTGAAGCATCGAGCGAAGGCGGGCATCGTGAAAGGCGGCGTACGAGTAAGGTCGGTGTGTCGAAAGGCGTAACGTGTCTACGTCATAGGTATATGGGTCTGCGGGCGTGCTTAGCGAATGCGATACGAGCTGGGATGGACCGACGTCGGAGAAGACAACGCGCGATGTGTTCGTGACTGCATGTTGGTGTCGGAGGCGAAGCGACAACCGAGGTGTCCGTGCCTGCAGGGCGTCCTCTTGCCAGAAAAACGAGGCTAGTAAAAGGGGAAGTGTAAATATGTCAAAAATCATGGCCCTGTCTATGGCTGTGGAGACATAAACATGAGAAGGGACAAGCGCTAGCAGTCGCCGTCGTGGTCACCAAAGACTGAGCTGAGTTATTACGTAACCCTCTCCTCTTCTGCCAAAGCCGCCACGAGTCATCATTGACCCGACCACTTGGGTCACGATCCAGCGCGTGCTGGCACGGTGCTATGTTGGGACCGTGAGGCGAGAGTGCTCTTAGCTCTACCTAAACCATCCATTATGCGCACGCCGTGTAAGCGATGGAGTCGTGTGAGTACGCATATTGAACAGCCCGAGCCTTGACCAAGGCTACAGGTCTATGCCTGCTGGGTGACCTTCATCCGCACAAGAAAGCAATGGTCATGGAAGACTGGATAGTTTTACCCTTCCCATGACCAGTCTATCAATCTTCACTGTCCAGTCCCGGACTCCGTCCAGTTTGAACTGTGACTGCTACTTTGACGTGAACTTCCGCGCCCGAGCCACGTCTCTTCACTGCTAACTTTTGCCAACAGCCCAGGAAAGTGATTTCACTCTTCTATTTCCTGGCGTTGGTCGCCTGTCACACCGGCTAGTTCAAGCCAACCACAGATGTCATTCGACTCGGCGCAAAATGCCATTGATACTAGTTTAACTTCACAACTCGCCCTCTATGGTGACCCTTTAGCATTGCGCCCGTCACCTCTCTGTCTGCCGCCTCAACTTCACTTTCGAACCCCACTGACCCACAGTTTTCAGTCCCTCAACCTCACCGTATAATCGGATGAAGCCGAGATGGTTTCCGAGTTGTCAGGTGACTCTCGAAATGTTTTCTTTCTCTCCTTGTTGGCTTGAATAGGGTTTATGGTAACGGAAGTATGATCAAATGGATGATCAAGCCACTGGCAGAGCGATCGCGAAAGGAAGAGACATACTGCCGCGTCGAGCGCAGATCGATCCATCGACGGAAACAATACAGACGTCGCGACGCCGCTTGATGACGATCGGCGCATCAATTGAACCGCAGATTGGGCAGGCATTACCTTGAGCATCCCGATTCACAAGCAGCGTGCTGTATTCACCGTACGTTGGCTAAGGGACGAAGTCATTTCCACTGTAAGACCACTGCGGGGAATCCAGAAGACCGGCTGCGGGACACAAAGATTTCGCTGGAAACGAGAATGCAGGGGAAGAAGCAAAGCGAGCACAAAAGACGTACACTCCACCACCCCCCACATTGTCCTCCACGCTTCTTTCGCGTCAGATACCTACCCCTAGCATCGCCGCATTGATACAAGCTCAGAAATGAGCCGAGTCGGAACACTGGATCCACGGTTGCCAGACTAGAACGAACTTGGTAGTAACTCGAATACAGTGCCTTCGCATTTATCCCAGATCCTCGCAAACGCGACAAACGTGCGGAGCATGTCTGTTTCCATAGTTAAGATATATACTTTATACCTTCAGATTTATCCTTGATCTAAAGATGCTCAGATATTCGGTCATTGCAATGCATTGACGCACGCTCATGAAAACAATTGACCCTCACTTGAAAGCATGGCACACTCGCCGTCTGTAATGAATGTTTCCATCAGAACTCGATCTATACGACTTGAAAGCTCAGTGATCTCAAATGCTCTCAAATAAAGTCTCCGTGTTGCGATACACTTCATGCGTTCTCTGTTGCAAGTTCATTGGTACATTTGTGACTTAAGACACTTTAGAGAGGCGCAATTTCGGTGGTCTATCCCTTTCAAAAACCCTTTATGCGGAGATTCGGTCATTTATGTGGCTAGCCGAGGAAGTCCAACACCTGGCACGTCATCTAACTACATACTACGCTTGCAGTACCAGAAGACCAGCATCCGGTGAGGCAAAGATCGAATGCAAGGCGCAAGGGAAGTCGCTCTTCCTTCGGATCCACAGGTTACGCAGTTGCACGACACTTCTTGATCTCCGCAAACTTATCGCACTATAGTTCACGCAGGGTAATCACAGAATCCTAAAACCCGTCCCAGTAAAAACGATTGAGGTATATGATAACCATCCACATTAAGGTATCAAAGTCATCAAATCAAGCAACGACTTCACTCCTCCAAGGGAAGAGGAAATAGAGCAATATCTGACGAAAGGAAAGAACGCAAGAACGCGGAGAAGGTATCCAAAATCCACTTCACAGGTTAGCGTTGATGGGAGAGCAACCAATGTTGACCGCGCCATTCTGCACGAAGTAAGAGAGGTTATCGATGCCATCAGTACAAATTACAATCGACAGTGAAGTAGTGCGTGGCGCAAAACTCACGAAGTTGTTGTTAGTGCAGCAGACAGGCTGTTGGGTGCAAGAGTTGCCAGCGATGGCGACGGCACTGATGGGGGAGCAAGTAACCCCGGCAGCCAAGTTAAGCCCGTTGAGGACGCCAAGAACGCCGCTAACAGCCGAGGTGTATTGCTGCGAACAAATACATTCATGAATTGCTCAAGGAAGGGAGGGCAGAGAAATAACCCACCGTAATCGCCGAGTTGCAGCAGTACTGGTCGGAAGTGTTGCACTGGGAGACACCACCGTTACCGTTGGGTGCAGCAGCGACAACTGCAACGAGAGCAGCGACGGGAATGAGGGCGGTGAGGCGGGCGAACATGTCTAGCAGGTGAGTGGATAGTTGGAGAGCTGAGGACTCGAGGAGTTGTTTGCTGGAGAACACTGGTGCTGGTTCCTCCCCTTTTATACAGCAAACGGTACCCCATATGGTGTACTATGTTCCCTGCGGGTAATGGTCACCCGAGACTTGGTGTGCATTATGTCATGATGGCGGGGAGCAAAGGGACAACGTCAGCGTGTTCGTGATTTCTGTGTGAGTGGCTTGTAGACAGAAATGGCACCGTGCGTGCCAGCATACAGCGTACGTACAGGCAGGTCTCGACCGTCGTCTGGGTCGAACAACGCCCGTGCGTACGAAGTAAACGTGTAGTGATCCAGATTTCGGAAAACACTTTGGGTGGACTCGAGAACTTGAAGGCGAGAACGCCGCGTGCATAGGAATGTAGTATGTACTAGTATACCGGTCACTGCGGGCGCCGAAATTAAAAGACTTCGTTTCAGACTCGGTGCTCCGAACCAGTGTCAACGTATGACGGCAGGGAGAAAGGGTTGCATTGAAACGAGAATGCAGGGTGTGGAATCTGGATCCTGTCATGGATTTTATTCATCTTTTGCTATGCAGGCGGCCGCTTTACAGTAAATTGGAGAATATTGCGTGGAGACTGAATGACCTTTGCTCTATTTGATAGGCCGTTCAACTTTCCGAAAGCCACTGACAATGATTCGGAATACTTTTGAATTACAGTGATCAGTGGTACGAACCCGAGCCGGCCGTGCCGCCGATCGGACGAGCTGGCTGAGGGTTTAATGCTACATGTTCGAACACGCTGGGTCTAATTGAGGTGTTGTAACATTACGCGCGCCGCCTTCCAACTTCAAGCTTTCAAGTTTGAAACGCCGACAAACGATGTGCGGCTGCCAGCATGTTCCTGGCAGTAGCCTATCATATTTTATCCAAAAAGGTATCGAAAAAAAAAACATTTTACAACTTATGACATTAGTACTCTCATGGCATGACGAAAAACATGTGCACCCCAGCGATTGAATCTCGACTCTCATGAAGCACTAATCTAACTTTGAAGAGTCGAGCTCGGTTCCATAATCATTTTCTCCAGTGCCAGGAATCAATGACCTGACGGACACTGATATCCAACGTGGACTGGCACGGTGCTACAATTCAAGTTGGGACGTGCAGGTAAGAGTGCTCAGCTTTCGAATCTAAACCGTCCATCCCGCACATGCCCACGGCGTAAGCAATCGAGCCCTGTGAGTACGCGTATTGGACTCAGACCACTGCAGGTCTACTGCACCTTCACCTGCGCAAGAGACGGTAATGGTCACGGAGGAGTTTCCAATGACCAGGTTATCAATCTTTACTGTTCCAGTTTGAACTGCGACTGCTACTTGACATGGCTGCCGCGCTCGAGGCCACACCCCCTCACAGCCCAACGCCCACCAACAGCTCAGGAGACTGATTTTACTCCTCTATTTCCTGGCGCTGGTCGCCTGCCTCGCTCTTGCAGTACCGACTATGTCATGTCAACCATAGGTGAGTCATTCGACCCGGCGCAAAATACCATGGATACTAGTTTAATTTCACAGCTCGCCCTGTATGGTGACCCCTTGAGCATCGCGCCCGTCACCCTCTATCTGTCGCTCAACAGGCTCAACCTCACATTCGAATCCCACTGACTCTACATCCCCACGGCTTACCTACATAGTCCCTCAGCCCCGACTTGTAATCGGCTAAAGCTGAGATTGTTCCCGAGTCACGTCAGGTAACTCTCGAAGGTTTTTCTTTCTCCTTGTTGGCTTAGAATAGGGTTTATGGTAACGGAAGAATCACATCAAATGAATGATCAAGCCAAGCCATCGCAAAAGGGAATGACATGTTTCCATGTGCGACGTCAAGCGCAGATCAATCCGATCGACGGAAACAATATAGACGTCGCGACACTGCGTGATGGACTGGCGATCGGCCCACATCAAGATAAGTATTTCCGCTGCACGACCACCGGGAACCAGGGACCAGTAACCTGTGGGACACGGGGGTGGGTCGCAGGAAAGCGGGTAGCGAACAACGTACACTCCATCAGCCACCCACGCTGCTTTCCGTGCTTCCTTTCTGACAAATACTCACCCCTTCAAGCCCTTGCATCTCCGCATTAGTACAAGCTCAGAAATGCCAACTCGAGTCGAACATTGCATCCACGCTTGGTTCACTTCTGCTGGATTATCGACGGTATCGTGCTGCACGGCGGGTATGTTCATGCGCCAGACCTCAATCCATGCGACCCGAAAGTTGATACTCGTCTCTAACTTGAGGACAACGCTCGGGGCTGAGCAATTGACACTAAACTTCGAGCGGACCCGGACGGAACGAATCTGTAAGAGAGCGTCGAATGAAGTCTCCATGATCCAATACATTTTCCGTGTTCTCCCCTGGGTCCGTCAGTATAGTTTTCAATGCACTTCCTATAACGACCCAAGTTGGTGGTCTATCTGTTTCGAAACCATGTGTAGAGATTCAGTCCTTTGTGTCGGTGGTTAAGAAAGCCGGGCGCTACTCTTTCAGTACGAGAACAGCATTACCAAGTGAGTCTAAGATTGAAAAGCACGCATTGTACACGAGAAGATTTGTGCTGCGTTGATGCAGGATTGACCGATCAATGTAACGGGCCACGACGAGGAATAGCCTGAGGAAGGGGATCCAGCACGATTCAAACGTACATGTAAACTCGGGAGCGAGAGCGCAGCACAGTTCCTGGCATTCGTTTTCCTACCACAGAGCATGTCCTCCGTTTGGTTCTACACTGGCAGGTGAAGCGTCAGGTTGCACAATATTTTTCGATCCCTCTGAGCCTCTGGCACTATACTTGAAGCATGGAAACCGTCACAAAATCTTTAAACCTCCACCAGTAAAAATCGTTGACGTGCACGATCAACATCGACATTTAAACCATCAAATCAGATTACTAGTCACACTCTCAAGGAGCGTGTAAATGTACTAATGTTTAACAGAAAGAAAAGAGTGTCGGACAAGGTAGGTCCAAGGGTATCTAATATCAATTTCACAAGCTAGGACCGATGGGAGAGCAGCCAATGTTCGCCACACCATTCTGCATGGAGTAAAGGTAAGAGAAATTATTGTGTCGTCAGTACAAATTACGAATCGATAATGAACCAGCGCATGGCGCAGAACTCACGAAGTCGTTGTTAGTGCAGCACACAGGATTCTGGGCGCATGTGGTACCGCCAAGGGCGAGGACACTGATGGGGGAGCAAGTGACCCCGGCACCCAGATCAACGCCGTTGAGGACACCAAGAAGGCCGCTGACAGCCGAAGTGTATTGCTGCGAACGGGTGCGTTCGTGAATCACCCACAAAGGAGGGCAAAGAAATGACCCACCGTAATTTCTGAGTTACAGCAGTACTGGTCGGAAGTGTTGCACTGGGAGACACCGCCGTTACCGTTGGGAGCAGCGGTAACAACTGCAACAAGAGCAGCGATAGGAATAAGGGTGGCGAGGCGGGCGAACATGTTTGGCAAGTGAGTGGATAGTTGGAGAGCTGAGGACTCGAAGAGTTGTTTGCTGAAGACTTGGGTGGTTCCTCCCTTTTATACGGCAAACGGTACCCAATAAGTACGAAATTTTTTCCCGGTAAACACTGGAACCGAGACTGGGCGTGCATCAATTATGTCATGGTTACGGTAGGAAGAAAAAAAAAAGTCATGCAGCAGGCATGCAGAATTTATTGATTAGGCGAATGATTGCGATCCGAACGCGTGAACCCCCATAATGTTCTGTCCGTACTAGGCGACGCAACATTCAAGTTTGTCTTGAACGATGTAAATTTTCAACGCATTGACGTCACGGTCTGAGGAGTTCAAGTTAAGTTCACTGTCACAGTAGTAATGCCACACGTTCGCACACACCGGGTCTGCCAGTGGGGATTACGCGCCTTCCTCCGATTGCCGACAAGGGTTGCCGTGCGGATTCACGACATCATATTTATCCAAAAAGGCATGTAGCATATGACCAAAACAACTCCATTGTAGCCCAACGCCGATGAGGGTCGCACTTGCCAGGTGATCTCGCGCGGCCTGGCACGGTGTTATGTTCAACGGGACTGTGCAGGTGGCCTAGGGCGCTCTCCGCTTTCGAATTAAACTATTCACTGCGCGTATGCCGTGTAAGCGATAGAGCCCTGTGAGCATGCTTATTGAACGACCACGACAGGTCTACTACACCTCACCCCTGCAAGACCATCAGCAGTGGTCACGGAGGACTGGATAGTTTTACCCTTCTGATGACTGACTAGTCCATCAATCTTCACTGTTTTGTGATCCCGTCCGATTTGAACTGCGACTGCTACTCAACATGACTTCCGCACTCGGGGCCGCATCTCTTCACTGCTAACCTTTACCATCAGCCAAGGAGAATGACTTTACCCCTCTATTTCCTGGCGCTGGTCGCCTGTCAGGCTCTTGCAGCATCTGCTAATTCAAGTCAACCACAGATATCGTTCGACTCGGCGCAAAATGCCACTGATACTGGTTTGGCTTCACAGTTCACCCCGTATAGTGACCCCTTGAGCATCTATCCGGTCACCACTCTATCTGTCGCCTCAACTTCACTTTCGAATTTCACCGATCCCACATCTCCACAGCTTACCCAGTCCAACGACCCATCGAGCACGGTCCCGGTCATTTCCTCTCTACATCCTATCTCGTCTTCTCTTACACCGTCACCGGCCTCCTCTTCCACCTCCATCGTCTTTGTCACCGAAGTTGTCACTGCTCTTGAGACGACCACCGTTGGTGCGACGCTGTCTTCAGCCACTATCGTCACCGTGGTCGTGACAGCAACCGCAACTACAACCGTAATCGTAGCCCCTTCCCCTTCTTGGGATAGCCGTACCCTATGGGCTGCACCGCCGCAGATGACTGACCTCTCTGCGTTCAACGTCACATACTTTCCCAGCGGTCAACGAAACCTCCGCATCGTCGCCCAAACCCCAACTCAGGCCATCGCCCCCACCGCCAACAAATTCGTCCAAAGTCCCCTCTTACCGTCACTTAACACGAGCACCCCATCCACGTTCTTACAGCTCGTCTATCCAGCCCACTCCGTCAATCCGGGGAGCAAACCCGAAGGCGGTGCCGATTTCTACGCGACTCCGCTCAACCTCGCCGGTGCACGCAACGTCACGTTGGCGTACAGCGTCTTCTTCCCGGCCGATTTCGATTGGGTCAAGGGGGGAAAGTTGCCAGGTTTGTTTGGGGGTCATACGGGGTGTTCGGGCGGTGCCTCGGCCCGTGATTGCTTTAGCACGCGTTTGATGTGGCGTCCGCGGGGCGCTGGAGAGCTCTACTTGGTATGTGCCCTGTTTTGATTTTTCGACTTTTTCTTCCCCTCTTCTTTTCGCACCGACTTACGCGGATCATCTCTGTTCCGTAGTATGCCCCCAAGGACAAACAATCCGAGGCATTATGTGCGGACATTGGGTCCGTTTGCGATGCCAGCTACGGATTTTCCGTCGGCCGAGGCGCCTTCAATTTCACCGCTGGCGGTTGGACGCACCTCGAACAAAACGTCGTTCTCAACACGCCCGGACAAAATGACGGCGTTTTCACGCTTTTCGTCGATGGGCGACCGACGATCAACCGGACGGACATGTTTTATAGAGATGTCGCTCAGCAGGCCAAGAAGAACAGGTCGACGCGAAGGACGTCTATTGCTTTCGATCCCTCTACGACCACTGCGTTACATGGGATCACGTTGGATGAGAATGGAAGCGTTCCACAGCCTGTAGAGTTCCTCGGTCTTTTCTTCAGGTACCGTACAGCTCTTGGCAACGGTCGAATCACGCCAGGCTCATTTTCCTTGGAGCACTTTCTTTGGAGGTCACGGCAAGGAATACGCCACTCCGAAACAGCAGTATACCTGGTTCAAAGACTTTGCAATCACGCGTCATAACTAA
>Ga0307508_10001257_pt1 | contig 28866 bp, 44 predicted proteins | sample 9_EM_MG_FD_203089 | JGI IMG/M metagenome (GOLD analysis project Ga0307508, IMG submission 203089) | Populus trichocarpa ectomycorrhiza microbial communities from riparian zone in the Pacific Northwest, United States - 9_EM | ecosystem: Host-associated > Plants > Roots > Unclassified | place...
TTCAGAGCTCGCCCCAGCCTGTGACTTTCACTCATGAAATCTCACTCGGCCTCAATCCTCAGATTGAGTCCGGCTAGTCATACTAATTGCATGTCTTGGGGTGTCACCAGCGCGCTGGGTGTAACATGTGGGCAGTAGCCTGGTTGTCGATACAGACGAAGACTGAGGTGTGTGGAGCTGTTGTAGTGAGGACTGTGGTGACGGCTTCCTGTACTGCATGGAGTTCTGCATCGTACACTTCGGCCCTATTGCCGAGATTGCAGTGTCCGTCCTCCAACAGGTCGAGTTGCTGGTTTCTGCAGTGGTAAATGGCCCATCCACAGCAGACAGCGCCATTCTCCAGTTTGGAGCTGTCGGTGTATATGACGATGGTTTGGGCAGGGAGCGCATTTAGCCATTCTTTGTGAAGTTGCTGTGGCCACATCGTCTTGTCTGGATTTGGAGATGTGGTCTTTGCTACTCCTGGCGCTGTTCATCAGTAAAAAATTTGAGAATTCCTAGGGAGCTCCCGTAGCTCCCGTAGCTCCCGTAAGTATTGCTAACTCCCGTAAGAGGAGAACTTATATTTTACTTCCGTAAGGATTTGGAAAAAAATATGTAGTTTATTTTTACCGAAATATTAGTTCAAATTTATATCTCACCTGTAAAAAAAGCAATATACTTCAACTTTCCATTTTTTTGCTGATGTTGACGTTGGTGTACGATCTTTGAGCTTGCCCTGCATGAGGTGTTTGCTGAGGTTGTACAGATGGTGTATTCCCAGAAGGTTGGAATGGGTATTTGGCTGGCTGCGCGGAGGACCAATGGCATGGTAAGTTGGGATAAAATGAGGCGAATAGCATACCGTAGTGATAGGTAGTCTAGGTATGCAGCCATCGGGGGGAGATGGCCAAGTGTGATGAGGTTAGTGGTTCTCGTATTGAGCGGCAGGCTGGTAATCCATCGCCCAACACCATTGTACGTTACGCTGAGCATGGCAGATACTGATGGCCTGTCGGTCCACCATGCTGGGGATGCCCAGAACATGGCCAGGAGGATCAATGTCATTGCCAGGTGGTGGGTGATGTGAGCTGGAATGCCGTGGGACCGGTGGTGTAGGAAGCTCAGGCGGCCCAGAATCTTGTGTCCTCTGGTGGCTGCCATTGTGGCGTGATGAATGAAGGTGAGTGATTCGTCAATAAATACTCCCAGGTATTTGATTTGTTGTTTGGCGGAGATGGTGGTATTGAGGATTCGGAGGGGGGGGTGCGATGAGAGGCTCTTATTCTTATTCTTGCTGTTAAGTGGGAGACAGTAGAGAAGTTCCATCTTTGGCCTTGCGAAGGTGAGTCCCAGGCGCATGCCATTGCTCAAGTGGCGTTCGGTACATTCCTCGAGAAGTGCGTTGGCTCTCGAGACTGTGGGTGACATCTGTATCATACAGACATCATCCATGTATTAGGTATCTATGGCATCGGCAGGATAATGCTGCTTTTCCAGCATCACATTGCTGTAGATAAGAAATAGAATCGGCGAGATCAGTGACTGCTGTGGTAGGCCACAGTGGTACGGTTGCGGGTCCTCGGATTGTTGATCAAATCCAAAGGCGATCTTCTGGTCGGTATTGAAGGCAGCAACCCAGTTGGTCAAATAAGATGGCATCTGGCATTGGGACATGATTTCTAGGAGTGTTGACGGGTGGATCTGGTTGAAAGCTCCCTCGATATCAAGTGTGAGGACAGCCGGTCGAGTGGCGGTCTGGTTGGTGGTTTTCTTTTTGCTGATAGAGGTGGCAATGGGTGAAATTGGATGGAGGAGTGCATCATTGCAGAGTTTTCTTGTTGGGCACCCATCTGTGATGGATGTGTCTCTCCACAAATCAAGGCTGCGTGGGAGAGGCGTTTCTCCACAATCGATTCCAGCAGTTTCCCAAAACATGATTGGGGTGAAATCAGACAATAAGATTTTGGGTCTGAGCACGTCGTCTTGCCAGATTTGGAGATGACAACGCAGTTGGCAGTTTTCCATTCCGGTGGATGCACAGCATATTTGAGGCATGCGGTGAAGTGGTGGAATTGGCTTGTGGTGTGTGCTGTGGTGCTGAATTGTTTTTCAAATGGTCCGGGTGGATGTGGCTTCAAGCTGGTGGATTCGGTAGGCCGTCTTCGCATTCTGTACCATTGTCGACCACTTGTGGCGTTTGTATTGGCTGTCTTTGAGGTTCACATCTGTGGGGTATAGGCGGGCCCGTCTGTCAGCACGCTTAACACTCTGTTTTGCCAGTGTAAGACTGTGGTTCCACCAGAGTGCTTCTGTCTTTCACCCTGTCCATAAGGGGACCGCCTCCCGGACTGCCTGGTGAATGAGTCGTGTGATATTGGTGATTGCTCTTAGAGTATCATCTGTTCCTTGGAGCTGCGAAAGGTCCATTTTCACAGCTTCGATCCTGGAATTAAACATTCCCCAGTCTGCCTTGTGCCAGCACTGATGGGGAGTAGCCGGTTCCGAGGCTAACAGTAGGGAGAGGGAGAGGGTAATGGTGCTGTGGTCGGCGGTAGTTTCATGGTCCATGGCCAGTGTGAGAACAGATTGCATTGTAGATCCTCCGGAGAAACACAAGTCGATGGTAGAGGGGTGTCCACCACTCCTGGGGTGGTGTGTGGGTATTGCTGGCTGGTTCTGGAGACAGAAGTTGTTGTCTTCCAGCCAATTGGCGATTGCGTGGCTTGCTGAGGAGATTCGGGCGGTCTGTGGGAGGGGCCCTTGCCTCCACAGGTGATGTGCGCTAAGGTCTCCCATAAGTAGGCAGTCCAGTGGCATTCTGAGACTTGGGAGGATAGCTGCCAGTGGTTCTGCCCATCCTGTGGAGTAGAAGTTAAAGAGGGTGAATGTCCTTTGGTTGTGGGATGTGATCATGGTTCCCAAGAATGAGTCCTGGGCAGTAAAGACTGTAGTTGCGGTCAAATCAGAGGTGTGGCGTACATACATCACGCATTTGGGTTTTGTTGGTGTGGGGGTAAAGGCGTTGAAACCTGGTAATGAGGGTGGCTTTCCATGTCTATTGCACCATGGTTCTTGGAGAAGGCAGATAAGGTTTTCTGGTTTTCTGGCAAAATCTTGCAGTACTGAAATCATAGTTGCTTGGCCTCTTGCACAGTTCAGTAGCTGTACGGACCCAACGGCATGTAGGGCCATTTATTCGGCCACTCCCGCCATGGGGGCATCTTCCTGGTTTGTTGTAGAAATTGTCTTGTTAAAGGTGCAGAGTTTAATTCGTTCCGGGTGATTCGGGTCGCTGGCTTTGTGGGGTGCACTGCAATTGGCGCAGCATATCGGTGGATGGGTACAGGCAGGGCCTTTTTTGCAAATGGGGAGGGTGCACGGGTGCTGTTGTGTCTCATGAGGGGCGGCGTAGACAGCACAGTGTGAGTTGCTTTGGCAGAGGGCGGCAGGGTGTCCATATCCTTGACAGTTGTGACATTGAGTGCTGCGTCCATATGCGATGTAGTCATCCAATTGGCATTCCTGGTTGCAGACGATAAGGTTCCGGCATCCAATGTCAGCCTTTTTGAGATTGCCAGAAAGCGTCATCACCACTGTGGAGTTTGTCTTGTGCTCGTGCTGGTCAGCGGGCATGAGCCAGCGTGGAGTCTGCCCTTGTACCAGCTGGGGATAATTGGTAGCAATGCTATGGGAGATTTCAGGTAGAGAGAGGTGGGTGGGGACTCCATGCAGCAGAAATTGGCTATAGCATTTACCGATCTCCACCTTCTCACACTTCCCATAGTATGCGAGGGCATCTGCAATGATCGTAGAGTAGTCCTCATATATGACGTTGTGTTGGGCATTGCTGGTGGTGACAATGACCGAGCCATGTACGGTGACTCGCGCACAGATGAAAGGGGGTACGAGAACGTCCTTGTTCTCGACCAGGGCAGCATTGACATAACGGAGTGCAGTGTCTGCCACAGCCTGACGTTCGGCATAGGTTTTGTCCGGCAGAATGTTCGCTGTTTCATTGGTATTGCTATTTGGAAAGTGGCATGTGACCTCATGCTCAGCCTGTGGATACTTGGTTGGAATAAGTTTCGGAGTGGGCGTCTTCTGCTTCTGGATGCCACTCGGTATGGTTTCCCATCCTCGAGTGCTGGTGGGAGGGGCTGGTGGTGTGGCCAATGCAACTGCGGGAGTAGCAATGTCGGTGGCAGCAACTTTTTTTAGCCGTATCCTCACCAGTGGTACTCTTCTTCATCAGCATCTTCTTCAAGATCTTCTTGGCTGCAGGTGCTGCTGGTACAGTCACGGGTGGCTGCACAGGGCACTGGTAAACGAGGAGCTGCTGCTGCATCTGCGTGATCCGAGCATTGAATAGGCTGACCTGTTGATGTAACTCGCTATTGGTCTGTAGGAAAGCAGCCGTGTTCTCCAATAGCGATGCGTTGATATCAGTAGTGATTCGGCGGTAGAGTTGTTCCATAGCAGAGGCAGTAATGGTCTCGAAATCGGTGCGGATAGCGGCATGTTCGGGGGAGAGCGGAAGTGGCAGTCGGAGACTACCAAATTCAGGTTCGTTAGCTGTACCACCAGTTGCCTGGGTTGCAGCCGTATCTTCGGCTTGCTGGAAGTCCATTCTGTCTGTGTTGGTTTCGTCTTTGTCGTCTGATTCAGGATCGCTCTCCACATGAGGGCGCTTCATGGGTGAGCGAGAGCGAGTATTGGGGAGGAGCAGGGGGGGGGCTCTCAGCAATTGCGGCCACACCCAGACAGACAAAGGCATCCAAAGAGCTCTGTCCGCGGTGGGAAGAAGACATGATGTTCTGGTTGGCAAGGTGGTGATGGTTGGGTACGCAATGCCCAGAATCACCACAGAGGGGTCGAAGCGGGGGGGTCCAAACAGGGATACAAGGGATCCGACTTTCCAGTTGATGGGGCTGTTGGCCGGGACTCAACGATCGTTTCAATGCTGTTTTGACTTCTTTTGATGGCGCGAGGAGAGCGTTCGTGGTCAAGAATGGGGGGGTCAGAGATAATAGATTGCATCGAGAAGAATCTCCAGACTAGCTACTGCGCCCCTTCCTTTATACCTTTTCCTCCACTGTGGACATCACAGTCATGCCCATAAGACCAACACAGAATATCCCCTTCATGACTACATTGCCGCACCCCAAAGAAACACACGATCGTACTCGACTCTCACCCCCTTCGCCCCGAAACAGACTAATGCAAGGCAGACACGCAACAGTAAGGAAGCAACAAGGAAAGCATACAACCAGAAACCTGATAAGGGGAAGGGGAAGCGCAAGTATAGTAAGGCAGACATGCAAACAGTAAGGACACGACAAGCACAGCATGATAATGAATAAACATAATACAAGGCAGAGGGGGGGGCGGCGGGTGCCGGTCGAAGCGGGGCAACGAGACAGTAACAGCAGGGGGGGGGGGGGCGGCGGGTGCCGGTCGAAGCGGCAAGGCAGACACAGAAATAGTAAGGAAGCGACAAGGAAAGCATACAAAACTGGAAACCTGACAAGGACAAGGAGAGACGCAAGAAATAAGCACAAGGTGAGTTCGCAAGGCAGACATATACAACAAGGAAATGGATCCTGGGTGGCTGGTGACCAGGTCAGGGTTTGGTGGGACATCGCTGCCGGAGCGCTGTCGGAGGGGCCGGAATGAGGCACTTAGGTGCGTAGGACAACGACAGCAGCGGTGGAGATGAGGAACAGCCACAGGGTGACCAGTGTGAGGGTGGCGCCCAGGGCGATGCTGAGCCTGTCGCGCCAGATTCGTGACAATGAGCACTTCTTATGGCATGCGACTTGCATGTTACACTAGAAGGAATAAGGTATGGGAGTTTGGAAAACAAGGTAGGCTGTGTGATCTGGTCAATAACCCAGCCAAGACAGCGGCCTGAGAAAGCAGTCCAGCCAGCCAAGGGGAACCTTGGGGACCTGAGATGTGATACGGAAATGTTGGGCGATGCAAGCCTGTAATTCTCTATCTGAAATCGCGCACCGTTACCTGGGTAAGAACCGAAGCTGACAGCCACTACATAAGTGCCAACGTCAGCGGCATGGGGAAAAAGCACACCATAAACTAAGTTTATGATGACTTTGGGGTCGAGAGAGTCTAGACGGGAGATAAGGTGTGGGGTATGGAAACTCGTTGAAAAAGAGAGAAGTATCCTGTGGGCCGAAGTGAGTAAATCCACCTATAAGACAGAAGGGATCGGGATGGAGTTCTCATATTGCTGATGGAGTCTTGCAGGGCCACGTAAGTCCCTCCGAGGCTACCTGGCCGGGACGAACCATACGTTGGAGGCCTTATCGCCAGCACTGATCAGGACCAATCAACGCTCAACACCCGGCCTCAGCTCCGGTAGGGTGGGAAAGGGAGGATGGACATTAAACTCCAAGAAAATAGCTGTCAAGAGAGATTACATGGCCAGAAGATAAAGAGGATATATACATCCTTGGGAATACCCCAAGGGGAGTGAGAAAACCCCAGCGAAAAACTGAACAACAAACCTAAGATTATAACTCTGTGAACAAAATCCAAAAAACACCTTCTCCTCCCACTCGAGACAACTACACTTGCATGAAAACTGACTTCAACACCCACCCCCGCCGTAGCACCCTACTACTCCAGTGTCACACTATAATCTTGGTTCAGTAAGTCACCTTTCACAATCAATGCACTAAAAACCACAGGCATGTCCAACCCAAACCCTGCCATCTAGTCCTCCAATGTGGACATGCTACGACTGGAATACTCTCCAACAGCTGTCGAATGTAAGACAGAACCACCCCCAGCCAACTCATGGTGGAAATTGTGGGACCTGCCCTTTGGGTACGCCTCCTGGCTTAGCAGCAGCAGCAGGCCCAGTGGGATTTGGAACAAGTGTACAATTCTAGCAGAACGGCCTACGATCACTCAGACTGCCAGATCCAGAAAATCGAGCAGACATATGGACAAATAACTGCCATCTTAGAGTACATCTTCAAGGCAGCACAGGCTGACACGGTAGCATCCTACGAATGGCTCCAAATAGAACTGGTCCATACGGCAAACGCAGCTCAAAAATTCACGAGTGACGTCTGGAGCGCCATTATCCAACAGGACGCCAAGAAAGCAAACAAAGAGGCAAACTGGGATACGTATGTGCTTTGACTGCAGGATCCGCTCCAGTTCCTCCAGGAAGCCAGCCAGCAATGCCTACATGAACAAGGGGTCTGGAACCAGAAATGTGAAAAATGGGCAGCCGACCAGCAGAAAAAGATAGCCAAGCTAGCTACCCAGCAGCAGACATTGCAAACCCAGATAGGAACCTTGATAAATGCCCTAACACCATGCACCCCACGTATTTGCAATCAGCAGTTGACCGGGCAGCCCAGGTCAGGTTACCAGCATTGGAGGTAAGCAGCCTGTCAGGAGTCATCCCCCCAACACCAAAAGCAGGGGCCACCCACCACTGGCTCACACTCCTTCCGTCTTGACCTACTTCCCTAGTAACGTAAGGCCCACTGTTACAGTGGGTATTTGGAGGAGTGGAGAAAGAAACAAAAAACTGAGGTGAGAGTGGAGAAAAAGTGAACGTAGAGTGAGTGAAGAAGAATGAGAGAAAGGGCTAGGGTTGGAAAAAGATGGGGTTGGGAGAGTTTAGGGCAGTGCTAGTGTGTGGGAGGGGAATTTTGCCCTGAGTATAAAATAGTTTCTTCTTGTTGTTGTTAGCGGAGAGCCATCTACGAATTCATACCTTCTCTCTACGTTCTGACCTCCCCTTTTTCTATGAACACTACATGCTTTTGGTTGAGTTTGGCCCTTCCTCCTACACAGAAGAATCTCATGCAGTGCTCATTCTCTTGGCACCCCAACACTGGTAACCATGGCAGAGAGCCAGCTGTTGTTGAGGATTCTTCTTACAACCCTGTCCAACTTTTACCACCTATTTGGTTGCTCTGAGCAGAGGGACGCCCATTGTGGGTCTAAACTCAGAGAACCAATGACCCAATGCAAACACTGAACAATGTCGGAGTGTACAAATATGATACGCAGCTGCGGGATCTCTTTGCAACAACCGAAGTGCAAGAAGCAACAGCAACTGGGTGTAGGTGGCATAAGTAGTGGACTCCTCTCGAGAACAATCCACCAGCAGACTACCTGCACCCATTCCAATGCAAAGTCTTTGAGATTTCCAACCCCTAGAACATACAAATACTGATATACAGAGCTGATGTGGCTACCCAGATTATGGACGAGGCCATTCTGGCTGCTACCTACATCCGCTCAAAGTTTTGCATATCTGGAAAGTCTGATTTCATCTGCAATTAGGACATTACCTTCATTGAAAAACTCTTCAAGGAGTATCCCAACCAAGAACACATTCGCGACCTCTGCCGCTCTGCATTCTACAAAGTACAGGACAAGGAGCTTCCAGACGAAAAGTGGTTATATCTTGTTTTCATCTTCCATGGTTACTTTGGTATCATATTGTACCCTGATTTTCCAGACAGTGCACTGGTGATTACACCCTCCAAGAACAGCGAGGACTCCCTGTTGTCAGTGGTTTCACAACTCCCAGGAGCATTCCTACCACAAGAAGGAAATTCTATCTGAGAAGCTACTCCTGAAGTGGATGACATATTGTCATCATCCCAAGAATCCCATGAAGACCATTGCCAATATCGCAGTGATACCTTGAGTGATATGAGCAATACGAAAGCAGAAGAATTTAAGGCCACGATGAAGCAATCAGATATGATGAGCCAAGCAGCAATGGACTGCAAATGGAATTCCTTGTCAAAGCTCTCATATGATGGAACAAGTCCAGTGCAAGTTTACCTGGATCGTTTCAACCACCACATGAGATGGATCAAGAAGATGGATCCTGATGTCGAAGATGAGGATTTGAGGATGACAATGTATGGGCAACTCCGAAATGCAAAAAAACCTCCACCACTTGGTCTTGATGGCGAACGATACATGGTCCGGAAACCTGGCTGGGGCAACAGTCAAGTATCTATATGAACACCTACAAAAAGTTGAGCACCGTGTTGAAGGAATGGTATGGCAGTAACAAAGAAAAGATGAGTCTTGAGGTTCTGCTGGAGATTGACCAGATGCATCCCAACTGGAAGAAGACCACGCTGAAAGAGTTCTTTGCAGATGTGGACAAGCTGCTGGAAACTACAACCATTGAAGATGGATTCGTGATTAAGGCTCTGAACAAGAAGTTGCCTATTGAGGTGAAGGAAGAGCTTAGGCATTCATGAGGTGTATGGATGAGAATGTCTCATGCGGGATGGAGAGAGTACTGCTTGGTCATCTACAAGGATATCTATCACCCAGAGCCTACACTACTCAGCTGTGGACTCAGTGCAGATGAGACAGCCAAACGTGAACGGAAGCACTTGGAAGAAATTGCCTCACTTAGATAGCAGCTGGAAGAGTCAAGGCTACTTGACACACATCATATCGATGTCCAGAAACATTTTGCAAATTCAGACAAGGTAAAATGGCTCATGAAAGGACAGAACAAGGCACTCTGTTGGAATTGTTGGGAAAAGGGCCATGTGGCGACTTCCTGCCAACCTTCACACAGTTGGGCCAAACATGAAAAATTGCGGGAACAGAAGGAAATTCCAGCACTGTATGGATGGGAGAAGAATTTGCGAGAAGGACTGGAGAGGGATGCCACACTGTAGAAGAAAGAAGTCAGCTACCTGCAGCAGCTCTATCCACAATACAACAAGGATGAGGACGAATACCTTCAAACCTACAATGTATCCCATCAGGTGGCCCCTGCCAGACGTCCTGGCTGGCGGGAGAGAGTGGATATGGTGTTTCCAGAGACACATCAGAGGAATGGACATCACTAGAAGGAAAACTAGAGTGTTCGTCCATTTCTCGAATCGACCAAGGTTCGAGTTCCAATCACCGAACTCGCAAAGGTGAAACCGTTCTGTGCGGACATCCAGAAGGTCCTCTTCCCAGAGGCCAATTCAAGTTCTGAAGATTCCTCTGAAGAAAAACTTGAAGACAATGATCCGATTATGTCTTCAAAAATACAGAAGTCAGGAAAACAGCAGGCCAGGCATATCTCCATTTCCCCAGAGTCAGAAGCAGATGACAAGGAAGAAGAGGAGCCTCCAAGGCCACCAGGACGTCATTCCACACAGAAAACGGGTGCTTTTATCGATCTTTTACAAATACGTCAAATGTCTGACGAGGAATTCGACAGGTACAATGCGAATCAGAGAAAGCAGATCTCACCTGCAATCAAAGTGGGTGCCTACTTGGGTGAATACTTTTTCCAAGAGATCCTGGTGGATATAGAGGCAGACTGCAACCTGATAGATCTTACTACTGCAAAGAAGATCATGGAAAAGACAAACGACTGCACCCTTCGAATGGACTGGAATGAGGTAACCATTACTGGAGTTGCAGGATGCACCAATATCAGTGGGTACCTGATTGTTCCAGTCGATCTTGAACAGGGTGTGGTATGCCAGGATGTCATCTATGTTGTCAACAATATCTTTGAGAGCGATTCAAAGATGCTTCTTGGAAAACCTTTTCTTATGATAATCGATACTACAATTGGTGTCTGATATGACTACCTGGCGGTTCCCTCATCTGATTGGGCTTCTATCCATATTTCTGGCCGAAAATACCTTGGGAAAGGAAGGTATCTGGGAGAAGGTTCAGTTCCCCAAATTGACACAAGCAGTATTGAGCAAATCCCGGATTGCAAAAGCCCACCAGGAATACATAGTCAAACATGATGGCAATTCAGTCACACATTTGGAGGACAACCTTGGTAACTATTGTCACCCATGGGCTGACATCATCTACAGCTGTACCACAGGGATCAGTCAGAAAGGGGTGGAGCCAGATCGCCCACCAGAATCACACAATCCGCTTCCTACTGCCAATGGAATTGAGTAACAGTTCCTGCAGGTGAATCATGGTGGATGGATGGGTACTAGAACGATATCAATGGCATATTTTGGATACCATGTCACTGCATTGCTGTGTCCCCAGAGCCCAACATCATTTTCGGTGGAAGGAGGTGTTTCAATGGGACGTAGTAACCTGAACACAGGCTTGTTTATAGGATACACCAGTGAGACAGCAGCCGAAGAAGGTCTCACCGAATTTGTGGTGGACGACATCATATGGTGGGTCTGCCTGGAAGGTGTGTTAACAGCCCAGAAGAAACGGTTACAGGATATCCTTCAGAAGAATCATCCCTTTGTCACTCCTTCAGTACACGAAATGAGACACTGTTCACCAGAAACAATCGTACACGATCTGATTCCGAAAGACAATGCTCTTTCCCAGATTGCCAAGAGAAGATGCCAATATGCACCATTGGAGATGCAGTGGATTCGCACCTATGTTGGTTCTTTATTGGCTGCAAAGATCATCTCACCAGTGGATACAGGAATGGTTTATAGCGATGAAAACAGCCAGAAGATTCGAATCCAGCAAACATCACATGCGACACTCGTGCCAAAAGGGAAGGGAAACTTTCGTCTCTGCATCAATTATGTGTACCTCAACCATCAACTCCACCACCATGTTTGGGAGATTCGCAACCTTGAAGAATGTGTATGCAGACATGCTGGAAACCTCTGATTTTCCGGAATCGACAGATTCAGTGGAATTTTCGCCATACAGATGGGAAAAAACAAACATCTGATAGCATTTGTCATTGTTGGATGGGGAATATTCGTTTGGAAATACCTTCCATTTGGCCTACAGGGAGGGCCGAATACCTACAGCAAGCTCATTGGAAAGCCTTTGCGAAATACGTTGGTGACAATTTTCAGGACTACCTGGACAACATCGATTTTGCAGATGGCAAGAGTCTGGTGCACTGGAAAGATGGACACACCTCATACAAGAAGTGGACAGAAAGCGAAGCAAACAATGCACAACTGGACCATTTGGAATTCTGTATCTTTCCGCAATTCAAGGCTTGCAACATGTTGGTCAATCCAACCAAGTCACTATTGCTTGCGAAGAGAAAAAAGACACTTGGACATGTTGTTTCGTGGGCAGGAATGTTGAAATCACCAGAGATAATCTCTAAGTTCAAGTCTATTCTCCGGGAAGCGGTTACAAAGCCAGAGCAGCTTGTACACAATTTGGCATGTCTTCGGTATATATCACACTATTTGCCAGATCGCCACAAAGACCAAATTCATTTTGGACAAGTTGCAAGGATGGAAGACATACACAGACGCTCCTCCTGGGCAAATTTTGCCTAAAAAACACAAGAAAATGCATGTGGAGAAGGACGGATATGAATGTCACTAGACATCTGCCAATCAGGAACGACTGCTGTAGCTCCGCAAGGAATTGGATGAGGAGATCACACTACAGTCACTGTCTGAAATGCTGCCAGTTGTGATGATGATGGACATTTTCCCGTGGGTGATTTCTTGTGTGATTGGACAACTTGGCCAGGAAGAGGGAATTCAGTCACTCCCAAGGAATGGAATGGATCCCACTGTGGGAAATATGGAAAAAGCCTACCATGAGGTATGCCCAGTGATGTTCCTGAGCAAGGTCCTGGATGAGACTCAATACCACAGGTCACAATTGGACCGAGAAGCCTATGCGATCTTTTGGTTTCTGACTCAGAATGGTCAACTGTTACTCGGTTCTAAGATGATATCTATTCGGACTGCAAACTCATTACGTAGGCATTTCAGTTGGCATCTACCAATGTGAAGAGGAATGGCTGGATTCTAAGCCTTCAAGAGTTTGACTATGAAATCTTTCATATTGCTGGAACCTTGAATGTGGTGGCAGACAGTTTGTCACGAGTACCCTGTGAGCTTCTACTGCGAATGGAGGAAGATAAGCAGCGAGCACTTATACAATACCACTAAAACGAAATATGGCCAGCAAATGGGATGATTGAAACGATACACATCTTGAAACACGATGAAAATCTCCAAACCTTTGCAGTTGACCAAAAGGGACTTGGACGTCTGGAGTTGAGGAACTGGGCAAGCTGGTATGAGGTGCTTTCCCACTTTATGGTCAGACGATCATTCCACACAAATCTGACGAAAGGCGAACGACAGAGAATCCAGATAATGGCAGTACAATTCCGCCTTGAAAAGATGGAAAAGGAAGGAAAACGGACATTTCAACTGCTTTACCACAACAGAAAAGAGCAGTATGTTCCTGGGCCTCAAGGCTACAACGAGATCATACGGATCATACAGAACTACCATGACCAACCTTGTGCTGGACATTACACTGCCGAAATGACATTCAGAAGAGTTTACTGTACCTACTACTGGCCAACTATACGAATCGACATCTGGAGCTATGTACGGTCTTGTGATAGCTGCCAGTGGGCACAAGACTTGACAGAATACCCAGTAGAACCGCTCCGTCCAATTATCTGTCTGAAACCATTCGAAATCGTATATGTGAATTATGTAGGACCATATATGACTGCAGAAACTGGACGAAAGGGTTATAGTCTGTTTGTCATCGACACATTTATTGGATGGCTTCAGGTCTATCCTACTGCTGTTGCAACCGGCAGTGCAACCATCACCTCTCTGAAAGGATACTGCAAACGGTTCAGTTTTCCACAAGTTCTCCATTCTGATTGAGGCCCCCATGTTTATAACCAGGATTGTCTTGAGTGGGATACAAATTGGGAGTGAAGTGGGTATTTGGATCTCTGGGACAAGCCAAAGGACAAGCCAAAGGACAAGGAAAGGTGGAATGCACTATTCGATCAGTCAAGTCATCAATCCGCAGATTGGCCCAGGAAAAAAACGAAGTAATGAAACTGATGCAGGAGATTTGCTTGGCAAAGTTAGATACCGTACGAGAAGAAGCAGTCAGCATGCAGATTGACCAGTGGGCAAAGAGGATTGCTGCTCATGAGAAGAGCTTGTGACGCCACTGATACCGGATTGGGGACATAGTTCTATACCAGAATTACCAGCTCAAAACTCAGCATGGAAATCCCTGAGTGTACTGCTGAAAGGGCCCCATTGAAATTGTCCACATCATGGCCAAAGAAAAACTTCACCTTCATTACCCAGAGACAAACGAGATTTTAAAAGGCTGGCACACTGACAAAGTCCGTCCCTACATTCTGTGAAAGCTTTCCGTCGTGCTGCAAGATACCAGCCACTTCGAAAATCTTTGACAGGGGTGGGTATTACAGTGGGTATTTGGAGGAGTGGAGAAAGAAACAAAAAACTGGAGGAAAAGTGAAAGTAGAGTGAGTGAAAAAGAAAGAGGAAAAGGGCTAGGGTTGGAAAAAGATGGGGTTGGGAGAGTTTAGGGCAGTACAAGTGTGTAGGAGGGGAATTTTGCCCCGAGTATAAAATAGTTTCTTCTTGTTGTTAGAGGAGAGCCTCCTATGAATTCATTCATTCTGCCTACGTTCTGACCCCCTCTTTCTCTACGAACGCTATACGCTTTTGGTTTGGTTTGGCTCTTCCTCCTACACAGAAGAATCTCATACAGTACCCATTCTCTTGGCTCCCCAATACCACGGAGCACCCAGGAAGGAGGCAGAGGAGACGGCCAACAGCCTCCAAGGCCACCTCAGCCCCCACGATCACCTTCACATCCTCCACCTCTACCGTCGCCCTAGAGAGGGTAAACGCCTCCGCACCGACCAAACCGAGCCACGAAGTACCATGTCCTGTCACATGAGGAGCTGCTGGACATTATAATGGGGTCAGTACGGGCCGCCAGTGAGATCAAGGACTGCCGCCGCCCTGCGGACAACATCGCCAAGCTCAAACTCAAGGGCCCTAAGGAGTTCGATGGGAAGCCCACAACCCCATTTACCTCCTAGTGGGAATTGGTACTGGAATTCATCAATTTCTATTCCAACACTACAGACACACAGAGAATTACATGGGTTGGAACACTCTTGACCGGAACAGCCAGAGACTGACATCAGCACAGGCGACGAATCAATGGCGATTGGGACACTTCAGCTAGGTATGTAGTGGACCTGCGAACTGAGTACCATGACAGATAAGAAGGTGCCACTGCGTAAAGAAAACTCAGGGAGCTTGAATAAAAAGGAGACATCAAAGCCTACCTCATAGAGTTTCGAGCGCTCAATATCTACGTCCGATGCGCAGGGGAAAGCCTGATGGAAAAAAATCAACCTGGCAATGCCACGAGCTATTATTGACAAGAGGTTCGCCCACCACATGGGGGAGTTTGTAGACGATGAGCATTTCTTGGTGGCTACCTACAATGTGTGCATTCAAGTGGAACAAAAAAAGGCACTGGAGGAACTGAGAGGGAAGAGAAAGGAAGGAGTAAAAGACAAAGGGAAAAAGAACTCGGGCAGGGACCGAGAAGGAAAACCCGAAGGAAAGGGCCCTAAACGATTTGAAATGACCAGTTCAGGGGCTAAGGCTACGAGATCTGGATACAGGGAGCCCGGACGATGGAAGTCCAAGGATGAGGCCCTGATAGGGGTCCCAGCCAAAGAAAAAAGTGAGTTCAGTGCCAGTAGCGAAAATTGCTGGGACTGCGGAAGTGCAGGACACCGAATGTATGAATGCTTTGCTGCAACTACCAAGGCAGGCACATCTCTACCCACTGCACTGTGGAAAGGGGTCTTGAGTATCAAACGGAAACGAGAAACTGACGACCCAAAGGAAGAAGAAGCTCTGCCCACAACAAAAGTAAAGACAGAAGAAGACAACGGAACAAGGGATATTGCCGGTGTATAGATAGACAAAGAATTGGATTTTTAAAGAGGCCCAGGAGTCCGCCAACCGGGGCCTATCAAATAGTGTGTGAAACAGGCAAAAGGAAACCTGAGGAAGAAAACAGAGGACTGGAAAGGAAGAAACTAAGAGAACTACACTGTGGGAGGAGGCCAATTGTTCTTATAACTCCACGATCGGAGGAACAGAAAGAAAAAACGGTGCAGATATTGCTCGATATGGGCTGCGCTGTCCCCTTAATCAGTTAACAATGGGTCCAGAAGGAAAAAGTACCAACAACACGACACTCGGAGGTGGTACCCCTACGCAACTACTCTGGAGAAGTAGTGCAGGATAGCAGAGAAGAGACCACAACTGATCTGATCTTCAGGCACCAACGTCATCATACGCAGGAAACCTTTGAGGTTATACCGATGGAACCAAAGATCAACCTATTTCTCCCATTCTGGTGGATTACCTGGCACCCCCCACAGAGAGCATGGGATTCCGATAAGATGAGGTTCAGCAGCCTGAACTGCCTGGAAAAATGCACTATCTTCAAGACGGCTGTTACACCCGAGGATAACAAAGGGAAAAAAGAGTACAAAGGGTAAGGTACCAGTGGTAGGTCATGTGACCCAGGAACCCTAAAGAATATCTAGGAACCTCGGAAAACAGTCTGGCAAGGGAAAAGAAGGCAACAGGGTAACCTCAATGGGCGATAAGGCTACGGTCAGCCCACTGGGTAGACCTGATAGCCTACCACCTCTTGTAGCCGCTGCATATGAGGAGGAGATAAGGGTTCCTGCAAGTTGTACACCATAAGCAGGGCTCATGATGTAAGACAAAGTCTGAGAGAGTCTAGACAGGAGATAAGGAACTGGAGTTGGGACCTTACAGCCGAGAGGAACGGACTGGAGGGGTAACTCCAGAGTGGGGCCAGTGGCAAACTAGAAGGAACCAACAGGCTCCGAATGAGCCACGTCAGATTCATACAGCATGCCACTTGCCACACCATCTTTCAAGGAGTAACCAGTCAGCCCTCCGACCAGGTACTATGTATGAAGTACCGTCTTGTCGCCCCACTTCGACCAGCCCCAGCCCCCTCACACACATACACACAGTCTCTCGACGACGCCTCTTCATAAGTATCCGCCTCCACACTCGCCAGTGACCACACTTCCTCTCTCACTCACCACCGACAATACTCCCCTCCATCTCGCCTCGGAACACAGAACCCGATAAAGGCCACCACAACCGCCGGCGCCAATGCCGTGACTCCCGAGCTCCCAACGCCACGTTTTCCCCTGTACACGCGATGTGTGGGCCATCTCCTGCAACAAGGCACAGACTGCATGTTGAGAACGGCACGTTAACCCAGTCTTGTCGAGGACGGGGAGCAGCTGACGGATTCTTCGCCTGTGACGGCCAGAACCTGGCCGGCGGCATCGACACCTGTTGTCACCACAGGTACAAGGGCTGCAGCATGTCCACGGCTCCACCGCAGAAGGAGCAATAATCGGATAGCGCCATAGAGACTGTGCCTGTTCGGTGCTGGTGGAAAGTTCACAGGAATGAAGGTGTATTGCCTGCGTTGGTTGCCATCGTGTTCGTGCTTTGTGTGTGTCTGAATAATATCTATTGAGATGAAGAGATGAATTCAATACAGATACAGAGGGATGTATGGAAGATCCTCGATATACAGAGGGTTTCCCGAGCTAGCTCATCCAGTAACAGTTCCCCAGACCGTGCCTTGGATGCCATACCTGGTGTCAGCCCTAGACGTCCAACATTTTGACACTTCCCCTCGTGGAGAAGATGCAAACGGAAGAAGGAGAGAAGGAGAGTGGGAGAAATGGAAAGAAGGGAACAGCATGTATAGCTTAGAGCGATGTGAACAGCAACAAATAGCAGTGAAGTAGAACCAGTGAGAACCAGTATCCTCGGATGCCTTGTTAAAACATGTAACCGTGAAAAAACCCCATGGAGAAATTTCAACAGCACGCTCCACCAGCGGCTTCCCCCGGAACCGGGCAGAGGATCCTGAAGCCGATCGGTACAATCATAGCAGCCACATCCTGAAGTGCTTGCAGTAAATCCAACTTGGGCACTGTAGAAATCGAGTGTCACCCTGTGAGCCCGCAGCTCCGATTAACCATCGTGCGTGCACAGCAAACACAACCTCGAGTGCATACAGCAACTGTGATTTGTAGCGCCACATGTGCGACAGCAGCACACTCCGCAGCTTCAAGAGTCGATTTGATCGGATATGGAGAAGAGTGTGTCATATAGCTGGCACCTCCGGCTAGCGAGCAGACATAACCAGATATCGACAGCTAGTCACTGTGGATCTGGGTCGCAAGGTCAGCTGTGCCGTGTAGAGGGTATGGCATGTAGGTTGCGTGGCCGAAAGTTCGGTAGTGAGAGCATCGGAGAAATTGCAGTCGAATTCGACTGTGTGTACAGTCGTTGGGGAATGTTTGTGGTAGACAGCGGGATCTAGTGGCAGTTGGAGTCCGAACGTTTATTGGTTGCATGCAGCTTCCGGATGGCATGCTGTTGGTGGATATGCTGTATCCATCGCAGTCGGTTGTGCTTGATCTCTACTGGAGAACCAGCGAATCAAGAGTTCCATGGAGAGGACATTCGCAGTCGTCGGCATAGCGAAGTAGGACTATTGGATCATTGGCTTTGTTCGAGATGTAGACGCTCAGGTCGTTTGTGGAGTGGCATAAGTCAAAGGATCTCTCAAATAGCATCAGACCACTGCAGCCAAGGCGCAGGCCCACGATCGCTTCCCAATAGGAGACCTGATCAGCAGTATCCATTTTCTCATCCACTCAGATCCGGTGGGTGACAGCTTGTGGTCTCTTCTGTCCTAGTATGATCGAGGAGCCGAGGCTGAGTGCCGGTCCGCTTGAGGCGTCGAGCCCAACACTCAGCCCACCCAACGGGACTTCAAGTCCAATTCTGAGTTTGCCCGTGTCGCCGAATCCGTGTCCGAGTCCGACTGCTGAGGCGTCGCATGCGACTCCGAGTCTGATCGCTGTGGCATTGTATCCGAGCCCGAGTCTGAGTACGACCGCTGTGGCGTCGTGTCCAAGTCCTAGTATCTTCCGACATCTTTGACATTGGGATACTTTCAGCATCGTCCAAAGAGAGAAAACATTGGTTAGTGCTTCTTGGCAGTCTTTGATGCTCTGGGTCATGACTATCTAAAAAGGACTCCATAAATTTTGGGGGCAGAAAGATGGCAACAATCTAAATTTAGTCAAACATTCTGTCATTGCTATGTAGAACGAACATCACTTGCAGGCTCCGGAACTTAGCTGGATTGTATCAGACCGTGTCGGACAGTGCCTCGGGAGTCATAGGTTCCCTGTAGGACTCCATTATTGCAGCATCCACTGACTGGACCTTTCAATGGATTTTTCCCACAGGCCGTGGGCATCTTGCAGCACAAAGGACCAGATCTTTCACTGAGTTTGCTTGACTTGCTGGAAACACTGGGTAAGCTAAATCTGCTCAATGCACTGGGTTCACTCAATGCGGTAGATCCGTTCGATGGGCGTAATCTGCTCAATGCGCTCGAGGCATTCAATGTGCTAGATGCACTCGATGCACTCGATGTGCTAGATCTGCTCAATAGCCTGAATGTGGTCGATGTCCATGTGTTTAATATGCTGGATCCACTTGTCACGTTCCATAGATAGCTGTACTAACAGACACTTCCAATAGCGATAGGCAGACTGGCCGAACTGGCGAAATCAACACTCAGAGGCTCTTAGCATGTACGCATGCGTTTATCAGCATTGAAGGGTCAAAGATATCAGGCACGCCACTGATGTCGGCCTCATATTGATGTTGGCCCCTCATCCATGTCTACCTTGCTGTCGACATCGATCTCGTGGTAGACGTCGGTCTCACCATTATATTTGCCATCAGGCACTCTTGGTTCACCGGTCAGGGCAGTGATGGGATCTTCAAAGGACATCCGCTTGCTCAACGGATAAGCTTCATCCAGTCGCACATCTGTCCCGATCCGGTGTGGTTATACCCACATCTGAGTTGCGAGACTGTTCTGAAGCTGGGTACCATATAAACCCGGATAAGTGTCCTACTTTTGAAATTGGTTAGCACGGCGCTTAGCAGTCTTGGCGCGCCCGTAGCTCCCATCATGCTTAGTCAGTATCAGATTCGCTTGCACAAAAATCCTGTGATTTTGTGGTGTATACATATACAGTTTCAGGCCTCATCTTTCCAACGGAATTCCACACAATCATTATCTTCACCATCAGTGATACTTGGGAATGGTTCTTCAACAGCATACTGCCTATGCACTCCTTTCATTCTCTTACTTCTTCTAGCTAAACTTACTGGTTCAATAGGAAGTTTCCCCTTGCTTCAAGTGCCCACCATCCCTACCGAGAACGCGCCCGCAGAGAGTACACAGCGAGAGCGCACGCACTGGACCCGCTGAATCCGCTGAGGATGAGTCCGCCCAACCAGTCGAGGGGGCATCCGCTGAGCCGGCCGAGGGTGGGTCCGCCGAACCTGACGAGGGCACGTGCACTGATCCTTCCGAGAGCATGTCCACTGAACCTGTCAAGGGGGTGTCGACCGAGAATGTGCACACTGAGCCTGCTGAGCCTGCTGAGGAAGAGTGGGCAGAACGAGAGCAGTGAATTGCAATATGACTTTGTCAAGTGCGTTTGGTGTAGGAAATTTGCTTCGCTGCGTTCCATTATAGCCTCCGTGATGCCAGTTGACTTGATTTCTATGGGTATTTCGTATTGGTCTACATCCAACATGCCCACAATGCTGCTCAAATGTGCTGGGGAGCTCAGCTTTTGGAATGGATAGTACATATGGTTGTCGTTCAATTGGATTTCCGGTCAAGCAAATCCACTGAAGCGGCTGAATCCTATGTAGTTATTGAACTCACTCGAACAGCGGAGTTCGGGGTGGAGGCCAGTTCAACATCTGGTTTGATACTGGGTCTGGTGTTCTGACCGGTTCAGCCACTCGTTCGATCTGCTTGTTAACAGCTTCAGATTCCTTGTGCGATTGCTCTTGGTATTGCCTGAGGGATCGCTCGTAGGATCACTCGTAGGATCGCTCGTAGGATCGCTTGCAGGATTGCTCATGGGATTGCTCGTGGGATTGCCTGTGGTATCGCACGTGTAACAGCTGGTGGGATCACTAATGAATGCTTCCACCGTTCAATGTGCAATGCTCAAGCCTAGGCAGTCGCATTGGCTGTTGGACCCTCTCTGCCGAGGATGCTATCGGGTGTGTTGTTCTCCAGTGAGCGATGGTTGCTGGCGTTCTACCTCTGGTTGACTTCAAATCAGTGGCATAATGTTCATGATCAACGTCGCATAGTGCAGCTCAACTGTTGAGGCTTAAAAAATGGTGCAGGGATGGGGTGCGATAACGCGGGGAAATTCATGTGATGAGCAGTGGGGGACGGTAATGGATTGAGTATCAATCCGGGCTCATAACCTGTCAATAATATTTGAAGGAGATGAAGATGATGAATTCGATACAGATACAGCCTCATGTAGGGGAGATTCTCTACAACTAACTATGCGGAGGCTTCCCAAACTATCTAGTTCGCCCAGTGACTGTCCTCAGGACATCGTCTCGGGTGACATCGTCTCTGCACTTCTCGCGCCCTTGCAAAATATGAAGTCTTGCCGACCTCAGCATAATCGCTCGCAACGCGCAGCCCACACTTCCGCCATCTGCGGCGTCTCCTCCGCGGTTCTGCAGAAGAACACATTTGTCCTGCATGGAAGGCCACACTGTGTGGCGGGGGTAGCCACAGCCGGCCTACTGGTTGCATCTAGTGGTGGCGCCCGATGTCAGCCGACATCTTGCTGCACGACGCCAGGCAGCAGATTCTGCGGCGCGCTATCCTTGCTGTGCTACAACCTCCAATCCATGTCGGCTACGTATAACCAAGATGTGTTGTGAACATCTGCCAACCTTCAGCGATGAGCAACCAACAGGTCGTTGGAATCCCGTGATCTGCATTGTCGGCACTAGCAGTTGGAGTCCAGCCAAGCGCCCCACCATCCACACCATCTTGCGACGCTCAGACCGCACCCCAGGCGTCCACGCGTGCCAGCATTCACTGAGGCTGTATCTGTCTTGCGGGATGGTGGACATTCTGACGAGCAATGGGACACACACCAATGATGTCCTCTAACTACTCGCTACATGACCAGGTCTGGCAGCGCACAAGCTCGCTACCTGCAGCAATGCGGATGCCGCCATCCACACTCTGACCCTCGAGTGAATACTGTAGCATTATGAGCATCAGATGATTCTTCGAATTGCTATCGAGCTATCTACCGATAGTGCTCATGCTACTTGTGGTGAATGTCCTCCCATCAGACAGAACATTTTCTAGGTAGAAATCAACCCCTCGTTCTCGTACGCCAGAACCCCCCCCCCCCCCCCCCGCGGCGCCCAGCTCCTCGGCAGCAACTGACTCCTCTGCCTTCGACCCTCCCTCCTATTCCTGCTCCCAGTACGACCAAGGGAACAGTGGCGCGACTGCAAAATTTTGGCACCACACATCGTGGCAGTGTGGAAGCGCCGCCAATCAGGCAACAACACATCAAAGCGCGGCGATGAGGCTCCACAGTACAGGTACCGAAATTACTCTCACAACCTTTTGCTGTTACCGCCATCATTAACCATCACAAAAATGGAAGGCCTTGCAATTGGAACCGCCGTGGTTGGAGTCTCACATGCCGCGATAAAGATCACTCGCTTTCTATCCAGTATGAAAGACACACCGTCCATTGTGCACTCGCTTCTTGCAGAGGTCCACTTGATGACGGTCATTTTGTGGCACCTCGATATCTTCTTCACCGATTCGCAAAATTACTGCCACACCAACACCGCCGATATCTTCGTGGGTGACCTCGTTCTTGTCCTCACTCGCTTTCTCTATTGCTTCTCCAAGCTGAAAGCCTTGCTGCAAGGCTGCAGCGCCGACGAACCGAATGGGCCTCCATTGAACTTTTAGGATAGAGCCCACTGGGCTGCGAAGGAACCGGACCTTGCAAGATTGTTGGCCAATCTACAAAGTCATAAAACTTCAATCAACGTGTTGATTACGCTGTCGGTTCACCTTGACCCCTGATCCCCACTGGTTAGTCAGGTTACATACGACTAACACGAATGTCTAGTGTCACCTCGACCGAAGCGAGAAACGAACGTGAACAAGGGAAAAGTTGTGAAGGCAAGATGTGTGAGGATTTTTTGGAGAAGAGTGCTGTAACTGCAGTATAAATGATTGAAGTTGTGGCTTCAGATTGTTTTTCGCCGTTGTGGCTCTTCAGTACTTGGTGCAGACAGCAGCTTTTTTATATTGTTTCCAAGTAGCCTACCCTAGGGCTGACTTTGCTAGTCTTGTGAGTAGCAATGTGAGTGCGTTTACTGAGAAGCCCTACACACCTGTTCGTGAGGTTGTGTAGGTCTCAAGGAGTAAATGCTTTCCCAGGGCGTGCTAATTGAAAATTCTATAATTGCATGTATCCAGCGCATGTATACATGCTGTGTGCCTAATTCTGACTCGTGTATACATTTGCCTACACAACAACTTTGGTGTTTCCGAAGTCGGAAGTCACGAGACTGAGCTTCTACAGCCAGTAATGAGCCACCACTGGTAGGCAACCCTTTTTCTGAAGAATCCAAGCTCAGTCTCGTGACTTCTGACTTCGGAAACACCGAAGTTGTTGTGTATGCAAATTTATACACGAGTCAGAATTAAGCACGCAGCATGTATACATGCGCCAGGATACCTGCAATTATAGAATTTTCAATTAGCATGCCCTGGGAAAGCATTTACTCCTCGAGACCTACACAACCTCACGAACAGGTATGTAGGGCTTCTCAGTAAACACACTCACATTGCTACTCACAAGACTAGCAAAGTCAGCCCTAGGGTAGGCTACTTGGAAACAATATAAAAAAGCTGCTGTCTGCACCAAGTACTGAAGAGCCACAACAGCGAAAAACGATCTGAAGCCACAACTTCAATCGTTTATACTGCAGTTACAGCGCTCTTCTCCAAAAAATCCTCACATATCTTGCATTCTCAACTTTTCCCTTGAAGTCTCACATGCTGCAATAAAGATCACTCGCTTTCTATCCAGTATGAAAGACACACCGTCCATTGTGTGCTCGCTTCTTGCAATGGTCCACTTGATGACGGTCATTTTGCAGCAACTCAATATCTTTATCACCGATTCGCAAAATTACCGCCACACTAATACCACCGATATCCTCATGGGCGACCTCGTTCTCATCCTCACTGGCTGTCTCTATTGCTTCTCCAAGCTCAAGGCCTCGCTGCAAGGCTGCAGCACCGACGAACCGAATGGGCCTCCGTTGAACTTTTGGGATAGAGCCCGCTGGGCAGCAAAGGAACTAGACCTCGCGAGATCGTTGGCCAATCTACAAAGTCATAAAACTTCAATCAATGTGTTGATTACGCTGTCGGTTCGCCTTGACCCCTTATCCCCACTGGTTAGTCAGGTTACATACAGCTAACACGAATGTCTAGAGTCACCTCAACCGAAGCGAGAAACGAACGTGAACAATGGAGGGCAATCGTGGTAGCAATAAGATCCGCTCTGGACATGAACAGGCGGATGGAGTCATTCGAATCGAATTCCATTGCGCACCAACACCACACTCCAATGATACGTCAAAGTACTGCCGCACCATCCCACCAGGTCAGTGTCGGCGGCAGCTCCTTGTCGATTCTTTACCGCGGACGTCCCTCGTTGCAATGTATGGCTGCCAGTGAAAATACGTCCCTATTCACAACAACATTGAGTCAGTCATTTATTTCGTGTCCGGTGTCCTTCAAATGAGTTCTCTCCAATACTCGCGTATACATGCGAGTGACTGGACCCCACTTGGTGTTTTCACTTCGCTCTGATGTAATGCCAAACTTGCAGCAAATCAGCGGAGTCAGCCTGGCAGGAATATCGAACCTCTCTGTCATTTGCCTACCCATCTACCGAGATGAGCTGTATAATGGGGATATGTACGAGGATACGCGGAATTTGGGTCTGCAAGGTGCTGGAAGGAGTCCTATTTAGCAGTCGTTGGCACTTAATTTGCGTTTGCTTCCGGACCAAGGCGTTAGGATGATTAGAGACTTGCGAGGCTTCTGATTTCGCAAACTGGCACTTGTGGACTGCATAGGTACAACAGATGACATACAAACAATCTCAGCATTGAAATGTACTCGTGTAATGCCAATCGACAGCCGAGACAACACCGGGAAGACGGCTCAACATCAGGTGGCATTCAACAGAGAAAAGCAAGTATTGATGGTGTTACTAAAACACGACACCAACTTGCACGCGAAAGACAATGACGGCTGGACACCACTTCACCGTGCCGCATCCGTTGGGGAGGTGGTGGCTTTGGGCCAATTGCTGAAGTGTGGCGCCGACTTGGACACGAAAGGCTATGGCAGCTGGACTCCACTACACTGTGCCGCATCCGCCATGAAGGTGGATACTTTGAGGCTATTGCTGGGATATGGCGCCGACTTGCACACGAAAGACAATGACGGCTGGACACCAATACACAGTGCCGCATCTGCTGGGAAGGTGGGGGCTTTGAGGCTATTGCTGGAATGCGGTGCCAACTTGAACGTAAAAGACTATGGCCGCTGGACACCACTACACCGTGCTGCGTACGCCGTAGAGGTGGAGGCTTCGATGCTATTGCTGAAACGCAGCGCCGACTTGCATGCGGTAGACAATGGCGGCTAGACACCACTACACCGTGCTGCATCCACCGGAGAGGTGGAGGGTTTGACGCTATTGCTACAATGCGGCTCCGACTTACAGGCGATAGACAATGGCAGCTGGACGCCACTACACCATGCGGCAACCTTCGGGAAGGTGGAGTCTTTGAGGCTGTTGCTGGAGCATGGCGCCGATGTTGAAGTTAAGAATTATGATGGTGATACACCACTAGACATTGCCAAATTGAAGCGATTTGATGGTTTGGTGAAGGTACTGCTGTCTGCGTCAATTCCATGGCCTGTCGCTTCTCTTGTTCCAGACCAACTTACCGCATGACGGCATTCTGGAGGTCGGAGATATGCAAGCCTCTGGTGTCTGTTCGTGGTTAGGGGTAATAAGCGAGCTTTCGAATCCTATACCTGATTGACTATGGGTGATGACACTGTAGATTTATGTTTTTAATATATTTATTCCTGGCTATATATCAAAAATGATTGGTGGAGATACGTTGTTTACACTTGTGTGTATTCTCGTCGAAAGCCACCCACCCTATGATCGATGTCCTATATGCCTCAATCCTCGCCCCTGGTCGATTCAAACATACTCCCACGTTGAGCCGCTGCTCCAGCAACCAGCGATAGCAAATAACATGCTGTTAGAAAATTGGGCCCCCGCAGGTGACCAACTGGTGGTGGTGTCCGCAGATGGCCAACAGATGACGTAATATGCAGAGATGAATACTGCCCGAATCTCTGAGCATCAGCTTGGGAGACAGCCTTCTGTCCTTTCTCTTGACTAGTCCCTGAAGTCCCTTCTGAATCTAGAGAGAACTCAGTCCCACATAATGCAGCAATACTGAACATCAATACTATCTTCATCTGTGTAGATCCCTATATTCCAACACTTCCAGCATGACCGCACCCATTGTGTCGACTACGGTCCTACCATCCCCGCTGAGCTCCTGACACCACTCCACGTCAGCTCAGCATTGCCCAGATCCATTGTGGAAGACCGTCGACCTGTGGGTACGTGGAAGCAGTAGCCGTTCGAGTCCCACGTTCTGCACTGGTGGCCTGTGAATCGGTGAGAGCCCGTGTGTGCATTTCACCATTGCCACCGACGTATGGTGCTCTGCCCGTGGACCATGCATCTGAGCCCGACAGCGATTGGGGAGGACGTATCTGTATCGTCTGACATTAGACATTCTCGCTCGAGTAATTGGGGGGGGGGAGGGGGGGGGCACCAATCACGTCCCAGACTTGCTACATGAGGAGTAGCACTGCCGAGAAAACTCGTGTCTGAGAGATGCCATTGTCTGCATGCTGGCCAATAGGTAGTCAACGCCACGAGTCCACATGTGGTGGGTCACAAGTGTGGGTGTCGCAGGTGCACTGCCGAGCTGCCCGCCGTGGATCACGGGTTTCAGTATATCTCGAACACATGCTGGATGCGCTCATGCCTTGGCAGATGCGAAATGCTGACATGCCAGAATCCAGGTGTATGATACCTGTTGGTCCGTATGGTATACCATGGGGACGATCTCATGGACTTGACCGCAAGTGGCTAGTAGCCGTTGTGTTCGTGTGGGCTGCTGGTATCACACTGGCACCGCACTGGGCGGTGCTCGGATCCCGCTGCCAACCGGCTGCAGAGTGGGACGGTAGAGGTGCTGAACTTTGCGTGTGCAAGCGAGGAGTGAGGGAGGCTCGTTTAAGTACCGCACCACAGCTCTGGACTACACAAGTACATCCACTGGACGAGCAGCCAGGCCATCCCACAGTGCTGGTGGTGCCGATACCCGAATCAGACTCGCGAGGATATCTTAAGGTGTGTCCAAGGTGGAAGAGCCAGCAGAAGATCCTGTGGGCGGTGTCAGAATAGTATCAATAAATAGAGATAGAGATAATGAATTCAATACAGGTACAATGTCACATAAAGAAGGTTCTCTAAATAAAGAGGGTTCCCAAGCTCAGTTCGTCCCATGACTGTCCTCCTGACAGCCTCCCGGATGTCACATCCGGCATCATCTCTGGCGTCATCTCCGGCATCATCTCCGGACGTCCAACTGTTTCACTGGCGGAGCTGCCAAAGGAGACAAGGAAGTAGAGGGACCAGTGGAAGTTCCGGGACCTCCTGGCAGATAGGAGATGCAGGTTTTTTTGTTTTTGTTTTTGTTTATTCATTACTTGCGTGCGACCTATTGAGATCATGGCGAGATTATTTACAGTCCATTTCCTGTATTGCTGTCCATGCAATGACGGCACATTGCAAGCGCTCATGTGCCCTCTGCTCGGGCCTGTCCCACGACGATGTAAAAGGAAATGACAAAGGAAAGAAAAGCGAGCGTCAAGAATTGGGGAAATTGACAAAGGAAAGTGCTCCCCCCGACTCCTCATGCCGTTCCCACGGACGCCATGAAGTCGGGAGTGTGTAGGAACAGTAGTGGTTCACCCCCAACGTCCGGCTCCTCGGTTCCCGCTCTCTGCTCCTCCAACCACTCCCACTCCTCTAGCTCAGACACTGCGCTCAAGGCGTCCTCCTCCTCGGCTGGCACCCGCCTTCCTACATCCGTGGAGGAGAGGAAGTCCAGTACCACCCGGCTACACCTCTCGTATGCCAGGAGGTCTCGGATTTTCCACCTGTTCTTCCACCTCCCAGTATCCATTGTCGGAATAATCGGCGTCTGGAGATGATGGACCAGAGATGGTGTCCGGAGATGACAGCTGCACGACACTCCGAGCACCGGCTCGGGAGACAGTCCTCCGTTCTTTACCCCTAAAGTCCCTGAGGCCCGTTGTATATAGAGAGAATGTTCCTCCTTCGACATTGTATCAATCAACCAATTCACAATCTTCACCTTTTATCGATCCATGTATTCCAACATCCTTCTTCACCTCCGTCCACAAGATCTTCTGCTGGGTGTTCCACTCTGGGCACACCTTTAAGAGGTGCACCCCAGTCTGATTCGGGTACCGGTGCCACCAACACTGGGGGGTGGACCGGTCCTTCGTCCAGTTGAGGTACTGCACGGATAGACAGTGCCCTGTCTTCAGCTGGGGGGGCCGAGAGGCGAGTCTCTTGGTGCTCCCCGCAATGGTGCTGTCCAGCTTCTGGCATTTCGGCATCCAGTATTTCGCCTTGGAGGTTCCGCCCCCAGCCCACAGGCATCAGCAAAAACTTGAAAAATGCTCCCGGTGCTCCCGGTGCTTCCGTAAGCTTTATTAAGCTTTATTAAGCTTCTGTAAGGGAGAAGTTATATTTTGCTCCCGTAAGGATTTCGAAAAAAATAATCTCTTTTATTTCAACTAAAACACCGAGAAAGGAAATTTAAAATTTGTGTCTCACTTCGAAAAAAAGCAATATACCTCAACTTT
>Ga0307508_10001258_pt1 | contig 28866 bp, 26 predicted proteins | sample 9_EM_MG_FD_203089 | JGI IMG/M metagenome (GOLD analysis project Ga0307508, IMG submission 203089) | Populus trichocarpa ectomycorrhiza microbial communities from riparian zone in the Pacific Northwest, United States - 9_EM | ecosystem: Host-associated > Plants > Roots > Unclassified | place...
GCGCTGGGCGTGGCCTGCGCCCGCCCCGTCCCCGCAACAGCGCCGTCGTGCGCACGCGCTGCTGGCGGACCTGCGCCGCGATCCGGCGGCCGCGGTCGCGCGCTGGCGTGGGGACTGCGCGTTGGCGATGTGGGATGGCGAGCGCCGCCAACTTGTGGTCGCCCGTGATCCGCTCGGCCAGCGGGGCATGTTCGTGCGCGAGGACGCGGACATCCACTGGATCTGCTCGGAGCTGGCGCCGCTGATGGCGGATCACTTGTTTTCTTGTCAGCTCGACCTTGAGGTCGCGTTTCACTACCTGCTCGCAGCGCGCGCGCCGGCGACGCGCACGCTGGCCGAAGGCATCGTGCGGTTGCCGCCGGCCCATGTCGCAGTGTGGTGCCCGGGACAGCCGTGGCTGGCTCATCGCTGCTATACGCCTCTGCGCGAGACTGCGCAGAAGGTGGGCGACGACGCGCTGCGCGCCGAAGTGCGCGCCACGCTCGACCACGCGGTTGCGCGACGGCTGACGTCGCGGCGACAGGCGCTGTTGCTGTCGGGCGGTGTGGACTCGTCCTATCTCGCGGCTCGCGGCTCGACGCTCGCGGGCGGCGCGCACTTCGACGCCTACACGATCGAGTTCGCGCCACCGGTCCGCACCAACGAGACTGCGTTCGCGCGCGTCGTCGCCGAGCGCTTCGGGCTCCGGCACCACGTAGTGCCGCTCAGCCTGGCCGAGACCCGACCGCTGATCGATCGGGTGCTGGCGGCCGACGAGCCATGCGCGGCGTGGGCGACGGTGACCCATCACCATATGCTCGCTCGGATCGCCGGTGATGGCCATCGTGAGCTGTGGTCGGGACTCGGCTCCGACGAGGTGTTCGGCGGGTACAAAGCCTTCCTTCGCGCCTACCTGCAATGGCGGCGGGTGCAGCTGCGCTGGCCGCGGGCGAATCAGCTCGACGCGTTCGACGCCTTGCTCTGGCAGCGACGCGCGTCAGGCAGGCTGCTGTTCGCGGGCAACGCGCGGTTCCTCGACGAAGCGTCGATCGCACGCGCGTTCCACGCGCCGTTCAATCGTTGGCGTGACGCCGGGCTGCTCGAGGAGTTCTATCGCGGTTGCCGGCGGATCAAGCACGGAGCGCACTGGTTCGAGATGGCCGTCGCGCACGAGTGCGAGCATCGCATCCCCGATCTGCTGTTCGTGAACTTCGAGCCCGTCTCCCGCGCGCTCGGCATTCACACCAGCTATCCGTTCCTCGATCTCGACGTGGTGCCGCTCGCGTGTGGGTTGGGCGCGAGCGACCGGTTCGAGCACCTCGGCCGCAAGTGGGTCAATAAGCGCCTCCTGCGGCAGATCGCAGGGCCCGAGCTGCCGGCACTCATCATGGAGCGCAAGCTCGCATCGTATAGTGCACCCGTCGCGCTGTGGTTGTCGACCCCGGCGATCTCCCGCCCGCTGATGGCGCGACTGCGGCGCAGCAAACTATGGTCGCTCCGGTTGGTGCGCCGGACGTGGCTGTCGGAAGTCGAGGCCGCGCTCGACCGCGAGCTGGCGGCGGGCAAGAATGGGCCCCAGTGTGAGCGGATGTGGGCGCTAATCACACTTGCAGCTTGGTATGATCGCTGGGTGGAAGGGCAACGATGAGCGGCTGTGCGGTGGTCCGGGGAGAGCTCGCGATCTGCGACGAAGCGCGGATGCTGCGGCGCGAGATCGTCGACGCGCTCTATCGAACCGGCGGCGGCCACTATGGTGGGTCGCTCAGCGTCCTGGACCTGCTGTTGACGCTGTATCGCCGACAACTGCGCGTCGCACCGGCAGTGCCTCGTCACCCGGGGCGCGACCGATTGATCCTTTCGAAAGGCCACGCCGCGATCGCGCTCTACGCCGTGCTTCGCAGGCTCGGCTACTTCACGGACGCGCTCGAGGACTACGGCGGCTTCGCGTCGCGGCTCGAGGGCCATCCCGACATGACGCGGTTGCCCGGCATCGACTTCTCGTCGGGCTCGCTGGGGCAGGGACTCTCGGTCGGCATCGGCGCGGCGCTCGCGGTCCGTGGGACCGGCCAGCGCGTGTGGGTCGTGCTGGGCGATGGTGAATGCCAGGAGGGACAGGTCTGGGAGGCCGCGATGCTGGCGGCGCAGCGCGGGCTCGATCACCTGTACGCGGTGATCGATCACAATCGGCTTCAAGAGTGGGGGTGGAATCCCGCGGACGCCGCCCCGTGCCCGCCCGTCGTCCAGATCGCCGAGAAGTGGCTGTCGTTTGGTTGGCACGTTCGCGAGGTCGACGGCCACGACATCGCGGCGCTCGAAGCGGCTTTCCTCGAGGTTGCCGATGGTGACCCCGCGCGCGGCGCGCCATCGATGATCATCGCCCATACCGTCAAGGGCAAGGGCGTGCCTCTGATCGAGGCCGATCCGCTGCGATTTCACTGCGACGCGGTGACCGAGGCGGAGCACGCCGAGATCATGCGGAGCCTGGCGTGACGTCGCTCAAGCTGGCCGATCACTGCGGACGATTGCTGGCGCAACTCGCCGACGCCGAGCCGCGGCTCCACGTGCTCGACGGCGATCTCGCGGACTCTGACGGAGCGATCCATGTCGCGATGCGCCACCCCGAGCGGTTTGTCATGGCCGGCATCGCGGAGCAGAGCATGGTCTCGGTCGCCGCCGGCATGGCCGAGGCGGGGCTGCTGCCGTGGGTGTTCTCGTTCGCGGCGTTCCTGTGCTACCGCGCGTATGATCAGATCCGTATCTGCCTGAGCCAGGCGGTCCAGCCGGTGACGCTCGTGGGCTCGCACGCCGGCGGGTTGAGCGGTCGCAACGGCAAGTCGCATGCCGCGCCCAATGACCTCGCGCTGATGCTGTCGCTGCCCAACTTGCACGTGTGGTCGCCGGGCGACTGCCTGGATGTCGAGCTCGCGGTCCGCACGATCCTGGCGGCGCCGGCGCCGACCTACCTTCGGTGTCCGCGCACGCCGCTCGACGAGCATCGCGGCCTGCCCGGCGCAGCGGCGGCGCTGCGCTGGCTCGCGCCCCGGCGCCCCGTCACGCTCGTGTCGACGGGGCTGGCGTCGCATTGGGCGTTGGCGGCGGCGCGTCATCTTGGCGAGGCGGGGCACGACGTCGGGGTCTTGCATTGCTTGCGGCTGCGCCCGCTGCCGGCGCTCGCCGACGAGCTCCAGGGCGTCAGGTCGCTCTTCGTGATCGAGGATCACGCGACGTTCGGCGGGCTCGCCTCGCTGGTTCATGGCCTCGGGTTGTCCGCGGCGATCACGGCGCTGGGATGGCCTGGTGACTATTCCGGAAAGTCGGGCGCCGATGCGCAGCTGCTCGCGGCGCACGGGCTCACTGGTGGTCTACTAGCTCATTCGATCGCGAGCGCGCTTACGGCAACCAGCAGGAGGAGGGACTGATGTTGTCGATCGTCGTGTCGTGGAGAGATCGCGTCGAACTCTCGCGCGCGCTGCCGAGCATGGTCGCAACGGCGCGCGCTGCCGAGGGCGACGTCGCTGTGGTGAACTTCTCCGGCTCACCCGCGCTGCTGCGCGAGCAGCTCGCCGGGCATGCCGGCGAGGTCCGCGTCGTCGAGGTCACCGGGCAGACCTTCTTCAACAAGTCGTCGGCGCAGAACATCGGGGCGACGTCGACCCGGCAACCGGTGCTGTTCTTCTGTGACTGCGACATCGTGCTCGAGCCAACCTCGGTTGCGGCGCTCGCCAGGCAGGTGCACGAAACGCCTGGGATCTTTGCCACGCTCGCCGGTGTCCGAGAGTCCGAGGCGAACTCGCGCCAGGCCCGCCACGTGGTCGCGTTCGGTTACGAGTTGCACATCAAGACCGCGGACGGTCGGCGGCTCGAGATCCTTGACAGCGAGGAGGACAGCCAGACCGGGCTGCGCAACGCGCCGGGGCTGCTGCTGGTGCGGCGCGATGACTTCGTCGCGATCAACGGCTACAACGCCGGTCTGCACGGCTGGGGTTGGGAGGACCAGGACATGATCGCGCGGCTCACGCTCGGGCGCGGCCTGCGCCGGGTTCTGGCGGGTAACGCGATCCACCTGTCGCACGATGACCACGCGCGCATCGCGCACTACCCAGCGGTGAGCTCGCGATGGGAGAGCCGCGATCGGATGTTTCGCACGGCGCTCGCGAACTACGACGACAACAACTTCCGCGGCACCTACGACCGCGACCGTGCGCTGGTGCCGGCCACGCACGGCGCCGCGGATACATGACGGCCGCGCGTCCGCGGCGGCGCCGTCCCGGCGCGCCGTCCCCGACGATCAGCGCGTGCCTCATGGTCCGGGACGAGGCGCGCGTGCTGCCGCGCTGCTTGCGCAGCATCGCGGGCGCGTATGACGAGCTGTGCATTGTCGATACTGGCTCGACCGATGCCACGCTCGAGATCGCGCGCAAGGCAGGTGCGCGGATCCACTCATTCACCGGCTGCAATGGTGCCGATGGCCGGATCGAGGACTTCGCGGCCGGACGCAATGCCGCGCTGGGGATCGCGACCGGAGACTGGATCCTGCAGATCGACGCCGACGAGGTGCTGGCGCCGGGCGGCGTCGCGCGGCTGCGACGCCACAGCCGCAACCGCGCGCTGACGTCGGTGGCCGTCACGATGTCCTCAGAAGGCGCACGCTGGTTGTCGATCCGCATGCACCGTCGGTCCGGATTAAGCTACGTCGGCCGGCTCCACGAGTACACTGAGCGCGACGGCGAGACACGGACGCTCTCCGATCGCTCGATCGTCATCACGAACCGACCCGACAAGCGCGGCAAGGAGTCGGCAGCGCAGCGCAACATGCGTTTGCTGCACCTCGAGATCGCGGATCATCCGGACAACGCGCGCGCGATGTTTCAGCTCGGCAACGAACTGCGTTGCCTGGGGCGGCTCGAAGAGGCGATCGCGCAGTATCGCGCCGCGGTCGCGCTCGATACCTACGGGCATGGCCGGTTCGCGGCCCGCTACTACCTCGCGATCTGCTATTTGCTCCAGCAGGACTGGGAGCGCGCGATCGTCGCTGCGCTCGACGGGATGCGCGTCGATCCTCGCTACGCCGAGGCGCACTGCCTGTTGGGCGACGCGTACTTTGCGCAGGGAGCGCTGGCGCACGCGGGTCAGTGGTATCGTAGCGCGCTGTGCTGTGGCTCGCCCCCGGACACCCCGATGGCAGTCCAGCTGTGGGCCTACGGCACGTACCCCCGCAAGCGATTGCGCATGGTGACCGCCGCGGCGCGGGCAACCGGATCGACCTAGTGTCCCGTATCAGTGACCCGCCGGCAAAGTCCCGCGCCGATTGTCGTGTGAGATCGATCGGTTCGGTTCGGCCGTCGCGTCGAGCAATCATCGATCCGGGAGACTAGTAGCGAGACCTCAATCCGGTGCATCGCGAGCTCCGCTACATGATCCCGTCGTACGGTATCCAATCCGGGCCCATACAAGAGAAACCGCGTCGACCTGGGTCGGAGCGCCTGGGTCGTACGACCCAGGCAGGCTTGCGCCGCATTGTCCGACCTCGCCAAGAGCTTGGGGTCCGAGGAGCAACGGCGCGGGAGTTTACGGTAGGCGGTTCGACCTTCACCGAAGTCAGCGAAAGGCGAGGGGAGGGGACACGTGGGCAGACCGCGGCGAGCGCTGACAGCCGATGACCTCGCCGACGTGGCGAGCTCGTGCACCGGGTCGCCAGCGAGCACACCGGGCGCGAGGCTGTCCGCGGCCGAGCTCGTGCAGGTCGCCGACGAGCGCGTCGCGCGTGACCAGGTCGCCGGCGAGCGCGTCGGGCGCGAGGCCGTCCGCCGCCGCCGAACGCGGGCCGCGGCCGAGCTCGTGCACCAGGTCGCCGGCGAGCGCGTCGGGCGCGAGGCCGTTGCCGCCGCAACCGAGCTCGGGCGACAGGCGATTCGCGGCCGTGGCGCGCCCGGCTGGCTTTGGTCTTGGCGGCGCGATGGAGCTGCAGCACGAGGGCCTGGTCATCGGCGTCGCTCGGCCGGCTCGGGTGTCGGCCGCAGCGTGCTTGGCGGGTAGCATACCCGGCGAACTGTCGATCACCGCGCGCGGGTTCTGTACCTGAATCGCAGGTTTGCCGTACGCCTCGGGGGCTACTCTCTTTTCGCAGCGTTAGGCCCCCGTCTTGGGGGACCCCCTTCCGTACGGTGGAGCGCCCCGTGCAGCGTCATCGCGGGCACCCGCAGGCGCTTGGCCACCTGGCGCAGCGACAGGCCGTCACCGAGAAGCGCGCGAGCTCGCCGGACGTCCACCACACGCGGCGGCCGACCGAGGCGCACTCCGTCGCGACGCGCACGCTCCAGACCGGCCTTCGTGCGCGCGACGATCGCCTGGCCTTCGCGACGGCCCGGGGCGTCGAGGTGCTGGCGCTGGACACACACGAGGTGCGGATGCTGACCCCGCTTGGCGGCGTCGACCGGCTGCGCTGGACCGACGCCGGCCTGGTCGCGCGCGCGGGCAACGCCGTCGACCTGGTCGGCGACGACGGCCACCGCCGCACGCTGCTCGAGGTGCGGCCCGGCGCCGCCGTCGCCGCGGCGAAGGGCCGCGTCGTGACCTTCGCGCCGTCGGCGATGCGGGAGCTGGACGTCGCCCGCGCGGACAGCCGGCCCACGGTCACCAAGCTCGACGATCCGGGCGCCGCGGGTCCTCGCGGAGCGCGCGAACGACGAGCGCCACCAGGACACCGAGCCTCGTGAATCACGACGAGCGCGATCGCCGGCCAGCCGCGCGCCGAGACGTCGACCGCGAGCTCGCCGCCTTTGCCGTTGCGACGACTCGCGCGGACCGACAGGTGGGGTTCGGGCTGCGTTCGGCGAGGCGCCCGGGCAACGCGCGCAGCGTCGGCACGGCTGCGATGCCCTCCTACCAGCAGAAGAAGCGCGTCGAGCGCAACGACGAGCACGAGAGCGACGACGAGCACGAGATTCGATTCGGACATTGGCGTTTTCCTTGGAGCAGCGACGACGGTTGCGCGAGACGGTGAGATGACGGCACTCCGCGCCGGGGGAGCTCGCGCTCGCCGATCACAATCGAGCCGGTCAGACAGCCGCACAAGGTCACGCCTCCGTCGCTCGGACGCTGGGCTCAGCTCACGAGAGCTGACCTTGCGCGGCTGATCCAACTGTGGTTCGCGCTGTCGCGCTCGCGCGAGGCCGCGGTCGCAGCGGCTGACCTTGCGTGGTCCCCCGACCTGTGCATCGCGGGCGGGCGACGATCTCGACGGCGCCTTCCCGGTCGGCGTCTACGCGGCGCAGGGCGTCTCCGAAGATCCACAACGCGGGCGAGGTGTGGGCGGCGATGCTGTGGGAGGGCTACGTCGCGCTGCAGAAGGCCGGCGGCGCGTTCGATGACGTGCGCAGCAGGATGCGGCAGTACGTGGTCTCCGGCCTCTTGCTCGCACCACCGGAGGCGACGCCCACCGAAGCGCGCGACGCGGTGCTCGCTGCGGTGTACGCCGCGAGCCCGGCGGACCACGACATCCTCGCGGCCGCCTACGCGCGCCGGGGGTTCGGAACCTGCGCGGTGTCGCCGCCGCGCGACTCCGAGGACTTCATCGGCATCATCGATGCCACCGAGATGCAGGGGCGGGTCGCTCTGGGGCCGGTGACCGCGGAAGTGATCGCGAGCTGCGATCGCGACCGCGTGCTCGACGCGGGCGAGACGGCGCGGATCGCGGTGCCGATCACCAACAGCGGCGCGTTCGCGCTGTCCGGCGTCGCGGTCGCGCTGAGCTCTGCGACCCCGGCGTCCACGTGATGACGCCCGCGGTCGAGCTCGACCGTATCCCGCCGTACGCGACCGCAGCGGCGGAGTTCGCCGTCGCGCTCGACGACAGCGTCACGAGCGTCGAGGCCGGCGACTTCCACATCGAAATCGACGCCGCCGGCGCGTGCGAGCCAGTGGTCGGCGCGGAATTCGCGATGCTGCTCAACGCCGACGTCGTGTCCGCGAGCTCGGCGGAGGACCCGTTCGATGCGCCGGTCTCGGTGTGGACGCCCGCCGGCGACGCGGCGCGCTGGCAGCACGTCCACCGCACGGTGCTCGACGGCATGTGGGCGGGCGCTGACGCCGACGTCACGTCCGACGCCAGCCTCGAGTCTCCCCCGCTCGTGGCAGGGCAGGGGCGGCTGTCCGTCACCGTCACCCACCGCTACGCGTTCGAGTTCTCCTCGACCGCACCGGGGTTTCCGCCGCAGGCCTTCGACGGGGGGGTGATCGAGTACTCGACCGACGGCGGCGCGACCTGGCTCGACTTGTCGGGGATCGCGGTGCCGGGCTACAATCACACGATCACCGCGGGCACAAGCAGCAATCCGCTCGCGGGCCGCCCGGCCTACGGATCTACGAGCCCGGGGTACCCGATGACCAGCGTGGCGACGCTCGATTTCGGGACCCGGCTCGCAGGGAGGACGTTCGCGCTGCGATTCCGGATCGGCACCGACCGCGATACTGGCGCTCCGGGGTGGGAGATCGAGCGCGTCGCCTTCACCGGACTGTCCGGCACGCCCTTCCCGAGCCTGGTGGCCGACACCGGGACGTGCGGCGGAGGGACCGACGCAGGGGCTCCGGACGGCTCGGTGACGGTGGACGCGGTGACGGTGGACGCGGCGCCTGTGGATGCGGCGGCGCCTTCCGATGCGGCGGCGGGCTCCAGCGACGCTGGCACTGCCGCCAACGCGGGCGGCGGCGGCTGCGCCTCGGGCGGGTCCGGACCGGGAGGGCTTGCGATGGTGCTGGTCTGGCTCGTCGTTCGGCGGCGCGGCGCGATGCACTCGATGTGGTCACGCCTGGTCAGCGAGCGGTCGTCGGCCTGGTCGAGCTCGAGGTCCTCGGTCTGATCGGCGAGCGGTCGTCGGTCTGGTCGACGCCGGCGAGCTCGGCCGCGACGGCGATCGCAGCGCGCTGGTCGCCGAGCTTGAGCTCGAGGTCCTCGGCCTGGTCGGCGAGCGGCCGTCGGCCTGGTCGCCGGCGGCGACTCGATCGCACGAACATGGGAGGACCTCCGAGCGTAAAGGAGCTGCAAACGCCCGTCTTGCGCAAGGGGCCGAACAGCTGCCGGCGCTCCCTCGCGAGAGCCGGGGCGGCCGCCACGGTGGCCCACCGATCGCGCTCGACCCATCATCGCCGTGCGCATCGCGGTGCCGTGAGCACCCCGCGGCCGCGGCGCCGTTTCGCGTGGACCTCACGCGATGGCGCCGCGGCCTCCCCTCGACCATTCACCACCCGCCACCACGACCTGCCGAGAACCGCCAGACGTCGTTCCTTGCAGAAGCTCCCACTGGCCACTCGGCTGGTTCCCCCCTCGGCTCACGTTCGCGGTTGCACGCAATCACCGGGCCATCTTCGATGTCTCGTGTCGGGCGCGGCTGGCACGTCGCGACACCTCGAACGGCAACGTCGGAAAATCGTGCTCGACAGCGGTACTTCCACCAATGCGGATCTTTCTGTTCTTGCTAGAGTAGCTCCTGGTTGTTTCGACGTCGCTGAGCTGTCGGCTGCGGCCCGACATGAAGGGGCATGGGCGCACAGCTCGAGATTGTGCAGCGTCCTCACGGGACGCTCTGCGTCTCTGCAGCAAGCGAGAACGCTGTGGCTGCAGCGTTGGGGTCTGGACTGATCATCGCCGTCCTGTCTTCAATGTGGCGTGGTCATCGGTGAGGTTCTGCGCCGGCTGGTGCCCGAGCTCGTCTCGGCAACTCACTTCGAAGATGCTGCCACCGCGGTGTTGCAGGCGATGTTCGCGTGCACCGAGGCCACGTGCGCGGCGAGCGCGTACGCGGGACGCGCGCGGCTGATCAGCGGGCTGGTGCACCTGCGCCCGGAGGGGAGCTATCAGCGGTTGTTCGGTATCGCCACCGAGACGAGCGCTCGCATCGAGGGGACTGCCTACCTCACGTCGGGCAACGTGTGGAGCTGGGTCGAGCGGCACGGGTGCTCGGTATCGGTCGACGTCCACCGCGCGACGCTGCGCTCTTGGCTCCCCGAGGGGCCGGTCGAGCACGGCGACCGGACCGAGGGCGACGGCGTGCCGGGGGACGAGACCCGGGAGCGGCTGATCGGTCGCGATACGACCCATGTGCACGTCGTCCCGCTGCGCACGCCGGGCGGCGCGGTGCATGGGATGATCACCCTCGAAGTGGCGTGCCGGGCGGCAGTCGGCCGAGAGCTGTTCTGGGAGGCCTGCTACCGCGATCTGGAGATCCTCGCGGGGCTCGCTGCGGCGTTCATCGCTGTGCGCGCACTTCCCCAGCGCGCGCCGGAGCCTGTCAATCCGGATGAGTTTCTGCCGGTGATCGGCCGCAGCACCGCGCACCTGGTCGAGCTACTCCGTGCGTTCGCGCCGCGCGACGACACCGTCCTGATCAGCGGGCCGACCGGCGCGGGAAAGTCGCGGCTCGCGCGCTGGTGTCACGAGCACTCGCAGCGCTGCGGTGAGCGGTTCGAGGTGTTGGATATCCTGGGGATTCCTGAAGAGCTGCAGATGGCCGAGCTGTTCGGATGGAAGCGGGGTGCGTTCACGGGAGCGGTCAAGGACAACCCGGGCGCGATCGCGAGGGCGGCCCGCGGCACACTGTTCCTCGACGAGGTCGACAAGCTCTCGCTCAAGACCCAGGCCGCCTTGCTGCGCTTCGTAGAGGAGCGCGCGTACCGGATGCTGGGCGACGATGCCGCGGCGGATCGCCGCGCCGACGTGCGGCTGCTGGTCGGCACCAACGTGGACCTGCACGCCGCGGTTCGCAGCGGTCGGTTCCGAGAGGACCTGTACTACCGCATCAACGTCTTGCCCGTGCGTCTGCTCCCGCTCGGCGATCGAGTCGACGAGATTCCCTTGTGGGCGACGTTCATGCTCGAGCGTCGCCACCGCGAGAGCGGCGGTGACGTCACCGTGCGATTCGCGTCGGATGCGATGCGGTTGCTCGCCGCTGTTCCATGGCCCGGCAATCTGCGGCAACTCGACAATATCGTCCGGCGTGCCTACGCGCTGGCGCTCGGCGGCGGTAGTGGCAGCGTGGATGACATCGTGATCCAGCAGCACCACGTGGAGCGCGCGCTGACGTTCGACGCCGAGCCTGACCGGCCGCGCAGCAGCCTCCTCGACCAGCTGTGGCGCGTAGCGATGACGTTCGTCCACGAGGCGGAGCGCCGGCGCGGCAGCGATGCGCCGCTCCCGCTCGAGATGGCCGAGGTGCTGCGCGGCATGGTCCTCGGGGCCGCGGTCCAGCACGCCGGGAGCCGCGACGAGGCGTTCGTGTTGCTGGGGCAGGAGCCGCTGCTCAAGAACCGGAATCATCACAGGGCGTTGCGCCGCGAGCTGTCGCGAGTGCGCGAGCTCGTACGCCTGCTGGGCTGTGACGTGCATCCGGAGCTGCAGGCAGCGCTGGATGACGAAGAGCAGGAGTAGATCGAGTCCACAGCGTGAACACGTGGTCAGTCCCCGGTGAGCCCCGCCGACCAGCAGGTCCTCGACCGTCCGCGCTCGCGCCGTAGAATGCAGTTACTCAGCCTGGAGATAGAAGGTCACATGGAGGCCCGTTCGTTCACCGCAGAGTACGAAACCCGCATCGTCCTCGGATTCGGCAGCTTCGGGACGGTCTACGAGGCCCGCCGCCGCACGACGAACCAGCTGGTGGCCATCAAGGTGCTCAATCCGGCCGGGGGAAGCGCGGAGGCGAAAGCAAAGCGCCTCCAGCGGTTCCAGCGCGAGATGGCGATCTGCGCCGGGCTGCATCATCCCAACATCGTCCGTTTCATCGACTCCGGGGTCAGCGACACGGGTGAGCCGTTCGCGGTGTTCGACTTCCTTCCAGGGTCGACGCTCGCCGACGTGCTGGCCCAGCACGGACGGCTCGCCCCGCCCGAGGCGCGACACCTGATGCTCCAGGTGCTCGATGGGCTGAGCTGCGCCCACGCCCAGGGCGTGGTCCATCGCGACATCAAGCCGAGCAACATCATGCTCGTCACCAGCGGCGGGCGGCGCAACGCCGTGATCCTCGATTTCGGCATCGGCGGCTACAGCAGCGAGGACGAGGGGCGCCTGACTGCGACCGGAGAGTGGGTCGGCTCGGCGAGCTACAGCGCGCCCGAGCAGATCGCCGGCCACCTGCCCACGCCGCACTCCGATCTGTATTCCTGGGCGCTCGTCTTCGTCGAGTGCTTGACCGGCAAGCGGGTCATCAACGGACCCACGCTGGCCGCGACGCTGTGGCAGCAGCTGTCTCCTGACAAGGTTCCACTGCCCAGGCGGATCCGCGAGTCCGCGCTTGGCCGGCTGCTCGAACGCGTCGTGATCAAGGACCTCGTTCAGCGAGCCGTCACGGCCACGGGCCTGATGCAGGAGTTGGACGGCTGCAGCCTGGACGAGCTGGCCACGGGCTTGCAAGGCGACGAGCGCGTGACAGGGAGAGATGCGGATGAGAGCTTATCTGAGGCCGAGGAAAACATCGAGGACGAGCCCACCACGCTCGGCAGCCATCCGACGGCTGCCACCGCCGTGGTGTGCTGCGAGGTAGTGCCGCGTGGACTGGACGAGGGCGCCGAGGTGGTCGCGCGCATGGGCATCGCGCTGCAGGACCGCGCGAAGGTGATCGCGCAGCAGTTCCGTGGCCTGCTGCTGGGGGCCACGGCCCGGCGACTCGAGCTGCAGTTCGAGGGAACGCGCTCGATCGAATACGCGGCGCGGCGCGCGGCGCGTGCCGCGCAACAGCTCGTCGCCTCGCTGCACGGCCGCACGCTGCAGATCGGCAACCAGTCCCAGCTGCGGCTCGACGTGCGCGCCGGCATCCATGGCGCGCCGCCGGGGCCGGCCGCAGGCGTGCGTGACATCGCCGCGAGGCTGTGTACGAGCGCCACAGCCGGCCAGATCCTGGTCAGCGACGCCGTACGGGAGCTCATCTGGCGCCACTTCACGTGCCACCGGGCCGGGCCGACCGAGACCGCACTCGGTCCGGTGGTCACGTTCGCGCTCGACACGGAGCCGGTCGGCCAGCGTTCGGATGCCTCGCGCAGGCGCGCGCCGATGGTGGGTCGCACCCACGAGCTGGCGCTGCTGCGCGAGCGCTGGCAGATGGCACGCGACGGCGATGGACAAGTCGTGCTGCTTACCGGCGAGCCCGGAGTGGGCAAGTCCCGCCTGCTCGGCGAGCTCGAGCGGGCGATCGCGGCGGACTCGCATCGGCGGCTGGTCTGCCGCTGCGTCCCCGAGAGCCAGGCGAGCGCGCTCGCGCCGATCGTCGAGCTGCTGGACGGTCTGCTGCGGTCCGCGAGCGGCGCAGAGGCGTCCCTCGACACCAGCGATCGCGGCGAAGCGCTGGCGGTGATGCTCGTGCAGCACGACCTGCCGCTCCACGAGACCTACCCGCTGTTCGCGGATCTGCTCGCGCTGCCCCACGACACGCGTTACCCACCCCCGCAGGTTTCGCCGCAGCGCCACAAGGACAACACGCTGAACGCGCTGGCCGTGCTGTTCGCAGAGATCGCGGATCGCCAGCCACTGCTGTTCGTGATCGAGGACCTCCAGTGGGCAGATCCGACCACGCACGAGCTGGTCGCGGCGCTGGTGCGCGAGCCGCCGCGCCGGATGCTGGGCATCTGGACCGCGCGGCCCGAACTGTCGATGACGTGGGCCGGCAACGCCGTGCTGCCGATCCAGATCGGCGGGCTGTCGAGCGACGACAGCCGGGCGCTCGTGGCCGCGCTCACCGGGGAGCGGCCTCTGGGGCCGGCCGCGGTACAAGGGCTGATCGACCGCTGCGACGGTGTGCCGCTGTTCATCGAGGAGATGGCGTACATGGTGACGGACACCGAGGACGTCGGGCAGCCGGTGCCCATGTCCACCGCTTCGGGGAGGCGGCCTGCCATCCCCGAGACGCTGCGCGGGATGCTGATCGCGCGGCTCGACCGGCTCGGCCGGGCCCGCGAGACCGCACAGGTCGCCGCTGCGATCGGCCGGGAGTTCGACGTCGACCTGCTGTTCGCCGCGAGCACGCTCGGCACCGCCGACGTCCAGGACGATCTCGATCGCTTGGTCGTCGCAGGGCTCGCGCACCGCCGGCGGCGGCTGCGCGGGGTGACCTACCAGTTCAGACACGCGCTGGTGCGAGACGCGGTCTACGACACGTGCGCCAGTAATCCCGCGCTCCACGGCAGGATCGCCGCCGCGCTCGAAGCCCAGTTCCCGGCGATCGTCCGCACCCGCCCCGATCTGCTCGCACACCATCACGCAGCGGCAGGGCAACACCACCCGGCGATCCGCCACGCGCAGCGGGCGGCGGAGCTCGAGCTGGCGCGCTCGGCGTTCCCCGAGGCGGTCGTGCATGCGTCCAATGCGATCGAGTGGACCCGAGCGCTGTCCGACGTCGAGGCGGTGGTCGAGGCCGAGCTCGTGGCGAACGGCGTGCTCATCCAGGCGCTGATGGCGACCCGAGGCTGGGCCCACACGGCCGTGAAGGCGGCGGCCGACCGGTCCGCGGAGCTGGTCGCGCGGCTCGACGCCGACAGCCCACACCGCGTCCCCACGCTGTGGTTTCTGTTCACGTATCATCACGTGGCGAGCAACCGGCCAACCGCGCGGCAGACCGTGGAGCAGCTGGTCGAGCTGGCCGAGCGCTCGGGCGATCAAGGTCGGCGCGCCGCGGCCGAGGTGATGCACGGGATCGCGCTGTACGTGGACGGCGATCACGCGTCGGCGCGCCGTGCGATCGAGCGCACCCTTGAGCTGTACGACCCCGCGCTCCATCGCGACCACGGCGCCCGGTTCGGCATGGACACCGGGATGCTCGCCCGGGCCTACCTCGGCCAGCTATTGTGGTACGCGGGCGAGGACGACGCGGCGTTCGCGCAGATCGAGAAGGCGATCACGTGGGCGCGCGAGGTCGAGCATCTGCCGTCGATCGCGCTGGGCCTGATCTACGGCTGCATGGTTCACCGGCTGGCCGATCATCGCAGCACGGTCGCGGCGATGGCCGGAGAGGTTCTGCAGCTGGGTGCGAAGTATGGCCTGCCGGCGTACGAGGGCTACGCCGCCGCGCTGCACGACTGGGCGACCGGCGAGACCGGCCGCGCTCCGGCGCTCATCGAGACGCTCGGCCAGCTGGGCTGCCGGCTCGGCCTGTCGTACTACGCGTCCCTGATCGCAGACGGCTACGCGGAGCGCGGCGAGCTGACCGCCGCGCTGTCGTGCATCGACGAGTGCCTGTCGCACTGCGCCGGTGATGGCGAGCACTTCTACGAGCCGGATCTCCACGTGCGCCGAGCGCTGTATCTCGCGCGCCTCGCTCCGGACAATGCCGGGGTGCAGGCATCACTCGAGCGAGCGCGCCAGCTCGCGCAACACCAGAGCATGCCGAGGATCGAGGTCATGGCGACGCGCGAGCTGCTGCTGCGGTTCGGTGGTCCCGAACCGCAGCCGGGGCGACTCGGCGAGCTCCTTGCACTGTATCCAGGCCTACGAGAAGTCGATACCGACGTTAACCAAGGGAGTGGCGATGGCGACGAATAAGAGCACGATGAACGAGTTGTTGAGTTTTCGCACGATGTTCCTGCGCGCGGTCGCGCAGGCCTGGGCCGACCCCGGGTTCAAGCAGCAGCTGGTGGCGGCTCCCGAGCAGGCGCTGTGGGCGTATTTTCACTACCGCTGGCCGTGGCCGAACGCGTGCGAGCTCCAGGTCGTCGACACCAAGCACCAGTTCAACTGGACCCGCAACGAGTGGGTGTGGTCCAGCGCGGTGCACGAGGATCTCATCCTGTTCGTGCCGATCGATGCTGCCGAGATCGACCCGCGGGATCACGGCGTCGCGCTGGCAGATTACTACCGAGCACGAGAATCGCTGTTCCAGGACGACTGGGGAGCTCACGACAACCCGAATCCGGGACTCGCGCTGTGCGAGGAGCCGGCGACCTCGAAGCCGGCTCCCAGGTCGAGCGTGCGCGAAGCCGCGACCCAGAGCCAGCGGTCGGGCCTCCATGCGATCGGCGAGGACACCCCGCTGCCGCCGGAGGGTCTCGTGCCCAGCAGCAGCGACTTCACGGGGTTCCAGGTGGCGTTGCTCGCGGCGATGGGGCGCGCCTGGCAAGATCCGGAGTATCGCGCGCTGTTGCAGCGCGACGCGATCAAGGCGCTGACGGCGATCCGCGGCTACAAGCTGCCCTGGGAGTTCAACCTCCGCATCCAGCACGATCCGGGAGCGCGGTGGCATCCGCCGCACCCGCAGTCGCCGGATCGCCCGGTCTGCCAGTCGCACTGGTCATTGCGCAAGAAGACCATCCTGCGGCTCGCCCTGCCCGAGCGGCCGGCGCAGGTGCTCAGCGAGCCGATCGCGCTCGCGATGTACAACGCCACCGGTGCGACGTACCCGTTCACCTGCACGTGCTGACCATGAACGCACCCATCGGGAGCCATCCCAGCTCGGCCGCGCGGCGCGACGGGTTCGCCGGGAAACCAAGGAGTCGACGATGAAGCCGCTCGACCCGAGCTGGGTGCTGGCGGTCAAGCCGACGCTGCGCCTCGAGCCGCTGGATGCCAGCACTGCGTTTCTGATCGGCGAGCGCGAGCGGTTCGTGCTCGCCGGCGACGCCGTGGTCGCGGTCGCCGCGCTGGTCGACGGTCGGCGGACGGTCGCCGAGATCCTGGAGGCGGCGCGCCCGGCGCTGTCCGGACCAGAGGTCCTGTATACGCTGCATCAGCTGGTCGAGAGTGGCCACCTGGTGCGCGCGGGCGATGCCACGGTCAGCGGTGCGGCGTTCTGGTACGGCATGGGCCTCGACGGCAACGCCGCCGGCGAGCTGATGCGCGACGCACCGGTCGCGGTGATCGCCGTCGGCGACGCGGTGCCCGTGGCGTGGCTGACCGAGGCGCTGCGCCAGGCAGGCGTGCGCGTGGACCCGAGCGCCCGCGTACAGGTCGTCGCGACCGACGATTACCTGCGTCCCGAGCTGGCGTCGATCAATCAGGCCGCGCTTTGCACCGGGACGCCGTGGTTTGTGGTCCAGCCGACGGGCCTGCGCCCGCTCGTCGGCCCGGCATTCCGGCCGGGTGCCAGCGCGTGCTGGGGCTGCCTGGCATTCTGGATCCGCCAGAATCGACCGGTCGAGGAGCTCGTGCGGCGGCGCGCCGAGCCCGAGGCGCCGGGTGGCCCGATGGCGCCGCGCACGGACAACGAGGCAGGTGTGCGCGCGGCGTGCGGGATCGCGGCCCTAGCGATCGCCGGCTCGCTCGCGCGGCGCGGCGGCGCCGGCGACGCGATCTCGGCGCAGCTGCTCGCCCTCGATCTCGCGGGCCTCGCGATCTCGTCGCACGCGGTGGTGCAGCGGCCGCAGTGCGCCACCTGCGGCGATCCCACGCGCACGGCGGCGATCGGCGCCCGGCCGATCGAGCTGCAGCGCGTCGCGAAGGCGTACGACGCCGACGGGGGGTACCGCAGGGACGCACCGCGCCGGACCTACGAGCGGTACCAGCACCTGGTCAGCCCGATCACCGGCGCGGTCAGCCACCTGGTGCCGATGCCGGCGCGCGACACCGAGCTCCGCGCGGTCTATGCGTCGGGGTATCTGGCGTGCCCGCGCGACGGCGGAGTTCCGCGCCGCAACGTGTTCGACAAGCGCTGCGCGGGCAAGGGCCGCAGCGCCGATCAGGCGCGGGTCAGCGCGCTGTGCGAGGCGCTCGAACGCTACAGCGGCGTGTATCAGGGCGACGAGCCGCGCGTCCGGAGCAGCCTGACAGAGCTCGGCGCGACGGCGCTGCCGGTGGACCAGCTGATCAACTTCAGCGAAGCGCAGTATCGGGCGCGGCAGCTGCTCAACGACCGGAGCACGGACCGCAGGCAGTGGGTCCCGGCGCCGATCGACCGAACCACGCCGATCGACTGGACGCCAGCCTGGTCGCTCACGCGACAGGCGCGCCGGTACGTGCCGTTTTCCTATTGCTACACCGAGGCGCCCGTCGAGACCGGCACGCGGTACTGCGATGCCTGTAGCAATGGTGTCGCGGCAGGCGCGTGCTTCGAGGAGGCCGTCTTGCAAGCGCTGCTCGAGTTGGTCGAGCGCGACGCGGCCGCGGTGTGGTGGTACAATCGCGTGCGCCGTCCGGCGATCGACCTGGACAGCTTTGCGGATCCGTACTTCGACGCGCTGCGCGCCGACTACGCCGCGATGGGCTGGACGATCTGGGTCCTGGATCTGACACACGATCTCGGGATCGCGACCTGTGTGGCGCTGGCGCACCAGCGGTCGACCGATCGGTTCGCGATCGGGTTCGGCTGTCATCTCGAGCCCAGGCTCGCGGTGCAGCGCTCGCTCACCGAGCTCAATCAGGTGTTCGATCCGACGGGCGCGCTGCGTGCGCCCTGGGCGGTCGAGGACATGGTGGATCGCTCGTACCTGTTCCCGGACACCGATCGCCCGCCGGTCACCGCAGGAGCGATTCCGCGGCTGGTGGGCGCCGACCTGCGCGCGGACATCGAGCAGTGCTCGATGCGGCTCGAGCACGCCGGGCTCGATGTCGTCGTCGTGGACAAGACCCGCCCCGACATCGGGCTTCACGTCGCGCAGGTGATCGTGCCCGGCCTTCGGCACTTCTGGCCGCGCTTCGGGCCCGGCCGGCTATACGACGTGCCGCGCGCGCTCGGATGGGTCGCCCGCGCGCTCGAAGAGTCGGAGCTGAACCCGATCCCGCTGTTCGTCTGACTTGATCTCGGCGGCGACCGCGGCCGCGCGGGCGCGACCGAGCGAGGTGCACGCGATGAGAGATGGCTATCGCATCATGGACATCGACCGCCACGTCCTCGAGCCGGTCGAGATGTGGCGCGAATACCTGCCCGCGGCGATGCGGGCGTACGCGCCGCGGCTCGAGCCGTTCCCCGGCGGCGACCACGCCCGGGGGGTGAGCGGGCCCCGGCTCGGCGGGCGCGCGGCGCCGCCCACGCCGCCCGTCCTGTGCGTCGCGGGGGTGCCGATCATGCGCGGCCTCAACGAGGCCGGGTATGCGCAACTCGGGCAGATCGCCGCCGATCGCGCCAGCGTGCTCGCCGCCGCCGTGACGCCCGGCGGCCACCTCGATGAGATGGACGCCAGCGGCGTCGACGTCGCGGTCATGCAGCCGACGTACGCCTGGTACCTGGTGTACGATGACGCGATCGACGCCGCGCGGTCGCGGGCCTACGCCGACGCGTACAATCGCTGGCTGCTCGACTTCTGCGCGGCGGCGCCGGCGCGGTTGCTGCGACCGGCGATCGTGTCGCGCCAGGATCCGGAGGCCATGGTCGGCGACCTCGAGCGCGCGATCCACGGCGGTGCACCCGCCGTGGTGCTGCGGCCCAACCCGGTGCAGGGCCGCACGCTGGCGGATCCGGCGCATGCTCGGTTCTGGGCAGCGTGCGCGTATCACTCGATCCCGGTCCTGTTCCACGAGGGCGTGAACGGGCGGGTGTCGACCACGGGGGCCGAACGGTTCACCACGCGCCTGGCGCAGCACGCCTGCTCGCATCCGATGGAGGCCATGATGGCGCTGCTGTCGCTGATCGAAGGCGGCGTCCTGGAGGCCAATCCTGGGCTGCGGATCGCGTTGCTCGAGGCCGGCTGCGGCTGGCTGCCGTACTGGCTGTGGCGGCTCGACCATGAGTACAGCCACCTGCACCGAGAGCTCCCGGCACTCCGCCAGCCGCCCTCCGCCTACTGCCGGCGGCAGTGCTGGATCGCGTTCGAGCCGAGCGAGGCGATGCTCGACCGCCTGGTGCTCGAGATCGGTCCGCGCCGGCTGGTGTTCGGCACCGACTTCCCCCACCTCGACCACGACGATGGCATCGTCGATGCTGTGATGACCAGGCGCGGTGGGCTCGACGAAGCGGCGCTGACCACGATCCTATGGACGAGCCCTTGCGAGCTCATGGGCATCGACGCGCGGAACGTTCCGGCCGAAGCTGCTGCCGCTCCCTGACGCGCCCAGCGCGAAGGCAGCGCCGATGCGCCGCTGCATCACGGCACGTCTTGCGCCGCCGCGGTCGTCCGGGTCGCCTCGAGGCCAGCATCGCCAACGGCCACACGCTGTTCCTGCCCGGCACGTTCCCGGGATGCGACGACGTTTCAGCGCGGCACCTCGATGGAGCAGGGCCGGTGCGGCGCGGCGGCGTTCGCGATCCCGGCGGCCGCGATGACGGTCGCGGGGAGCTGCGAGACCGACGGCGGGTTCATGGTTGCCGGCTCGACCCAGCGCACCCGGACCTAGGCCGGCAAGTTCGTCCACGATGACGACGCGCGGCTCGACTCGATCGCGGCGACCGCCGAGCTCGAAGCACCATGTCGACGGCGATCTTTCCCAACGCGCGGTTTCCCGAGCTGTTCGCCGAGGTCTATCGCGTGCTACGTCGCAATACGCACTTCTATCTATTCTGTGATCCCGAGACGATGTTCGTCGCTAAGCCGCTTGCGGAACTCGCGGGCTTCAGGTTCTGGAAGCCGCTGATTTGGGATAAGCGAAAGATCGGCATGGGTTACCACTATCGCGCCCGCTACGAATGCATCCTCTTCTTCGAGAAGGGCAAGCGCAAACTCGCCGATCGCCGTCCTAATGCACAAGCTCGGCCGCGCCGCGGCCGTGGCGGGGGATCGCCCTCCGGCGTCCTGGTGGACGAGCTCGGCCGCGGCGCGATCGCCGGCGTCCTGGTGGACGAGCTCAGCCGCGGCGCGATCGCCGGCGTCCTGGTGGACGACCAGCGCGAGGAGCTCGACCGCAACTCGACCGCAGCGGCGATCACCGAGCTCGAGGTTGAGGTCCTCGCGCTCGAGCTCAGCGATCGCCGCTCAGCGATCGCCGCCTGCGGTCGAGCTCGCCGGCGACCAGCGCGAGGACCTCGAGTTCGGCGATCGCCGCTGCGGCCGAGTCGCTCGCCGGCGACCAGGGCGAGGATCTCGAGCTCGGCGATCGCGATCACTTTGTTCGGCTCACCGGCGGCGACGCGACCGATCACGGCGCGTTCGAGGGGGTTCAACGCCCGTAGATTGTCGAGGCGCGGGTTTTCGATCGCGGCACCGTCAGGCGACCCACACGGTGAAATGCGACACGTGGTGGCGGCGGCTATGCGAGGCCGCGCGTGGAATTGACCACGCGCGGGCGAAGATTTGCCCATGGTGCCGATCGCGGAGTGCTCGCAGAGTGAGCACGGCCAGAGCACCTCCAACGCGAACAACCCCTTCACGACACCAGGATACGGATTCCGCGCGGCTCCACAAGGTGTCGCGGTCCTCACGGCTGCATGTTGTTGCGCCACCGGCGTGGCCTGCAGGCAGCAACAGGAACGCCCTGGCTGTGGAAATACATCAAAGGAGAACACGTCATGTCTAAACGCCGAACAAGCCATAGGTTCAGACATTTGGGCCCGCTTCTCTCTGTGATCACGCTGTGCGCCGCGCTGCTCAGCGCTTCTGAAGCGCAGGCTGCGCCTGTCAGCTGCACGGACTTCCTTGCACCTTTCGTCACCTGGGCCAACGGATACGACCACGTAGAGGCAGCCATCACTTCAAACCAAGCTGGCGACCCTCAGCAGGGCTGGAACGGACTTGTCAGCGCGTCTGTCAACAGCGGAGGACGGGCGAAGATGAAGACGAGCTATGGATACCTCACTAACGCGATATCCGACTGGAGGGTTGCTCCCGGACAATGGATCTTTTCCGATCGTGTATCCGGTTCACAGCCCTTTTTTGCCGGTTGGCCTGACGCGATTGATGTTTATATCGCTTACGATGGATCTGCGGCGTATATCTACAGCCACCCCTGGAACTCTTGGATTACTATCTCTCCGCTCACTTGCGATGAAGGTTTGATTTATGGGTTTGGCAATGGGATCGTATTTGGAAGGGCCCTCTATGTAATTGCTCTTAACAAGCAACCTGATATTAATTAATTTGCCCTTCTCGCGTTCGGGTGATAAATAACTACTGAGGTGTGCGCAACCCCGGATACGGTCGCTTGCTCTACCGCGCTTCGTAGCTCAACGATCGCTTGCGGTGGTGCCTCGACCTGCGGAGCTAGGCGGATCTGGAGCCCGCATGTCGGCGCCGGGGATGGCGGGGCGTTCTAGCAAGGAGAGTGAGGTCATGGTGCTTCGAATCAAGGGTGTGGTGTGGCTCGTGCTGGTGCTGGCGATGGCCGTCGGGTGCGGCGCGGTCGACGACGAGGGGCTGCCGCAGGAGGCGGAGGCGCAGCAGGCGATCAACCTCGGCTACGGGGCGGACCTGTTCTATTACCTGCGGCACAACCCGAGCGCGGGGAACTTCTCGACGTTCGGGACGATCTCGACGAGCGGGGCGGTGATCGATCGGTTCGGGGTCGGGGCCAACTTCGACGACCTGACGTTCTCGTCGGCCTCGGTCGGCTACGGGACCAACCTGTTCTACTACCTGCGGCACACGCCGAGCGCGGGGAACTTCTCGACGTTCGGGACGATCTCGACGAGCGGAGCGGTGCTCGACCGGTTCGGGGTCGGCGCGAACTTCGATGCGTTGACGTTCGTCTCGACCTCGGTCGGCTACGGGACCAACCTGTTCTACTACCTGCGGCACGACCCGAGCGCGGGGAACTTCTCGACGTTCGGGACGGTCTCGACGAGCGGGGCGGTGATCGACCGGTTCGGGGTCGGGGCCAACTTCGACGCGTTAACGTTCGCCGTCGGCCCGTAACGAGACCCGCCCGCCGCGACGGCCCGGCTGGAAGGTGGTGTGGTATCGAAGCCCCTGGAGGTCCGATGAAGCGCGAAACCATCCACCCCTCCACCCGGCCACGCTGTCGCCGACCCGTGGCTACGCCCACGATTGACGTTACCTGGACCCACGGAAGCGGCTGGGCGCCACGTGCCAGAATGCTACCGCCAGCGCCTGGGGATGTGGGACGACCAAGGGCGATGCCAGCGACCGCCGTCGCGGGTCACGCACAGCGGCCGGTCGCCGCGATCGGCTGCGCCAAGTACGACCAACCTCTGTGGGAGTTCAGCGAGCGCACCTACGATCCGCCGGCGGCACAGCAGCTCGTCGACTCAGCGTACGGCGTCGAGGCCCGTCGCGACAACAAGCCGAGCTGAATTACACACCGAGCGTCGGCGTTGCACGCACGCGTCGCGGTGGCGGCCGGATGACGGCCGGCAGCGGTCGTGGCGACAGCGGGACGAGGAACTTGGCGATCGCCGCCACGGTCCTGGTGCGCGCCGACCTGGCACGCTCGCCGAGCTCGAGGGTCTGGCCGACGTCGGCGACCGCAGCCACCGCCGCCGCGACGCCGACTACCGCCGCGCCGGCGATGTTCACCGAGCCGCCGCCCGCACCGAGCTCGCCGAGCTCGAGGAGGCGCTCGGCCGTGGTGATCCTCGTCGTGCACGGTCATCGTTCGTCGGTCGGCAGGTCATTATTGTCGACCGCAAGACCGTAGCAGGTGCGCAACTACCGGGCACCGATCACCTGCTGCGCTCGCTGCGCGCGCCGCGATGCCTGCCACCGCGACCCGCCGCGACCGCCGGCGATGCGCACCCGCGCCGAGCGCCGGCGAGTTCGCCGCACGCTAGGCCCTCGAGCAGCTGGTCGACGTCGACCAGGTTGACACCGGCGATCGCCGCGTCGCTGCCCGATCGGGGTGCTGGCCCCAGCGGTGCGGTTTTTTCGGTTGGAGCCGGCCCTCAGGACGGGCGCGGTCGAAGTGGTCGGTGCCGCTCAGAATTACGTGGGCGTTCGCCAAGGGTTATACGCGGGCCCAGGACATCGACCGCTCGAGGTCGCGGACGATCGCGGTGATTCGTAAGTCCCCGATCGGGCGCTGCTTTTGGGTAAGGGGCCGCTCCGGTGAAGGCCCATCCGCAAAAACCCGCACGGCTGGGGCCAGCAACCCTACCCGGCCGTGCTGCCGCCGCGACAGCCGAGCTCGGTCGCGACAGCCGCCGCCGTGCTGCGCCGCAATCGCCGAGCTCCTTGCCCGGCCGGCGGGCCGCCGCCGTGCCCACGGCCCGCGATCATGAGCGCCCGAGCTGTCGGTACACGTCGGTCGACACGGTCCCTGTCGAGCGATCGGCGTCGGTGGCCAGCGTGGGTTGGTCCACGGGGGTGGATCGAGCGGCTCGGCCACCCCCCAGGTCACGAACTCGAAACCGATCGCAAGCTGGGTCGTTACGACCCCACGCCCGCGAGCTCGCGCGTGTCCATTTCCCACCCCCCCCGTTGCCACTCCGAGTCGCGATGCGCAGTTTATGCACTGGGAGGCAAGCGGATGGATCCCTCCCGAGAGCACTGGCACCGCCCTCGCCGCCCACGACGATCGACGAGATCGGCAGCTCGGGGCGGGTTACGATTACCAGTGGGACATCGCCACGTACCTGCTGCTCGTTCATTGCTTGAAGCCCAACCGCTCGGCTCAGCGCGGGCTCTACGAGACGATCAACCGGGCGGCGCTGCGGCTGCAGCCGGGGGTCGACCGCCGCGCTGTATTCGTGACCAATGGAGAGTTCCACGACGACGTGAGCGAGTTGGTCGCGGACCCGTCGAAGCTGGGCGAGCTCTACGATCATCTGTCGAACAGGATGGACAATCTCGGCACGCGCGCTGCGTTCGTTGCCGCCGGCCAGACCATGTATGCCTGCCCTTTCCTGCGCGCGAGTCCGGTTTCGTCGGGCACACCACCAGTCGGCGTCCGGGGGGCGATCGTCGCGTACCTTGACGAGCAACGTGCTCCTGATCCGGAGGATGCATATATCCGGATACGGCACCACGTGATGGGCTGGTCGTTTCGCAAGGGTGGCACGCATTTGACCGGGAGCGAGCTTCGCGCACAGATCCGCGAACTCCTGAACCTGCCGACGGCGTCGATGCATGCGTCGGGTGTGGTCGACTACGTCGAGTACCTGCGCCGTGTCGACCCGCAGGGCGATCACATCCCATCATGGTCGCAGCTCGACGCGGGCGACGTCTGGTTCGCCGATCCCGCGCTCGATGCGGCGATGGAGCTCCTCGAGCGCGACGGCAACGTCGTCATCACCGGCGGACAGGGCTCGGGAAAGACCGTGGTGGTGCGAATGATGGTGCACCGCCTGCACGCGGCAGGATACGCCGTGGCCGCCTGGGATTTCGAGCACTGGGGGCGCGATCTACCGTCGGCGCCACCTGCGTTCTGGCGCAGCGCCGTCGCGCATGCGACGTTCGATGGCTTGAAGCCGCTCGTGGTGCTCGAGAACGTGCACCATCCACCCCGAGGCGTTTCAGGCGCTGCTCGCTGCGCGCGACCTTACCCGCGGCGCTACTCAGCCTCCGGCGAGGTTGATCGCGACCTCGAGAGCCGTGTCAGCAGGATCGTCGAGCAACTCCCAGCTCGCGCTCGCTGCCGTCGATGCGGATCGCGGGTCGCAGCTGCTCGCGTGGTGGCTGACAAGCGAAGCTTGGCCTCACCGAGGAGGCACGGGCACAGGTGATGCGCGCTGTACCATGGTCAAGCTACCTGCATGACTACTGGTTGCTGCGCCTCGCGCTGAGCGCGCTCGATCGCGACGCGCTATCGCTGCAGATCGGCGCGATCGAGCAGCGGCTGCACGCACGGCTGGCGCGGACGACCGACCTCCACGAAGGGGCCGACGATCTGCTGTATCTGGTCAGCGGGCTCGGGCGACTGGGACTGGCGACCGATCTGGCATCGGCTGAGAAGTCACAGAAGCGAACCTCGAGACGCGCGGGCTCGGAGACGATCGATATCGACCGCGCCGCGGCCCGACCTCGCCATCGGCGGGGGCGCACCGGACGCACGCGGTCCGGCGCCGCGGCCGGTCCTCGGGCGGTTGGCCGCCGGGAACCTGGAAGGGCCGGGCAGGGCGCGACCGATCACCGCTTCTGCGACCCAACTTCATTCTGCAATTCTCGGTGGTTGCGAGCATGCCATGTGACGAGCACCCCCGCGCAGCATCGGGTCCGGGCCTGCGTCCGGTGCTATGGCACCGGACGAGATCCGCCGCCGTCGCTATACTCGGCGTGCGAATGACCCAAGGCGCGCTGCAGCTTCACGCCGGGGAGTCCCTCCTGCCCGCCGCGATCTCGCCGTGGCTCGAGATGGGCGCCTACGAGGCCCTGTGGGCGCGCCACAACATGAGCGTCAAGAAGCTCGCCCAGCTGTTCCGGGACCACCCGGCGCGCTGCCGTCGGACCTCGCCGAGCCGGGCGAAGCCGCGAAGATGGCGACCGAGGTGATCGAGCTGTTGCGCAAGCGAGGCGTCGATCGGTTCGGCCTCCGGATCCACCAGGCCGGCGAGTACCCGCAGAAGCTGCGCGACGCGCGCGATCCGGTGGAGCTGCTGTACTTCCAGGGCACGTGGGAGCTCGTCGAAACCCGCTGCGTGGCGATCGTGGGCAGCCGCAAGCCGAGCGACGACGGGCGCAAACGCGCGCGTCGCCTCGCGCGTGCGCTCGTGCAGGATGGCTTCACGATCGTCTCGGGCCTCGCGACCGGCATCGACACCGAGGCCCACACGACGGCGATCGAGGCCGGCGGGCAGACCATCGCCGTGGTCGGCACGCCCCTGGGCGAGTATTATCCCCCCGAGAACCGCGCGCTCCAAGATCGGGCGATCGTTTCCGAGCGCGAGCTGCGCCTCACATCGCGAGGTTGGTCGTCTCCGCGTCGGGAGCGCGCAAAGTGTGTCGAGCAAAGGCACATGACCCAACTCCGATGTCCGCTACTTGTCATATACCGGCGACGGGCATCAAAGACCAACCACGGCCACACGGCCTTCGGCTTCGGGGTCACGGACGCGCGAGCAATCGCGCCAGCGCGGCGACGTGAACGCGGCAATCGATGCCGAGCTTGCGCATCGCGCGCGCGGTGATGTTGCCGACCGACGACGGATGGAGATCGAGGTCGATCGCGATCACCTTGTTCGGCTCACCGGCGGCCACACGCTCGACCACTGCACGTTCGACAGGCGTCAGCGCGCGCAGGTTATCGAGACGCGGGTTCTCGATCGCAAGAAATCGTAGCCGGCCACTGGCCCTACGAAAGCGCACGATCGACCATCGGCCGCGCAACAATTGATCCCACACCTCGGCGCCATCTTGCTCCGTCTCACCTCGCGCACGCTCGGTGCGTTGCGCGAGAATGAGCAACTCATCGCGATGGTGTTCGGCGCCGCCGAGGAAGTCGCCTGCGCCATTCGTGTCGAATTCCGCGGCCACGCGATCAGCGGCGATCGCCTCGCGTAACGCGAGCGCGTGCTCGAGGTGGCGGGCGACGTTCGTCCAATCGCGGGAGATCGGTCGAAGGTCTGGAGCCCGCATGTCGGGATACGAGACGTGTGGCATACCGATACCGATCGTCATGCTCTCGCTGCCGGGACGCGTCGCGTAGACGCCGAACATGTCGGCGACATCATGCTTGGCCCACATCTGCAGGAGCGCGGCGGGCACGTGACCGCTGGTCGGATTCGCGTGGAATACCGTCGTTGGCTCGGCATGTGATGGTGCGGTATACGCGCGGGTGATCGATTCGAGCGACACCGAGTCATGACCCTCGCCGGGCACATCGAAGTACTCGGCGTTGCCGACGACGCACGAAGTCAACGCCGGCATCCCGCCGATGAGGTTGTACCGGTACGCGAGCGCACCGGTCGCGTCTGGAAATACCCGCACCGCCGAGGCACACACGTTGGCCATCCACGGCTCCGTGTTCGCGTCGAGATCGTACACGGCGTCGAGAACGTCAAGGATCTGGACCCGACTCACCATGTCGATCGTACGACATAACGGCGAATAATTGACTTGGCATGCGGATTTTCTGCGGCGACAAAGTCTCGTGATTCTCCGCTCTTCGAGCGTGCTGCCAGATTGCAAGATTCAACACGTCGCGATGGCAAACTCCGGATCGTGGAACGAGGTGGCGGCTGCGTCAGTCGCTGCTTGGCGCGCGAATTCCCCGTCCAGCGAGGCCGCGCGTGGAATTGACCACGCGCGGGCGAAGATTTGCCCATGGTGCCGATCGCGAAGTGCTCGCAGAGTGAGCACGGCCAGGTAGAACGCCGCCAACGGCGACCTGGTTCCGCATCCGCGGAACGGCCATGTGCAACCGTGGCAACGACATCACAGGAAGATAAGGGAGGATATATGCGCAACGAAACAAGGAACAAGGTCTTTGGGCTCCTGATCCCTCTGGCGGCTTTGCTGTGCCTGGAGCCGATTGCAAGTGCTTCGAGCGTGACAGGCAAGATCGTGGATGTGCGCGTGAGTACGGGCGCCGGTCCTACCCGCGTGAGCATCTTGATGCAGAATACGACGTCATGTTCAGTCCAGGGCTGGTATGCGTTCGAGAATGCCGCCGACGGGCTGGGCAAGCTTTGGTTCGATGCGCTGTTGATGGCGCTTAACACGGGGCACCAGGTCAGCATCTTCGGCACCGGGACCTGTGACGCCTTCGCCATCGAGCAGGTCTCCTTCATCGACTTCAAGCCACTGTAGCCAGCACGGGGGCTCCTAGCCGAACCCGGGGGGGCCGGTCCTTCATCACGCCGAGCGCCCGCTCGAGCGCGATCCCGGCGCGGCCGATCGTGCTCTCGTCGAACAGCTTGCCGATGAAGGTCACACCATGGGGTACGCGCCGCGCCGGCGAGAACCTCGGCATCGGGTGCGCCGGATCTGGCGCCCAGTCGCTCCGCGCCTCGCCGACCTCGACGAAGCCGGCGCGCAGCGTCAGCGACGGGTGCCCCGTGAAGTTGGTGATCATAGACCGTTTCGAGCACCTCCAACGCGAACAACCCCTTCACGACACCAGGATACGGATTCCGCGCGGCTCCACAAGGTGTCGCGGTCCTCACGGCTGCATGTTGTTGCGCCACCGGCGTGGCCTGCAGGCAGCAACAGGAACGCCCTGGC
>Ga0307508_10001259_pt1 | contig 28851 bp, 39 predicted proteins | sample 9_EM_MG_FD_203089 | JGI IMG/M metagenome (GOLD analysis project Ga0307508, IMG submission 203089) | Populus trichocarpa ectomycorrhiza microbial communities from riparian zone in the Pacific Northwest, United States - 9_EM | ecosystem: Host-associated > Plants > Roots > Unclassified | place...
GATACCAGGACTGTTGGGACATGCTGGAATGTCTTCTAGAGGTGCGGGGATATCTCCCACTGGTCCAGCATTAAGTGGAGGTCACTGGTCGTCATCATCATCATGCTCTGGAATCAGGCCCTCCCACTGTCCCTCAACAGTGGGGGCATTCCAAGGAGCAGATTCAACTCTGGAGATTGTTCCAGATTCATCAAAAGTGACATGGTGGCTGGAGATGATGGTCCGGCACTCCAGGTCAAGGAGTTTGTAGGCTTGTTGCCCATAAGTGTACCCTATCATGATGCACTTCTTCCCATGAGATCAGAATTTACCCCCCTGCTGCTCCTTGGGTGTGTAGGCATAGGCTGGACATCCAAAGGGGCGGAATAGAGTCGGATCAACTTGGCGATTGAAGGAGACTTGGTAGGGGACCTTTCCGTTTAGCCCGGAGGTTGGACTTTGGGTGGAGATGTAGATGGCGTTGGCCCAGAAAGACTTAGAGAGTTTCAATTCCTCTAGCATAGTATTGGCGAGCATGGCCAGCGTTTGGTTCATTCACTCTGCCAAACTGTTCTGTTCCGGAGTGTATGGGGCAGAGGTTTCAAGAAGTGTGCCATCACGCCAGAGTTGGTCCCAAAAGGCCTTATTTGTGTACTCTGTTCAGAGGAGGACTTGGATGTCTGTTTTCCACTGCTTGTAGATTTGTAGTGCCTCGCCTTTGTTTTTCATGAAATAAACCCAGGGGAAGTGGCTGAAGTCATCAATGATGACTAGCCAAAATCTGTGGCCTTCATGCGATCATGGAGTGATTGGATCTCCAACATCGGTGTGGATCATTTCAAACGGACGAGTGGTCTGGGCTCCTTGTTGTGTCCCAAATGGGAGCAGCTTCATCTTTCCTAGTGTGCATGCTTTGCAGAATACAGGCATTCCGGAAAGTGTGTCAATACCCCAGAGTTGACTGGAGTTGACCATGCTCTGAATTCAGTTGATGGAGATGTGGCCCATCTGGCGATGCAAGAGATTTATGTCAACTGTTGCGTGGGCTGTCTCCTTTTGGTCACTCAGGTTGACTTTTGCATGGTACAATCTGTCCTTGTGTTTTGTGACCAGAATGGTGTTCTGGTCCTTCTGGACATAGCAAGTGTTGAACTTTGCTGGGAAAGTGACAGAGAGATCTGTGGAGGCAAGCTGGTTTATGGAGATCAGCGAGAGGTGGAATTCTGGAATCAGAAGGACATTTGACAGTTCTACTTCATATGTCTTCCCAGAGATCTGTGATATGAGTGGCACAGTTCCAATTCTGATGGCATGCGCTTCAGAGTTATTTCCAAGGGTCACCAGACGGGGAGGGTGGAGGGGGTATGTTCGGAATCATGATCGATGAGGGACCATGTGTGATGTTGCTCTGGAGTCAATTATTATTGTGTTGCTCCCACTGTTGGATTGTTCAGACAACAAGTAAGCATGAACACGCTGGATTAAAGAGAGATACATTGTTGTGGACTACATTTGTGGAGTCCGGAGCCCCTGGAGTTCCCTCAGCTGCGTTTGCCTTTTCCCTGTCCCTGTCCCTGTCCGGTCTTTTAAAATCTCCGTTTCTCATCTTGGTGACCCATCTTATGTAGGTTTTGCAGTCAGCAGAGTTGTGAGAAGCCGATAGATGGTGCTCACACCAAGTTGAGGAGTTTGGAGGGCGAGGAAAGGACTTCAGAGGACCAGAGGCCTTCATGGCAGACTCGGAGTGTCCAGATAAATGCAGGTGGGTGTTCTTAGCAATGATTCGAGTCTCTGCTGTGTCAAAGGTTAACTTGGCATCTTCTGTGGTATTGATGAAGAAAGTTTTGAATAGCTCCCATTCCGGAGTGTTCAGAAGGGAGTTGAGGAGGATGAATGCCATGACTTTGGCATTGACAGTAAACTTCATGGCAGTGAGGCGGGATTCAGAGGTCCGGAGTGAGGCAATGTGCTCCAAGACTCCGGAGTTACCATCCCAGGCTACACTGAAAAGTTCCTGAAAAAATGTAGAAGGCGGAGGAGACATTTGGAGCCTCCAAGATTTTGTGGAGTTCCTTCCAAAATTCCTCTGCGGAGTCACAAGCTTGGGTTTTTAACAGGAGTGGGTCAGGGAGGCGTTCCTGTATGATGCCATGCACTTTCTCATCATGCACTATCCAGTCATGGAGGTCCAAGGCTGTTACTCCAGTTGCTCTGAGAACGGGCTTGGTGTCCATGCCCATAATGATTCCATAAGCTTTGCTGGTTCAGAGTTTTGTTGCAACCTTCAGTTTCCAGAGGGGGAATGTTGCAGGTCCGATGAGGATTTTGTTACACTGTACAGTATCCAATGACATGTTGGACAGCAGGGCAGGGTGAGGTGACAGGTGAAAGTTTATTTTCTGATCCGGATATTGGATACTGAATGGCCAAGAATTATTTTCTGACAGGTGTCAGATGGCCAGTAGCTGAAGTGCAACCAGAGTGGGCACTGAGGAATGCACTGAGGAATGCACAAGTGTTGAGTCATTTCGAGCTTGTCTGATTAGCTTGTGCCAACTGGGCTCATAACCTATCAAAGTCTGGAGCAAAGCGGAGTTGACTGGAGAACAGGCTAGTAATTGACCGGAGTTGACCGGAGCTCAGCCAGTGCCAAAAGGGTGGAAACAACTATTAGTATTCACCTAGTAATAGACCGGAGTTGACTGGAGCTATGGTACATGAGGTCCAGAGTAAGAACAAGTTAGAACTAACTCACCTCAGCCAGTGCCAAAAGGGCGGAAACAACTGAGGTGCTAAGTATGAAAGTGAAGGGTTAAAGTAGTATGTGGTGAAGGCACACTCGTACCTTAATGAGCATAAAAGTAGAGTAGTGATGCTACAAGTATAGTAATAGGTACGTGGTCTGGAGTTCCGTGACTCCGGAACACCTGAGAGTCAGTCATGCAAAAAGATCAGTCACATATGTCCATGTCTGGAGACAACTCCAGACATCAGAGATGATGGTGTTTTGTCACCAATGGGTTGATTCTGACACACTTTCTGTGCTGTTGATAGTGATGGTGATACTGTGCATGTTGGTGTGATGGCTTATGCAGAAGCACTTGATATCTGCTGATGCAGAGAATATGGTGTCCCTGTCAGGACATGGTATGAGGGGCCAAATGCACATTAAATCAGCACACAACTTTTCTGACCTGGGAGTGCAACTTTTTCCATTGGGAGCACAACTTTTTCGAGTGGAAGCACAACTTTCAGGTTTTCCATACAAATCACTCCAGAAAAGTTGAAAACATTAGACCATTCAGGTCATGTATGGAATAAGATTGGATCGAGTCATGTGAGGGGTATAAGTGTGAGGTCATCACAGAGGCGCCGCCTGAGCGAGTGCAATGTGACAGAAACAAAGGTCCGATGCAGAGCTATACAACCAGAGTTGACCAGAGCTATGGTAATCAGTACAGTGATCAGTAAGAAATAAGGAAAACTAACTTCAGCTGCTGCCTAGATGGGTGGAAACAACTGAGATGCTCATAGGTAAAGGAAGGGTTTAAATAGTGTGGGTGGAGGCACAGCTCGTACCTCAATAAGTGTCAGATGAAGGGTCAACATGAAGTATAGGAACAAATGTGTAAAGGACATTACCAAGTGGCAATGTCATATCATGAGGAAAGAAGAAGCTTCCAGAGTTGACGTCCACAACTCCAGAGTGAATAAGAAAATTACAAGGTAACTCCAGAGCACCGAAGGACCGGAGTTCCATTTGGAGTTGGTGGTATTTTGTCACTCCCACTTGAGTGTAGCCATAATCCCATATGTACCTCGAACAAACTTCTAGTGTTGTTCACTCATGAGGGGTTTTGTGAGTATATCTGCCACCATATCCTTGGTGGAAACATATTGGATCACCGCTTCTCCCTTTCCGACCAGGTCGTCCCGAATGAAATGGTACTTTCATTGGATGTGCTTGGTCTGGGCCCAGAATTGTGGATTGCAACATAGGATGATGGCCACTTGGTTGTCACAGAATAACTCCATGGGGGCCTTCTGTGAATGTCCAATTTCCTTGAAGAAAGACCAGAGCCAAGTGAGGTGTTGTCCAGCATTGCTAAGTCTGATGGACTCCGACTCTGTAGTGGAAAGTGCAACCATACCTTGTAACTTACTAGACCAAGAAATGGCTCCACAGTTGCTAATAAATACAAAGCCGGAGGTGGAGCAGGAGTTGTCTGGATCCTGGGACCACCCAGCATTGGAGTAGCCATGGAAATCCAAGTCCATGGAAAGCTTTATTCCATCAAATCGGAGTTCCATGTCCTTGGTGGCCTGAATGTACCAGAGTACTCATTTGGCTGCTTCCCAATGTGTGAGCTTGGACTTTTCACTGAACTGACTGAGTGTTCCTATGGCATAGGCAATGTCTGGGCACGTTCCAAGCATGAGGTATATTAGGGACCCTATCACGGAAAGGTATGCGACTTGTTTTCCCTCAATGATCATCTCTGGAATAGTCTGGTCATCCTCTGGGTCAGTCGCGGAGAGGTGGAGATTATGTGCCATAGGGGTCCATACCAGTTTATAGGTGGACATGCCTGTGCATTCCAAAACTGTATGGGAATATTGAGATTGGGATAAGGAGATGGTCTAGAGTTTGTGGTTCCATTTTATCTCAATTCCGAGGATATATTTTACTTCTCCGAGATCACTTTGTTAGTGCAGAAATAGTCTGCTGGGTGTCGGAGAACTTACACCCATTTGATATTGTCAGTGACGACAGGTTCCAGGTCTTGATGAAGACGGAACGGCCAGAGTACTATCTGCCATCACCATCCACTGTCTCGCGTGATGTTCAGTTCGTGTTCGCATATACACAACAACATATTGCCATAATGCTGCAAAAGTATGAGGGCAGGCTCAGCTTTACGACCGACGCATGGACATCACCAAATCATCAATCATTTGTGGCATTTTGCATACATATGGAGCACAGGGGGTCACCATTGACCTTCCCGCTGGATATAATCAAAGTGGCAAGGGTTAGTGGACTTCATACCATGCCTATGTTGTGGACTCACCCATATCCACCCATATCAAGTCGCACACCAGCCTTATGCTCACAACTGTATTCGCAAAGATGCTGGATGAATTTGGGTTAGCAGATAAGGTATGTGGGGATGTTATTGACCAAGATTACCTATTGATTATTATTGGCACCTAGATTCTTGGAGTGACATGCGATAACGCCGCAAATAACGACGTGATGATCCAAGAAATGGGACACCTCACAGATGGCTTTGTAGGATCAGCGGCGCACGGCCGCTGCTTCCTGCATATCATTAATTTGGTTGCCAAGTCTCTCCTGCATCAGTTCGATGCTAAAAGGAAAGATGGAGTGAGTGACAGCAACAAACCCGATACAGATACCGAATGGGGCCTGGGGGAGCTCTTGGGGGGGGCTTGAGGCCCTGACAGTCAAAGGCGATGGAGATGATCTGGCCGCTAATGGAGATGAAGGAGGTGAGGACGACTTGGAAGAAGGATGGATAGACAAGGTGGCAGAGATGACGGACGGGGAGCGCCGTACCTTAGAGAGAAACATTGTGCCGGTCAAATTCGCATTAGCAAAGGTACGCGTTCCAAAAAAACACCTTGAATGGTTCTAAAGACGTTTCTCAGCTTCATAAAGTGGCTAATACCATTTCGAAGTCACCTACCATTCACCTTCCAGTATGGTGGGACATCTTGACTCAGCTGGGGATGAAGATTACAATGATGCAGCACGATGTTTCTACTCGTTGGAATTCGACTTGGGATATGTTGGAATATGCATTGGAGCACAGGGAAGCGATTGACCAGATGACACAGAGACGTGAGGGAGGGATGCGGAAGTTTGAGTTGAGTGATGTCGAGTGGCTGATTCTTGACCAGCTGCGGTGAGTACTGAAGGTACGGCGAAGGTGTGGCTGTATGACATAAGCACACACTGACGTTTCTCATCAGCCACAGATCCTCAAAGACGCAATGCTCTTCTTTTCTCGTGCTGTGCCAAACCTGGCGGCTGTCATTCCCGCCATGGACATCCTCAACAAGGAATTATTATCTTATTCTCGCAACCGGCTCTTCACTCCCGCAATTCATGCCGCCATGTCTCTTGCAAAACAAACCCTCAACAGATACTATTCGCTCACAGACAGTTCCGAGGTATATTGCATCGCTATGATTCTGCATCCAAGGCACAAATTAACCTACTTCAAGAAAGCTGGTTGGGAGTCACAGTGGATCGAGTTTGCAGAGGTGCTTCTGCGCGAGGAATTCGAGTGTTCCTATGCACCCACTGAGTATCACTCGGACTCAGATGTCTCAGACATCGCACTGGTTGACAAGCCAATCTCAGAAAATATATTTGACAACTTGGGTGCTTTCGCAGCCCCCAAGGCAGTTGATCTCCATTCCGAGATCGACCACTACTTGGCTGCCGACATTGAACATGCTGACAACCCGCTCAAGTGGTGGCATGCCTGTTGGGAAGTGTATCCACAGCTTGCACGAATGGCCATGGACTACCTCTCCATCCCTCCCACCTCAATTGATGTCGAGCGGCTCTTTAGCCGTGGTTGACTGGTTTTGTCGCATGTTCGCTCTCACTTATCTGTTAATTCCACTCGTGCACTTCTGTGCCTAGGTGCTTGGAGCTCGTTAGGACTGGTTAAAAATGAGGACGTGAAGAGAATAAGTTCAATGCCAGATGTTGATGGTGAGGAGGCACTCGAGGCTGGGTGGGATGCAATTACTGTGGATTAGTAGCCATGTACCTAGGATCTCTTACTGAGTACCCCTGGGTATATAGAGTACGGGTACTCGATTTGCATACCCGTCTGTGACCCGGCACCCTTGCTGAGGGTATGGGTATACATATGAGAGGGTATGAGTATGGGTCTGTGCACAGTCATCCGGGGGTATACACGTGCTGTTGCCTATTGCTGGCGATGCTGATCATGGCTCTTCCCCACTCCCCGGTGTTGAACACTGCAGAGTGTCTTTGAATCTTCTCCTACCTTCTCACTTACCACATTGGGGCTGTCGTCCTAGTCATCTCCATTGGTGGCGATGTTCATCACTCTTCCCTACTCACTCTCCCATATCTCTCCAAACTGCCCTCAGTTTACTGTGGACCGTTTCCTTGCCTCTCTGCTCATGGTATATCATGGGTAGTGCCCTCTAGATCTTGTCGTGGGGTTGTCTTTATAGCTTCATTATTGGTGATGGTTATCGTCATTCTTTCCCGCCCACCTGCAGGGTGTCTTTTCACTGCCCAAGCTTGTTCCCCGATTACCTGCAAGAGTGCTCACTCCATTTTCCCAGTTTATCTGACCCCTTTGTTCTACATCATGGCATTGTTGTGGCTTCCACCTGTGTTGCTTCTCCCCTCCTGTTCATATCATCATTTGATGCAAGTCTTGCTGTCCAGCAATGTGGTATTTACGGGGCATGCTAGGTAGTACAGTTTACATATACAAGATGAATGTGCGCTCATTGCATCAACCCTCTTTCAGGAGTGATCTATATATGTAGCAACTATTCTCCTGGATTATACCTTGAAACAGCTACATGCAGGTTCTTTCCCAATGGCGAAAAGGCACAAAACACGTCCACGAGCTCACTATCGGACAATGGGCTACAGGTGTACAGCCAGAGCCTGTGAGAACAATCACATCCAAGGCGCACAATATGCATAAAGTACGGTTCGTTGGGTAAGCTGGGACTGGCATGAATTGCAGCGACTTACAGTAATATTAAGGTTTTCCCCTCACTTCAAAAGGCGGAGAACTACGCATTTGGTGGAGCAGATGCACTTGTTGTCTGGTACTGCACATACTGCCGGATCGTTGATATCATTTGCCACTGTAATCTGCAGCTCCTCTAGCTCTGGAAATTTCTCCGTACAGTCCATCAGCATAGGGAAGATGCAGTGTTGGCCACTCAATGGACGCAGTCAAATGGCGAGGCTCGGGAATGGTTTTGGAACATCCATAAGATGCATCATCGTGGTTATCACCTCTGCCAGGGCATTCAGCATTACCAGCGAAGGTATGAAAACACGAGGTTGTGGGCATAGCTTCACTCTGCTGGTACTGTGGTGCTTGTCAGACGAAACGCATAGCTCCTGCACTTGGTGTCTCAAGAGGAAGCCGACGAGGGTAGGGATGGGACATCTTGCTTCCACTTCTAGGACATTGAGCTGCGGGAGTTTCAACAACGCCATAAGTGCTGTCCACTCTGCGGGTGTTAATCCAGTGTTGGTCAGCGCAAGGTGCTGGAGAGGGGTGTTATGTAGAGCTGTGACCATGAAAGACACAGTCCAGCACATGAAGAGCAGTGGAGAGTCGACACGGAGCACTCGAAGATTACTTGTGCAGTGGTAAACGCAACCATTGAGTGAAGTTTGTATTCCTGTACATGCTCCACCACTGCAGTGCAACTCCTGGCAGCCCGATGCTTGAATACTTTCTAGACAGGAGAGCAGTCCCGGGGAGTCTTGTGTGGGCCCTGCATAGAGACAGAGGTGCACCTGTTGCACAGGTTCCAGTCCCATCAGCAAATTAAAGAAAACTGACAGAGCTCGAAATTGGTGATCGCCTGTCCATCGCGAACCCGCAAACCAGAGAACTCTTGGCATCTTGAATGACTTTGTATGCCTCCAAACCAGGAGTGCTTCGCAATCTTTGTCTCTCAACACCCTCCAATCACTCTCTCCTACAGCTACACGAGTATCCTGAAATTTCGAACCCCCCAAGTAACATTCCATGGCAATCTCCAAGAGACACCTGCAAATCTGTGAAATCCTTCGAAGTGATTCCTGGTCCAGTTCCTCGACAATCAAAAGGAGGAGCTCATTTGGCAAGCGCCAAAGCAAGCAGGGACGGGAGTGGTTTGATTGTGGATATCGGATGTCTGCTATGAACATGGTCTCATGTCTGCGTAATTGCTATACAGGGATCAGTGCCCATTCAACCGAGTGAGGGTAAACTCACCTGCAGATGCTCTAACTGTCGTTCCTGGGTGATTTTCTTCGTGGGCAGGATCAAAGACGAATCGACCTCATCTTCAGCTTTACACTTTCTGGCTTGGATACCTCGTTCAGCAACAGGCAGAGCTGGAGCCAGGGGGCAGGGTAATTTATCACACGCAAGGATGATCTTCTTTGTAGGTGGAGGAGGTGAGTCGGTTGGCTCATCCAAGGCTTGACGCTTCCTACTGGTTGTGGTGGGCGCAGCTAGTACCCTCCATAACTGTTTCACAGACTTGAAAGTAGATGATAAGCAACAGACGATATATCAGGGGGTGATAGAACTCACTTCAATGGTTTCGCAAATAGAGCTGGGTGGTCAGCTGAGAATATTTCCCATGACTGTTGTGATACTGATAGAGACGTGGAGATTCCAGAGGTAGAGGTAATGCTGAAGAGCTACCCTGCTGCTCGTCCAAAATACTATTCTCCTAATTGTGTTGCTGTTTCCGACGATTACGTGCCGACACAATCATACTGTCTGAAATCAATAGTCGTTGCCATGAGCCCATTTATAGTCGCCTGATGGTCGTGCACTCGGCAACCCCACCTTTTGCAATCCGTATAATTAGCTTGTGATCATATACTCACCTGATCAATCAGCACACATTGTTTAAAGACAGCAAGTATTATTCATATCCAATGACAATTGTATGCACCGTATTGTAAAAATCACATATGGATGGTAAGCCAGTTCTCAGCAGCCCATGTGCAGGAATCGTGCACCCTCTTTGTTGTATCCTTGCAGTAATTCAGGATTTTCCACCAATCTGAGGAGGTGTGGTAAGGAGGGGGGCCAGTTCCATCGTACTTGCGAATTTTCTGCAGGTGTTTCTGGTACCAGACTTCATTGTCTGTGGACCAATAGCCCACATTGAGACCAGACGCCTCCCATATGGACTGCTTCAGCCACCACAAGACATCAGCAGTTTGTTCCCAATTTTGACAATGTCACTGACCTACGAGTCGGTTAACATACTGCATCAATGAAGGATTGGAAGGCATTACCAGTAGACAGCTTGTATACACTACGTATGATCTCGTTGTCCTCACACTCCAGGTCATTGTCCCAATAGCAACTGTCCCCAATTTTGATGCAGGAACCAAAGCGAATAACATCCTCAGATGGTCCATGAGCAATGAGGAAGTCAGCTCGATCCACCAGCGATTCACAAGCAAGGCATCCGATGATTCCACCCTTCAATATCACTGCTCTACCATAGGTTCAGCATAGCAGATTATCCCTCTTTTGAAGATAAGCAGCGTAATCTGACAAATGTGGTCGGTAATCGAAAGGTAAGAAACCCAAACCAAGGGGTGCAGTGTAGGCTGCAGTTGGAACCGCATTGCACAAAACACGAGTACTGAAGGGGATACCTCTGTGTGCGAGCACTATTGCGATGTCAAAGGGTTCGGGGCCAAGCCCGGCACAGATGAGGTAGAGAACCGACAGTGGGTCATCAAGGAATATGATGAAAGGAGGATTGGTCATAGCCTGAGAGGTTATCGAGTAGAATGTTTTGGTTGTTTTGGTGCCATCTGGTTAAAGACAGCAAGTATTATTCATATCCAACGACAATTGTATGCACCATATTGCATTGTTTAGTATCATAAGTCAACGAAACAGGTGACTAATGTGTATGTAAACACTCAGACAAGAAGGTTGCAGCAGCAGACTGATAGCTCTGAACAATCCTCGAGGTATATCTGTACTTCTTCAATGCATTCGCCCAGCATGTAGCATTCATAGGTTGTGCTTCACCAGCCCAGATTTTAGAAAGGCGAGCTCTGAACCACACCTTGTTGTCGGGAGACCAATAGCCAACATCTACATTCAACCTGACCCACGTCGATTGTTTCGGCCACCAAGATATATCAGCAGTTTGCACACCCTGGCCCGTTGGCAACTTGTAAACCCAACATATGAGATCAATTTCGGATGTGCTAAGATTGTCATCCCAGTACAACCATCCACCCGAACTGCGATGTGATGTCCTGAGAGAGAAAACACCAACCGATGGTCCCTGGACTGCTCACTTCACATCAAGGTTTTCCCTCGCAAGACAAGCAAGAATCCTGCCTTTCAATAGTGCTGCACGAGCATAAGGGCAACTGAGCACTGTGGCATGAGCTTCATCATAAAATTCATATTTTATGAAATACCAATTGAGCTTGCTGGCAGGGGTTCGAGGACGAAGTAACGAAGGACTGATTGGATTGGATGGATTGGAAGTAATGTATGTATTTCCCCCAATCCTGTGCTGGAGGAGCTGCACCAGAAGATTGGATGGTTCATCATACCACCATTGTCGAAGAATTTGTAGAACACTGGCAGGATCACTGAGATAGATAGACCAACCCGACAGATGGTTGCATAAGAAGCGAAATTGGAAAAATTGTTTGTTATCCAACATCACAGGAAGAACCACAGGAGCAGCAGGCAAAGATATGGGGTTCGGGGAATTATAGAACAGATCTGAATTTGAAGCATTGAGTCCAATACCTGAGGTGAGCACATAAAAGAATGCGTAGATAAATGCTGAGGTTCAGTCGTCCAGTTCTACAAGAGGTGACTGGCCATCAAGGATGTACTTGTGTACATCTCCGAGACCCCATCCAGTAATGTCAAGATCAGGATGGCTCTCCATGGTACTGAGAAGGAATCCATATCAATAGTAGATAGAGGGAATGAAAGAGTCAAAGATATGATCTGATGATCCATCATCCAACAGCAATTGATGGAATAGTGGGGTTGGCGACATGGGAGGATGAGGGGGGATCGATTGAGTGCCGAAATTACAAACACCGGACAAGTGTGGTAGCAAGGCCACTGTAGAGTGATTATCCTCTGGAGAAAATTCTGTGCATAGATCCCATTCATCGTGGATGCTATCATAGCGATGCATTGTGTCATGGTATTTTGTCCAATTTTCCCTGATGGCTTGATGACCGCAGCACGTCCGCACACGGAAACCATTGCGATCAATCCAAAGAAAGACTACAGGACCCCGGTGGCTGGGTATGGGAAAATTCCTCATTGCAGTCTCTCTCGATAATCACTTTTGACGGTTATGAGATGTTTCCTTTGTAATTGCACAACTTCTTTCAACTTCCATACGCCTGAAGTATGCCTGCATTGACTCGCCCACGCGCTGACGGCTCCCAGGCTCAATAGGAGCTTGATCACTTAGCACTATGGTAAGGAGTGAAAATAAGGGGAGGAATTCGTCAAGCGCACATTCACCATACCTGGCTCATTAGCAACACTGGAGAGATCCCATCCATCTTCAGCAGGGGTAGCATTACCACAACTCCCACCTCATGCACTGTTGCCATCCCCCCATGCAGTATCAGGTGTAATATCCCATGAAGATATGGTGTCCCATGCAGGTGTGGCATCCCATGCAGCAGTGAGATTAGCATGGGTGGAGGGGGTGGAGTCTCTTTCATAGTTGGATCGCTCAGAGGGTCTTCCTTGGCAAAGCCTTGCAGACACTCTGCCACGGTTTGGTTGTGGAAGTGCATTGCTAAAATGTGAAAGTGGATGGCCAGGATCGGAGGATGCAGGGACCACACCGTTGATTAGATGCACAGAGAGATTGGTTGGCCTGTGGCAAGGAGGCATGGGTTATGGAGGCGATGATCAGCAAGTGGCGACGGCAACTTGAATGATACAACAGGGGGACAATCCAGAGGGAGGGGTAACAGAGAAGGGAGAGGAAGCCGCAAACAGATCACCGACGGAATCAACAAGGAATGAGTGGGATAAGGGCAAGGGACAGCAACCTCATCAGTGCAGACACTGATGACACTGATGAGCTACAACAACAACAGATGAGTTTGAACAACTAGAAAATTGTTGGTGTAAACACCAATGAGTTGCATAAAGGCAAGCTCACAAGATGAGGAGGCATAATAGAACCGAACCCTGCAAGGTACATGTTCTCAGGCTTGTAGCGAATGTCCAATGGAAGGTTGAGGCAAGCACAGGAGATGACACTGCACAAAGTAGCTGCACCCCATACACGAACACCTTCTACATTGAAGAAATCAATGTTCAGGGAAAAAGCAAGGCGACCCTCCCCCTTCCTGTCAATGAAGAGAGTGTTTGACGCAGGACCTTCAAGGGACCTCAAAATTTCACTGTCCCAGATGTCCTGTGAACTGGAAGGTGGTGAACAGTGGTTCATGACAGAACCCATCGGCCGATCACAAGGCACATCAATGAGGGCATCAATTTCAGCCCTGGAGAGCAGGCCCGCCACAAAATCGTGAAAGTGGTGATAGATGTATGGTTTCATGGGAGTGCCACTCGACAATGGTTGTAGTAGGGGCGCGTTGCATACAGGCAACCACAACTTTGGTTTGTTATTACAATGGCTAGGGTACTCTGGAGTGGACGATCCAGATTTAAATACAGGCTTGTGGACGAAGCTGCAAGATGGGCAGGTAGCAAAGACAGTGGTCCCATGGTGTAGATTGAAATGAGACAATGCGCCCTGGATGGTTGCTGGAACCTGCGCTATGGTACATTCCCCAGGAATAAATGTATTCCCACTCATGGGATTCCGAAATGCAAGCCGAAGCACCAATGATACAAGCCCCATGATAAGATCTGATGCATGTCAACTGATACCAAGGATGACAGTACAGAGCACTCCAAGAAATATGGACACTTGAGCTACTTCATCACAATGATCAATGGGGCAGTGATAATGGTGATCTACAAGTATCCACATTAGCAGTCATCTGCAACAAATGCAATGTGTACATACCACAATTAAATTTGATGGCTTGTTTGGGGCTATTGCTTGTTTGGGCCTCTCATGCCGCAATGGTTGAGAGAAGTACATACTTCCATGGTAGCGATCAAGGTCTCCTTGTGATCATGCACAGAAGGTTCACAACGCGTGATGCCATCCAGTGGCTCTTTGAGGGCAAGAGCATCTTCTCAAATGTTTTGAAATGATGGAGTGGATGTCAATGTGGAAACAAATATGGACATCATTTCTATGTGGGCTTCGATGGCGTTCAAGTGCTTGTGAGCAGTAGCTGTACGTCAGTCATGCTTTCCATTGGATACACCATGCAATCTGTCTCGGGCAGCAGGGCAGCAGGGAGTAGCTGACATGGGTGAACTTGATGTGGGCGCCTGCGACATGTTGGGGCTCTCGAATGGCATGGAGGAGGGATGAAATACCTCCGGTGTCTGTGATCATTGAGAGGCATGGTGGTGTGTGAGGGGAGCTAAGCTTGTTGTAACATTGTCAATGGAGGGAACAGATATCCTGGCTGGAGAATGTCCACTGGCACACCATTGAAATTCTTCCCTGGAAGGCCACAATTTGCTGGTCTGGGAAGCATTATCTGGACCATCATTCATGAGCGTCAGCCCAAAAACACGGGCACTGATAGATTCTATGGCATCATCCAAACCATCATCCATGAGTGCAAGACCAAAAGCTTGTGCACTTGTGGAATCGACCTGGTCCACACCTGTAGATGGCTGTAACATCGCTTCAGTTAATGTTCTGACTGACTGCAGGCTGTTACAGAAATCCCCTTTGTGGACGAGAGCAGTGAACGGGAGCTACTCTCATTATTAGGCGACTGGTACGAGCCTGAATCCTTTGAGTCCATTTTCTCCTCTATCACATCCAATGCTGTTTTCTTTTCTTCTTAGGTTCTTACCTCATTCTCCTCGGAGTTCCGCTCTGTTGGTTCTGCTCTTCTACTGTGGAACTCTATCCTTTGGCCAATCATTGTATGCTTTTCTTTTATATCCAATGACCAATCATTGTCCACTTTCCTTATATGGAAGTGTCCTCTTCCTGATTGGCTGCTCTTGTCACCTCTTTCCCTTTATGGATGCTACCTACTCCTGATTGGCTTATTTGCCTTTCCGTTCCCAATTAAGACTCCCCTTCGGAGTCCGCCCATTACTATATAAGGCACCCCTTGTACTATATCGTCTCTCTAGTTAGTTCTACACAATCCAGCATTGTATCTAGCCAAAACCTCGAAGGGACCCACCCCTTGAGAGACCCCTTGTGCCTGCTCGTGCTTCACTTCGTTCTTCCCTATCACTCGTGTGCGACAGGACCATGAACTTAGTAGCATTCGCATTCAGGACTTGAGCATCCTTTGTCCTCATCCTCGTGCTTCATCGTCTCACCTGCACTCTGAGACAAGCTCCCTTGAGCCCACAGGCTAGGTTCAACGCTCAGCATTAACACAGGCGTTCGTCAGAAGAAGGGCTGAGGCTTGATTGAATGTGCTGGAGATGAGCAGCCTTGTGAGAGACAAGTATGAGTTTCCCCGATGGATTATGGGGAATGCCTTGCGTGTCTACATTGCAGCAACGAGAACAATAATAATAAAAGGTGGTATTTCTGGAAGGCATTCCTAATATGCATCATCGATAAGGTGAGCACAGGTCTTTTGTTGAAAGAGAATCATACTTTGTGCCACCGATGTGAAGAGAACCAGTTAGAGCAATCAAAAATCTCGAAAGTGTATACACCTGTGAGGTTTGGCACAGAGACCAGAGGTGGAGGAGGAGGATTTAAATGTAGGAGAAGACAAGGTCGCCTAAGTGCCAATTTTGGATACAAGAGATCTGTTGTATTCATTCTAAGGACAGGACCAATGGAGGAAAAGGGGCAGGCCTTGAAAAACTGCGGGTAGTGAGGAGCAGAACTCCTAAGTGTTCAGCACCAGTAAGTAAACCATAGACAGTGAGGAGAAGATGCTCCCCAGTGTTCAAAACAGTGGGCAAGGATATGTGATCATCATCATCGCCAACAATGGGTTCACAAAGATAATTCCATTGTGACATATAAGAGAAACTACCTATAGTAGACCCGGGCAGTAGGAAGGGTAAACTATGGAAAAGATACCCCGCAGTGAAGAGTGATCGTGCCGCTGAAGAAGCGACCACCAAAGATGACTCCATGGGGAAGCCTAGGAGACACTACCCATAGTATACCACAGGCAGTGAGGGAGGGAAACTGGCCTGAAGAGAGGATACTCCACTCCACAGTGTTCAACACCGGTGAGGGGGGAAGAACGATCATCGATGTCACGGCATGAGGCCACCACAGATGGCTCCAACGTCAGGGGACACTGCCTATGGTATACCATGGACAGTGAGGGGGGAACTGCCTGCAGTAAACCATGGACAGGTGAGGAGAAGGGCACTTCCTGGTGTTCAACACCAGGAAGTGAGCAAAGGGAGGCAAAGGCCACTTGCCAAAGTCACGCGTCCACTAGCTTACATAATGTAACATGTCGGGCGTCCACTGGATTACATAATGTAACTTGCCAGCCAGACTCGGTGACCGCCAGTGGCAGCCACTCTCGATCACCAAGTTGATGTTCTCCCCACTCTCCAGTGTTGAACACTGGGGAGTGTCTCCAGATCTTTTATACTGTCCATGGTTTACTGCAGCCAGTTCCCCTCCTCGCTTACCACGTCGGGGTCATCATACTAGTCATCTACATCAGCCCTGACAATATCATCGTCACCCTTCCCACTCACTTGGTCTTCTCAAATCATCCACGGTTTACTGCAGATGGTTTTCTCTCCTCAGTGCTATTGTCTCTGGGATCTTGCCTGCTGCCCAGTGCAGCAGATGTTCTTGAAGCTTGATCCCACCAATGTCTTTCATATGCTCATCCGGCATTGAATACAAACACTACAGTTAATTGTTTCAGCATCTGGCAATCTTTGTGCCAGTTGTCTTCTACATTGGGTTCTTCAATGAAAGACAATTAGGATACTTCATATTCCCATGCAATTGTTTTGGCCAAAATGGAACTCGGTGTCTATTTCCCATGATAAGTAGGTGACCACTCCACTGCAGTTGCAACGCTAACCACCTGTTCACCTGTAGACTTGCCATCATCACAAGCTGTGGCAAACCCTGTTCTGGCTTTTGTTGAACCTGGCCCACCTCCTCCACCTGTACCCTTACTCTCTCCGCATGTTGATTTACTATCGAATGCAACTGTCATACTCTGTTCCCGTGAGGATTTAATTTTCCTCTTCGCCACCCCACCACCATCACATCCCCGGCCTGCACACCACCCTACACCAGCAGTCATCAGAGTTACCACCCTGCATCCCCCAGTTAGGCAACCTTCTCAATCCCCTTCAACAGTCAATCAGGAAGAGGACGATGCTATGTCAGACATAGCCTCATCTGAATCATTCCTGACATCTCTGGAGTCTCTGAGCAACAAAATACCAAAGCCTGATGGGGAGCCCGGAAGGCCTGGAAGAGGTGGTTATAACTTGGAGGTGCAGCTAGCCTGGGACAGTACCACATTTTCAAAGTTCAAGGTGCGTTACACCCCAGCAACCATGTAGTGTTCCTCACATTGCATACCAGAAATTCGTCCACCACTCAATCAAAAAAAATCTTGACACTACCAAATGCAAATCTCACCAAAGCAATGAAGCAATATGATTGGTGATACAAGAGGTAAAGTGGTTTCAGTCGTCAATACACATTCAATGCTCATTGGACCAACAGGCATCCATGGCATTTCCGGATGTCAACGATTATTTTGCGTGCTGGCCTGTCCATGATCTCATTGAAATGTGCTTGAAGTATACCTCTAGAAGAGCTCGGCTGTCTCAACGTTTGGAGGCAGGTAATATGAAGGAAAGGAGCAGAAAATGATTGTATATAGCAATACATTTATGATCTTTTATACTCAATCTCTTGTGTAAAGCACGGTGGATTACTTGCGATACACCGCAGGCAGTGAGGAGAGAATGCATGTTAAACCATGGACAATGAGGAGAGACACCAGTGTTCAAAACCTGAGTAGGGAAGAGCAATATCTCAGGGGATCAAAGCCTCAACAATCGGTCTGACAGTCAACACATTGGATTGCTGTGCAATGAGAAAGGAAAGATGACTATTGACGATGAGGGCTACATGTCTGAATTCCATTGAATTGCTATGGTACCTGAGAAATGAGATGCACAAAACTGGAGATAAGAAAGGGATAGTAAATATGATGAACCTGTCAGACACGGAGATTGCTCAAAAGGAAAAAATCCTGCATGGATATTCAGAGCCAACTCATGGTATGGCAAAAGTCCAGGGCGAGAGGAACAATGCAATGCAAGGAAAGAATGTGCGAGATAAGGAACGAAGGATGAAGATTGAGAGGTGGGAAGCGGAGAAGGAGTGGATTGAGTCGCAATACCCACACGGGAGATGGCCCACTGCCACATTTCATCGGTAATTCGTGGAGTTGGTAACATGGTTGGGAGATTGGCTGCTTGGGGGGATCATACATCCAGCCGCCGCTCCTTGGCCAGTCTTCAAAAAACCCAACCTGATCACACCAGAGGATGTGGAGATGGAAGAAGTTGAATGGTTTTTACACACATTACAAAATTCAACGGATCCCAAGATGTTTGTCAGTCACTTGAAGAACTTTCGAATTAGGTTTCACCCAGACAGGTGGCAGGGAGATTTCCTAAAACTAGAGGACACAGAAGAGAGGGAACAATGGAAATCAGCACTGCTGACCACATCCCAAGTAGTATCAGTCATATATAACAAACTAAATTGAATACATACATCATCAGGTGAAATCAATATCAGTGACTGTATGATACAGCATGGTACATGGTCCGCTATAAATCGCAGAAAGTGGAGGATGAGTGATCATGACTGTGGACTGTACAATGCGCCAAGGACCAACCAATGATAGTTGGTCAGCATACAAAGTGAAGAGACAGCACTCTTCAGCGCCAATGACTTGAAGGCACTAACCAGTGGTACACCACAAGCAGTGGGCAAGAAGGTATCCACATTAATTACACTGCAGGTAGTAAGGGGAGACCGATCATTGGCGATTGAGAGGCAGGGGACCATCAGGAGTCTTCCCATAGTACACAACATGCAACGTGGAAAGGAGTGCAGCAGAGTTCAACACCAGTGAGAGGAAAAGGGTGATCATTGTCATCGCTGGAAATGAAACCACCAAGACAACTCCACAACAATATCTGGAAGACACTACCCATGATATACCACGAGCAGTGAGGAGAGGAAACCATGGACGGTTTGGAGAGACCTTGGAGAGACCAAGTGAGCGGAAATGGTGATGATGATATCATTGCTGATGGAGGTGACCAGAATGACGATCCCGATATGGTAAGTGAGGGGAACTGTCCGCAGTATACCATGGACAGGAGAAAAGATCCAAAGACACTCCCCAGCGTTCAACACCAGGGAGTGAGGAGAACTTCAACTTGGTGATCAGGAGCAGCTGCAACTGGCTGTGAGTCTGGTGGCAACCATAGTTTAGGTCATTGCCGATCTATGCACCTAGTGAACTGTCCGCAGTATACCACGGACAGTAGGAAAGATCCAAAGATACTCCCCAGTGTTCAACACCAGGGAGTGAGGGGAACTTCAACTTGGTGATCAGGAGCAGCTGCAACTGGCTGTGAGTCTGGTGGCGACCATAGTTTAGGTTGTTGTCGATCCATGCACCTAGTGAACTGTCTGCAGTATATCATGGGCAGTAGAAAAGATCCAAAGACACTCCCCAGTGTTCAACACCAGGGAGTGAGAGGAACTTCAACTTGGTGATCAGGAGCAGCTGCCACTGGCTGTGAGTCTGGTGGCAACCATAGTGTAGGTTGTTGTCGATCCATGCACCTAGTGAACTGTCTGCAGTATACCATGGGCAGTAGAAAAGATCCAAAGACACTCCCCAGTGTTCAACACCAGGGAGTGAGGAGAGCTTCAACAAGTTGGTGATCGGGAGTAGCTGTTAAGTCTCGTGCATTTGGCGACCGTGGTAAATTATGTAAGCCAGTGGACGCACGACCAAGTTAGCGAGTAGCCTTCACCTCCAGGCTTGAGTCACTCACTCCCTGATGTTCAACACCAGGGAGTGCCCTTCTCCTCACTCTCACAGTCCGCGGTTTACTGTGGGCAGTCCCCCCTTCTCACTGCCCATGGTATACCGTGGGTAGTGTCCCTGGATGCTGGAGGCATTTTTGGTGGCCTCATGACATCGACAATCGCTCCCCATTCACCAGTGCTGAATGTCAAATGTTGAGCACTGTGGACCTTCTCTGCCCACGAGGACAACCAAAACCGCTTCCTTATGGATGAAGAGCTGGACGCTATTCTTCTGGCCACAGGGTACATCATTGTTACTCCTCTGCCAGGCTATGCGCTGATAGTTGCCCCTCGCAAGTTGATGGCGATGTTTACTTATTGACAAGGATGACCATGCTCATATCGTCTCAAACACGGCTGGTCTTTCCCACATGGTCTCCACTATGTGTCCTAACATTGGTCATGCCAATGAATACATTCGCAATACAACTGCCCGTGCATTTTTTCTTGTTGTGTCTTCCCTTGGTATCCCTTTGCTACTCCCCTTTCTTGGGGCTGTCTCCCACAGCAAGGAGTCGCAATGGGCACATCACATCAGCAGATTGCCATTATGATGGGCTGCGCCCTCATTTACACAAGATGTGGTATCGAGCCATTCGACGAGGTGCTCGATCCTCTCTGGCCCTGTATCCATCTACACCATGGCAAGGGTCTCGCCACGTTTCTGAAGGCGATTGGCTTCGTTATCCCCATTATGCACCCTAAGTATGTCTCTTGTACCAAGAAAGTTACTGTCATCCTCATCCATGAAGAGATGGAGATTGCACTGGAAGTGGTCAAGCAGTGTGATGCTATGGAGGATATTACAAGACATTCTTCCCGACCTTTTAAGTCATTCTGGGCCCGTTGTATGCCATTGGACAGACGCAACTATCACCAAGTTGTAGAGACCACCATGGAACTCGCACAAAAATTAGGTGTTTTGGAGATTATCAGAAGGATAGTAAACAGATTGAAGGATGACACTGACCGTACTGGAAGATGGTTATGGAGACTATCATTGCCACTCTTGGTGTCTCAGACACCAACAAACATCTCAAGGTTCGCCTTATGGGTGGCATGATCTATTCCTTCTAGGAGCAGACTATGGAAGACCGAGTCATGCTGGACAGTTTCGGCACCGTCATCAACACTCTCGGCAAGCCATACCTCACTCAGATTGTCTCCACGATCTTCTGGCATCTGAACAACCCACAGTCTGTCAGCAGTCAGCTGATCTGACCACACAACCTGCAGCAGTCATCAAGCAATGCGAGGAAGACTGACTTTTGAGCATGGTCTCGTCTTGTTGGAGCAACTGGGTGAAGAATACCCTGGGATATATATTTGCCTTGAGCGCCTGGACGTGAGTAGTTCGCCTTGTCAATGGTCTTCATATGCTGACATTACCCCCCAGCTCTCACATGTATTCCTGCAATCCTCAAGGAGTACCGTACTGCAGAGTTCAATGTACAGACTGGCTGTCTCAAGGCGCTGACCTTTGTATTCGAATGCGTTAGTCTGTGATCTGCCTACTGCATCGACTTGGCGGTCACCCTGCTCAAAGTTGCCCTTACAGGCCGACCTTAGCGAGTGGCCTTCACCCCCCTTCGCCTCACTCTCGCTGTCTGCGGTTTACTGTGGGCAGTTCCCCTCCCCACTGCCCATGGTATACCATGAGTAGTCTCTGGATGTTGATGACTGGGGCCATCTTTGGTGGCCTTGGCATGACATCAATGACCACTCTTCCCCACTTACCGGTGTTGAACACTGTGGAGTGGAGTGTCCTCTCTTCAGGCCAGTTTCCCTCCCTCACTGCCTGTGGTATATCATGGGTAGCGTTTGCTAGGCTTCCTTGTGGAGTCATATTCATCGCTCCTCCTCACTGCCTGTGGTGTACTACAGGTAGTCTCCACTGAGCTTGGCATCATGGTGTCATCCTGGTTGTCTCTATCAATAACGATGTTCATTACCCTTTCCCACTCACCTTTAAGTCTTTCCAAACTGCCTGTGGCTTACTGCTGTGGTCTACTGGGTTCTTACTGGTGTACGATCATCACTCTTTGCTGTTGGACATGGGAGAATGTCTTTTCCTCACTGTCCACAGTTTACTTTGAACAGTCTCCCTTCCTTACCACCAATGGTGTCACCCTTTCTTATTCTCTGCTAATTCTTGGCAGTGTTTGATGTCTTAATCCAAATGCATACAGCAATGATACATTCTCGTTTCTATGCAGGTATTATTGAGTTTGCGACTTCCTCAACTTCCGTCACCTTTCGCTCGTTTTCATTGTTACCCACTTCCTCATCCGATCTTGATGCTGCCTTGGTGATAACTGGACTGTCATAGACCATGGTTGAAGCTGGCTCTGTGATATCAATATTGTCCTTGACTCTTTGCCACGTTAGCTGTGCACCGTGCTCTTTGGCCACTGCTTCCTTTACCCTTACCCACTCCGCTCTAACCACTGCCAAGGTTGCGTCATGTGATGGCCTTTGCATGGGATGATCGACCTCCTTCCATGTGGATGGAAGGATTGCAGCAATTGTCTCTGCTACAGCCCCGGTTTTCCATCGGTTTGCAGAAAAGCCCTGGTTTTTAAACATGTCAGCCTGTAAACCCGTCCATTTATATGACACGTACCATTGCATTCATCAAGATGACTGTCAGAATGCAAATCAACAGCAAGCACAGAGCTGCTGTAAAGGCTATATTCAAGATTTCAAACAGCCCTTGTTCCGTGAGGTCACTCTTTTTTGCTGCAGTTTGGCCGCCTTTCGGTTTGAGATGGTTGCACTTCCAGATAGCAATGGTTGGGTTGGGCACATTGCTCAATGTGGCTGTAATAATGGAGGAATATGTCTCTCCATCGTGGACCTGTATACGGCTGAATGTATGTGCATGATATTAACCATTCTGGACATACTGCTATAGTTTGTACCAGTCCTTCTTTTCCATGTTGCAGACACTGCAGTCAGGTGCCCTGCTTGCAATGAAATACATAAGCTGAACCATGGTCACCTCCCCCGACAATGATTACCCCCTTTTCTCCGAATGTGACTTGCTTGGCCTTAGGGATGCTTGGTTTGGTGGAATATGAACGGATGAGATGGCCAGATTCTATGCTATGCAGACTAAATCTGTCTGTGACATTATCAATCAAGAATACCAAATTTTTCTCGTGAATTGCGACACCTCCGCTGCCAAAGGATTGTTAGGAATGTTAATGTGCCAGGCTGTAACAGCATCCTACATGACTGTGGATAAGCTGGTGGTCTTCATTACCGTCCCGTCGCTTCGAACAGTAAGCCTAATGATAGACTCATAAGTAACACCCTCACAACGAGTGCTGCCTACTCACATCTGACCATTGTACATCCCCCAAACATATAGATCCCTTTGCCCACTTACAAAAGTGATCCCCTTTGGCACTGTAGTCGCCAGTTGGATGCTGATGGATGGAACAAGAACGTCATTGTCAAATGTCCAAACCATGAGCTGGCATTCATGTGTGCCAGTTGCAAGTCGCATGCCCATCCCAGTGGGAGTAGGATCATTCATCATACAAGTGATCTCACTCCCTGTGCCCACCCGTTTAATAACCACTTCCTCAAAGGTTATCTATGGCAACGTCATCAGCCTCCTCATGTCATGTTACCACCATTCCTTACTATTTTGGCCTTTCCAGTCCGGCGCCAGAAAACTAAGTACCCAAGACCCATGCCGAAGCACAAGGTCTCACAGGTGTCGTCCCTGGGGGTTATCCACATGGTCACACTAACGGGGTCACAGAGTGCATGCTGTCTTGCTATTGCTGGTATCTCTTCAAGGCAGTTCAAGTCCCATATTTTCATACCTTGATCGCCTGGTGATTGGTCAGTCTCCAAACTTATTTTCATTGCAGACAAATGTTGCTTACCGTCACTTGTGAGGAAGTTTCCTTGCTCGCTTATTGCAAGACAGTTTATAGCATCATCCCATCCCCTGTTTAGTCACCCAGCCAGGTGATATTGTAAAGAGGAACTTTGGTTGTGAAAAGACATTGTAGATGTATCGTCAGAAAAATTAGCATAGCTACTACCAAGTGTCTGAACCGCCTGCACCCTTTATAATTTTCAGGAGTGTTTTTGTGGCACCTCCAACACAATAAGCATGCCATGGATGCTAGTATCAGATAATAAGTTACTTTGGCCGGGTGTCATTGCGCAACAGTGAACATGAGTGCAAACAAAAGTGCACAATGAGAGAGTCACCCCTCTATCGATGGTGGGCAATGAAGTTTAAAATTGATCAAGGAAATTTGTCTCACTTAGGGCCTGTTGTGTCGTCGTGTGACGGCAAGTATCAATGCAGACAAAATGCACAATAATAGTCACTTATTTGTCGAAGCGGGAGATTACATATGTGAAATGGAACCAAATTATTGAATTAAGCCACACAATAGTTGTGCCTTGTCAAGAGCAAGAAATTATGTGAAATCCAATTATTGATTTTTGCTGCACAATAGTCGCTCCTCTGTCAAGAGTGGGAGATCATGTGGTGCAGTATATTGGTGATGATGGAATCACAAGCAGTGATTGCCTAGAGATGGCGATCACAAAAAGATCACAAAAACGTAATGATCGGAAATGTCCAGCAGATGGTATAGAAAAATGAGCACCCTTGTGGTTTCACTCCACAGCAAATACCCAGGATTCTCAGCCCCTCAGTCTAGAGATGTTCCAAGTCTCCCCAAAGTTGAACTTCAGGGAGGATCCCACATGCAGCGCTTCAGAAAACCCCACTTATGACCCAACACTGAATCCCTGGTCTGTATCTATGGACATTGACAGTGGGATCCAGAATAAACAGACAGCTAACGAGCAAAGTGAAGGAAAAAGCTCATGCCAGCATTCCCGAGAAAATGATCCCAACAGTGAATCTAAGGTGGGCCAACCAGGCCCTACTTCAGTAAGTATTTCCACTGGGCTGCAATGCACATTAACTCTGCGATAGGAGTGGGTACGGTCCAGGGTACACATTCAAGAAGTCGATTACTCATCCGAGCTGCAAGAGCATCTCCAAAAATCAGAAACCGTACTTGCAGAGGCAATCAGAGCGAATCAAGAACTTGCAGTAAGATCATCAAAAGCCATACACTTCTCTACTTACACTACATACAGTCCATGAACAATAACCTGCAGAAATCCCATGAAGAATAGCAGAAGGCGTTTGAAACCAACCACCGTGCTGTCCCACAATGGGCTGAGAAAGGACATGCAGATGCACTGAGCAAAATAAGGGTATGTAGAGTCTGGATGAGGAATGAGGAGTACTGATTCTTTGTAGGGCCAGCAGGAAGCAGTTGCAGCGATGAGAAAGGAGCTGGAAGCTGAGCAACAGAAGACTAAGGAAGAGAAGGAAAGAATGAGAGTGAGTGGCCATCAACATCACAGCGGAAATGTTGAACTCCAGAGGCAGGTGCAAAAAGAAAGTGAGGTTGCCGCAATGAGAAAGCAATACAAATGCGACCTGCAGAACATACAAGTAAGTGTGAACAACAGGTGTCCAGATGTACCATTTGCTGAGTCCATACCATAGAGAACCCAGACAACCTCACCAGCAACACAACCAGAGAACGCACATGTTATTGTGGGAAAGAATACCCAACAAGCACATGAGACCCCATAAAGGGAAGGGCAAAAATCATCTGCCGAAACCATGCCAACACCGCCTAAGTCGTTGAACAGGAGAGCAAGAGTGTCAAGAAGAGTGACAGTGCTTGCTGAATTGATGGTAACTCCACTACTTGAATTGAAATGGACAAAATAACACGTGCCACAGGATGACAGCCTGGCTGGTGATGCTGATACCTAGTCGATTGCCGACACTGAAGAACCAGGACCATCAAGGAATAGAGAACACAAGGGGAGCACGTGGACCAACCCAGCAGAATACCTGAAAAGCATGGAAGCCATGATGAATCGCCTGCTTGATGAGCATGGCTTCATGAAAGGAGGACTCTCACTGACACCAAGGAAACAGAGAGCAACTAGATGGAAAGAAGATCAGAGCCTGGAGGACGAGAAAAATGATGCAAATCATTCAAAGCATCTTTTAGGTTACCTCCATATATTTATCGACCATGCACTCATCACCTCCCAGGAACATGTGCGGAATCTATTTAAGAATGTGTATGGCATTGAATGCAACGAGGATTTCAGGGGTTACTCGTCGGCAACAGTGAAGCAAGTAAAAGATTTTGAGGGGGAAGGGGCAGGACCAAGCGATGATTACCCATGGTGGGACATGAGGGGCACGAAAACCTCTGCCTGGAATGATGCTGTTATCGGAATATTGATAGAAAGCCTTTTGGCGAAGCTCGAAGAATTATCACCGAAGTCCAGGGAATACTGGGAGAATGCCATCGGCGAAAAATTCACTCGTATCAAGGCAGTGTGGACCAAGGCCCAACCACAGATGATGGATGTGGGTGAAGTTGAGGATCCCGATGAAGTTGAAGAGCGTAGAATCAAGGATGCCGAAAAGAGATTAAAAAGGATCAGGGTACAGGAATGGAGAGTGAACGTAAGGCATCCATTTTACTGGACTCAGCGACTGATGTCTTGGAGGTAGAAATACAACCGCTGCCTCATGATCGCAGAGTTGCTCATAGAAACGAAGCAAGCAACCAATGCTGAAGACGCGAAGGCCTGGGCATCATTGGCCAATGTCTTGAAACGATTAGGATTGGACAGGATGAGTTCTGATGAAAGTGTGGCAGATGATGACATCCATATGATATATCGAACTAAGGTTATGCCATGGAGGAGGAACATAGAGAGGGAGCTGGAGATCATTGACACCCAACGATTCATAGACACAGATATATACACGGCCAAAGCTGGTCAAAAGGATATGAGGAAGAGGTAATGCGTTGAGTGCTCATCGCCTGGTTGCAAAGTTGCCCAGGGTTTTCTATGACAAAGACTGGCTTGAGAGGCAATCCCAGAAGTTCCAAGACCAGATACCTGTGGAAAACCTTTTATGGTACAACATCTTAGGTTGGCATTATGTGCGTCAATGAAAACACATACATACTTGGTCTGATTAAGATATAAATCAAAAGATGCTGCTACCATGAGTAAGAAGGATTGCAAGAGGAAGTTCAAGTAAATGACATCTGAAATGCTGTATATGAAGGTGATGAGTATATGAGCAATGAAGCAATAAAAGGTTCACAGACATAACTCTACTGGAACGCCTGGGACACTACCCATATATCCGGGCAGTAAGAAGAGCAAACTGCAGGCAGTGAGAAAATACCCTGCAGTGAAGAACAACAATGCCATGGATAAAGCGACTACCAAATAATGACTCTGCGGGAATATCTAGGAGACACTACCCATGGTATACTATGGGCAGCAAGGAAGGAAACTGTCCCGAAGAGAAGCTACTCCAGTGTTCGACACCGGTGAGTGAAGAAGAGCAATGATCAGGATCATGGAAGAGACCTGTGGGTTTGCAAGGTAGATAGTCAACGTAGCATGCAGGGAGTCGAATATGCTGCCCCGAACGCCCTAAAACAATGGGATTACCCAGGCTCGGGGCTGGAGGGGAATGAGGCAGTTCCTATATCATCTGAGAGTAATAACTTCTGATAATCCAACAAGAGGAGACACATTACCTCTGGTTGAAAGTCAGTGACAGGAGTTGAGAACCTTGCATACCCAAGACAGCAAGGCTCAGGGGAGTGTGATATAGTACACTTTCGCTTTTTGGACTTTGTGTGGTCCCTTTGCTGACAGTGGACATCAGCAGTCAATGCTTTACTTGCCTGGCAATGGGCCTCATGGGCATGCAAGGACTTTTGTATACCGAATGACCTTCCACACCTGACATAGATTGCATCATCCATGGGTGAGGCAAAGTTGTTGAATTGGGCTGTAAAGCTAAATATATGGGCCATAGTAAGGAAGTGGATATCAATTACTATCTAGAAAGTGTAAAGGACTTCTACGTGTTCCATGATTACTAAAGAAACTCACCAGGACCGATGTGAGCTGTAAAATCAATGGGAAGTTGCAATCCCGGTAGGATTCTGCTTCCGCTAGAGGATGATAATCCACCAAAAGAAAAATGGATAAATGAAAGAATACATGTACTTCCTTGATTGTGTTAATTATGGCCAATATCTCCGAATCACTTTTGGATTCAGTGGAACTCATGTCATACTTTGGTGGAATGATGTTAATTTAGGATTTCAGACTGTTATGGCATCCAACCCATCAGATTGTTTAGGAGAGGTGTTATCCGGTTGAGCTACTATGAGTGTCTTTTCATTGACGAGACTGTGAGAATGGTCTGTTGTGTTCTGTAGCTCAGATGAGGTAGTGCAACTCGAAGGTCAAATTTCAATCATCTGAAGGTAAACAATCAGCACAGATACGACTTGGAGGATACAAAATACAAGATTTACCAGCAACTCAGGGAAATCAGGTGTGTATGTAACATGGTAGACCTCCGGATACTTGAGGGGTAGCTCGAGGGAGATCCTGGTCTCCAAGAGGCTCGCAAGTGCATTGTCGACGGTTGGCATGGTGGAAGAAAAAGTACACAAAGTACATAGACAGGACTCTGTCTAGATACTTTGCATAGAACATCTACTAGATAGTCACATGATGGAGCATTGATGGAGATGAGTGCCCCATAAATGGGAACTGATTAGATTGGGGCAACACAATCAACTCCAACATTTGTCCTCTGCTTCTAACCACTATATCTGCAAACCCATTAGGTACTGTGTGAGATTGTACAGTACACTACAATTAATCACAGTCACCACAGTGTCACAGATAGGTCCCCCCCTGTACAGCTGCACTACAGCACTGTGACATAACTGTACAGATTCC
>Ga0307508_10001260_pt1 | contig 28835 bp, 38 predicted proteins | sample 9_EM_MG_FD_203089 | JGI IMG/M metagenome (GOLD analysis project Ga0307508, IMG submission 203089) | Populus trichocarpa ectomycorrhiza microbial communities from riparian zone in the Pacific Northwest, United States - 9_EM | ecosystem: Host-associated > Plants > Roots > Unclassified | place...
GACCGGAGAGTAGGAGGAGTGTGGAGGAGTGGGGGGGGGGGGATGGATGGAATGGAAGGGGAAGGGAGGGAAGGGAGGGGGGGGCGGGGGTTGTTATGGACGGGAACGTAGCCAAGGTATGAAGGGACAATATAAAGACAAATAGAGAGGGGGAGGCGTTGTGCACGTACCCTAGAAAGAAGGAATTTACAGCAGAGAAGAGATATTACCTCCCGGAGACCGGGTTCCCAGACAGACGCAGCGAGACGCAGGGGTGCGAAGTCCAGGCTGACGAGACGATTGCGATGGACGATGGAAGTTGCTCTGGTCAGATGTGGAGACGAAACGAACCCGCCGATGCAAAGGAGAAGGGGGAAGAAAGCTCGTAGGAAGGTGGATACAGCACGCAGGGACGACGAGGTGGAGGTGGAGGTTTGTATTCCCGATTCCGGATGTCCAGCGGATTCCTATTGGCCCTCGGGGCAGAGCCAGCAAGCAGGCGAAGCGAGCGGTGCTGCTAATTGTAGCCGGTATGGGCGAACTGTGAGGTAGATATGGCTGGGACGTTCGAAGTGGAGCGAAGTGCGGATGTAGTCCGTGCTGGAATCGACTCGAACGGACTGGGTCGATGTCCCGTGATGCTGTGCACGTGCAAGTACGAAGCAAGCAGGTGCGGAATGTGCTGGGAAGAGCTGTCCGTCCAGCTGGATATCTAGACGGGCAGAAGCGGTCGAGCAGAGGGAGAGAGGGACAGATGGGCGACCACAGGGAGTTCGGAGAGGAACGAGCGATGGAGTGTGTTTGGGGAGCGATGTCGAAGTGCAAGGCAGCAAAGCGAAGACGGACAAGGGGCGGGTTTTCTTGTCTTCTCTTTTTCCTTTTCTTTTTCTTCTTCTTTTCCTTTTTTTCCCCCTTGACATCGAGGGCTCGTTCGCAGCGAACACTCCACGGAGCACTCCACGCTGCTAAAATCGCATCTGGGGGGTTCTCTTGCTCTCCGCCAGCAACCCCGGTCCGAACCCAAGTCCAACACCGCCAGAAGCCACCCGCTGCCCACCACTGGACACACACGCGCCAATCACATCCACCACACATGCCCAGCATCTCTCGACCGCACCGGCAGGCAACATTACTGCTCCGGCGCAGACGATGGAAACAGAAGGGAATCCGCCCTGCATCCCTTGAAATCGGACCGCAGGAATGGCAGAACCAGACGCGCAAGCCGGCGAACGACTGTCGGGAGAAGATGACGCAACTCTCGCATATATTCGTATTTCTGTGCTACGCAGAGCATTCACGATAAATCCTCCGCTCCGGTGAGCTCAAGTCGCTTCTACATATCTACATACCCTGCTTGCGCACTCCGCCTACATACTGTACCCTTGCCCCGCTCCACCAGTCGTCTCTCGGGAACCATGCTAACCGCAGCTGGATAGCGTCCACACCCCCCCCCCCCGGACCGTTCGTTTTGTCTCCGCGACGACGGCATCGCGATCTCCACCCCCTGTTTCACGACCGCCGCGGTCATGTTGATCCGTCTTCCTCTTGCTTCGCTGTTTCGCTGTTGTCTTCGTGGCGGACAGAATATGCGAACTCTCTCGTTCTCTCCCTCGCTCTCTCTTTCTCATACGTCTCGTCGGGAACGTGTCGCATCTTCCTCCTCCTCCTCCTCCTCTGGACCACGGGGCAACGGACAGGCGGACGGACACGGTTTCGCCGGTTTGGTGGGTTCCAATAATAACGCAATCCCGAACCACGTTGCGCGCTCTCGCCTTCTCTGAGTTTTGCAAGGAGCTCCCCTCCCGCGAAGGAAAAGGGCGCCCCACACACATCCCCAGCCGCAAAGCTACTTACTTACATATCTAGCCGCATAGCGAAGGGGCCGCCGGCCAGATCCGTATCCGCTCTCGGCGTGTTTGTGTCGTGGATGTTGCGCAAAAGAAAAGAAATAAAACGAGAGAAACCCGAGACGTGTTTGCGGGCGCAGATACGCAGAACCGGGGAGGCGGGCGGAACGCATATCTAGATTACATACGTCGTCGTCGGAACAGCTGGAAAGGATCGCAGCTGCAGAGCTGGAACGAGCTGAGCGAGGCTCCGGTTCCAGCGCCGCATGCAGTGAGAACGGCGCTACGATCGACGGCTCAGCACATGCTCGATCCGTCCCGCTTGTTGGACATGTATGTATGTGTGCATGTATGTGTGTATCGCAGGCTGAAGCGCGCGCCCAGCTCAGCCGGGGAAAACGAACGAACGCACGGAAGCAACACGCACCCCCCGGCCTTCCGCTCCGGCGACGATGCGCAATCCCTACCCGCTCGGCTTCCCGGGTTGGGGGCTGTCAGACTGCCGCATCGATCCGTGTCGTCGCTGTGTAGATGGAGCATACATACCTACATACGTCCGGCGGAGCAGATGTCCGCCCAACTCGCTCCCTTCGCGACGTTGATTCGTTTAGCGGTTGCAAGTGCTCTTTGTTGGCTGGTTACCAGCGATACTTGTGATTAGGTATGTAGATATGCAGTGAGCACTCTCCGCCTGCACCGGCGATCTATGTGCCTAGATATCTATTTGCAGACTGCAGCTAACTAGTGGTTGGTTGGTTAGCAACGACAAAGCTATGTGCGTATCGAACCCAAGTTGGGAACACCGATGTTGCCCGTGACTCCTCTCTCCGAGTCAAGCCCGTAGATAGCAAGGCGAAAAGCCTTGTTTCCGGCTGTTGGGTGGTGATGGGGATTCTCCTCTTCATCCGCCTCGTCTCGGCGGTGCCACAATCGCGTTTGAGCTAACTATGGCTTGGGATGGAGGCGAGAGGAACTTGCGGAGACGGGGACGCTGGGGCGACGCGTTGCTGCTGGCCGAGCCCGAGGCTGGAGATTGTATTGCGGCGCGAGCGCGACCAGCCGCGCGGGACGGAGCGAGGGGGAGACAGCAGTGGAAGTTCCGCACTGTCTGTTTGCCGATCGTCGGGCCGCGGGACCGCGGCTTGGCTGCTCGTTATATGAACCGGACGCTTGCCGCGTAAACCGGCTACCGATGCCCGATCCGGGGGCGGCTGCGGCTGGCTCTGGTTGCGGAGGGCGATGTCCTTCGACTCGCGCCGGATCTTCGGTGTTCGTCACTTCACACAACAGCCGTGACCTTGGCGGCCACTGCCAAGCGTCGTACCTACATAGATAGCAGCTGGGGGCTGCCTCGGGTGAGCGGCATCTCTCGCCTCCCGGTATGTAAAATGAATCCCGCCGTGAGAGCCAGCGCGGATCGTGCGCGCAACGGAAGCTCTCCACAGGCCTGTTCTGCAGTCGTGGCCAAGGCCCTGCCGCCGCTGGGAGAACGTGGGGCAGGCACGCGTGACGCACGCGGTCTCCCATTGGCTGTTGGTTGCGGACGTCGCCCCAAGACAATGCGTGTGGGTCTTGGCAAACGTACCAACTGTCGATTCTGGTGCCTTCCTCGGCTATAGCCCCGCCAAATAATCTCCGCGGACGTACCCAGCCTCGCCGACTCCGTATTCGCAGTCAGAACCTCCACCAGTCTATGTACTCTACAGCTACATACATATTGACCTGATTTCGATCGCCCCGCCGTGTCTGCTCTGTGCACCGCTCGTGCTCCCGATTGGCAGGTGTTGAACAGTCGGTAGCGGCGCAGCTTCAGACTGGGAAATGCCTGATAGTGGCCCTCCAGGGAAATAAGATGTTCTCGTAAGTATCTATTGTACGGGTCATATTCCATCACTCGGATGTTAGCCTGATTTGGCAGCTGCAGTGCGCCAAGATTCGCCAAGCGACATAGAGTACAAGATGTATCTATCCCCCTTATATATATAAAGTACATACATATCATAGAATCGCCATTCCTCCCGGCGCCCTCGTTCCTGGCCTCCACGGAGGAGGAGCAAGGGGGGGTTACGGTTTCTTTTGTTCTTTCTTTGGCTCCCGATCATGACTTCCACTTGTTCTTTCTCTTGTCTGCACCCTGCTTTTCCTTTGTGATTTCTTTGGTGCACGTTTTATTTTCTGGGACAGGCCTAGGCGGAGGGCAAAGGGGCGCTTAGATACAACGTGCCGCCTCGCGCGGACAGCGGACGGGAAACCTAGATAAAAAGTGTGCCGCCATATGTATGTAGTCTGCATAGATACACAGGCTTCACGCGAGTACAAGAATGGAAAGCGAGAAATGTTCTCCACATGCTTCTCTTCCAGTATGTGCTGCTCAATACATACAGTACATACAGTACATAGATACATGTTCTTTTCTTAGGTTGGGTGGTGGAGCAGAGGTCGGGACCACTTCACTCTAATGCCCGGCCCTGTCAGTCTCTAATTGTCCGACACTCTATTCGCCGAAGGTAGGGCACGACGTTCCTACTCTACATACATACAGGTGCAGCGAACGACGACGACAAAGGGAAATGAGAAGTGAGGGTGAGAACCTGCCCGATGCGGAATATTTTAACCCATGCTATCGGGGACGTGTGTAGATAGACAGAGTATCTATGTATGTGCATACACCGACTTGCACGTGGGTCTGTTTAAACGGCAAACCTTTGAAATGCCATCGTTTTTGGCGTCTTACTTTTGAATGCCACAGCCGGCGCTTTTCCTTTGGAATGCCACCAATTTCGAGCAACCACCAAAAAAACCTCACCACAACACACCGCACCTCAACCCCAACAACCCTCAAGCATGCAAAAAGACGGCACCTCAGCAGTAAATCCGGAGTCAGGAATTCGATAATCTGAAGGCATTGAAGCAAGCGGCCATGGATTGGGCGGTTGCAATGCAATTCAGCACCCCGCACGGCCAAGAGTGACAAGTAGGTAATCGCATTCAATACCCAGCCAGCCAGCTTACTAACCGCCTGCTCTGCTCAGGGAACATCTCGAAGTGTGCAGTGTCCATTCCATATCCAGGGTAGCTGGAACAAGAAGAAGGAACGCGTCGTGGTATGTAGCGCCAGTCGAACCAAAACACATTCGTGGGAGTCGCCGTCAGGTGTGGGGTCGCACGAACACAGAAGTGGTTGCTTCGGAAAGCACCCGTCTCCACCTCTGTCACCAAGTCGACGCCAGCTCAGGCGATCGTAGGTGCCTACAAGGAGACCTATAACTACGGAGAACCTGGTGGCTGTCAAACATCGCCGACTTACACCAAGTGGGGATGACTGTTATCCGCCCCATCTGGGGAAGCCACGTGGTCGGCCACTGCGCAAATGAGAACGCTGCCGCTGGAGCACTGGCGAGGTCTCAGAAAACACTGTACAGCGTTGTAGCCAATGTCGCGGTGTGGGACACAACCGTGCTGCTTGCCGTGAGGTCGGACAATTCCCAATTGGTGGTTTGTAGATACCTACCTGAAGTTCTCCGATTGCTAAGAGCTGTTTTTTTTTTGGTGGTTGCCCACGCCAAAAACGATGGCATTTTAAAGGTTTGCCGTTGTATAAAATTGTATGCTGCTGCTGCTCTCGTGCCCTCATCTTCCTCTTCCTCCTCCTCGTCCTCGTCCTCCTCCTCCTCGCTCTCGCGATCCCTTGGCCACTATGGCCGCCGTCCGCCCACTCCTCTCCTTGCTGGCGCTGGCGCAATGCCTCCTCGTCGCCTCGGCGAACCCGCACCCTCGCGTTGAAGCCGCTGCCAACACGACGACATGTGCGGGCGCTCGTTTCGTGCACCACGGGCTCGCCGGCTACGGCGCCTTGCCGTCCGACATGCGCGACAAGTTCGGCGACACGCTGAGCACGGGCAGCGCGATATCCGTCAGCGGCTGGAAGGCGGTCAAGGGGGGCCGGTCCTACAAGGCCACCGTCTGGGCGCTGCCCGACCGCGGCTGGCAAGTTCAACCCGCCCGGTTGCGTTGGGAGGGGACAAGTAACTGATCGTCCCAAAGGAACACGGAGGGAACAACGGCGTACCAGCCACGGATCCACAAGTTCTCGCTCACCTTCACGCCGACGGACGGGTATTCCTCGGGGCAGAACCTGGAGTACGAGTACCAGGACACGGTCCTGTTCTCGGACCCGCAGGGCACGCCGTTCGCGGGCCTGGACCCGACCACGTCGCTCGCGATCCCAGGCTTCCCGGCACTGCCCGCGGCGTCGTTCCCGGGCGACGGCTTCGGCGGCGCCGGGCCGGGCGGGCTCCGCGCGTCGCTGGACCCGGAGGGCCTCGCGCTCGACACGGCGTCGAAGGACGGCGGGTTCTGGATCTCGGACGAGTACGGCCCCTACCTGTACCACTTCGCGCTGAACGGGACTATGGACGCTGCTGTCGCGCCGCCGAACGCTCTGCTGCCGGTCAGGAACGGCAAGGTCGACTTCAGCTCCGACAATCCGCCCATCTTCGGTCGCGAGCAGCACCCGGCCCCCATCAATCCCACTTCCGGCCGGTACGTCGCCTACAGAGAGAGGGAGAGGGAGAGAGGCGTGCGCTGACCCCGTATCCACAGCGCTAACAACCAGGGCTTCGAGGGCCTCACCTACTCCCGCGAAGACAACGCGCTCTACGCCATGCTGCAGTCGGCGAGCGTCAACAACGGTGGCCTCAAGAAGACGACCAACCGCTACACAACGTTGCTCAAGTACGCACTCGACGAGTGCGGCCGCAACGCGCGGTTGGCGGGAGAATGGGCCGTGCCGCTGCCGCAGTACGTCGACCCGTCGGCGAAAATCAACCCTCGCACGGCCGCCGCCAGCGAGATCCGCGCGCTCGGCTCGGGCCGCTTCCTGGTGCTCTCGCGCGACGGCGGCGCGGGGCGGGGACAGGACTTGACGCGATCGCTGTACCGGCAGGTGGACGTCTTTTCGCTCCGGGATGCCACGGATATCGTGGGCCGCTACGACGACTTCGGTGCCGCCTTCGCGCCGGGCGGCGTCCTGCGCGCCGGCATCGTCGCGGCGCAGTACTGCCCCTTCCTGGACATCAACAACGACCGCGAGCTCGCCAAGTTCGGCCTGCTGAACGGCGGCGCCGACAACGACGCCCCCGGCCTGCTCAACGAGAAGTGGGAGGGCCTCGACCTCGTGCCTGTGCACGGCGAGAAGGACATGTTCTTCCTCCTCGCCAGCAGCGACAACGACTTCATCACCCAGAACGGCTTCTTCAACTTTGGCCGGGACACCTACCGCGATGCGGGCGGCTTTGGCCTGCTCTCGCAGACGCTCGTGTTCAAGGTCAGTATTGGCGGGGAGAAATAGACGCGGAGGGTGGGCGGCGGAGAAGGGTACGGTAGCTGGATGTGTGTGGGAATGTACTTATAAGGAAGCCGCGTAAACTTTATGTGCTGATTTCCGCGTTGAGAATGAATTCATAATAGCCACATTATAGTCGCCGTGAAAAATATGGCTGCATAATGGTTATCTGCAAATAAGGGCTTTCCACTAAAAGCCATGAGAACTAGCTTTGCCTCACATAATAGCAATAGTGCATACGTCGTTCAGCACAGTCTGCTGCTGTAGCCCTCGGCCTGTCCCCATGCATGTCATCGAGCTAAAACATGCCTTCAGCTAATCGTCCTCGATGACGAAACATTGAGGCGTATGAAAGATTAGTGCGCGCCTAATATGTTCAGCGCAAAAGGGCCAGAACACCAGCACATGGGGCACGATACCAATTAAGCGATTTAGACGCGCGGAAATGTTTCAGGTTCTATAAGGATCAATCGGTGACAAGAAGGACTCTCTCTCCGCGAGTCTTCTCCCACCCCCGCCACCCCCCCCTTCTCCCACTGCATGATCGTCTAGAGAGGATGTAGTCGTAATCAGCGTTGGCCATGCGGATATCTTCGCGCCAAGATACGACTATGAATCCATCCTCTCCATCGTCGCAGCACCCTCGAGTCCCCTCCCCTGCACTCGCGGTCACCCTTGACGCCTTTCCGTCGTCCTCCGATCTCACGACGCGGGATCAAATGCAGCGGATACTGTTTAACCTCATGGTAGCTACTATAACATAGGAACATGGTAGGTACAATGTATGTACGCATTTCCCAAAGTACCCGTTTCCTTCGGGCGCGTGCCGTGGCTGATCGAGGACTTCTCACTCGGCGAGCGGAGATCGCATTCACATGCACAATCACTCGCACACGGAACCATCGGAACTGTTGCAATATCTCACTCGTTCTGCTTATCATATGTGTAGAATCACGTCATACACGTGTATTCAGGCTTTGCAGAAAAGGAGTGGGAAGCTGGTCGGAGAGGAGGATTAAGGAGAAGAAATACAAGATGCCAGGAAAGATGCACCAGAGCACAGCAGTGGCACGGGGGCCGAAGCGGCTGGCAGAGCGATTTCATCAGCTCAGAACGGGGCACTGCCGCACAGGGCAATACCTAGAATGGGCGAAGAACGCGAACACGGCGGCATACGGGTGGGTGTCAATACAAGAACCAGACACGGAACTACCTGTTCAAAGAATGCAAACGATGGCAATCGCAGCAGAAAACGTTGTGGGCAGAGGTCCGAAGAGCTACCGGAAAAGGGAAGAATCGCATCAAGATCCGAGACCTCCTCGCAGACGAGCGGCGCACCCGACCAGTCCTAGACTTCCTACACACCACCGGTGTGGGAAGTAGAAGTAGAGTGGGTCCCAGGTACAGTACCCTCCGGAACCGGGGGACGAAGGGGCGGAGAGGCACGGAAGCAAGGACAAGGAAGCAGATGAGGAACTGGAAGGCGAGAGGGACGCAAATGAGGGGAAGGAGCAGGAGAAGAAATCCCCTTCCTTTTCCTTTGTCTTTTCCCACCACCGGTCGTTACGGTGTCTTTTTCATTTAACTGTCGTTACTTCTTACTAGTCTTATTCCTTTATGTTGGGGAAGGCCAGGAGGGGGCAGGGGGGAGTTGCTGCGGGCCACCGGCGGACTGTGAGAGGTCCTGGTGGACGGCGAACCGGGACAGGACTGTGTACAATATCGCCATGATTCGATAGGGTCGCGTGCGATCAATGAATCAGCATCATCGTGTATCCAGACTTTTCACTTTTTCAGCCTTTCTCTCCAAGACAATACAACACCTCAAGACATTGTTTCCACCAATTCATCCATTATTTTGACAGGAAAGTAGCAAAGACGCCAAGTGATTGACGGGCTTTGACCAGGGTAGAGCCGAAGCAGTCGTTCCGCCGCGCCGAAGGACTCCCCATCGGACGACGTCAGGACCAAATGTTGGGAACAGCGGGGCGTCGTTTTCCCGGGAGGCAATCCGATGGGCGGGGAGTCTGGCCCGGCTCCCCACTGACACCACTCCATCCAGCTGAAGTCACGGACGCGCAAGCGGCCATCAAACGGCCATGGCATCGGGCGAACCTGGTCCTGGGCAGCAGTAAGCCCTCCAGGTGCGGAAGCACATCGCCGCGCTGCGTAGGGCCAGGCCGGGTATCATTATCGAAATCCGATGGTGCCCGGCACACAAGGGAGTCGGCGGCAACGAGAAGGCCGACGAGCGGGCAAAGATTGCGGCGGAGGAGCCAGACACCCACGGGGTGGAATGGCTGAACCACTTCGATCGGACGGAAGTACTGGCGATGTCCCTCCCACGGCCGCTCGCTAACCTCAAGCGGGAGATCTCAGAGAAGTGGGTGGAGGCGCGCCAGTGGGCTGGAGGCCGGACATCCAGGACGAAGTACCGGATGCCCAAAAGCCAGAGGCCGGACGGCACGGCTGCTGGGAGCACCAAGAGGCTTGCCTCGCGGTTCTACCAGCTCAAGACGCACCGTCTGTCCGGGCAGTACCTCCATTGGGCGATTGGTGATGCCGGTACCCGACCCAGGCCCGGGAGCACCTCTTCAAGGTGTGTCCCGAGTGGAAGCCCCAGCAGAAGATCCTGTGGGCGGAGGTGCGGAAGGAGACCGGGAGGTGGAAGGATAGGTGGAAGATCCGGGACCTCCTGGCGGATGAAAGGTGCAGCCAGGCGGTACTAGACTTCCTCTCCTCTACGGATGTGGGAAGGCGGGTGCCGGCTGAGGAGGAAGACGCCGTGAGTGAGGTGTCCGAGGCGGAGCTGCGGGCCGAGGGGCCGAGCGCAGGGGAGGAACCACCACTGTTCTTACCCACGCCTGACTTCATGGCGTCTGCAGGAACGGTATAGGGGCTGGGCGGTGCTCTTCCTTTGTTCATTTTCTTTTGTCCTTTACGCTCGCTGTCCTTTCCTTTGTAATTCCCTTGGTGCGCATCACATCTTCTTGGGACAGGCCTGGGCGGAGGGCAAAGGGGTGCTTGCAACGGGCCGCCACTGCGCGGACAGCGGACAGGAAACGGACTGTACATATTCTCGCCATGATCTAGATAGGTCGCATGCGAGTAATGATTAAACAAAGGGAGGGAAAGTCCATCCAGCCGAAGAAGGGAAGAACCGCCTTGAGCCGGTTCGATGGGCTTGTCACCAGACGGCTGTCGAAAGGCTGCGACGGCATGTGTCCAGCCAACTGCAATTTTCTGCTCAGAGCTCGGGTGGAAGGGAGGCCAGACCCACGCTACCCGGTCAGCCAGGAAGCCAGGGCCAACCCTTGGAGCATTCCGAACGACGAACCAAGGGTGCCCTATCGCTGGAATCGGGGATGAGGGCCGCCACAGCGCAGCTTGATCACAGGAGGCGGCGATTTAGCCGCGGGCTCAGTAGTCTACCGGAGGGGAGATCAGGCTGCGGAACTGAACTGCGTGGCATCGGCCCTGGGTAGAAACGGCTGTCCTCCTACCGGGAGCAACACCGCTCCGGGCGACTGTCGTCACCGACGATGAGGGAACCGCAAAGCGGACGGCAGAAGGCCCTCAGCCCCCTGGGCTAACTGTGTTCGCGGATGACTCACGGACGGATTCGGAAGCAGCCGGCTACTCTGTTGCCTGGCGGAGGTGGGGGAGCAGCGGAGTGGCCATAAGGTACATTTGGGCTTTCAACAAGTCTATGATGCCGATTGCCCGGGCTCTCGAAACGGCAGCTTGCTGGCCACACGTCCCCAAGCGGGTGACAATCCACACAGACGTCCGGGCGGCGGTCTTGAGGGCGCCTTCAGACGGGCCCGGTCCCGGGCAGGCAGATGCCGTCGGGGCCAGGAAGCATATTTTCACCCTCCGACAGAGGGGGCCGTCCGCTACAGTCGAACTTCGGTGGTGCCCTGCTCATAAGGGGGGTAGCTGCGAACGACAAGGGCGGAGCCGGCCGCAGATGAGCCGGGTGCCCGGGGCGGGAACGGCTTCGGCTCGGCCGGTATGGAGACCGGCCTGGCATAAGACGCTTGCCACCTCGGTCGCTCGCCCATCTGAAGCGGTCAATCACCGAGGCCAAGCGGGTAGAAGCTAAGGCTTGGGCGGAGGCCAAAGTTGCTGGGAAGAAATACCGGTACAGCCGGCATCGAAAGCCGCAGAGATGTAAGGATCGCTCACGATTAGTGACCTCTTCGCCGACGAGATGCAGCCAGGAAATCGTGGACATCCTCTCCACTACTGATGTGGGAAGGGCAACCATGTTGAGGAAAACGCGCAGAGCGAGGTGTCTGAGTGGGAACTGAAGGGGAAGAGGAGCGGCGGCAGGAGGCCGAGGAGCTGGGCGCGGAGGGTGAGGAATGACCGCTGTTCCTCCCCATGCCCTCCTTCATGGCCTCCACGGAAGAGGGAGAGGGGGGCTCTTGGGAACGGTGTCCTTTCGTCTTCCCTGTGCGTTTTCCTTTGAGCAACTTTTTAATTTCGGACAGGACTGGGCGGAGGACAAAGGGGGAATCACACCGAGCCGAAAGGACAGTTGGACGGAAACGGACTGTGTGTATCGCCATGATCTATAGGTCGCACGCGATGAATAAATAATTAACAAAACCAAAAGATGCCGGGAAATTGTGATTGCAATTCGCAGGTGGTTGCCATCACGGGCGTCCACCGATGAGCATGTTCGTACCACCAGTCGCGGCTGCCCTCCGTCAGTCACTCCATCCAGCCATCCATCGAGTCATCATCCATCCATCGAGTCATCATCCATCCATCCACCACCGGTCCATCCATCCCTATCCATCCACCCCCGCCTGTCACCATCAGTCACTGTTTATCACGATCCACTCGTTCCACCTTACCGGTTCATCACATTGCATCCCGTCACATCACTGGAAGTGGCGGCAAGGAGACGAATGGGGCCGAAAGCGGTCACGATTTTCACGGATGCGCAGGCAGCGATGGCAAGAATCGCATCAGACGAACCAGGCCCCGCCCAGCAATATGCCAGACAGGCTAGAAAATAGATAGCGAAGCTGAGGGAGAGGGTTCGAAATGTCCGAATCGAAATCCGTTGGTGCCCCGCCCACAGCGGAGTCACAGGGAATGAGGGAGCAGATAAGTGGGCAAAGCAGGCGGCTGAGGAGCCGGATGCGCGGGGAGTTGAATGGATGGGCTACAAGGACAGATACGGGAGGCGGCCGATGCCACCTCCCAGATCTTTAGCCAACCTGAAGCGGGAGATTCGGAAAAGAAGTGGGAAGAGGCGTGGACATGGTCGAGGAATAGGGTCAAAGGGAAGAAATACCAGATGCCGAAAACGATGCACCAGAACATGGTGGCACGAGGACCGAAGAGGCTGGCAGGGAGGTTCCATCAGCTCAAGACGGGGCACTGCCGTACAGGCCAATACCTGAAGTGGACGAAGAACTCGGACACGGCAGAGTGCGGGTGGTGTCAGTACAAGACGCAGACGAGGGAGCACCTGTTCAAGAATTGCGACAAATAGAGGCCGCAACAGAAGATAATGTGGGCAGAGATACGGAAAAAGACAGGAAGAGGGAAGAACCGGTTCGCAATCAGGGAACTATTTGCGGACGAGCGGTGCACCGGAGCGATCTTGGACTTCTTGAGAACGACGAAGGTGGGGGCGAGGGTGGGGCCGCGGGAGCTGCCACCAGAACCAACGAGGGAGAGGGAGGAGGGAGATATACGGTCTCCTTAGTCACGCTCTTTTGTCCTTTTCTTTCGTTCTGTCTCTTTCTCCCATGTCAGCTTTGAGTCTTTCTCTTACTCTCTCTCTCTCTTTCTTTCTTTCTCTTTCTCCTTTCGGGGGACAGGCCAGGCGGGGGCAGGGGGAGTCGCCGCGAGCCGCTGGCGGACTGCTCGAGGGCGCAGCGGACGGCGAACAGGAAAAAAAGGACTGTATATAATATCGTCATGATCCAATAGGGTCGCACACGATTAATGAATCATCATCATCACCCGTCTCGGTCCCGGCCCGTGATCACTCACGGGCCAGCGCGCTCGCCTTGTCCCTGCCCAGTCTGTTCTCTCACTCCCACACTCACGCTCACTCTCACTCCGCACGGACACATCCACACCACACACATAGCAGTCAACATATCGACGCGTGTCGAGCTCCAATACCGCAGCATCGGGGAGTGGGCGGGGAACGGACGGGGACGAGGGGAGAGCACGCAATCACACCGTACCACATACCACACCGTGTCTACCACTTTTCAAGGGTCAGCTGTCGAGACCGAAATATTTGCAAGTGTAATGTACGTTCTGCACGGACGATGTAGCGGCGCAGCAGCGACTTGTAGCGGCCGTGTGTAGCAACGGACACAGCAAGGAAGCAACACCTGCAACTTGCATGTTTGGATATGGGCGACATCAACGATATTAGCGAGATGGACTACAGAAATATCTCCAATGTTCCGACGAAAAGGGAGGGAGGGGGAAGGATTCGCGCCTGGGGTGTCGTTGCGGCTGGCTTCCAGCTGGTGGGCTGCAGCTGGAGCGATATCACATCACTTCGAACAGTTCAGACCACTGTGCCCGGTCCCGGAGCGAAGGGTCACGAATGCACGGCATCGCGCTCAGCATATCTCTGCTCGCCAGACCGTAAGAGGCTCCGGACTGTCGTTGGGGCCAACTGCCGCGGACGACCGAACGGGTTGCACTGACGAACCGGCGAGGAACGATATGATACGGTACGTTACGAACGGAGACCCGGCCGAAACGACGCACGACCGACTGGCCGGCACGAACGGACAGACGATGTGGTTCACGGCTAGCCGTACGGCTCGGTGAACGACCATGTACGATCGACCGGCAGGACGGTGCGGACGGACGAGTGATACATCAGGTGTATGGAACATGAGATAGTTCTAAAAGGTCAGCCCATTTCACGCACTTTGCACCGCGCGACGACTCGTAAGCTATTTGATTCTCGAAACCCACACCCAACCGCCCCAAGACGCAAGGAAAGATAGAATAGATACAACCTATTCTCGCTTCGGTTTCTGGTCCTTTAGTTGCATGTTTCGATGAATGATGGTCCCGTGCGTCGCTCCCTTTTTTTCTTTGTTTTCGACTCTTTCTGTCCTCCCTGTGTACCTGGTCTGTTGTGGTGAGGAGGGGGGGGTCGGTGGAGAAAAGGATGGAAAAAAGGGAAAAGATAACGCCCTCCCACCAAACACCAGTCCAACAAACAAAAAAGGAGCCAAATGAGAAGTTTTGCGATAGAATAATAAGGGAAATAAAAACTGATGGGATGGGCAATGTATGCACATGAAAGAGACGCGCGTTAAGTAAGCCGCGATGTGCTCCTAGGTCGCCGCGATGTGCTTCTAGGCCAGAGCGAATAAGAACCAGCGCCAAATCAGATCAAAGAAATAAAAATAAAAATAAAAATAAAAACACCGAAAGAAAAGGGAATCCGGGCCAAAATGCTTGCAATAACGCCGTTCCAATGCTGTAGTTAAGGACTTCTCATCAACCTTCACGATCCATGGTTTTTTTTTATGAGGGCAAGCGACTGACCTATGCCCTCAAAGGAGCCAACCTCATGAGCAACTGCTTCAAGTCCATGATGCCTTGCTGTGTCTCTTGACGGATGGTGTGCATCTCCGACCGGAGAGAGTTGATGTCCTCGCGGAGCCCACCGATGTCGTTCTTGAGCTCGCCTCTAGTATCATCCAGCGAGTTTCCCATGTGGTCCACCTTGTGATGGACGACATCGAGGTCGGTGCCGACATTGCGGATGGACGAGTCGTGCTCGCGCTGGTTGGACGACACGAAGTCGAGCATCCTGCGGGAGTCGGTCAGGTCGTTATTCATGCGACCGACGCCCTCGGACAGCTCGAACACATGGTGGGCGAGCATCTGCATGTTCTGCACCGGGTTGTAGCGCTCAAAGTCGCTGAGGAAGATGGCCCGACGAGACATGTACTCGCTGACCTGCAACCGCCGGTGTTCGGACACAGGCTCGGTCGCGATTTCGCTGTATGGTGAGGAGTTGCCACTGTCCGCCGACATGGTGATTTCCGTGCGGCTGGTGGAGGAGCGGGAAGAGTGTAAGAGTAAGAGGGAAAGGAGGAAGAGGAAGACGGGTAGCAGGAGAAGAGAAGCAAACAGGTTAGAAGGGGACGGATGGATGGATGCACGGAGGCGTGAGTGATCTTTTGTGCTGTTGTTTGTTCGGGGTCAGTCCGGAAAGGAGCCAAATCCTCTGTGATGGATGAACAGACCTAAGAGCTGGGAGCGAGAACGATGTCTAGCCAGTACCGGGACGGCGGCAGGAACGGCGGATAGAACGGACTGTGTTGCTACCGAAGTATGGCTTGCGAAGCAGGTATTTCGTGTATACTGTGAGGTCTGCCGTGGGTGAGCAGCGGACTTGGACGGGCGGGAGGCGGAATTGCAGCGAAGGTTGGGGGCGTGGGAGTCTGGCAGCACTTTTTTACACATTATCACTCGCGCACAATGGCAGTGGCAGGCTGCATGCCAGCTCGCAGATGATGGCGGGCAACAAAAAGCAATCGAACGGCACCAGTGTGTAACCTGGTTCCGTGCGTCCAATGGCAGTACGGGCCCCTACACCCCTTTTCCGCTTGTGCTTCTACACCGCAAAACCTCAGGTTGGGTCACACACTGCTTTTCGCTCGCGCTGCCAGGTACGGACATGGTGGCGGATTATGCGTCTCCACAGGGCAACAAATCGCCATCTATGCAGCATGTTGGAACGACAAGCCACAGCACCGACGCGGAGATGGTCGAAACGCAAGAGGGGTATCTATGTATGTAACTTTCCACTGTCCTCATTGGCTAGAGTTCTTACGCTAAAAGTTCCACCTGGGGAGGTTCGCCCGCATGCACATTGGTCACTCCTATTGGCGGCCGACCTTCCTATTGGCGGCCGACCTTCCTCCGCTGAGTATGTAGATAGTGTATGTAGACACCAGCCTCCACATCCGGCGTGACTCGCGACAGGACTGAAGCAATTGTCCCACCCCTTCCCACACCCGTGCACGAGTCGTGCAAAGCCGGTGCTGCGCCCCGCATCCAGCATAATTCTGCTCTTCCGTCTCCGCTCGCACTCGTCGATGACTCCGCCAGCCCACCGCCAGCCCCCCAGTCCCAGGCCCCTTCGAGAAGTCGAAGTCGAAGCCGAAGCCGAAGCCGAACAAAGCGAAGGAGAAGAGGAAGAAGAATCCGTGCCGCTGGCTGTCTTCCTTCCGTTGTTCTTCGAAACAGAGAAAGGATGAATACAAAGGATCGGGGGTTGAGCTGACACCCAACCAGAAAATAATACTCAACCCCCCATAATCCCGCAGCAGAGCTGAAGCTGACCCTGGTCCGGCCTGACCCGTCAGCGGCACGAATGAATGTCAAATCTTACGTAGGGTATCGCTGGGTGGCTGTGTTCCTGTTGCCTCCCCCGTCGTGGCGTGCTGTGAAGCAGTGTCCGTTTTGATTCGTTTTCCTGTTTCGCCAGACGCGCGTTATGTAGAGTAGATAGAGTGGAGTATGTATTGTACGTGGGTAGTGTCGTATGTACTCAACTTGGATAATTTCCCTCGGACCTTGGCAGCTGACCGTCGGGCAGGTATCGTAAGTTCATGCGTGATCCGAGCGATGATGAACCCCTCACGAAAGGAGAAGCTCACTCCCTCCTCCCTCCTCCTCCCTCTCACCCCACCCCGCTATGTTGCCCCCCACAGGGCGATGTAGAGTATTGTTTTTCGGACGGGCTGAAAGCCAGGTCCAGCCTTGTCAGCACCTTTGCTTGAGCAAATTTCTGAGGGAAGCCCCCCCCCCCCCCATATTGCTGTTCCCCGATCGATTATGAGGGAGGTTCTGCAGATTCCGTGCACAAGAACTAAACTATGCAGGGTGTACGAAATAGGTTAGCCGGTGCACGAAAACTGAGGGCCACAATTGCCGCCGGTCCGAAATATGTTCGGTCGAACCTCGAGCTCCGATTGGACGTGCGTCCCCCAACCCATGCAACGATGTAAGTATGGTACATATATAAACGTGCTCGTGCATGAGTTAGGCGGGATCGGGGCTCCGTTGCACGTAGGTCGATGTGCTTCGTGACATGGTTAGCCACTAGCCGAACGCGGACAATAGCTGCGCCACAGCAACTAGAATTAAAACTACCTTGGCGCTCCAGGTAACTCCTGTGCTAGATAGAGAATATCTATGATAAGGAACGTGGTAGTTAACATCCATTGGACCATGCCGCCTCCAACAACCGCATCATCACCAAGAATCACCAGCCCACCTACTATCACCACCATACCCATCACGATGACGACAGCATTAATTCCCCGCCCCTGGGAACGCTACCGACCGCGATGCCCCTCCCAACGCGAGACGGCAGCAATGATGACGATGCACCCCACGACGCGACGGACTTCTCGACCCGAGACGACTGCGATGATGACTAGCTTCTCGACGAGAGACGATGCCCTTCCCGATGCGACACGGCGGCAGTAGCGGTGCACTTCAGACACCTCTACGGACACATTTCGTGACGCGATTTAGGGCAACCCAACAGGAATAGAGTTGCACTTCTCTACGTGATTCGAGACAACTCGACGACAATGACGAGGCGCTTCTCGACTCCATTAGGGACTACGAAACGGCAATAGTGATGCACTTCACACGTTCTAAGGTAAGGTCTCTGTACAATACTTCGCGACGGAATGCCCTCGGCGACGCGATTCAAGACGGCGCATATATAGAGTTCTCCGTTAACTAAAAGTGACGTAAGTGCGATCTTCAGAATGGCGTAGTCGACTCCAGCTAGAGCATCGCCAACTGCGCGAGAATCGAGTGTATATATAACTGCTTCGGTAGCATGCTGGTTGCTCTGGTAAAGCCAGTACTCATTGCGTGCACGTGACAGAGTTCGCTTTTTAATTTTAATTTTATTTAACCATTATGTAATATGTCTGGCTGTGGCTGAAAGCAGTAGGCACACCCCTGCAGCAACATAGCCTCCGATCTCAGACGCGGCCAAGGGGAACGTGCGGAAATTCGAACGCGGGTCTGCGAGTAACACAATGCAGTCATGCTACTCTAGGTTCGACCGCCATGCACGCACTCTATGGCACTAGTACAGTCCCAGCCACCAATATGGTTGCTGCAACCTAGATGGTAGTCAAACCCGCAGGCGCGCTGACAAGTTAGCGTTACTTAAAATTGGTTAGCGCGAGTGCTTTATTATGATTACACCTCTGTTGCTCACGGCCATGTGCTCTTTTATAGAAATCTGTCCTTCTAGCTAACCCCATCTTCGATGCCCCATAACTCCGCCATATCTCATACATAGAGAGAGTATGATCTAGATATGGTAGTTGAACCTGTATGGCAGTTGAATCCCCACGCGCTAGTAGAATCAGTTTATGGATATTGCATTTTTTCTTTTTCTTCTTTCGTGGATTTTCTTTTTTTTCTCTGGGGGAGCTTCAGGGGGACTGATCTATCTCTGTAGTGGTATGTGTTCGGCAAATGGCGAATATTAGCCAAGGAGGTTGCTGGCAATGACGAGATTATTACTGGCGGTGATGAGACGACGCGGGTTGCTGGCGGCAGTATGGTTACGCGGGTTGCCTGCAGAGATGAGGAGAAGAAATTGTAACTGATTTTTAGGGGTCTATATGGGGCATCGAGATAGGGTTAGCTAAAAGGACAGGTGTCTATGTATAAAAGAGCACATGGCCGTGAGGAAGCGACGTAATCATAATAAAGCACTCGCGCTAACCCATTTTAAGTAACGCTAACTTGTTAGCACATCTACAGGTTTACACAGGTTCGACTATGTACCATGCATGCTCTCTGATCTCGCCAGATCTAGATGCGAGTAGTTGGACGGAAGCTATTGGTGGGTGTAGCCAACCCAGTTGATTGGTGGCTTCAACCTACACCGCTTGAAGGGTGGAAGAGTGGGGTTGTCGCTGGCAAATCCGAACTCTATGATACCACCGCTCATTTATGACGCATTTCTATTTCTCTCTGTTCTGATAACTTGTTATCTGGTGCTGATTTCGCCGTGAACACACAGGTGGCTATGATAGAGCAGGATTATCGTATGGATCATTATCCTATATGGATGGGCCCCACTGCGGAATGTGTGGAAAGGCCTGCTAAGGTCGCAAACTCTGTTCTGGTGGCGTTGCGTGAGGCATGGGAGGCAACTTGTGCACCCAAGAAAAAGCCTGTTGCGGGGATCCCGATAACTGTGGAAAGATTGCTTGCAGGAAAATCGAGGTATAGCTGTCTTTTTTTTTTTTTTTTTTTGTTTATTCATTATACTCGTATGCGACCTATCTAGATCATGACGAGTATTATGTACAGTCCGCGAGGTATAGCTGTCGCTTTGCACATAGATATCCGCTATGTACTTTGCTCTCATGTTTTTCCTCTTAGCGGTGAGAGTAAAGAGTTGACTCTTCCGATCTGGCAGTTTTTTGGATTTTTCGTGGATATGAAGTGTGCGAGATGATCGAACGGAATGGGTGGTTGTAGAGGACCGGCCAGGTCAAAAATCAAGTTTCGGCCTCGAATGTCAATACACTATATATTCCCATGGTCTCCGCTGTACAATTTAAATTCTTCAAGTGCAATCTGCGTTGGGTTGCACTGATGAATGAACATGATCCATCTACGCAGCCTGTGACCATTTCCCGCCGTTCCTCCGGCGTAGTTTCATGATTTCCCACATCAATTTCTCCCAGCCCCAAGATACTTCTCGTCCTGGTGGAGTATCCACGTTCATCTCAACCCGGCCCCCCATCTCAAGAGTTGCAGAACGCCTCTATTGTGAATTATGGGTGGCGACGACACGGTGATGGCTATCGACTGTCTCCGACCTCCACCGGCTGAGAGAGTAAGTGGCTGAGCGAAAATGCGACCGAGTGAGAGAGCGACTGCGTAAGAAAGCGACCAGTCAGCGGCGTCGCCGGCAGCAAGCCTGTATCACGCCACGTGTATCACACAATGTTGGAGCATGACTGCCTAACCACTCCTCCGCGGCCAAGGGGGGTGAGATCCCAGGCGGTCACTCGGGTGCCTTGCACAGACACATCACAAGCCCGTTTTCTTCTTGTCAATAAAGGGATACAACAAGCCGGACATGTATACACCCGGATACCCGGGGGGGGTGGTTAGCGACCCGCGAAAACGAAGACGTCACTGCGGATGAGTAGCCGCGCACGATCACGGGTGTCACTCGGCTGAATGGGCTGACGAACTTCACGGACGCCCAGGCGGCTGTCCTTCGGAGCCTCGGACGAGCCTGGCCCCCGGCCAAGTGGAAGGGGAAGGCAGACCGGAAAGTCGCCCACAGGAAATACCGACGAAACCCGGTCTTTCATCCCGGCCAACGCAAACAAGCAGTCCCACCTCCAGTTGAAGACAGGGCGCTGTCTCACCGGCCAATACTATCTCCGGTGGACGAGGAGCCGGCCCCCCGCTCTCGCGTCACGCATTACGCAATCGTGTCCTCCTCAACAAACTCCAAGGCACAAGCGCCAGATCCAAAAACTACACCGATGCGCACTCCCGCAGGAAGAAGCATTTCCAACAGTGGTGCCCGTACCGAGCCCGTACATACCGAGAGCATCTCTCCAAGAACTGCCCCCCACTGGAAGCGCCAGCCGAAAAATCCCATGGGCGGAAAAAGCCCCAGGAAGAACGAGGACGAAAGCGACGGTCGATGTTAGTAAGCAGCGACTAGCAAACGGACATGATGGATTGGCCGCCGTCTATCGACCTGGAGGCGCGGCACCCGCCAAACCCGCCGACGTCAGCCACGACAGCAGTCGCCACCGTCGCTCTTGCCCCCCGCTAGCAGTCCAGCAGCAACAGGCAAGGCACCGGCGGCTTCATCGCCGATTGCGACAGGTCCGGTCCGGGAGCACCGGGCGGACCCGCAGGCATGGGCACGAAAAATCACCCGCTATTCGCCTCCAGGTTCGACGAGAGACGATAGGGCAGTTTTTTGCATTTCCCATTCACTACCGTCAACTCCCGCTTCCAGCAGCTGCAAGACGAGGCTTCCCTCCCCCTGCCATCTAAGCGTCAAACTAGGTAGCAAAACATACAAACATACTCCAATCGACAGGCCTCGGAGAACAACAAGCAGGGAAGAATACGACCCGTCCAGACAGAAAAAGAAAGACCAACAGATCAAACGGATATACGAGACAGAGTAACCCTTTTTCAAAACTCAAACGTGCTAAGAAAAAAGAAAGAAAAAAGAAAGAAAGAAAAAGTGCTGGAATGTGGAATGTAAAAAGTGAAACGAGAGCCTCGTCCCGGTGATAGCAGTATGATGTGCGGACAACAAACGCGACGACATGGAGAAGCGGAGTGCACTGTCACCCCACGGCGAGGGCGCCGTCCCGCCCAGGACTCAAGCTTTCTGTACGGAGTCTCCCGCGCGGACCAGCCCGGCCTCAGTCTCGCCGGTGCTCGACGGGCTCATGCTGCCGTCGAGACTCGGCACGCAGCTGTCCGGTCTCGGCGTGTATCCGTCAGGCCTGGAGACGTAGCTGTCGCGCCTGGGGATGTACCTCTGGCGACCGAGGAAGCAGCTAGCATGTCTGTCGTAGGCGGCCGCCGATTCGGGGAAAGCCTCGTCGTCGTCGCGGCGCTTGACCAGCTTGTCGCCGGAGCGTGTGGTCTCGCGATACTGCGACGGCAGCTGCGCGGAAGGCGGCAGCGCGATTGGCCGCAGAGCGAACCCGCTCTCGCAGTCCTTCGAGTGGAAGCAGGGGCGGCCCGGGCGCTTGTCGCCCACGCGGCGGCACTCGGAGCAGCGCTTCTCGCTCTTCCGCTTGAGCTTGGAGCGCGAGCCGGGGTCGTTCAGGCCCCACCAAAGGCTCCACACCCAGAAGCAGAGACTGAACACCCTGCGCGCATGTTAGCCAGCGGAAAGAGCTGGAGGGGTGGGAGGTGGCACACACATAACGACAGTGCAGGCGATGAACGCATAGGGCTTGTGCGCGTCGCTGATTACCACGCCGTTGATGACGCACAGCATGAACCAGGCGACTCCGGAGAGCGCATTCTTGATGAGCACGTCGATCGGGAGCGGCGAGGCCATCACCGCCCACACCAGGAGGGCGCCGTCCAGGGCCAGACAGAAGCCGGCCACCGGGACGGTGCTGGACGACGACGACATCAGCGGACGATCCGGGCACCGATGACGGACGGAGAGAACTCACAAGAAAGCGCCGCCGGTGAAGAACACCAACATCAGCACCACCACGTCCAGGGACGCCTGCACCGCCAGTCCGGCGATGCAAGCGATCCTGTGCTGGGGCGAAATCGTCTGTTCCGGTTCGTCGCCTCTGGAAGCATCGCCACGAATCGGCCGCGGAGGCGGAGCGCGACGAGGCGGGGCAGGGCCGATCGGAGGCGCCGGACGGCCTATCATCGAGCCGATCGCACCGCGTGGTATGGGTGACGGGTACGAATGAGTGTAGCCGTCGGCCATTTCCAGATCGCTTTCTCGTGAATTGGGGGCTGTGAAGCGACCAAGCGCTGCCACGAGCGAGATTGGATGATTGTCAAGCCGTTAGTGCGATCTTGTTTCTACGCAGTCATAAGGAAATCGCATCAAATGGGAAGTGGTGAATGCGAATGGAAACGCTACCGGTGCAAACGAAGGAGCACCAGACGTGTGGGGAGGAGGCGAGAGAGGAGGTAAGTGCGCCCGGGAGGGAGGGAGGAAAGGTAAGACTGTGATGGATACTCTAGATGTCATGGACGAATGTACTCAGGGACTGGTGGGCAGACGGGGAGAAGACAAACAGATGCGGGAGGGGATTCCGCCGCCGATACGATACGAACGAACGGATGGAGCGATGGGTTCCCGGTCCGGAAACACAGACACGGAAGCAGCCGTCCATCGCTCGCGGGGACTGGCGAGCAGGGCCAATGACCGATGCAGCGCCGCCTCGATGCGTCCTGCTGCGATCCACGTCTCGAGGGGTGAGTAAGAGCCCGGGCGGGTGCTTGGGGGCACTTTTCTTTTCGCCCTGGGGGGCACACGGGTGCTCGGGGACGGTACGGCAGAGCGCAGAGCGAGCCACCGCAATCCGCAGCAGCAGAGAGCGAGGAGCGAAGGGCCCGGCAGAGCGCAGGATGTGGTGCGGGCTGATGCCCTAGAACGACCGCGGCGAGGCAAACAACTTCCGGAAGTGCAACTACCGTGGTCTCGCGCGTCGGCCAATGGCAAATCCTGCCGAACATGTTGCCGCCATTGGCCCCACCCAAGTTGCCGCCATTGGCCTCCCGTCCAAATCCGCGGCCAAGGGCGAAGCGAGGGCGGGTGGGCTCCGCATTCCGTCCGGCCAGCCTCTTCCGCAAGCCGCCATCGCCGCGCAGCATGCAGGTCAGTTGCCAGAAGTGCAAAAGCGAGCCCGTCGCACGAGATGGAGTGATTCACTTTCGTGCGCAGCCACCCGAGGCGGCGCCGGAGTCGTTTTGCTGTTCCCGGCGCGCGTGGTGTAGTCGCGCTGTGTGTGCGAGTGAGTATCGGACAAGCATGGCGTGGACATGGGGAACGCGGGAGCCCGCAGTCTCCAGCCCTGGAAATCACTCTCTATCGTCGACGCAACGGCGCTGCTGTGCGTGGCACCCTCCGTTCCCGTCGCGACCGCTCGAGATCCGCTCGAGTCGCAGCGCCGTCCGCAGCGCAGCGAATCGGAACCCCCCCCCCCCTCCGCCAGGCCATCTCCGCTCCCGTGCCAGCGGAGACAGACGTCCCTCCACGCACTACAGCTCTGCAGCAGCAGCCGGCGTTGCGTGCATCCGTAGCACGCGGCGATTGCCCGCTGGATTCTCCATGCGTATGCGCGTTTCTGATGGGCTGCACGAGTGACACGGTAACAGACTGTCGCCACGCCACGGATCGGGCTCCATCCTCGCGTCGGGCAGGAAGGTGTGTGTGTGTGTGCGGTGTAAGGCGCGCGGGGTGCGGTGGAGTGGGGTGCCAGGCCGGCCGGCTGCTGCTCGTCATGAACACCAGACATCGAGCCAGAGTCGGTGCACGTTTTTTGAACGCCTCCGCCTCCCCGCCCATGGTTTCGCAGCCGCAACAGGTGCGCACGCAAGCTCGGGATTTCCGACCAGCGGGAGTATCCGCAGCAATTGCACACACGATACACCCCGCCTCTGTCCTGGCCATCGTCCTCCCGCAACGTGCCCGCCTTCGCGATCCGCATTTCCAACAACATCCCGCGCATAGACGTGCCAGCGCTGGCGGTGGATGTGAGCGTGTAGAATCGCAAGCGGACGGACGGCTCCTCGCAGTGTTCTCCATCGGGGGGTGGTCTCCCCGACGGCGCGAAGCCGCCAGTGGTCCGCGTGGCAGATTGTGAACTCGGCGTCCGGAAGATCTCTGGCGGCGACGCAACGGGACGTCGAAAGTCGTCGAAGCGCAAGTCGATCGTGGGCCGCGAAGCCGCAGACGAGAGCCACGATGGTGAGCATGTCGGGCGGCGATGGCGAGCTCGACGGCCAGCGCGTACAGAACGCCGCGCACCGGCTCTCTGGCGGGAAGTAGGCCATGTAGCCACTTGGGGGCAGTTGCGCGCAGATGGAGACGGAAGAGTGGCGAGTGGAATTTGAATCTTTGAGGATGGTACATAGAATGGTGGGCGGTGGGTGGTGATAGTGATGGTGATGATTCATTGATCACATGCGACCCTGCTGGATCATGGCGATATTATGTACAGTCCTTTTCCTGTTCCCCGTCCGCCGCAACCTCATCCGGTTTGCCGGCGGCCCGCGGCAACTCCCCCTGCCCCCGCCCGGCCTTTCCCAAGATCAAGGAAATAAAGAAAGAGAATATAACGACGGATAGCTTACGAAAGGAAAGAATGGAAAGGGATCTCCGCTCCCGCCCTCTACTCGTGGTGGGTGGTGGGTGAAAGGGACAGCAGCCGCACTGATCCAGCAAGACGAGTGCCGGCGGATGACTCGTGCTCTACAACCTTAGCTACCCCAGAGCATTCTCATAGCGCCGTAGCCAGATGCAGACAGAGGGGCGAGGTCTGGTTCGTCCTTTTGGCGAGAAAATTCGAAGGGCACTCCAGACCTCTACCGTTCCCCTGGGCCGGCGCGGCCAACTTGCGACATTACACACCCAGGCGGTGAGGGTGCGCTTCGTGCGTGTAGATCTGGCCGGGGGCTAGTTATCTACGCCGCCGAAGCGCCTAGCGAGGCGACATGTTGCCGATTCAAGGCTGGCTCTGACAAGGGGAGTGCCGATGGCCGACGGACCTATCTAGTGCGGGTTCGGCTGCAAAAACTCGGTAGCGAGTTGTGCTGCTGGTACGGCTCATGCACAGGGCTTTCACTGACCAACCAATATTATTTTCGGCAGCGAAGAAAAAGGGCCTGGCTTCAGGGCACTGCTTCGAGTGTCCCAGAATTTGGAGAGAAATGTCACCAGTATCGCCATAACATCCATCCATCTAGTAATACAATTTGGTAATCACGCCAAAGTTTAAAGAAATTCTGCCCACTGCGGGAAGAGAATCGACCTAATTATATCACTAGCCGTTCCAGTTTGCATGGTGGGGTATCGGGTATATATATATGTACCTGTATCGTGAAGTCTCAAACTCAGCCCTCCCCATCCCCCACGGGAATCACAGCTCAACGTTGCAGTATTCCCATCTCCGTGCCTGGCCGTAAGTTAATGGTTGGTATCCGACGCTATGGCCGGCGGGGTGGGGTACGGGTCGAGGCATCTGCGTACGCGGATCATCAAGCGGTGGAATTCGGTCTCGGGTGGTGGTCTACATACTGTTTACTAGCAGAGGCACCGACATGCTATCGCTCCTATCGCCCGTCACTCGCACCTGTCGCCGTATAGCGTGCTCGAGTGGCCCCTCCAGTAGGATCCTCGCCAACGTATCCGCAGCCATCGGACCGGACTCATCGACGGCCTTCAAGATGTCGGCGTACGCCTTGATGAAGTCCGGCAGCTTCGCCAGCACCTTCGGTCCCAGCGAGTCGGATACTGCAGTGGAGAGGTCCAGCAGGGGATCGATGCGAAACTGGCGACATTCCTCCCATGGTTGGAGAGCGGGATCGGCGGAGCGGTTCGACAGCGTCAGCGGCGAGAACGTTGCAGGGGCATCTACCGGCGGGGGTGTCGTACATAACGGCGGGCCCGCCCAGTATCCGTACGGCGGGTCCGGAGGCAAGGGTGGCTGTCGTTCGAGGGCCTGCGCGGTTCGGAAGCGACAGGATTAGCGGCTGTGCAACTCACAACGAAGGCCCCCAAAACAAAGGATTTGACTGTGTACCTCGACATTGCTGGTCGCTGGCGACCACTCTGCACCGTGCGCCGCCACTTCACCGCATCCGGGAACCGAAACGGATGGCTTTCGGGGGGCGTCGAGTTTCTGTCTCCCCGACGGTCGCGGGCGCTGTTCCTTGGGCGCCGGATACGCACACGCGCGGCCGATCTTCTCACAGCCTGTCGAGAGAGCGAGAGAGAGAGAGAGAGCGTATCAGCTCCGGAAAGAATTATCTAGGTCATGACGGACAACTCACGTGAGCAGATAGGATGCGCTTCATCGCACTGGGCCGAGTGCGTCAGCGGAAAGCGGCACTCGGACGGGGGCGCGCGTATGTAGCTGGGGGGCGGCAGGAAGATGGCTTACCTTGATCTTTCGCACTCTGCAGGTGAGGCAGCCAGATTTGGAGCGCCGGCGGGTGCGCTTTGCGTTGTCGGCGGGCATATTGGAGGATTGGGGAGCCCGGTTGGAGAGCTGGCGGTGCCGTGGGAGGTGTCGGACCGGCAACTCGTGTGTCTAAGGATGCCCGCTGTCGGGGCTCGAACGCCGAGCCAGGGGTTATCCATTCTGATTGGGCGCGGCAGAACGTCTGGGGTATCGTACCTCCATACTCTGCATGATCCATCACACTTCCAACAACTCTGACACCTGTAGCTCCCATTCATGCGTGGCCATGCTGCATCATGTCACAAGCGCGGGGGTGCAGGCGCCGCAGTGCCGCAGTGCCGCAGGCGCCTGAGTCAGCCAGAGCATTGCATTTGCCGGCAGACGGCGAGCCGCGGGCAGCAGCCGCGCCACCAGCTCACTTCATGGCAAGGTCGCAAAGCTAGTGCAGCGTCACGACAATGCAGTTTGCAGCATGGCCGACGGGAGGCGCAGATGTGGTGCCGGCATTCCCACAGTCCACGAGGAGATACATACATAACTGCATGCTCCGTTCTCAATATAGCTAGCAGTATCGCAGGCCTAGCTCTGTCGTCGTATGGACGGTCGATGACGCTTTGCTGCCACAGACCAGTCACCAGATACGCAGGTATCCGGCATCCCCATCTCACCGCACAGAAGAGCAAACGGCACAAGCCCACAAAATCCTAGACGCACTATATACACCGCCCCATCAAGTCCTTCCCCCCCGCCACTCCCTCGCAGTTCGATCGGTTCAAAGAGAACGAGGTCTAGGGCGGTTATCGTCTAGCCGTAAGGCGAGTGTGTGCGTGTGTTTCTGCTGCTCCAGTGACGGCTCGATTAGGGAAGAAGTACAGGAGTGTTCACTGAGTGCAAAGACTATCGGGACATGACGACTGCCCAGTAAAAGCGCATAGATACCGCATAGAGCGAGTGGGGCCATCCGTCAATACGGGTTTACCTCGCCTTGTCCCCCCGTACAGCCATCGCCCATTCGCGGTTGCTCTCTTGTTGGCTGTGAGATCGGCCACCCGCTCCTTGGCGATTTCCACTGCCTCCGCTCCCGCGCCGAGGAGAAGATTTTCGTCATGGATGAAGCGAGAAAGCCCACCGCATGACTGGACGCGACATCGGCGGTGTTCCTCCCTCCGCGCAGAACCAACAGAAGCACCGAAAGGCGGTGCAATGCTGGTTGCGGACTCGACCTTGTCCACGGCTGGCTGCAGTTCAAGAGCTTCAATGAACCTGTCGGGGCGGATTCGACAGGTGGCCCGAGAACCGGTTGGAACTCTGGCGTGGGCCTCCTTTGGTTCGCGCGGGAAATTTAAAGACTTGACATGATCCCACCACATACTTATGCCGCCTAGGACGGCATCAGCCCGCGGTCAGCCAATCGGAGCCACGAAAGAGGTCCCCGCTCCGTCCGAAGGTTCCCGGATCCGGGAAATCTCTACAGAGGCTCTCGGAATGGCGCCTGAAATCTCTAAGGTTACCTTGCTGGCACCAAACGCTTCCTTTGCATCAAACCAGCCTCCAGCAGACACTCCATTGAGTACCTACTGCAATGGCGCTCTTCCGAAGATGCTTGTCGGGTTGGTCTCAGTGCATGCACTTTCAAAAGCATGTCGTCCGAGGGAACGGAACTGCCGATAGACACTCTCCCCTAGTGATGTTGCCCAGTGGTCCGTCCTAGGGGTGGCGTGCAAATCCACTTCCAAAATGAAGACCGTCGGAAATTCCCCCCACCTCCCCCAAAAAACCAATTTGATATGCTCTCCCCCCCCCCCCCCTCCCCTCCAAAGAACTCACACCACCAATAGCGCACAACCCATTTCCTTTGGTGCACCTATCTGTTCTGCCCGTCAGGCTAGAACATAACTTATATTTTATCTATAGTGAAAAGCGTGCATGTAAAAA